>Ga0302228_10000645_pt1 | contig 27888 bp, 24 predicted proteins | sample II_Palsa_N1_2_FD_193519 | JGI IMG/M metagenome (GOLD analysis project Ga0302228, IMG submission 193519) | Peat permafrost microbial communities from Stordalen Mire near Abisko, Sweden - II_Palsa_N1_2 | ecosystem: Environmental > Terrestrial > Soil > Palsa > Peat permafrost | place: Sweden... | reverse complement strand
AAAACAAAGTAGTCCAGAACATCCAGATCGCGCAACGCAGCCATTGCGGAGCCATGGTCGTTCTTCGAGCAGACGGACGAGATGATGCCGCGTTGGGCGAGCTGTTTGACCAGCTCGATATTCCCGATAATGGGTGTGATGCCCTCTTCAGACAGCGTCCCTTTCCAGAAGGTCTCGTCCAGATCCCAGACGACGAGCTTCACGGGATTTTTCAGTATCGGTTTGTCCAGGCTGCAGTCGAGCATAGGCGATAGTCTCTTCTGAAGGTAGCGTGATTATCAGTTTGCATGCCGAAGATTTCGGTCGTGGCACCGCCCGAGACATTGACGTCTCGGGCGGATGTTTGCGTCGCTTGCCTACCCTGTCATTTCTTGCTGGCCAAACCGTCGAGGCCGCCAGGCAGTCCGCCGCCAGACGTGCCGGTGGCCGTCGTGGTGCCGCTCAATGCACCCGTTAAGGTACTGACCAAACCCGTGACCGGCGCAAGCAGATTCCCAGCACCACTCGTGCCGCCCGAGCCCGTGACCGTGCCGAGGGATCCAGTCAGCGAGGTCACCAACGACGTGACCGGCGCAAGCGGACTCGCGCCACCACCCTTCGCGCCGCCCGCCACGCCGCTCAAGGTGCCGGGTAACGAGGTGAGAATACCGGTTAGCGGTGCAAGCGGATTGCCTGGTGTACCGCCTGCAGTGAGCAAGCCGCCTGCCGACGTGACGGTGTTGCCAAGTGCCGTCACGACATTGCCGAGATTTTGCCCAATCGGATTGCCGGTCGCGCCACTGAGCTTGGCTCCAGCGCCATCCAGTCCATGCCCGATCGTCGACAGCAAGCCATTCAGCGGCGAGCCGAGACCGGTCGTGTCACCGATGGTTTGAGTCGTCTGCGTGAGAACGGTTGTGATTGGCGTGATGGGCGCGCTGACTGTTTGCGTCACCTGCTGAATGAATCCTGTGGACAGCGTGGTGGTGAGTTGCGTTCCGAGCGCGCTGACAGCGTTGCCCAAAGTAGAGACTGTATTGCCAAGCGGCGTGGTCAGCGGGCTAAGCGGTGCCGTGGGGCCGCTACCCAGGCTGGTCACGAGTTGGCCGGCGCTGTTGACCGCCTGGCCCGCGTCATAGACGAGGTTGCCCGTGCTCGACACCGTCGGGCCGAGCGGATTGGTGGAATTGCCGAGTTGTCCGAGGCCGTTCGTCGCGCCCGCGCCCAATACGGTGACGCCGTTGCCGAGATTCGACACAACGTTGCCAAGGGCTGTTGTGGTAGCAGGATTGGCGCCGGGAATCGGCGTGAGGCCAATCTGGTTGCCCAGCGACGATACCGTCTGGCCGGTGCTGGTCGCGACGTTGCCTGCGTTCTGGAGCACTACGCCGAGTGGGTTGGCGCTCGTTGGTGTGGGTGTCGGTGTCGGTGTCGGTGTCGGTGTCGGTGTGGGCGTGGGCGTGGGCGTGGGCGTCGGTGTCGGTGTCGGTGTGGGTGTCGGCGTGCCACCACCTGTTCCGACTCCAGCACCTGCTCCGGCGCCAGGGCTACCCGGTTTCGCCGGTGTACTTCCACAACCCGTCAGGACGATCATCGACGACACGCACATAGCGATCGCCGACAGTTTGAATCTGTTCATGGTTTAGCTCCCCCGCAAATGTGGTTACCCGCTGCGGGAAGCTAATTGCAAGACCTATGCCGTTTTGTAAGACGAACCGGTAAAAAATTAAAAAACTAAACAAATCAATTGGTTAATTCCGATCCATCGAACCGGAAAAGCCCGCACTCCAAAGCGAATGTGTCGAGGAACACCGCGACGCGCGAGCGTGTGTAACGTAACGCGACGCTAAGGCCGAAGCGCCAGCAAGTGCGGCGTTTTGCCGGGCGCCGCTGTCGCCATCACATCGATCAACGCGCGCGTCTCCGTTGGGCCGAACTCACCGAGATCCTTGACGGGCCGCGACCGGCTCATAAGCCATAGCAGACCCATGCGCGCAAATGACGGCATGCGTAACAGCGTCGCGAGCAAGCGAGGCTTCGGCGTGTGACCCAGACTACGGACCAGGTGGAAACCTTCCGTCCAGGCAGCATCGAGCTGTCTTGCCTCTGACCATGTGAGCTGGGTTGCTCGCCGCCAGGTGAGCAGCGCGGCGAGAAAGAGTGGCACCACAAGCGCGACGTGACTACGGAGGAAGGCATCCATGTCGTCTTCCACGTTGCTCGGCATAGCCGCTTGCCTGAAGAGTTTCGCCAGAACGGGGCTCGACATCGTCGTCACCATGCCGGGGCCATCCACGCGAAAGCGTAGCCGCTGGCCCACCAGATAAGCCGACATATTCGGAAACCCAAAAGCGAAGCGTTCAGCGCCGACGATAGTTCGATAGGGTTCGGTGCCTTGAAACGTATTGAACATCAGCAGGATCGTGTTCGCACGGCTTGCCGCCAAGGCTGGCAGCAGCGGTGCGACCTGGTGTTCGGGAACGGTGACGATCGCCAGTTCGTAGGGTGTGGCCGGATCGAAGGTCGACACGACATTAACCGGCATGCGTTGCCCGTCAACGGTGACGATTGCGCCATCGCGACTCAGCGTCTCGAAGCGCGCACCTCGCGCCACGACGGTGATGTCATGGCCGGCTTTGGCCAGACAGAAGGCCACGGCGCTGCCGATGCGCCCCGCGCCAATCAGGATGATTTTCATAGGTCAAGTTTGCGCATGCCGTATGTTCCTGTATACGGAATATTGCGGTAATCTAATGTCCATATATGGAAACACTTTCATGGGACGATCTGCGCATTCTTCTGGCCGTGCATCGAGCCGGGAGCTTGCTTGCCGCAGGCAAGGCACTGGGCCTTTCGACATCCACGACGGCACGCCGGCTAGATGCGCTGGAAGCTGCGATGGGATGCCAACTGGTGTACCGCAGCCAGTCGGGCACTGAGTTGAAGCCGGAGGCGCTGCGGATTGTGAGGCTGGCCGAAGGGCTGGCGCACGGTCTCGATGCCCTGCGCCGCGATCAAACCATGCTGGCAGGAACGCTGCGGGTCAGCGTGCCGGATGGAATGGCCGTGACGCTCGCCCGCTCGCTGCTCGCGTTCCGCGAGGTGTACCCCTTTGTCGATCTTGAGCTGGTGGGAGAAAACCGGATGGCGGATGTGGCCGCGCGTGAGGCAGACATCGCCGTTCGTCTCACACGCTCCACTTCGAATGTGCTCGTGGAAAAGCATCTGGCCAGTTTTCGGTTCGCCTTGTTCGCGTCCGCAGACTATGTCCGGCGCCATCTGCCCGCACGGCGGCTTGGTAAGGGCGAGGCGTCGGCGCATCCGTTTGTCGGACTCGACGAACGCTGGAAAGGGCTGCCGCATGAGCAATGGATGCGCACCCTTGGGGCGACACGGTTCGCCTTCCGCTCAAGCTCGATGGAAGCAATCGTCGAGGCGGTTCGCCAAGGGGCAGGCCTTGCCGCATTCCTTGAGAAAGATCCGCGCAACAACGATTTGATTCGCGTCGAAACTGATGTCGCGGGACCCACTCAGCCGTTCTATCTGGTCTATCACCGCGATCTGCGCAAGCAGTCGCACGTCCGCGCGGCGGTGACGGCAATCGAGACCTACATGCGAGCCCATCGCTAACTGATTCCGACGCAAGCCGTGCCGTCATTGCCGGAAGCAAAATCGGACCATGACGAAAACTTTATGTCATTACCGTCAAGCAGCCGGCGCAACGGTTGCACCGACGATGCCATGCCGTTCGAGCGCTTCGGCAACGAAGCCGGACGCCTTCATCTCTTCGACGAACGCGTGCAACGCATGCGCTGCCGCTGCGCCACGACTCTTGGGCACGCCCATCGCCTGCCGGATCACCATGAAGCGCTCGTCGAGCAAACGAAGACCGGACGCCTTGCGCGCATCGGATTCCAGCTGCTGTTTGACCCCCGCCGCGACTTCGAGACTCTCGTCGAGGAACGTCTGAACGACCGTCGGCGAGGTGGGGGCGCGCACAATCTGCGCGTGCTTGAGTTCGCGCGTGAGGAACAGATCGTAGGCACTGCCCTTGCCAACGGCCACACGATTCTGAGACTGGTCGACGTCACCGTTGTGGCGGATCGGCGAGGCATCGCGCACCATGTAATAGCCTTCGATTAGCACATACGGCTCGGTGAATTCGATAGTCTCGCCCCGCAGTGGATCGACGGCAAAAAAGCCGAAGTCCGCGCGCTCTTCGCTAACAGCCTGAACGGACTTGCCGGCTGCATCGAACACAACGAGTTCAAGTTCCACGCCGAGCGCCGCGGCGAAAGCGCGCGCAAGATCGACCGAAACCCCAACGGCCGCGCCCGACGCATCCTTGCCCGCGAGAATCGGATTGCCGAGGTTGATGGATGCGCGCAGCTTGCCTGCGGGCGTGAAGGCTTGAATGACGGATGGGTCGGGCTTCATGGCTGTGAGTTGGGTTGGAGATTCGGTTTGGGTGGAGCGGCACGCCGGTCAGCATACGATAGTACGCGTCGTACCAGCCGTTGCGCCGCCAGCACCCGGCCGCAAAAGAATTGCGACAGCGAGCACGCTGGCGAGCGCAATGCCACCCGCCAGCACGAAGGCGCTGAAGAAGGTATGGCTCCGCTGCACAAGAAAGCCCGTCAATGCGGGGCCGATGATGCCCGCGCAGTTGGCGATCGAATGCACGCATCCGCCGACGCTTCCGAGCTTCGCGCCGGGAATCGTGTCCTGGATCAACGCCCAGTACGTGCTGCCGCTCAGATACAACGCGAACACAGCGACGGCCATCAGTAGCAATGCGCTGACCGTGGTCGCCACGGTGCCGGCGAGCGCGACGCAAATGCCCGCCGTGCCAAGACAGACTATCAGCACCCATTTGCGCGCGCGCAGCGCGTTACCGGTGCGGCGGAAGATCAGGTCGGACAGCACACCGCTCAAGCCATAGCCGATGAAGCCCAGCAGCCACGGCAGGACTGTCGCGAGACTCATGCTTTTCAGGCTCAGATGACGGTCCATCATCAGGAAGCTCGGGAACCACGTGAGGAAAAAGAACAGGATGTAGCTGTATCCGAAGTACGAAATCATCGCCGCGAGAATCGCGGGCTGCCTGAGGTAGGCGCCGAGTGGCTTCAGATCCGCGGGATCCTCGGAGACGCTGCGGTCGGAACCGATCAGCTGGCGCTCTTCTTCCGATACGCGCGGATGCTGATGCGGCCGGTCGGTGGCCATGAATTGCCAGAACACCAGCCAGATCAACCCGAGACACGCGACGCCAGCAAAGGCGATGCGCCAGCCGTAGGCCGCTGTCAGCAGCCCGACGACTGGACCCGCGACCGCGCCGCCCAATGGCAGGCCGCAATTGGCGAAACCGAACGCGGTGGCCGATTCCTTGTGCGGAAACCAGTTGTTCACGATCTTGTTGATGGTCGTCGCGAGCGGCCCTTCGGCCATGCCGAAGAACGTGCGGATGACCAGCAGCGAGCCGAAGCCGGTGGCGAGGCCGGTCGTTCCGCACAACACGGACCACGTCAGGATCGCGCAGGAAAAAACGCGCTTGCCGCCCCAACGATCTGCCGCCCAGCCGCCGATGGTATTGAACACCGCATAGCCGATGAAGAACGTCGAGAACACCAGCCCGAGGTTAGCCGGCGACATGTGCAGTTCCTGCATGACCGCGGGCGCCGCGACAGACAGCGCCGACCGGTCCAGGTAATTGATGAAACCCGCGATGAACAGCAGCAGGACGATGCGCCAGCGGATTTTCGTCACCTGTGGCTCCTCCAGTATCGTTATGTGCTTCCGGACCGCATGCCTCGATGAGCCGCCGCGTCCGTCGCCTGTCTCCTCGCCGGCGCGTTGCCCAATGCGCGGATCAGCGCTCCAGTCAGCTCTGCGGGCGCGCGGCCGCCTCCAGCATCGCGAGCTGCGCCGCGCCGATGTCGATGCCATCGGTCATCTGACGGTCCAGGCGGTCCAGCTCGATCTCGCCGGGCACGATCACGGGCGCGTTCGGATCAGCGGGTGCGGAGCCGTGCAGGATCGCGGCATAGTCGGCCATGCGCGCGGCGAGCCACGCGCCGCTGCCGAGCATCGCAACGTCGATCAGGATGTAGAAGTGGCCGAGGTTTTGCGGCTGCTCCGGCTCGTTTTCCCACGACTTCACGTGCGTCAGATAGGCCGCGCCGGAAAGCAGCCCCGCGAGCAGATCGACGACCAGCGCGAGGCCATAGCCCTTGTGGCCACCGATTGGCAGCAGAAAGCCGTCGAGCGCGGCCTTCGGGTCAGTGGTCGGCTTGCCCTGCGCGTCGGTGGCCCAGTCGCCCGGAATCGCTTCGCCGCGCTTTAGCGCGTTGCGAATCTTGGCGCGTGCGGCGACGCTGATCGCCATGTCGAGGATGAACGGACGGCCACCGGGATTCGGTACGCCGAAGCCCACAGGACTGTTGCCGAGCCGCGCGTCGGTGCCGCCCCACGGCGCGATCGTGGTCGTCGCATTGCTGCCGATGATGCTGGCAAATCCCTGTGTGGCGGCCAGGTACGAATACGGCGAAACGGGGCCGAAGTGATTGCTTCCACGCACGAATACGCACGCGATGCCCTGTTCGCGCGCGGCCTTCATCGCCAGCTCGAGAGCACGGAAGCCCACGAGGGGGCCGACGCCGTTATCGCCGTCGAGCCGGTAAAGCGCCGGGCCAGCCTGCTCGGATGTGATCGACGGCCTAGGATTGATGCCGCCGATGCGCAAGCGTGAGCCGTACGATTCGATGCGGCTCGTGCCGTGCGTACGCAAGCCGAACAGATCCGCCAGCACGAGAATGGTGGCGGCATCGGTGGCGTCGGCGCGACTCAGGCCGAGCGCGCATAGCGCTTCGACCGACAGTTCGGTCAGCCGGGCCTTGCTGACGATGCCAATGGTGGACGTGGACTGGATCATGGAACGGGTCGTCTCCTTCGATCTGCAAACCGTGCGGTTCATGCGGCTGCCGTGTGGTGCCGCTGGGTTTCACACATGATCGGACCAAAGCGATTCCCATGACAAACGCATTTTTTCGCTTGATTGATGTGTCGTGTGCACGAATCCCGCGTCTGCCGGAGAGCTACGGAGACGCAAAGAGCCGCCTTTTCAGGCAGGCGCACGTGACTCTGTGCGCGTGCGTGTGCGGGTGCCGCCGCGCGCACGCACGAGCAGATCGAAGAAGTGCTGCGCGGCCACCGTCAGCGGCCGGTTCTTGCGGCGGATCACACCGAGCGTGCGCACCACGCTCGGTCCCGTCACCGGAATGCTGACGAGGGAGCGATGACGGTCGCGCGGCAACGCGAGCTTGGGCACGATGCCGATGCCAAGTCCCGCTTCGATCATGCTCACGAGCGCGGGCACGTGCTGCACTTCGCAGAACCAGCTCGGCTGCCGCACCGCATTGGCGAGCGCGTTGTCGATCAGCGTGCGGTTGCCGCTGCCTTGCGCGAGCAGCATGTAGTCCGGGTACTGTGCGATCTCCGCCCAGCTCACCGAGCGCTTGCCCGCCAGCGGATGATCGCGCTGGCAGGCAAGCACGAATGGATCCTGGAGGATGGGTGTGAACTCGATGTCGGGTTCCTGCGTGCCGATATAGGTGAGACCGAAATCGGCTTCGCCTCGCGCCACCGCGAGGAATACGACAGACGACGTTTCATCGATCAGCCGCACACGGATGCCGGGATAGGTCTGGTGATACGCCTTGAGAGCGTTGGGAAGAAAGAAGCTTACCGCCGACGGCACGCAAGCGATGGTCACGAGTCCCGTCAGACGGCGTCCTAAATCCTCCATGCCGAATAGCGAGCTTTCCAGTTCGGCGAGCACGTTGCGCGCCTTTTCGACGAACGAGCGGCCCGCGACTGTCAATTCCATCTTGCGCGTCGTACGCTCGAAGAGCCGCACGCCCAACGCCGATTCGAGCTTTTCCACACGGCGCGATAGTGCGGATGGCGAGATGTTCAGCGAATCAGCGGCGGCGCGAAAGCTGCCGAAATCGGCGGACGCGACGAACGCGCGCAGGTCGGACAGGTCAAAGTTCATTTTGCTGGTTTATCGATGAAGGGGCATGCGTGGGCATGGCAGGTGTAATGCTGCCCGATATCAGCGACCGCGCGACGCACCAATCCCGTCGAGCATGAGATCGATTCCAACGAGAAAGTCGACACGGTCGTCGTGAGCGCTCAACTGTCCGGCTACGCTGCGGGTGAAGGGGTATTCATCCGGATCGAGCTGAGACCATATGGTCGACACCTCCCCCAGAAAGTTGGATCTATCGAGGCCATGCTCGCGAGCGTAATGCGTATTCGCCGCGTTCTGCCCACCGACGCCAAGGATGTAGCTCAGCAGCGCGGACACCGTGGCCCACTGTTCTTTGTCCGGCACGCCAAGAGCGTGCAATTGCTGGCCGAGGCGCTCGAGAACGCGCACCATCGGCAGCTGTCCGGGCGCTCGTGTCAGCGCTGAGCCAACCCAGGGATGCGCGTCGATCGCGTCGAACATCGCGAGCGCGACCGCGCGAATGATTGCTTTCGGCGTCGCGCCATCCACAGGCGCGTTCATCGTGCGAGCGACGATGGCATCGCAAGCGGCGGTCAGCAGATCGCTCTTGCTGGCGATGTGCCAGTAAATAGCACCGGGACCCGTGGCAAGCCGCTCGGACAGCGCGCGGAACGTCAGGCCCTTCTCTCCGCTGCTGTCGAGAAGCGCGATCGACGCCTCAATGATTCGATCCGGCGAGAGCGATTCCTCGCGCCGTTGAGTGCTACGTGCCTTTTTACCTTGCCTCATCTTGACACCTATGGAATGTTGTTCCAATATTACTCTGGAATGACGTTCCAGAGCGTGCCCGCAGCTTGTGGCCACCTCCGACTATCAAGGAATCAGGATGAATACTTCAGTTGCGATCGTCGGCGCGGGGCTCGGCGGGCTAACTCTTGCCCGGGTCCTCCACGTCCATGGCATTGCTGCGACGATCTACGAAGCGGAGGCCTCGGCAAACGCGCGGGCGCAGGGCGGCATGCTCGATATCCACGAAAACAATGGGCAACTCGCGCTCAAGGCTGCGGGACTCTTCGATCAATTCCTCGAAATCATTCACGCTGGCGGTCAGGCAACACGAGTACTCGACAAGGACGGCAATGTCCTCTTTGAACAGCCCGACAACGGCACAGGTGGTCGGCCTGAGGTCCCTCGTGGAGAGCTTCGCAGGATTCTGCTCGACTCGCTTCCTGCCGACACGGTTCGTTGGGGACACAAGGTCACCGCGGTGTCCGCGCTCGGCGGTGGACGGCATGTGTTGACCTTCGCTGATGGCGCAACGGTGTCGACCGACCTCCTCGTGGGCGCCGACGGTGCCTGGTCGCGAGTGCGTCCACTTCTTTCCGAGGCGAAGCCGGCGTATGTCGGCACGTCATTCATCGAGACCTACCTGTTTGATAGCGACACGCGTCACAAGGCGAGCGCGGAAGCGGTTGGCGGTGGCGCGCTGTTCGCGCTGGCACCCGGAAAAGGGATCGCCGCGCACCGTGAGCCCAATGGAGTGCTACACACGTACGTGGAGTTGAACAAGCCAAAGGAGTGGATCGACAGCATCGACTTCTCCGACCCGGCAACTGCCTTGGCCCGTGTCGCCGAGGAGTTCGGCGGCTGGGCTCCAGCGCTGAAAGCGCTCATCACCGACGGTGAGACCGACCCGGTGCCTCGCGCGATTCACGCGCTCCCGGTCGAACACAGATGGGCGCGCGTCCCCGGAGTGACGCTGCTCGGCGATGCGGCGCACCTGATGTCGCCGTCTGGCGAAGGGGCTAACCTTGCCATGTTCGACGGTGCTGAACTCGGGAAGGCCATCGCCGCCCATCCTGGTGACGTCGAAGCCGCGCTCATCGCGTATGAGAAGGATCTCTTTCCTCGCAGCGCGTTCGAAGCTGCGGAGTCGGAAGGAATCCTGAACGTGTGTCTTGGTCCCAATGCTCCCCAGAGCCTCGTTGACATGTTCACCGGTTACGAGGCCGTCAGGTAATCACACGTCTTCCATGCCCCTACGTCGCATTCTGGCGCGTATCGCAGCGCAGCTTGCGTGATCCAACCGGACAGGCGATGCGTCTTCCAGGGCTCCCGCAGAAGCGATCAGGTACGGCCGACTCGTGTAAAATGTGTTCATGTCCGAACCTATCGATTACCTCAATCCCGCTCTTCCTGCTGGGCTCCGGCGCGTGTCGATGCCCGTGGTCGACGCGACCCCGTCGACACTTGATGGCTTTGGCAGGCTTGTCGAAGACCCGAGTGAGTGCCCAATCGAAATCGTGCGGTGGCCGGGGGTGGGTACAAGACCCATCGACACGGACACCGGTGATCAGGCAGGCACGACCGAAGGCGTCTTCGTGAGCGAGTGGCGTGGCGACATTCTCTACGGTCGAAACGAGGCCGTAGGCGGTCACTACGTCCTCGCATACGCAACAGAACCAGAAGCGGCCCGCGAAGATAATCCCAATGCACCGGAGCGTATGTTGCTTTGGCACGCAAATTATCACCCGGACGGCGGGCAGCTGTTTTTCCCGCTCGACCACCGCCCCTTCTACGTTCCACTGGCGTTGCCCGGGGATGACATTGCGCCAGAGAAGTTCGTGTGCTTTCGCTTCGACGGACGGCAAGGCCTCTATATCCATCCGAACATCTGGCATGAAGGCGTGTTCACGCTCAGTGGCACGCAACGATTCTTCGACAAACAGGGTGCCGTCCACGCGCGCGTGTCGGTCGAGTTTGCCCAGGAGTTTGGTTGTCTTCTCGAAGCGCCCATCCGCTGAGACGCTTAAGCCTGCGGATTTGACCGCGGCGCCTGCTTGCCGTCATAGAGAAAACCTGCTCGCTCACGAGAGTTTATCTAACGTGAGCGCTCAACTTATATGGTTTGTCAGCTGATGCCAGGATAGATATCCTGTTTGCCATACCCTTGGCTCCAAACCCATATGCTTAGTTATGCTGGCGGTTTCGTTCTGCTCGCCGCCCTGCTCCACGCGAGCTGGAACGCGATGCTGCACAGCAATCGCGACCGGTTCCTCTCCATGACGTGGATGAGCATCGCCATCGCGGCAATCTCCACGCTTGTCGTCCTGTTCGTACCTTGGCCAGCCCAGGCAGCGTGGCCGTACATCGTCGCATCGGGGCTCGTGCATATCGTCTATAACGTGACGCTCGTGCGATCGTATCGCCGCAACGATCTGGCGCAAGCGTATCCGGTTGCGCGCGGCTCGTCGCCGCTGCTTGTCACGCTCGGCGCAGCGCTATTCGCGCACGAAGCGATCGGCCCCTTGCATGCTCTCGGGATCGTGATGATATCGGGTGGCATCATCGCCATCGCGCTGCAGGGGCAACACGTGTCGCGCGCAGGTCTGCTGGCCGCGCTGACAACCGGCGTGACAATCGCTATCTATACCGTGATCGACGGCATCGGCGTGCGCTTATCCGGTGGCCAGGCGCTCGCCTACACCGCCTGGATGTTCATGTTCTATTGGCTGATGCCGGTGTTGTTCGTCGCGGTGCGTGGGCTCACGGCGCTGTGGGAGCCGGTGCGGGAGACGCCGCTGTCGGTCGGTTCGTCGCTGATCGGCGGTGTGGTGTCGATCGCAGCGTATGGCATCGTGATCTGGGCATTGCAGTCGGGCGCGATGGGCGCAGTGTCCGCGTTGCGCGAAACCAGCGTGGTATTTGCAGTGCTGATCGGGCGGGTGTTCCTGCGGGAAACGGTAAACGCAAAGCGCTGGCTCGCATGCATGATCGTCGCAGCCGGGGCGGTGTGTCTGGGGCTTTAACCCTGCATCATCGGGATCCGCACCCCACGCATTGCCGTACGCGAAACGGCACGGTCTAAGCGCTTGCGCTGGCGTCCCTCCTGGACCAGAACGTGTATTTGCGACTACCATAGTTCGCGCTCGCCGAAGCCGGGCGAGCATGGGGCCGCTGCCGGGTAGAGCCGGAATGCCGCCTCGACACGAAACCTGCGCTGGGGGCGAGCGTGAATGAGTCGCGTAAATGAACACCACTAGCAGGCTCATTCCCAGAGGTCTGTGGCGGCGCCTCGCGTGGCCCTGGGCAGCGTTCTGGCTACTCATGCTGGCTGTCGCCGTCCAGGAGTCCTTGTGGACGGGCCCGCTGCGTGTCTGGCCGCCGCTCATCAACATCGGCTCGTCCGCCGTCGCAGCTACCGTGCTGTTTGCAATACAGATAAGACGCGCAGACCGGTTCGATCATCTGATCAGCAATCCGCTGCAATGGTTTCTCCACGCCTGGGCATGGATGCCGCTTCAACTGATCGTTTACGTCACTGCGATGTATGCGTTAAGGATCGGTATCTACAGACTCGTTGGTCTAAGGTTTCAGCATGGGCCGTGGGGAGAAGTCATGGCCTACGAAGCAACGGACTTCCTGCTGTTCTACGCCTTATTCGGCGGTATCCATTTCGGTCTGAGGTCCTATGGTGCGTGGTCTACCGAGCGCCTGCATTCCGCACAACAGGCGAACCTGGCGCGGCAGGCACAACTTGCGCAGTTGACGCAGCAATTGCAGCCGCACTTTTTGTTCAACGCGCTGAACACCATTTCCTCGCTGATTCACAACGATCCCGACACGGCCGATATCCTGCTCACCCGCCTCGCGAACCTGTTGCGCGCAGCCACCGACGCGAGCCAACATCCCGAACAGCCGCTAGCCGATGAGCTAGCGCTGCTTCACGCTTACGCAGACATCATGGTCAAGCGTTTCGCCGATCGTGTCGCGATTTCGTGGGAAGTCGACGCCGCTGCGCAGACCTGCCGTGTTCCCACATTCGGACTTCAGCCACTACTGGAGAACTGCTTTCGCCACGTCGTCGAACGGCGCGGTACATTCACGCACATTGCGATACGCGTAGCGTGCAGCATGGGCCAGCTACAGATAGAGATCGAGGACAATGGCGATTTGCAGCAACTTCCCGCTAAGCGCGGTGTGGGACTCGGCAACCTCGAGGACCGTTTGCGATCGCTGTACGGGACGCACGCGAGTCTCGAACTGCGACTGCGGCCCGGGGGTGGGCTGATCGCTGGGGTGAAACTACCATGCGTGCATTGATTGTCGACGATGAAGCGCTCGCTCGCAGCAAACTGCTGCGTATGCTTCGAGCGTTTCCCGATGTCGAGGTGGTTGGCGAAGCGTCCGACGGAACGGCGGCGTTGACGCTGGCTGCACAACTACGGCCGGACGTGATCTTCCTCGACGTGCAAATGCCCGGAGTCGACGGGTTCGATGTGGCTGCATCCCTGCCAGACGACGCTCCCGCGGTGGTATTCGTGACCGCGTACGACCAGTACGCGTTGCGGGCATTCGACGCCCATGCAACCGACTACCTGCTAAAACCGGTGGAACCAGAACGCCTCGCGCGCACCGTGCAGCGCTTACGCGCATCGGAGCACGGCGCGGCGCGCGCGAGTATCGGCGTGCCAGCCCATCTGATGATTGCCGAGCGCGGGCAAACGCATGTCGTGCGCTGTGCCGATATCGAATGGCTCGAAGCGGCTGACAACTACGTCACCATCCATCTTCCCGGACGGAGCCTGCTGATACGCCGCACGCTGACCGCCTTGCTCAGTGACCTCGGCCCAACGTTTGTGCGCACTCATCGCAGCGCTGCAGTTGCGTTGGACGCGGTGCTTACTGTGCGGCCGCAAGGAAAAGGCGATGCCACCGTTGTGCTGCGTGGTGGCGCCGAGGCTCCGTGCAGCCGGCAGTATCGGGAAGCGCTGATGCAACGGCTCCAGCAATAACGCAAACCATCCGCTCCGCCCCATCGCAGACCCAACTCATCCCAGATCGATTGGCGCACAAGCGCTGCCGGACTACGCTGGCTAGCATCACGATAAGGATGGGCCGGCCATGGCTTTGCTACTCACCATACTCAAATACTCCGTCGATCTGGTACTCGTGTCCGCGTTGGTCGAGGCTTTGATACTGTCTGTCCGGTGCGGGTGGCGCGAGTTTGACTGGAAAGCCTCCGGCGTGTCCCTCACCGACTTTCTCGTTCGTGCGTATCCGTTGCAGTGGTGGCTGCCCCTTGCATACTGGGGCGATGTCATGAACTGGTTCTGGCGGCACAGGCTCTGGACGGTTCCAATGAACCATTGGACCGGCTGGCTCGCCTGTTTTCTTGCTCAGGAGTTCTGCTATTACTGGTATCACCGTTCGGCTCACCGGATACGCTGGTTCTGGTGCACTCATGCCATCCATCATTCGCCGAATCAGCTTAACCTCTCTGCGGCGTACCGCCTGGGCTGGACTGGTCGTCTTGCCGGTTCGACGGTTTTCTACGTGCTCGCGCCGCTATTGGGCATGCCGCCTGAGATTGTCCTGACGCTACTCTCGATCAATCTGCTTTATCAGTTCTGGCTGCACGTCACCTGGATTCCAAGCCTCGGACCGCTGGAATGGATCTTTAACACGCCTTCTGCGCACCGCGTGCATCACGCCTCCAACGTCGAATACCTTGATGGAAACTATGGTGGAGTGCTGATTGTTTTCGACCGGCTATTCGGTACCTACATCGCTGAAAGACGTGACCTACCGTGTCGTTTTGGCCTTGTCCGGCCAATGACAAGCTATAACCTGCTGACCGTCGAATTCGATCACTGGCGCGCGCTGTGGCGCGATCTGGTTGCAGCCCATTCGATACGCGAGGCGGTGGATTATGTAATCCGGCCACCTGGGTGGCGGCCCGAGAACGAGGGGGAAACGACCGAAGATTTAAGGCGGCGCGCAGAACGACGGTCGTTCGGAATAGAGCAACCGTAGTGTGCTTTGATGGCGGGAGTGTGAGGCGCTGCGCGCCCCACTGCCTTTACGCTTATAGATACGTGCAGACGTAGTCCAGCGTTTCGATCACGTCGATATCGAAGCGGCTCTTGCCCGGCACCGAGAATGTCTCACCCGCACCGTATGTCTTCCATTCGTCACTGCCTTCCAGGCGGATGCGGCATTGGCCGGCCTGCACCTCCATGAGTTCCGGCGCGTCGGTACCGAAGTTGAGCGTGCCGGGCAGGATCACGCCGAGGGTCTTGCGAGTGCCATCGGCGAAGAGCACGGTATGCGAGACACACTTGCCGTCGCAGTAGACGTTGGCTCGTTTGATAACGGAAACTTGATCGAATTGCGTTGCGGCCGACATGGCGTTCCTCTGGGTAATCGTGAATGGATGCGGTGGCGTTGGGTAGCCCGGCGGCGCGGGCTTTCCAACGGGCGCAAGCCTGTCATGATACAGGCCTCGACGCGGCCCAGAAAACTAGTCGGCCGGGCGCCACCGACCGGACTCCGAGCACATAGTGACCCGTTCGCCGTTCAGGCAGACCTGCTCTGTGTCCAGTTGCAATGCGGTCGAAGGGTCGATATCGAAGTCGACCTTAAGCGCGTGTCCAACATGGGCATCTTCGATGGGCAGCTCCCAGGTCAAGAATATCTGGACCCAGTCCTGATCCGGTGTGAAGTCAGGCACATTAAAACCGTTGCTGCCGCGCGGAATTACGCCATGCGGCTGGCATGTATCGAATATCACCGCCGTTCCACGGGTTAGAGGAATGCGAAGGTCTAAAGAGGGAAAATGTAGATCTAGTCCCTTGTCCTCGCTGAGGAAAAGATTGCAAAAGGCCGCACTGCCATATTGCTCACCGTCGTGGTGATAACGCGCACCGCGGCTGGCCATGAGGGCTATGTCACTAGCCACAAGCACATCGGGCAGTCCAAGCGAGGACGTCCAATCGGACATTGCCTGCACGCAGCGCGAGTAATCGGGCCAGCGCGCACGCGCTCGTGCCAAAGGCATGACCTCGACGTCCCCGGGCTCCAGAACCATGTGCGACGATATCTCCCTGTCCCAATCCGCAAGCAGACGCACAGGGGGCACAGGCACGTCGATCGTGCCTGTGAGCACGATGTCGCTGACGCGTCGACTGCGGATGGCATCGCCGCTCCAGAAATAGGACGTCAGCATGTCTCGCTCTCGATACAGATGCGGGGTGTGGCTCATCGGAGCATTGTAACGATTCGACAGGACCTTTACGGTCACAGCGACCACCATCCGTCAATTGGTGGCTGCGGATCAAACCGCCTCGAAGCACACAAAAGCCTGGCTACAATGTAGCCCTCCCCTGTCTATATGCGGCATCTCGAATGACGACGAAACAGCGAATCGCCACCGCGGCGCTCTGCGCGCTCGGCTGGATTGTGGTCGACCAGCTTACAAAGGCATTGTTCAAGCAGATCTTGACCCCAGGAGACATGGTGTCGCTCGTGGCAGGAAGCCTTCTGGTGTTTCCGACTTATAACCACGGCGCATTCTTGAGCCTTGGCGCAGGAATGTCCGACGCGACTCGCAATCTGGTTTTCATATACGGCGTGCTGGCAATCCTCGTCGGCCTGTGTGTCTGGCTAGTGCGTTCGCCAAGACCTGGCCGCTTGGAAGTCATTGGTATCGCAAGCATTTTGGGGGGCGGTCTTAGCAATCTGCTCGACCGTTGTCTTTACGACGGCCGGGTCTTCGATTTTCTGAACGTGGGAATCGGAGCACTGCGAACCGGCGTGTTTAACGTCGCGGACATGGGAATCATGCTTGGCGTGGCACTGCTCCTTCTCAGCGGTCTGCAACGCAAACCTACGGCGCCGGGGTCCGCAAGCGCGTAACGCCGTCGGCGCTCGCTACGCGCCTGCATCAGCGCGTTGCAAAGCGGCGCAGGCCACGTCGATTCAAACCGGCAACTGGAACACCGCCACCACATCGCTCATGCGCGTGGCCTGTTCCTCGAGCGAAACGGCTGCAGCCGCCGCCTGCTCGACCAGCGCTGCGTTGCGCTGCGTGACTTCATCCATCTGCGAGACGGCCTTGTTGACCTGCTCTATGCCGTCGCTCTGCTCTTCGGACGCGGCCGCAATCTCGGCCATGATGTCGGTCACGCGGCGCACCGCGTCGTTGATCTCCGTCATGGTCTTGCCCGCGCGACCCACCAGCTCGGTGCCGTTCCCCACCCGGTTGACCGACTCGCTGATCAGCGTTTTGATTTCCTTGGCCGCCGCGGCGCTACGTTGCGCCAACGTGCGCACTTCGCCCGCCACCACGGCAAAGCCACGGCCTTGTTCGCCAGCGCGCGCCGCTTCAACCGCGGCGTTCAACGCGAGGATATTGGTCTGGAAGGCAATGCCCTCGATCACGCCGATGATGTCGGCAATCTGCTTCGAGCTCGCGTTGATCTCGCCCATCGTCGTCACGACCTTCGAGACGACTTCGCTGCCTTCGTGCGCAACGCCTACCGCGACCCGCGCGAGATCGCTCGCCTGGCGTGCATTGTCGGCGTTCTGGCGCACCGTCGAAGTCAGCTCCGACATGCTCGAGGCGGTTTCTTCGAGCGAAGCGGCCTGCTCTTCGGTTCGCTGCGACAAATCGGTGTTGCCCGCCGAGATCTGCGCGGTCGCCGTGGAGATGGACTGGGCGCCGTCACGCACCGAGACCATCGCATCCCTGAGGCGAGACTGCATCATGCGCAGGTCTTGCAACATCTGACCCATTTCGTCGCGCGAGCGTACTTCGATGTGCCTGCTGAGGTCGCCATTGGCAATAGCGCGGAAGTGGTGAGTGGCTTCATCGAGCGGGCCGGTGATCGATTTGCGCAGCGCATGCCACGCGAATGCAGCCATCGACAGCCCGATCAGAAGACCGACCGCGGCGAGTGCGAGAATCGTGTGGAAACGGTCCTGCGCGGCTTCGTACCGACCGCGCGCCTGATCGGCCTGCATCCTCTCGAGCTGCGCGGAACGGTCCGTGATTTCGTTGAACGGCGCCGTCATCTTGTTCGAAATCAGATCGGCGAGTTGCGCGGTGTCACGCCGGTCGATTGCGGCAAACACCTCGGCAACCGGTCCGTTCATCGCCAGTGCCCGCTTTGCTTCGACCGCTTCGGCCAGCTGCTGCTCCTCCGGTTCAGCGGGCATCGCACGGTAGGTCTGCCAGGCCTGGTCGCCAATCGCAATTTGTTCGCGTGCACGCGCTTCGAGGCTCGCGACATCCGGACGATCCGGCTGAGCCGCGATCCGGTCCAGCACCAGCCGGCCGCGAGCATAGAAGAAATTGAACTTGCCGATCGCAATCGCCGACGCGAGTTCGTTGGAATAGAGCTCCTTCTGATCTGCGTTGCTCAAGGCAATGCCAACCACGCCCAACACGGCGCCAATCGTCATGAGCAAGCCGAGGAAACCCATCGCAAGGGCGAGACGGGCGCGGATCGTGATGTTGGAAAACATAGACGCCTCAAGGCACAGCCAGCGGAACAGGAAAACGTCGCGCCGGAAAGGCGCGCTCGGTCATTGGGGTTTACGGCAATGGATCGGGAAAATGAAGGGGAGATTCGAACTTGGGGTGTTCGAAGGGCTGAGAGCGGCGCAGTAACAGCGTCGTCACAATGTTACGGCCCGTTGCAGGACCCGTGATCGATCCTGCAACGGGCTCTCAGAAACGCTTGCGCCGGCACGATACGGGAGGACCGCGCAGGCGCCGTTCGGTCAATGCATCGGTCAGTGCGCTTTGGCCGTGTCGCTCAACAACTGCACCAGGTACGGCTTCCACACTTCCGGATGCGCGAGGGTCTGGTGGCCGTAAGAATGTGCTGTCTCCGGTATTTCGACGTAGCCGCCGTCCGGCACCGCCTTCATTTCCCGCTGCATGACGCCAAGGTCAGCGGCGTTGATCAGGTCATCGGCAAAATTGACGGCAAACAGCCGCGCGCGAATCTTCGACAGATCAGGCGCGGGGTTGTAGTCCCACGACGATTCGAACCAGTACAGCACGTCGTTGGCGTCGCTCTTCTGGGCGTTATCGACCAACGTGTCATACAGATGCGTGGCCGCGTCGCGATCCGGCGCTTCGCTTTGCATGCGAGCCGGGTTGTTGGTGAAGATCGCGAAAACCGGCATCACGCGGATCCACTGGGTGGGCGGCACGGTGTAGTCACCGCCCTGCCAGCCCGGGTCGTTGCGAATCGCGCCGACGATCATCTGCCGCCAGAGCCAGTTGCGGCCGGCCATCGGAATCGGTTGGCTGGCAATCGGCATCAACGCATCCGCCGTCTCCGGATACCGCTCGCCCCACATCCAGGTTTGCATGCCGCCCATCGACGTGCCGAGCACCAGGCGCAGATGATGGATATGCAAACCTTCGACGAGCAAACGATGGTTAGCCTCGACGACGTCGCCATAGCCGTAATGCGGGAATCTTGCGTGCATGCCGTCGCTCGGCTTGCTCGAACCGCCTCGGCCCAGGCCATCGGGCATCACGATGAAGTACCGGCTCGTATCGAGCGGTTCGCCGGGGGCGAAGAGTTCCTGACGCATCGTCGGCGTGAGGAATGCTTTGCCGGTGCCGGTGGTGCCGTGCATCAGCAGCACCGCGTTGTCGATCTCGCCGTGCGCATCGCGCTGCGGCGTACCTAAGGTGGCGTAGTGGATGTGAATATCCGGCAACGTCGCGCCGTCGGCGAAGTGGAAGTCGTGCTCGGTGAAATCGGCTGCCTGTTCGGAAGCAGGTCCAGTACTTGCAGCGTGGGCCGGCACGAGGCCGGTGAGTACAAACATTCCTGCGGTGGCCAGCAGGGATGTGAAGCGGATCATAGCGGTGTCCCGTCGATTGTGTGGAAGGAGAGAATATCGTAACCACGTGAAGGCGTGCTCTGCCGGCTGTGCTGCCTCGGCGAACAGCCTACGACGCGTTTGAAAGCCTTGCCGAACGCGCTTTCGGACTCGTAGCCGAGCGATGCGGCGATACGGGGAATGGAGTCATCTGGATTCTTCAGCCGGTCGCACGCCAACAGCATCCGCCAACGGGTCAGGTACTCCATCGGGGACGTCCCTACGGTCTCCTTGAAGCGCAGCGCAAAACTCGAGCGTGACATGCCTATGCGCACAGCCAACGACTGCAACGTCCAAGGATGCCCCGGGTCATCATGCATGCAGGTGAGTGCTGCGCTTAGCTGTTTATCCGCCAATGCGAAGAGCCAGCCAACGCCTGCATTCGCCTTGTCGCCCAGATGCAGCCGCAGTGCCTGAACCAGCAACATGTAGGCAAGTTGCTGCGCGATTAAAGATCCCCCCGGTTGTCGATCGCGCATCTCCTCGGTCATACGCTCCAGCGACCAACGCATCGCCGCCCTATCCGACTCCTTGCGGATATGCACGATGGTCGGTAGCGAGCCCAGCAGCATGTCGGTATGGCCACCCGTGAGGACAAAGTGGCCGCCGACGAGATAACACCCTCCTCCTTCGCTGCTAGAGATATTGCTATCCAATCCCCCTGCTACACGCAGCAACCTGTAGTCGACAGGTTTTGTCGAGAGGTCGGTGGCGAGACAGAACGGCGGACCGGGCGGCAACAGGTAGCAGTCGCCAGCAGTGAGAAGCACGGGATCGGCAACGCCATCCACGGATAACCAGCATTGACCGGCGGCCACTGCGTAGCACTTGATGCCTTCATGTTGCGGCCATTGAATCGCCGTGTTGGGCTTCACTGCTACGCCACCCGATATAACGCTGCGAGGTTTCAGCAAGGACAACAGGTCTGAGAGTGGGTCCATAAGATTCCCGGACGATTGATCTAAAAATGCGGACTATATGACATTGATCGTATCACCAACGACGCCTACATTAGGCATCGTTGGACTGCGACTGCAGCCCTTAACCTACGTAAAGGCCAATTCATCATGCGTATTTTTGTTACCGGAGCGACCGGTTTTCTGGGTTCCGCCATTGCTCACGAACTCATCAATGGTGGCCATCAGGTGCTTGGACTGACGCGGTCGGAAGACGGTGCGCGCTCGCTCGCCGCGATTGGAGCCGAAGTGCACCGTGGCGATGTTGAGGATCTCGACAGCCTGCGCCGCGGCGCGGGTATGGCGGACGGCGTCATCCACACTGCCTTTAATCACGACTTCTCGAGGTTCGCTGCGAACTGTGAAGCAGACCAGCAAGCTGTCGAAGCAATGGGTACCGCGCTGCTCGGCTCGGAACGCCCACTCGTCATTACCTCCGTTTGCATGTTGGGTACCTCCGCGCCAGGCAAGCCCGCAACGGAGGACTACATGAATCCCGACCACCCGAACCCGCGTAACGCGTCGGAATTAACCGCGATGGCTCTCACGCAGCGTGGCGTCAACGTATCGGTGGTACGTCTTCCACAAGTCCACACTCCCGTCAAGCAAGGGCTCATCACCAACCTGATTAAACTGGCTCGAGAGAAAGGTGTTTCTGCCTATGTCGGCAACGGGCTTAACCGTTGGGCTGCGGTGCACCTCAGTGATGCAGTCCGTGTCTATGCGCTGGCGATGCAGAAAAACCTAGCGGGCAGCCGATACCACGCGGTCGACGAAGAAGGTATATCGCTACGGACGATTGCCGAAACCATTGGCCGCGGTCTGAACGTACCGGTAAAGAGCATTGCCGCTGAGGATGCGCCCGCGCACTTCGATTGGCTCAGTCCATTCATCGGCCGCGACATGCCCGCATCCGGCGCGCTTACGCAGGAACGACTCGCATGGCAGCCGAAGGGGCCGGGATTGATCGCCGATCTTGAAGCGATGAACTATGAATAGAGGTTAAATATTTCGTAACGTGGGCCCTGGAAAAATCTGTTACTGACTATCACCCTTCGAATCTGGAGGGTGATAAATTAGAAATGCAGAATGAAACGGTATAGAGAGATACCACGTTTGCTTTCACTTGGCGCGCACGCGCCCAACTAAAGCAATTCAAAAATATAACAGCGGTCTTACAACCAAGAAAAATGAAAAACATTAATCGACCAGGGGTAGCTATCGCGGTTACTTTGTCAGCTCTACTGATAGGGTGTGGTGGGGGAGGTGGAAATAACAGTTCGTCTTCGACTGCTGGCCTGAGTGCGGACCAGAAAGCGTTCCAACAGTTTGCGCTCGCGCCGAATGCCTCATACAACGTTCAATGGTCATTGCCAATCTCAGGTACACCGGTAAATGGCACTAACTATCTGATTGAGTCGCATGCGTCGGTTGCCGCGTCTCCCTCCACCGGCACACAACAACTGAACGGCACCCCGTCGACGTCGCTTGCCAATACGCTGAGTGTTCCGACCACCTTTGACAATGGCCGCTACCTGATCAACGGTGCAATAGTCGTGGGCTCCGGAGCGTTTAACACTGCGAGTTTCCGGGGCACCGGCATCGTGGTCGCCGGGCTTGCGACCGATGGCGTGACGGTGGTAACAAGCCAACTGCGCAGCAATCTTTCGGTGGTCCCCTTGAGCGGAGCCGTCGCGGCCGCTCCGACTGCTCTGACGCAATGGTTCAATGCGCTTTACTACAACCCGTCGCTACTCAGTACGTCGGCAGTCTGGGGCACGGGTGCCGCATATCTTCAATACACTGCGACCGAGGTTGCTGATACCTATACGGTTGTCGATTACAGCGGCTCTACAACAGGCAATACGCCCGATCCGGTGGCAGGCAATACGACTATCGCGGCGTTGATGGCTGCAGGAGGCATTGTTTCAAACGACGACGGTACGACCTACACGCTGACCAATGGCAGCGTGTCGTCGATCAACGGCGTGACGACGTATGTATCTTCGGCGGTGCGCCCTAACCTGACAACGCCCACCTACAGGACCTTTTACGAGCTTAATGGCAATGTCTACGAGGGTAACTTCGTTAAGGCAGGAACCGTATTGGGCGGCAACGTGTACTTTGTCGCGGCGCCCGGTACGTCCACCGGCTATACAGTTAATTACTCGAACCAGTATCAGATTCGCTTGAACGCCGCGGCTGTCGCCAGCTTGCGCGCAGCGGTGACGTTTTGACGGGCGGCCTCGGAGTGGCAGGTCTGCCGCTCTGAGGCGCTTAACGGAGATACGGGCATCGAGAAACCGATGTGTGCGTTTCTCGGAAAGAAGCTCCAATCGGGAATCTGATCAAACTGTTTGCGCTAAAAACTGCGCATCCCGCTTCGCCGCATACATCCGCTGGTCCGCCAACGAACACAGTTGATCCAACGTTCCAGCGTCTTCTGGAAAAAGCGCGATGCCTATGCTTGCGCCCAGTTGGACCTGCTCGCCCGACACTCTGGCTGGCGCCATCAGGCTATCCTTCAGGAGTTTGGCAATACTGACAGCGGCATCCCGATTCACCGCGCGCTCAATGACAACGCTAAACTCGTCGCCGCCGGTCCTCGCCAGGGTGTCGCCGCTTTGGACGCAGCCAGCAAAACGATGCGCGACATCCTGCAAAGCAAGATCGCCGGCAAGATGGCCGAACCTGTCATTGATCGACTTGAATCCATCCAGATCGATCGCCAGCACGGCGACCCTGACACCTTTCTGCTGCGCCCGCGAGAGCGCCTTGCCTAGTCGGCTTTCGAATAGCCGTCGGTTTGGCAAGCCGGTCAGTTCATCGTGGTCCGCCAGATGTTGGTTCTGCTTGAGCTGATTTTCGAGTAGCAACATGATCATGCCGACCGCAACCAGAAACTTGGGCAGATTCCACATTTCGATGTCGAACTGAACATTGGGCAACCAGATTTCTGTGAGCAGCCCCATGGGGAAAACTGCCGCCCAGGTCAACAGCCCGACGAATGTGACGATAAAGCCACCGGTACGAGCCTTCAGCATGAACCAGCACTGAATACAGCAGTACAGGTAGGCCGCGCAAAGCATCAACTCTGTCTGCACGCCAAGGGCGGCGGGGAGCCGTTCGCAAAATAACAGGGCGACGGCTAGAGCAATGTCGAGCACCACCGTTGTAAGGCGCGTGGTGGTTCGCTGCACAGGCGGAAAGACGCAGAAGATGGCGAGCGGGACCAGCGCGAGCAAGGTAGCAGCAACCATTCTCGGCAGCGCGGGTACGCCGGGCCACTCCGCAAGACAGATGTACAACGTGTAGACGAGCGCACGGCTCCAGAACATGATCCGGCTACTCGAATGCCGGGGCTCCGCGTCCATCGACCAGCAGAAGAGCTGCGCGCACCAGACAAGCGCAGCCGTGCCGATTGCATCCGCCGTTGCGCCCCAGGCTCCGGGCAACGCGACAAACGAATACGCGGCGAAGTGTATTTCGATGCAGATCCAGCCGCGCAGCCAAAGCCGGGTCATGGTCGTGCCGGCAGGCCGCGCAACCGCCACAAATGCGTAGATCAGTAATCCGACCGAGAACAGATCTGGTAATTCTCGCCAGGACATAAAGCCTCAGAAATCTCGTTCACCGTTGAGATGTGACCCTTGAAATCCAGCCATCATGAGTGTGGAAGGCATCCCCTGATTGACACTTTCACTGAGGTGCCGAGCGCCAGAAAGAAAACCCATGAAAGTTGGCGACCTCTACGTGAATTAACGGCAGGCAGAGAACCTTCTGAAGGAGCATGATGCTGGCGGCGGGTGTTTATTGACAATTTTGATATTTTCTGCGGCACGCCTTATTCTTCCCTGCTTCGGCGCAGGCTCGACGCATCCGGCGATCAAAAACCCTTCAAGCCTCAGCTTCCCGTGCCGTTAGCACAAGGAGCATATCCAAAAAAAGCGGCTGCGCGTCCGCGCAGAATACACACCACCGACAAACATTTGAGTGAGGTTGAGGTTTGGCGTTGCACGACGAACGAGCGTCCTCCGATGGCTGACGCATCCGCACGCGGAAACCCAGCGGTGAGCACTGAGCTGGCTGCGCCGGCAATCGAAGCCCAACTGCGGGCAGTGAGGAACGGTGGCCGGCCATGGGCCGAGACATGGGCCTGGTATCGCGCGGGCGAGCAGTTGCACCTTGCCGGCCACGGCGATGCATCGCTCGACTGGCCGCAGACCATCGCCGAACAGGGACTCGTGAAACTCTGCGCCGGCCGGGGGTGGCTCCGCTTTGCCACGGGCCGCGGCGAAAGGGTGCTCGGCTGGCTCATTGCGCCCGCCACATTCGCTGACGACGAATCCCTGCAGGAATTCGCCCGAAGTCTGGGCGAACGCGCTCAGACTGACGCTCTCGCCCGCGCCCAGAACACACAGCGCGTGCTGTATGAAATCGCCTATCTCGCGAGTTCGGTGCCCGATCGCGCGGAGTTCCTGAGGCGCGTGCACGAGCGCCTCGGTACGCTGATTGACGCCGAGAATTTCTACCTGGCGCTGTACGACCGCAAGAGCGGCAAGATCACCTACCCGTACTATGTCGACGTGATCGACACCGACGTCATCGAAGCGGAAAACTACGACATTCTCGACCCTGCGCGTCCGTCGATGACTGCCCAGGTGCTGACGACCGGTCAGCCGCTCTTCGTCGATGCCGCGACGATCCGCGCTGGAAAGGACGCAGGTGTTTTCTACCCGATCGGCGACTACCCCGAGTTCTGGATGGGCGCGCCGCTGAAGAATGCCTCGGACGAGGTCTTCGGCATGCTCGCGATGCAGGTGTACGACGTCTCGCGGATCTACAGCGCAGAGGACCGCGAGCTTTTCCTGGTGGTGGCGCGGCACGTAGCCATGGCACTAGACCGGATCCTGCACCGCGCCGATCTGGAGGAGCAGGTCGCGCGGCGCACATCTGAGCTATCGGAGGTCAATGCGGCGCTGCGCGAAGGCATCGCCCAGCGCGAACGTGCTGAACACCTGCAGGCAACGCTCTTTCAGATCGCAGAGCTTTCGAGCCGCCCAGGGGATATGGTGGGGTTCTTTGGCAGCCTGCACCAGATTGTCGGCGAGCTGCTCTACGCGCGCAATTTCTACATCGCACTCTTTGATACTGAAACGCGGACCGTTTCCTTTCCGTACTACGTCGACGAACATATTCACGAGCCGCCACCGCCGCGCTTTGGGCGACGCGGCCTGACCGAATACGTCATCCGCGTGCGGTGCCCCTGCCTTCTTGATGAGGACGGTGCATTACGCCTGATAGCCGATGGCGAGATCGAAACGAACACTTCAGATGTACGGCTTCGCTCATGGCTCGGGGTACCGCTGTACGATGGAGACGACGTGCGCGGGGTGCTCGCCGTACAAAGCTACGCGCCACTCGTTCGTTACTCGCAGCGCGATCAGGAACTGCTGACCTTCGTGTCGCACCATATCGACACCGCGCTGTCCCGCCGGCGGGCCGCCGACGCCCTGCACGCGGCGAACGCAGAACTCGAATCGCGCGTGCAGATCCGCACACGGGAGCTCGACAACGCCAACGCGCGCCTCGTGCATGAAAATTTACACGATTCGCTAACCGGGCTACCGAACCGGAGCCACCTGCTCCAAAGGCTGCATACCGCATGGAATGCCTATTGCGAAACGGGCAGCCAGGTGACGGTGATGTTCCTCGATCTGGATCGCTTCAAGATCGTGAACGACAGCCTCGGCCATCACTGCGGCGACATGTTGCTCGTTCAGGCGGCGGATCGTTTGCGCGGCTGCCTGCGTTCGACCGATCTGTTGGCGCGTCTCGGCGGCGACGAATTTGCAATTCTCTCGCCGGACGCTCCGTTGACCGATGCCGTTTTCATTGCGGAGCGCATACTCGCGGCGTTCGATCTGCCGTTCGATATTGACGAGCATGTGGTTTTCTCTTCGTGCAGCATCGGCATTGTGACCGCCGACAGCCAGTACCATAGCAAGCCAGCCGATCTCCTGCGTGACGCCGATATCGCGATGTATCGCGTGAAAAGCGCGGGCCGCGACAGCTATGTCGTATTCAACCACGAGCTGCGAAGGGAGGTGCTGGATCAGGTGGAGCGGGAAGGTGCGCTGCGTAATGCGCTCAAACGCGACGATGAACTGCTGCCGTTTTTCCAGCCCATTGTCGACGTTGCGACGGGCGACGTTGTCGCGCTTGAAGCGCTGATTCGATGGCGACAGCCTGATGGACGGATTGTCAGTCCGGGTGAGTTCTTGCCGAGGTTCGAAGGCCTGCGGCTAATAGGGCGACTCGACCTTTACATGCTTACCCGCGTCGCCATCATTCTATCGGCGCCGGAGCGCGCGAACTGGCCGCCCGTCCACGTGAACTGCTCGAGCTTTAGTATCACGCGGCCCGAGTTTGCGGACGACGTGCTTGCGTTGTTACACCGGCATGGGGTGTCACCTTCACGCGTGTGCCTCGAATTGACGGAAGGCGCGCTCGTGGCCGAACCCGATCTTGCGCGCAGCACCATGCAGCGTCTCGCAGATAACGGCATGTCTGTTGTACTCGATGACTTCGGGGCGGGCTTCTCGTCGTTGAGTTATGTCCATCAGTATCGCTTCAGCGGTCTGAAGATCGACAAGTCGTTTATCCTCGAACTCACCGCGAGCGCCCGTAGCCGGGCGATCGTAACGGCGATCGTGCGAATGGCGGAATCGCTCGGTCTGCCGGTCGTCGCGGAGGGCGTCGAGGATGCGGGGACACTCGCGATACTGCGGGAAATGGGCGCAGCCCAGGCGCAGGGGTATTTCTTCGATAAGCCGATGCCGCTTGAGGCTCTTCCGGGCTTGTCGAACCGTGAGCGGGTGGCGGGCAAAGTTGCGAAGGTGTCGGTTTGCTAGCACTCTGAGCTTTGTCGGCCCTCCGGCTGATCACGTGGACGCGGCGGATGTAGCGGAATTGTGCGAGCGCATCGACAGCCATGCCACGCGGTATCAGCGCAGACTTCTAACCTGGCCCGGCGTGACATCTCCGGCAAACCGGTTGCCGAAATGGGTTCTCGTGTAGTTGACGACAGCAGCAACCTGATCGTCACTCATCGCGTCGCCAAAGGGTGGCATCCCCTTTCGGCCGTGCAGTACGTTGACGATGACGTAGGGCGCTGCTTCGACTGCCGGGTTGTCAGCGAGCGCCGGGTAGTGACCCGCGCCCTGTGCACCTTTTCCATCCGGCATATGGCAT
>Ga0302228_10000640_pt1 | contig 27986 bp, 30 predicted proteins | sample II_Palsa_N1_2_FD_193519 | JGI IMG/M metagenome (GOLD analysis project Ga0302228, IMG submission 193519) | Peat permafrost microbial communities from Stordalen Mire near Abisko, Sweden - II_Palsa_N1_2 | ecosystem: Environmental > Terrestrial > Soil > Palsa > Peat permafrost | place: Sweden... | reverse complement strand
CAGCGCGGCATTGAATGCCACCAGCCCGATTTTCAACGCTGGACGGATCACGGCGGATATCCAGCAGAGCGAAAGCAAGATGCGCGAATCGCAATTGAATCTGCAGCAGACCATGCTGCAGGCGCTCAGGGAAGTGGAAGATACCCGCAGCGATCTGGTGAGCACGACGGCGTCGACGCAAAAGCTGACCGACGCATTGGGGGCTTCGGATCAATCGCTCAAGCTGGCGAACCAGTTGTACAAGGGTGGTGCAACCGACTTCCTTGATGTGCTGTCGGCGCAGCAGACCTATCTGCAGGACTCCGATTCGCTGAATCAGGCGAGGCGCGAGCATGCGCTGGCTGCGGTCGCGCTGTACCGCTCGCTTGGGGGCGGGTGGAGTCAGGCGGGTGAGCCTGCACTGGCTGCAAACGGCCATGCGACGGGCGGCTGAATGCTTTGCACTTTGCGAGCCGATGAATTAGATTGACCATGGACCGCGTGCCGCACGCCCTGCGTCTGTTTTCGCCGTGGCGAGGCACGCGAACTTGCAGCCAGCAGAGGAGAAGAACGTGAAGACAGTCGGAATCTTGAGCGCGTTATGTCTGACAGTAGCCGTTGCCATGCCGGTGGCCGCTTATGCGCAGGCAAGCGATGCGATGGCCGGAATGGACAACGGTTCCATGCCGAGTGGTAAAAAGGCCGCCTCCAAGGCCGACCGTGCGCTTGCGCGGGCCGTGCGCCGCGCGCTGACGAAAGCCCAGGGCTTTAATGTCTCGAACGTGTATGTGCGAGCGCGCAGCGGGGCGGTGACCCTGTCCGGCACCGTCGATACCGGCGATCAGATCGCGCAGGCAGAGCAGGTTGCGCATACGGTGTCGGGGGTGACGTCGGTTTCGAACAAGCTCACGCTGTTTCATGGTGGGAATGGGTAGGGAGGGGCTGAACACACCCACCTTCCAAAACGCGACATCGGCAAACGAGCCATGGCGCATCGCATCATCTCCTCAAACGCCCGCCCGGCAAGGCGATCCGCCTGCCGCTAACGCCCGTGCTTTTTTCCCCGTGTCGTATTTGCGCAAGCGTCTGTCGCAATTAGTCGGCCTGTCGGGGTTTTTTCTGGCAACTATGTGGGTACACAGTGCGGGCCGGCGCCTGCACCACGAGGAGATGGATTCAATGAATTCCCCAAAGGTCGTGGTCGAAGGTTTATGTAAGGTTTTCGGGGCTAATCCCAAGCTGGCGCTCGATATGCTGGCCAGCGGCTCCACGAAGGACGAAGTGCATGCGAAAACCGGCCACGTGGTCGGCGTTCATAACGTCTCCTTCGACGTTCAGGAAGGCGAGATCTTCGTCTTGATGGGCCTGTCGGGTTCCGGCAAGTCGACGCTGATCCGCTTGATCAACCGCCTCGTCGAGCCGACGGCCGGCAAGGTGCTGGTGGATGGCCGCGACATTGCCGCCGTGCGCCGCTCCGAGTTGACCTCGCTGCGCCGTACCGACATGAGCATGGTGTTCCAGTCGTTTGCGCTGATGCCGCAACGCACGGTGCTCTCGAATGCGGCGTTCGGCCTCGAAGTGGCCGGCGTGGGCCGCAAGGAACGCGAAAAGCGCGCGCTCGGCGTGCTCGAACAGGTTGGCCTCGCAACCTTCGCGCAGAAGCTACCCGCCGAATTGTCCGGCGGCATGCAGCAACGAGTGGGTCTGGCGCGTGCGCTGGCCGTCAATCCGTCGCTGATGATCATGGACGAAGCGTTCTCCGCGCTCGATCCGCTCAAGCGCAAGGAAATGCAGAACGTGCTGCTGGAACTGCAAAAGAACCAGCGCCGCACGATCATGTTCGTCTCGCACGATCTCGAAGAGGCGCTGCGCATCGGCAACCGCATTGCGATTATGGAAGGCGGCCGTGTGGTGCAGATCGGCACGCCGCAGGAAATCATCAGCAACCCGGCGGACGACTACGTTCGCGCGTTTTTCGAAGGCGTGGATACGAGCCGCTATCTGACCGCCGGCGATCTGATGCAGACCAACGATATCCCACTGGTGCGCAATCTGGATGTATCGAGCGTCGCGGCTTCGTTGAACGGCAGCGCCGAATACGCCTTCGTGCTCGATGCCGAACGCCGCATTCGCGGTTTCGTCACGCGCGATGCGATCGGCAACGCCGCGCCGCATCTGCGCAAGGTCGAATGCATTTCGCGCGGTGCGTCGTTGGAGCATGTGGTCTCGCGCGTCTGTGCCAACGCCACCGCGCTGCCGGTTGTCGACGACGAAGACCGCTATTGCGGCTCCGTCAATCAAGCCGCCGTCCTGAAGATTCTTACGCGCAATCGAGGTTCTCATGTCTGAGATCATCCCGCTCGGCCGCTGGGTCGACGATTCCGTTCACTATCTGCTCGACCACGACGCGAATACGTTCGACGCGATCGGCAAGGCCATCGAGAGCTTCGCCGCGCTGATCGAGCATAGCCTGCAGGCGATTCCGATGTGGGCGCTGATGGCGTTCTTTATCGGCATCGGCCTGTGGCGGGTGGGCTGGCGCTTCGCGTTCTTTACCACGCTCGCGCTATTGCTGATCTATGCGACGGGCTTCTGGGACGAAACCGTCATTACGCTCGGACTGACACTGTCGTCGACCCTGATCAGCTTGCTGTTCGGTATTCCGCTCGGCATCTGGACGGCCAAGAACAAGCATGTGGCAATGGTGGTGCGGCCGATTCTCGACCTGATGCAGACCATGCCGGCCTTCGTCTACCTGATTCCGGCTGCGATGCTGTTCGGCCTTGGCCGCGTGCCGGGGATTCTCTCGACGGTGATCTTCGCCATGCCGCCCGCCGTGCGCCTGACGAGTCTCGGCATCCGCCATGTGAACCGCGAGATCGTCGAAGCGGGTCAGGCCTTCGGTTGCACGCCGTGGCAACTGCTCTACAAGGTGCAATTTCCTAACGCGCTGCCTTCGATCATGCAGGGCGTCAATCAGACCATCATGATGGCCTTGTCGATGGTGATTATCGCTTCGATGGTCGGCGCAGGCGGTCTCGGCAACGACGTACTGGCGAGTATCCAGCGGCTCGACATTGGACTCGGCTTCGAAAGCGGCCTGTCGGTCGTGCTGCTGGCGATCATTCTGGACCGTATCACCGAGAGCTTCGGCCGCTCGCCGGGCGCGGCGAATGTGCCGCGTTTTGCAGGCTTGCGCCAGGTGATGCGGGTACGCCGCGATCAGCCGGCCGTGCAAAGCTGATTTCGGCAAGCGGCAGTTCAAGGCCGGGCTAAGCCAAACCCAGCCCGGCCAGGTAAAACCAAACTCAACTCAGGCATCGCGAAGGCCTTCGGGCCTTCGCGATGGACAAACTCACCCTGTGCATCATGGAGCGCGACGTGACGTCTGCTACGACTGAATCGGCCCGCCTCAACGCGCCGTTGTCGAGTCTTGCGCATTTCGGTTTTTTGACGCTGCCCAGTTTTTCGATGATCGCCTTTACCAGTGCGATCGAAGTCTTGCGGATGGCTAACTATGTCGGCCGTGCGCAGCATTACCGCTGGTCGGTGCTGACCCCGGACGGCGTCCCCGCGCGGGCCAGCAACGGCATCACCGTGAAGCCGACCCGTACGCTCGAAGAGGCCGGCATGCCCGATGTGCTGATCGTCTGCGGCGGCACGCAGATCCGCAGCGCCGTCGATTCGGACGTCAAGGCGCTGCTGGGCGATGTGGCGGAGCAGGGTGTGCCACTGGGTGGCATTTGCACGGGGGCGTATGCGCTGATGTCGGCGGGCCTGCTCGACGACTATCGTTGCACCGTGCACTGGGAGGATCTGTCCACGCTGCACAAGGAGTTTCCGCGCGTGCATTTCGCCGACGAGCTGTTTGTCATCGACCGCGACCGTCTGACCTGCACCGGCGGCACGGCGCCGCTCGATCTGATGCTGAATCTGGTGGAAAGCCGCCTCGGACAAAGCCTCGCTGCTCAGGTATCCGAACAATTTATTCTCGAACGCATTCGGAGCGCGAGCGACCCGCAGCCGATTCCGGTCGACGCACGGGTGGGTTTTTCCCGTGCCGAACTGATCGAAGTGGTGCGGTTGATGGAAGCGAATATCGAAGAGCCGCTCTCGCTCGAGGAACTGGCGCGTCTCGTGCAGCTTTCGCAGCGCCATCTGCAGCGCATGTTCAAGGTCTATCTGAGCGTGTCGCCGACGCATTACTACCTGACGTTGCGTCTGCGCCGCGCCCGCGATCTGTTGCGCACGACCGATGCCTCGATCGCACGCGTCACGACCGTGTGCGGATTTCACTCACCCTGTCATTTCAGCAAGGCATACCGGGCGCAATTCGGCCATGCGCCGAGCGTCGAGCGTCGCCAACCCAATTAAATCAACAGCAAGCAAGTCAACAACAAGCGTGGAGAGAAAGAAGATGAATAGAAAGCTGATGGCCGCAGCCTGCGTACTGGGGCTGGCAAGTGCAATGGCCCATGCGGCCGATCCGGCCGTATGCCGCGACGTGCGTTTCGCCGACGTGGGCTGGACCGATATCGCGGCGACCACCGGTCTTGCCTCGACGGTATTTGAAGGTCTGGGGTATCACCCGACCAAAACCATCGCCTCGGTGCCGATTACGTTTGCCGGGATCAAGAGCAAGCAGATCGATGTGTTCCTCGGCTATTGGGCGCCCACCATGGACCCGATCATCACGCCGTTCGTCAAGGCGGGCACGATCAAGGTACTGGCGACGCCGAACCTGACCGGCGCGAAATACACGCTGGCAGTGCCGGACTATGTGTATAACGGCGGCCTGAAGAACTTCAACGATATCCAGAAGTACGCCGACAAGCTCAACGGCAAGGTCTACGGGATCGAACCGGGTAACGACGGCAATGCGCTGATCAAGAAGATGATCGACGGCAATCAGTTCGGCCTCGGCAAATTCAAGCTGGTCGAATCGAGCGAAGCGGGCATGCTGGTCGAAGTGAACCGGGCGATTCGCGAGAAGCAATGGATCGTGTTCCTCGGCTGGGAACCGCATCCGATGAATGTGCAGATGAAGATCGATTATCTGGCCGGCGGCGACGATGTGTTCGGGCCGAACTACGGCGAAGCGAAGGTGTTCACGGCGACGCCGCCGGACTACGCCGCGCGCTGTCCGAATGCGGCGAAGCTGGTGTCGAATCTGCAGTTCACCACGGCCATCGAAAACCATGTGATGGTGCCGATCATGAACAAGACCGACGCGAATCAGGCCGCGCTGAGCTGGCTCAAGGCGAATCCGCAGGTGCTGGATCAGTGGCTGGCGGGCGTGACGACAATCGACGGAAAACCGGGCTTGCCGGCCGTGAAGTCGTATATCGCCGCGCACTGAGCTGCAACGAAGTCTCCATGTAGCGGGGCGTGAGTTGGGCCGGCGGGTTCGGCACACGCCCCGTGCTTTTTTGCTGCGTAGTTATCTGCGATCCGTCCTCTATCATGCGGCGCGATTGCCCTGATCACGCGCGGATCTCGAATCCGTTCGCATACTCCCGCGGATCGCTGCCGTCCCACACGCGGCCGTCTATCAGAACCTGCGAGGCGGTCTCAGCCGGAATCGCAATGCCGATACTGTGCGCCGCTTCACGATACAACTGCGTTTGATTGATGGCTGCCGCGATCTCCCGATAGTCGTCGCGGCGCGCGATCATTCCCCAACGCTCGTATTGCGTCAGAAACCAGACGCCGTCGGCCGCGCGCGGATAGTTGACCGTGCCGTCTTCGAAGAAGCGCACGGGCAACCTGTTGGACTCCGGCGACACGCTGTCGCGCGTGAGCCGTCGCGCGATCAACGCTTCATCGATGCCGATAAATTCCGGCCGCACCAGCCAGCGTGCAATTTCGTTGCGATGTCCAGGACCATCCAGCCAGCGGCAGGCTTCGAGCAGCGTTTGGACCAGTGCCCGCGCTGTATTGGGGTGCCGGCTCACAAAATCGCGCCGGCAGGCGAGCACTTTCTCCGGATGATCGGGCCATATTTCGCTGCTGTAGGCAATCGTGCGGCCGACGCCGCGCGCTTCGGCGGCGGCGTTCCACGGTTCGCCTACGCAGAGTCCGTCCAGCCGGTCTTCTGCAAGCGCGGGCACCATCTGCGGTGGCGGTATCACCACGCTTTCGATGTCGCGCAACGGATGCACGCCTTGCGAAGCGAGCCAGTAGTACAGCCACATGGCATGCGTGCCGGTCGGGAAGGTCTGCGCGAAGACCGGCTTGCGGCCGAGTGTGGCGAGGGCTTGCGGCAGCGTGCGCTGTTCGGCCAGAGCGTCGGCAAGACGGTTCGATAGCGTGATGGCCTGGCCGTTGCGGTTGAGGACCATCAGGACGGCCATATCCGTTTGCGGACCGCCGAGGCCTAGCTGTACGCCATAGGGCAGGCCGTATAGCGCATGAGCGGCATCCAGTTCGCCGGCTAGCAGTTTGTCGCGCAGCGCGGCCCATGAAGGTTGACGCGAGAGCTCGAGTGTCAGGCCGTGGGCATGCCCGAACTCGAGCAGCTTCGCGGCCACGAGTGGCGCCGCGTCGGCAAGCGACACAAAACCGAGCCGCAGATGCGTCTTCTCGAGCCGCGTGGGCGCGGAGGGTGGGGTAAGGGGAGCAGGTTGGTTCATGAGCCACGCTTCATTTGGGCAGGTCCGCAGCCTCGACGATCTGGCGCGCGATCTCGGCGAGCTTGACGCCCTGGTTCATTGCACGCTTGCGCAGGCTCGCATAAGCGGCGTGTTCGGCCAATTTTTGCTGATCCATCAGGAGACGTTTGGCGCGGTCGATCAGCTTGCGCTCGGCCAGTTCGTTTTCGACTTCGGCGAGCCGCTCGCGCAACTGGCTTTCCTGTGCGAAGCGGGCGAGCGCCACTTCGAGAATTGGTGCGAGCTTCTCGGTGGCCAGGCCTTCGACGAGATAGGCCGTGACACCGGCGCTCACGGCATCGCGAATCAGTTGCTGGTTGGCATCGTTGCTGAACATCAGCACGGGGCGCGGCGCGGTCGCCTTCATGACCGCCAGTTGTTCGAGCGTGTCGCGCGATGGCGATTCCGTGTCGATGATGATCACATCCGGCCGCTCGCTTTCGACCCGCCGATGCAACGCCTGCGAGGTTGTCGTGCCGGCCAGCATGTCGTAGCCGAGCCGCGCGAGGGCATCGCGCAGATCGCCAATCGGCTTGTCGGTATCGGTTACGAGTAATACACGCAGCATGGTTCGAATCGGGTCAGCGACATCAAGGATTCAGCTTGGGTTTTAGCAGTTTTGCGCGGTTCCGGCTGGCGATGGCTGCAGCCTGGCGCGGCGCGGCTGCGCTTGTTGGACGACAGCCGTGCGGGACGCCGTGGAGGGGAGTGGCTATGAGGTCTGGTGCTGCGGTTCATGAAGGTTCCGTCGTCGAATCGCCATCCGGTCTGATGGGGACCAGATGCGATGAACGTCGAACGTCATTGCCCGACTTCAAATACGAAGCGGCGTCTTTCTGGCTGGTAAAGAAGGGGCCGGGGAAGACGCTGTTGTGCCTGGTGGAGCCGGTGACGGTGGCCTTGCGCCGTACGGTTTCCACTCATGTCCTACCGCGCCTTTGCGGAGGACCGTGAGGTTTAAGCAAGCGGTATGCCATCTGTGGGGATGGGCGGGGAGGATTGCCTGAGCGGAGTGGAGGAGCGGGGCTGCGTGCACGATGACGGTGCGAGGTACGTGATGCGCACTGAACTGGCGCGTGTTCGGCATGCGTCGTATCGCGGAGCTGGTCGCGATACGACGCACTGCGTGCGGGTGTCAGGCGGTATTCGACTCCGCTTCCGGCCAGAGTCGTGGGAAAAGATAGCGGAACAGCCCGATCGGCAGCGCGAGTTCGACCGGCCCTTTGGGCGTTCTCGAGCGGACAATGCCCAGCTTGAACAGATCCGCGAGGGCACGATCGGCCGTTCGCGTGGGCAGGCCCATCATCCCTTTGAATCTCGCCCGGTCCATTGACTTCACGGTTCCGAGATAAGCAAGCGGTTGTGCCGCTTCGGTTCTCAGGTATCGGTAGTCTTCTTTGGTTGCTTCGGCCGCGAGCATCTGCGCCAGCCGGGCTTCGAATGCTTGCATCTGCAACATGCCGTCCATAAACCTGATTTGATCGAGGCAGATATTCATGGCAAAGGAGATGAATTTCACCAGACCGCTTTCGCTCAATACACCTCTGCCATCGTAGTCGCCTTTGCGGCGTGCGTCGGCCGCCGCCAGATGTTCATAGTAAGCCGTGTGTTCGCGCGCAAGGCCTCGCATTGGCGACCAGAGTCCTTGCGTCAGACCCAGCGCCGACAGTCCGATATGCGTATGCAACCGTGCAGTACGGCCATTGCCGTCCAAAAACGGGTGAATCCACGCCAGCCTATGGTGTGCCGCCATCAAGGCGATCACGGCGGTTTCCCCCGCCCGGGCATAACGGTATGCCCGATGCCACTCTTCGACAAAGTTCGCCACGGTGGCCGGATCGGGAGGGATATGCGTGCCGACCTTGACGCCCCTGTCTCGCCACACTCCCGGCGTAATTTTCTCCTCATTGCCGTCGTCGTCCATCTGCACGAGGTCGTCCGGCGACAGTTGATCATGCAGATGGCGATGAATGGCTTGAGGGACCTTGCCCTCGAAGAGCGTAGTGGAGTCCCAGGCCGGGAATGTTTCCTCTCCCCACCTTTCCGTAGCGATATGAGCCACCGCGATGCGTTGCTTGCGTGCTTCCGCGGGCTTGCTGGAAAAATCCTTCTGGAGTGCCTGCTCGATCAGTAGAGGCTCAGTGTGCTGGCCTTCTATTTTGTTGGTGTAGTACGAATTCATGGGACGTAGCGCTTCACGCAATAAATCGCGCAGATGCGGCATTCCATGAGCGGCCAGATCTTTGGCTTGCCCGATTACCTCGGCGGCCACCGGGCGCAAGCTATTGAGTTTCGGGTCCGAGGGAAGCAGTGGATGCATCTGATGGACCGCGTGGTACGGATATTTTGATTCAATGCTATCCATGGCAACTTTCTTGGCGGATCTCGTGGTAGATCTTACAAAAAAATTATAGCACAAAAAATCCTTTTATTACAAATACATAGACGGTTTGTGGTTGATGTCGCGGTCGATCTTCTGGTAGATATTCAGGCGGTCTTTGCCACGCGCCGGCGGCGACGTATTCATCCCCTACGCCCTTATCCACTCGGGGGTAACCCCTATTCCCACTCCGTGACCACGAGGACTACGATCCGCCTCATCAAATTATAGAACGTCATTCTGTCAGATAGAACGACATTCAAAGGACTCAAAAAGGCTCGTCATGATTTCCCTTCCGCTTTCCGGCATCCGCGTGCTGGATCTGTCCAATGTGCTGTCCGGTCCGTTCTGCACCTACCAGCTTGCGCTGCTCGGCGCCGCTGTCCTCAAGATCGAGAACCCCACCGGCGGCGACCTGGCCCGGCGTCTGGGCGCGGACCCGCAAGCCTCGGCGCGCAATATGGGGGCGTCGTTCGTGGCCGTGAACGCGGGCAAGGAGTCGATGACGCTCAACCTCAAGCACGAGGCCGGCAAGGACATCCTGCGCAAGCTCGTGGCCGACGCGGACGTGCTGGTCGAAAACTTCCGCCCGGGCGTCATGGACCGGCTGGGTCTGGGCGCGAAATCGTTGCTCGAACTGAATCCGCGTCTTGTCTACTGCGCCATTTCCGGGTTCGGCAACGACGGTCCGCTGGCCCACCGTCCGGCTTACGACCAGATCATCCAGGGCATGTCGGGCGCGATGAGCGTCACGGGCGACGCCGAAAGCGCACCGCTGCGCGTCGGCTATCCGGTCTCGGATACGGTGGGCGGCATGAACGCCGCGCTGGCGATCTGCGCCGCGGTGCTGGCCGCGCAACGCACCGGCGAGGGCAGGATCATCGATGTCTCGATGCTTGAGGCGACGCTCTCCAGCATGGGCTGGGTCGTGTCCAATTATCTGAACGCCGGCGTGACCCCCACACCAATGGGTAACGAAAACTTCACAGCGGCCCCGTCCGGAACCTTCGTCTGCGGCGACGGCATGCTGAATATCGCCGCCAACGAGACCAAACAGTTTGTTGCGTTGTGCGAACTGATCGGCCGCCCCGATCTGCCGCACGATGCGCGCTTTAGCGAGCGCAATACACGCAAGCGTTATCGCGCGGAGTTGAAGCAGGAGATCGAAGCCGCGCTCGCCCTCGACACCGCCGGCAACTGGGAGCAGCGCATGACCGCGGCGGGCGTGCCGGCTGGGCTCGTTCTGAGCGTGCCGGAGGCGATCGGCCAGCCGCAACTGGCCGGCCGCGGTTTCGTACATGAACTGCAGGACGGCGACACCGTGCAGCGGGTGACCCGCGCGGGCTTTCGCTTTGCCGATGGTCATGGCGAGTTGTCGAGCGGCGCACCCGTCTCGCGCGCGCCGCATCTGTCCGAACATACGGATGCGCATTTGCAGCGTCTCGGTTTTGATGCCGGCGCGATTGCGCGCTTAAGAGAAGACGGCGCTATCTGACGTCGCACCGCGAAGAGATCTGATTGGAGGAGACCATGAGACAAGCATCGAATGCCGTGGCGCGCGCCGGATTGGCGAACGCGGTAGAGCACAACGCCGATCAGGAGTCCCAGGCGCGCGGCATTGTCGCGCGGCTGGACCGCCTGCCCGCCACGCGGCATATCTGGAAGATCGTGTTTCTGCTGTCGCTGGGCGGCTGTTTCGAATTCTACGACCTGTTTATGACCGGCTATATCGCGCCGGGGCTGATCGTGAGCGGTCTGTTCGTCAAGACGTCCACCTCGATCTTTGCCATGAACAGTATCGCGGCCTTTGTCGCCGCGACGTTTCTCGGCCTCTTTATCGGCACCATGGGACTCGGCTTTCTCGCCGACCGTTACGGCCGCCGCCGCATCTTCGTGGTGGCCCTGCTGGCCTATACGCTCGCGAGCATTCTGATGGCGTTTCAGCAAAGCGCGCTTGGCGTGAATGTGTTCCGCCTGCTCGCGGGGATCGGACTCGGCGTCGAGATGGTGACTATCAACACCTATGTGGCCGAACTGATGCCGAAGGATCTGCGTGGCCGAGCGTTTGCCATCACGCAGATCGTGCCGTATTGCGCGGTGCCGGTGGTGGCGCTGATGTCATGGTGGCTGGTGCCGCAGCAGCCGTTCGGTCTCGACGGCTGGCGCTGGGTGGTACTCGCAAGCGCGGCCGGTGCGGCGATCGTATGGGTGATCCGGCTCGGTATCCCCGAAAGCCCGCGCTGGCTCGTGACGCGTGGGCGCCTCGATGAAGCGGCGCGGGTCACGCAGGACATCGAGCGCGTCGTCGAACGTCAATACGGACAGCCGTTGCCGTCGCCCGTGCCGCATACGCACAGCGCGCCAACTGTCGAGCGACGCTTTCGCGACATCCTGAAGGCGCCGTATCTGAAGCGCACGATCATGATGTCGGTCTATAACGCGGTTTCTGTAATCGGCTTTTACGGCTTCAGCAACTGGATTCCTTCGCTGCTCACCAGCAAGGGCATCAATCTGGTTCACAGTCTGCAATACTCGTTTCTGATGTCGATTGCGCTGCCGCTCGGGCCGGCGTTGTTTTTCTACTTCGCCGACAAGATCGAACGCAAGTGGAGCCTGGTGGGCGCGTCGGGTGCGATCGCCGTATTCGGGCTGGCCTTTGCGCAGCAAACCGGATCGTTCGGTCTGATCGTGTTTGGCTTCTGCATGAACCTCGCGCTGACCATCATGACGTACTCGTTTCAGACCTATCAGTCGGAGTTGTACCCCACCGAGATCCGCGCACGGGCAATTGGCTTCGTCTACTCATGGAGCCGTCTGAGCGCGATTTTCTCGGGCTTTCTGGTTGCGTTCTTTCTGCGCGATTTCGGCGCGAACGGCGTGTTCGTCATGATCAGCAGTTGCATGGTGTTTGTGATGCTGCTGATCGGCATCATGGGACCGGCCACCAAAGGTCTCGCACTCGAAGATATCAACCGTTGAAATGACCGCCATGAACAGTACACCTATCGATCCCTCCGCCCTCGCCGCCGATTACTGGAGCACGTCGATCATCGACATTCACCCGGGCTCGATCCAGGTGCGCGGCTATCCGATTCAGGAGCTGATCGGCGCGATCAGCTTTCCGCAGATGATCTGGCTGATGCTGCGCGGCGAATTGCCGGGCGCGGGCGAAGCGCGTCTGCTCGAGGCGGCGCTGGTGGCGTCGGTGGATCACGGTCCGCATGCGCCTTCGATCGCGATTTCGCGCATGGCCGTGAGTTGCGGCTTGCCGCTGAACGGCGCGATGGCTTCGGCGTTGAATACGCTCGACGATGTCCACGGCGGCGCCGGGCAGCAGACCGTCGAGCTGTTTCACATCGTCGAACGGGCGCAGGCGGACGGGGCATCGCTGGAGGCAGCGGTCGAGTCGTCCATCGACGCCTTTATCGTCGCGCATGGCAAATATCTGCCGGGCTTCGGACATCGGTTCCATCCCGTGGATCCGCGTGCGGGCCGCCTGCTGGCGATGGTCGACGAAGCCGCCGCCGAAGGTGTGGTCTCCGGCCGATACGCCGCGATTGCACGCGCCATCGAAGCCCTGCTCAAAGGGCGCAAATCGAAGCCGATTCCGATGAACATCGATGGCGCCACCGCCGTGATCTACGCCGAACTCGGCTTCGCGCCGGAACTGGCGCGCGGCGTCTTCTGCCTGTCACGCGCGGTCGGCATTCTGTCGCATGCGTGGGAGCAGCGCGGGCGCGGCGAGCGCAACAAGGGGCCCATGCCCCGGCAGATGCCGTATCGCTATACGGGGCATGCCACGCGGCATGTCGAGGAGGAAGGGCAATGAACTGGAATCCAACTCCACCCGTCGTCGGGACCGCGGTTCATACAGCCATGCCACAGACGCTGCGCCGTCACGAGGTGACGGAGTGGTCGCGCGCCAACAAGGGCGGGGCAGTGGTGGATTCGTTTATCGAAGGGCCGTGTTTCGACCGCGAGAGCAATCTGTATATCGTCGATATTCCGCACGGACGGATCATGCGGATTTCGCCGGCGCTCGAATGGAGCGTGGTAGCCGAATACGACGGCGAGCCGAACGGACTGGCATGGCATCCCGACGGCCGCGTGCTGATTGCGGACTACAAGAACGGCATTCTCGCGCTCGATCCCGCCAGTGGGGCCATTACGCCGGTGATCGCACGGCGCAACAGCGAACGTTTCAAAGGGCCGAACGATCTGATCGTCGCGAGCAACGGCGATCTCTACTTTACCGATCAAGGCCAGACGGGCTTGCACGATCCCACTGGGCGCGTCTACCGGCTGCGTCCCGATGGCCGCCTCGACTGCCTGATCTCGAATGGCCCAAGCCCGAACGGACTGGTGCTGAGTCCCGACGAAAAGGTCCTGTTTGTCGCCATGACGCGCGATAACTCGGTGTGGCGCCTGCCGCTGCTGGCGGACGGCAGCACCAGCAAGGTGGGCCGCTTTGCGCAGTTCTATGGCGTGAGCGGGCCGGACGGCCTGACGATGGACCGCGACGGCAATCTGTTTGTGGCGCATGCGTCGCTCGGCGCGGTGTTCGTGCTCAATCCGCATGGCGAGGGCATCGCCAGGATCGAATCGTGCGCGGGCCGCACGATCACCAACGTGACGTTTGGCGGCGCGCACCACAGCACCTTGTTCATCACGGATTCGAGCAGCGGGTCGGTCTTGACGACGCAGTGGAATACGCCGGGCCTGGGCGGGTAAAATGATGTTCTGTCAGGCATAACACAGCACTAATGGCCTCTTCCCGTTCTTCCAGCGCCTCCAGTCCCGCCTCCGCTGACGATGCGCAAGCCGTCTCGGGGCCGTCGAGCGCCCCCGATGGCGTCGCCGCGCTCGATCGCGCCTTTGCCATCCTGTTCGCCTTTCGCCCGGACGACAAAGGGGTGTCGCTCGCCGAACTGGCCGCCCGTACCGGGCTCTACAAAAGCACGATCCTGCGGTTGATCGCGTCGCTCGCGCATCACCGCATGCTGCTGCGCTCGGACGACGGCCTTTACTTCGTCGGCCCGGCCACGCTGCAACTCGGCGCGCTATACCAGCGCAGCCTGCAACTCGGGGATGTCGTCCTGCCGTTGATGCGCCGTCTGCGCGACGCCAGCGGCGAAAGCGTGTCGTTCTACGTGCGGCAGAAGGACCTGCGGGTCTGTTTGCATCGGGTCGATTCGACGCATGCGATCCGCGATCACGTCCGCGAAGGCGACGTCCTGCCAATGGACAAAGGCTCGGGTGGACGCGTGCTGAGCGCGTTCGGCGACGGGCGGGGAGAGTTGTGCGAACGAATCCGCCACGACGGCTATTACATGTCGGTGGGGGAGCGGGATGCGGAAACGGCGGGCATTTCGGCGCCGGTGTTTTCGGCGGCACAACCGCTTGCCGGCACGTTCACGCTGGCTGGGCCGCGTTCGCGTGTCGACGAAGCATTGATGCTGCGGATGCGTCAGCCGATGCTGGAGACCGCAATTGAGGCCAGCGAACAGCTCGGCGGCGATGCGACCCCGCTGCGCGCCGCTCTGGCATTGCTCAAGCCGGAGAAGGCGCGCGAAAAGCTCCGCTAGCGGTAGGGCCGTAAGCGGGCCGTCAACGCGACGGCAAACGTGCCGCCGCTTTTAACGACGACGGAACTGCGTATTGCGGGCGCCGCCGCCACCGGAGGCGCGTTCGTCCTTGTGACGGAAGTTGATCCGTCCTTTGGTCAGATCGTAGACCGACAGCTCGAGCGTCACGCGGTCGCCCGCGAGAATACGAATGTGATTCTTGCGCATGCGTCCGGACGCATAAGCGCCAACCACGACGCCGTTGTCGAGCGTCACGCGGTAACGGCTATCCGGAAGTACTTCGTCGACAATACCGTCAAGTTCAAGCAGTTCTTCTTTCGCCATGCATAACTCCTGGTCGATGGGGTAAGGGCGCTTTGCTTAACGGCAAAGCTTGTGATGCGGTAGCGCGGGCAGCCGGGCGGCGCACCCGCGAAGAATGGCGCGGCGCAGCGCTCAGGGCGCGCGCGGCGAAGGTGGAGCTGCCGATCAAAGATCGGCGACCGACTGGCCGTCTACGCGGCCGTCGATCAACTGTTCGGCGTGCGCCATGCACGCGATGCGGGCCTTGCCCGTGCCTTCGAACGGCCACAGATACGGCAGGCGGAACACCCGGCCGTCGGCTGCCGGATTGGCGCCGACGCGGCAGATGCGCACCGAGGCGTCGTAGCCTGCGTCCGGATTGCGGCTGGTCGTGCCGTCAGCGGGGCGGCGCGGGTACACGAGCGGATGGATTTCGTAGCCCTTGTAGGTCTTGACAACTGAATTCATTAAGTCCTTGTCCTGTAATACGTGGCTGGCGTGTCACGCGTGTTACGCGCGGCACAACAGGCCCGGCAGCGCTGCGCCTTGGGGCGCGCCGCCATGGAAAATGAGTGGCACAGGCCCGATGGCAGGGGGCTTGAGCGCAGCCGCGCAAAATCGCGGATTCGATGGAGAAGAAACGCGCTAATGTCGCGCAGACATCAGGCGCATGAAAAACTGCACAACTCGCGACGGCGAATGCGTGCTGCGCATTGCCGGAGTGACGGGATCGCCGACGGGCGGCGGTCGAACTGTCGGGGGTGGTGCGGAGATGCTAAATGCTGCTTGCTGATACTGCAGATGCGGCGGAATACAGCTATTTCAATATGATGCACTAAATGGGCCAGGTTGGATAGCAAAAACTGCCGGGCGGACGCCGGCGGGCGGAAAAACGTTGCCGAAAAGCGCGCCGCCGCCCGTGCCGGGCACAGCGAACGCCTTGTGGGACGGGCCCCAGCGAGAGGCTGGCGGGCCCGGGTGGAGGTTTCGGGTTAGCGGGTCGTTTCCGCGACGCGTTTCTTCAGTTCGCGCGAGGCGGCAAGCGGAATGCGCGCGTCGTCCCAGACCGCGAGCCATTCGACTTCCTTCGAGGTAAAAATCTGGCCGTGATTGCGCAGCGTGTATTGCAGTGAATCGATGATGTGATTGCGGATGATTTCGGGCGTGCCTTCATCGTCAAGCACGGCGCGAAACGCTTCTAGCGTGGCCATCTGTTGCTCCGTGGAATAGGTTCTTCTTTTATCGCACGAAAAAATTCTGCCCGCCAAGCGAACAAAAATGCACGCGTGTCCGCTAGTCCACAGGTGCATGCAAGACCGCCTCTCTCGCGGATGCGGCGCGGCTCGCGTACGATGCGCGTTTTTCCCGCGCTGTATTTCCCTCAACCGTGATCCAAAGGAGCGAGACCGTGCGCTATCAGCATTACAAAGGCGGCATCTACGAACTGATCTGCGAGGCGACGCTCGAGTCGGATCCGAGCGTCACGATGATTGTCTATCGGGCCGCGAATGGTACGATCTGGACACGTCCGGCTTCGGTATTTTTCGAGCTGGTCGAACTTGAAGGCGGCAAGGTACCGCGCTTCGCTCCAATCAACTGATCCCGGCGCCACGCGTGGGCGGGTCAGCCGGATCTCATGAGGACATCTGCATGCGCCTGTTGCTTGCCATCATCCTGCCGTGGCTCCAGTTCTTTACGATCGGCCGTCCGTTCGCGGGGATCATCTGCCTGATTTTGCAGATCACGCTGATTGGCTGGATTCCGGCGGCAATCTGGTCGGTGTACGCGCTGAGCCAGTACAAGACCGATCAGAAAATCGAACGCGCGCTCGGGGCGCGCCGGTAAGTCCCCGGCGGATTTTCCCTGCCGGACCTGAACGCAACCGCTCTTACGTTTTTACTCGCCGCCGGTGATCTGACCGGTGATGGGATGCACGCGGCGCGCGAATCCGATCAGCGCGAGTATGCCGAGCGGTGACAGGATAAAAAATGCGAGCAGCATGATGGCATTCGCGATGATGGAGTGCTGTGAGTGTAGTCCGTTGTCCGGATTAGAAAATCACCCCAAAAGACAACACAGTGTTCAGCTTGTGTGAATGAACTAGTCTGCTTTCTATTGCCCATTCGGTTCGGGCCGGCTTGGCGCGTCTTCCAGAAGGGCTGTTTGAAATTTTCCGTAAAGGATGACTTTTTTTCAGCGACGGAAAATGGAAGCGCAAACGTTAAAGTTGGACCGAAACAGACTGGACGCGATTCCATGGACGCAAACGACGGATTGACGACTGCCGACCTGCCACCGGTTGTCTGGATGACGGGCTTGCCTGGCGCCGGCAAGAGCACCATCGCGCAGGCGCTGCACGCCGCCATGCAGAGCGAGGGCGCGAAAGTGGTGGTGCTCGACGGCGACACCCTGCGCGAGGGGCTGTGTTCGGATCTGGGGTTTTCGGATGCGGACCGCATCGAAAACGTGCGCCGGATCGCTCATGTCGCCAGACTGTTCCAGCAGACCGGACATGTGGTGGTGGTCGCCACGATCTCGCCGCTTGCGATCCAGCGCGAGATGGCCCGCGCGATTGTAGGCGACAGCTTTCTGGAAACCTTTATTTCGGCGTCGGCGGATGTGTGTTCGCAGCGCGATCCGAAGGGCATGTATGCGCAGGCGCGGATCGGCAAGATCGCGCAGTTTACCGGCGTGTCGTCGCCCTACGAGGTGCCGGTCAACCCGGATCTGGTCATCGAGACTTCGCGTTGCCGGGTCGAGAGCGCCGTCGCCACCATCATCCTGCGGCTGGGAAAAAGCGTTCGAACGGGCGGCGTCAAGAGCACCGGCAGACGGGTGACATCGTGACCCGGATCAAGGTCTGAGGCGAATGCTCAGGAAAGGACTCTTGCAGCGGGGGCGGTTAATCTGAAGAGCAGAAGCCGCTAAATTAGCGTTGCGTGCTGGAAGTCCGCTGCGCGTGAGAGAGTTGCCCCGGTTGCCTGAACAGGCGACTGGGGGTTTTTTGTGTGCGGTGCCTGGGCGAGCGTCTCAGGCGACGGCCGCGTGCTGTTTGATCACGGCGAGCTTTAAGCAGGTGGACCAATCTCCGCCGCATCGGGCACCTCGATCACCAGATCCGACGCGGCCACCGCCACGCAGGGCAGGATAAACCCCTCCGCTTTCTCCTCCCGCGACACGCCTGGCCACTCGATGGTGTACGACACCGTCCCGCTGACCAACCGGCACAGACATGTGCGGCACGTCCCGTTGCGGCACGAACGCGGCAGACGCAGATTGGCGAAGCCGGCGGCTTCGAGCACGGTCAGCGAGTCGGGGGCTTCGAACGTGCGTCCGAGCGGCTCGACGCGCACCGAAAAGGGGGGCTTGGTGTCGGACATGGCTTCAAACGGGAGTCAGCCCGCCACGATACCGCAGACTCGTCGTGCCGGCGCGCGCCGCGGCGGCGGCGTCATGAAATCGACACCCCGAGCAGCCGCCCGACGCCGAACGTAAACGCCGCCGCAATCAGGCCGATCACGATCTGCCGGAATGCCGAGAAGAGCGCCCCGCGGCCATTGAATAGCGAGGTGAACACACCCACCGCCGCCAGCCCGGCGCCGCTCAAGGCGACACATTGCAGGATCGCCTGCAGGCCATGGGCCCACAGGAACGGCAGCACCGGAAAAATCGCGCCCAGCGAAAACAGACAGAACGAAACCCCCGCCGCCGACCACGGATTGCCGCCGAGTTCGGCCGGATCGATCCCGAGTTCCTCGCGCGTCAGCGTATCCAGCGCCTTGTCCTTGTCGCGCATGATCTGGCTGGCGATGCGGCGCGCTTCGCCCGCTTCGATCCCCTTCGCCTGATAGATCAGCGCCAGTTCGTGGCGTTCGGCGTCGGGCGTATGTTCGATCTCGTCGGCTTCCTTGGCGATCTGCGTGCGGGCCAGTTCGCGCGCGTTCGTCACCGAGAGCCATTCGCCGAGCGCCATCGAGCACGCCCCCGCAATCAGGCCGGCAAACCCGGTCAGGAGGATCGCCTTGTTGCCGGTGCCCGCGCCGGCGACGCCCATGATCAGGCAGAAGTTCGACACGAGGCCGTCGTTCGCGCCGAGTACCGCCGCGCGCAAGTCGTTGCCGGACCGCACGCCCTTGTGCCACGACTCCGCGTTGGCGATCTGCGCGCCTTTCGATTCGGCGTTGGAGGCGCCGTTTCGGGCCGCGTCGACGACCGCCTGCACCACGTCCGCGTGATGCTGCTCTTCGGCGGAAAGACGCGCGGCGTCCGGCTGGTTCGCGTACTTGTTGCGGTCGGCGTTTTCGATGGCGGCGATCGCCGGCAGTACGAACGATGGGCCGAAGGTATGCACGAGTGCGCGCATCAGATGCGTTTTCACGCTACGCCGCGGCAGCCGTGCTTCGATGCCGTTGGCGTGCAGCTTGTCGAGCCATACCTGAGCGTGTTCGCGCTCCGAATCGGCGAGCTGCTGAAACACGTCGCGGCGCGCCGTATCTTTCTCGACATGCGCGAGCGTTTCGTACAGCGCGGCGCTGTCGAGTTCGTCGGCGAGGTTGGTGCGGTAGCGTTTGAGTTCGTGTTGGGAGGCCATGGATGACAGATGCGCGCGGGGTCAGCGTCGAAGCTTAACCCGGCGCGGCGTATCGGATGGCGAAGTCCCCACGACGCAGTTTGACTGCGAATGCCAATGCTTCTAATTGCGCTAACAGGGCCAACGATGCTATCGATCCCGCCGGCGCTCGCGTCAATGCGCCTGGCCGCGACGCAGATACCGGTACACGGTATTGCGCGCAAGGCCGAGTTCGCGCGCGGCGGCCGAGACGTTGCCGCCATGGCGCGAGAGCGTCTGCGCGATCAGCGTGGTTTGCCAGTCTTCCATGCGTGCCGGCGAAGCTTGTGTGTGCGGCGCGGTTTCGTGGCCACGCTGGTCGGCCACGCTGTTTCCTTGCGCCGACGAGTGTGCCGGTGAGGCGAGCGTGTCTCCGGGGTTTGCTTGCTGCGAGCGGTTCGCCTGCTGAGTGCCGGTCGCGCCGTCCACGGCGTCGCAGTCGTGCAGGAAATCGTCGGGCAGATGCTCGACTTCGATCTGCTGCGCGCCCTCGGCCATGATGCCGGCCGTGCGCAGGACGTTCGCGAGTTGCCGCAGATTGCCCGGCCAGCGGCAACGCCTGAAACGCTCGAGTACGGTCGCGGAGACGCGCACAGGCACCCGTTCTCCCTCGCGCTGCGATTCGAGGATGTAGGAGACCAGTTCCGGCAGATCCGTGCGCTCGCCGAGCTCAGGCAAGGTCACGACGAGTCCGTTGATACGGTAGTACAGGTCTTCGCGGAATGTGCCGGCTTCGATCATGGCGCGCAGATCGCGGTGGGTCGCGCAGACGATCCGCAGATCGACCGCAATCGCCCGCGTGCTGCCGAGCGGTGTCACCGTGCGCTCCTGCAGCACCCGCATCAGCCGCACCTGCTGGGCCAGCGGCATATCGCCGATTTCGTCGAGAAACAGCGTGCCGCCGTCGGCCTGCACGATCTTGCCGACGCTGCCGCGCTTCTTCGCGCCGGTAAACGCGCCGTCCTCATAGCCGAACAGCTCGGCTTCGATCAGCGTGTCGGGCAGCGATGCGCAGTTGAGCGCGACAAACGGCGCCGTGCGGCGCGGCGAATCGTGATGGATCGCGCGCGCGAGCCACTCCTTGCCGGTGCCGGTCTTGCCCAGCACGAGGATGGGAATGTCGCGGCCGCGGACTTTTTCGACCCGGCGCAGGATGGCGGCCATCTGTGCGTCGCCGGTGTCGAGCGCGGCGAGCGTCATCACCGGTACCGGCACGGCTGCGCGTGTAGCGGGACGTATTGCGACGGCGATGCCTGCGTCTGCGCCGAGGCCGGCGGCCGGCAACAACTGGCGAGGCGCGGCAAATTCGCCGCGGGCGATCACGCGTACTCCGCTTGGCAGCGTCAGCGTCATGCATTCGCCCGGCGCGCAGAGCGCCTGCTGCAACAAGGCGGGAAACGCCATGCCGAACAGTTCGTCGAACGATTGCCGTTGCAGCTCAGCAAGCGGCCGCCCCAACTGGAACAGCGCGCTGCGGTTCGCCGACAGAAACGTCCCGTCAGGCGCAAACGCCGCCAGCCCTTCAACCAGGGTGCCGATGAACTCGGCCCGCGCATGGAAATGAATGCGCACGGCGTCGGCAAACTGGTTGGAGAACAGATGATTCTCGATCATCTGCGCGGACATCCGCACCAACGCCAGCGTGTGCTTATGGAAACCGCGCGTGTCGCCGCTTACGTCGAGTGCGCCGATGACGCGGCCGTAGGGATCGGCGATGGGCGCACACGAGCAGGTGAGGATGCGATTCGCGTGCAGGAAGTGTTCGTCGGCGTGCACGACTGTCGGTTGACGCTCGACCAGCGCCGTGCCGATTGCGTTGGTGCCGCGATCTGCCTCGGCCCACGACACGCCCGGACATAACGCGACGCGGTTGGCCTTTTCGATAAAGTCGCTGTCGCCGAGGCTATGCAGGATCACGCCGTGATCGTCGGTGAGCAACACCATGCTTTGCGTATCGACGATCTGCGCGTGCAGCGTCTCCATGACCGGCAGCGCGTGCGTATAGAGCGAATGATTGCGCCCGACCAGATCGCGCAGCGCCGGTTCGCGCAACGGATGGAAATCGGGCGTCTCTGAGGCGCGCAGCCCCACTTGAAGCGAGCGCGCGTGCGCCTGCGCAATCACGTCGGGCTGGCCCGTCAAGGGGCGGGCAGCCATAGGCGCCGTAGGGGGCGTGCCAGGGCGATGGGTCACTGCTCGTCTCCGGTTGGATTTCGACGCAGGGGGTACGTTGCCCGCCTGTTGCCATCCCGCAGCGCAGCATGCCGCGCAGCCGAAGATTTCATCTTACATGATTGAGGCGCGCGGCTGCGCCAGATCACCTTATCCAGAAGAAAACTTGCGGCGCGCCGGAACTCGTCTAAAGTGAATGAAATCAACCGTGACTGGCGTGCGTGCCCAGCTATTTGCGGTTGCTTGTAGCCCGCGCCTCGACCACGGAGGGAGGCAACGAAAAAGGCGTGCGCGGCCCCCGAGCGATCCACCCGTCAAACCAAGGCGAATCCCATGCAGATCATTTTCCCGAACGAAACCCCTGAATATTCGGGGCGCGAACTTACCCTGGCGTTCCCGGCAATGGTCGACGGTGAAAGGGTGGAGTGCATGATCACCGCCGAGGCGCTCGAAGACCACTATGGCGCCGCCTCACCGCGTCTCGAAGACATGGTGGGCGCTTTCGCCGAGCATCGTACCCGCATCGAAGCGGCGACGCGCCGCCTGCTGTCGGAAACCCGCGCGCAATGTCTCGTTCTGCGCAGCGGCTATGTGCGGTTCTACGAAGCGAACTGGCGCAACTAAAGCGCCGTTCGCAGTCGTTAAGGGCAACTAAAGGTGGCGCGGCGCTCGCCGCGTCAGATCATGCGCCGCAGTGTGCGATCCTTCAGCAGCACGTGATGGCCGATCGCGGCCAGCGCGTGCAGGCCGATCACCCAATAAAACGCATTGCCGATCCACACATGCGCGGTCTTGAGCAGCGGCCGTGCGGCCGGGTCGGCGCCGACCAGCGTCAGATTCAGGTTCAGCCCCGCGAGCGTTACCGGATGGCCACCGGTATTCACCATCAGAATTCCGAGCAGCGGCTGCGCAAAGATAAACAGGTAGAGCGCGAGATGCGCCAGCCGCGCGAGAAACGCCAGCAGCCGGTTGGTATCGATCTCGGGCGGCGCCGGTGTCCATAGACGCCAGCCAAGGCGCGCGACAGCCAGCGTCAGCACCAGCGTGCCGGCCCAGAAGTGCACGCTGGTCCAGACGGCGCGGCTCTCGGTGCCTTTCGGGCCGCGCACTTCAATGGCCAGATACGCGAGCGCCACCAGCAGAAAAATCGCCCAATGAAAGAAAATGGCCGGTTGCGAATAGCGATCCGGGCCGCGTTGCAAGGACATGTGGACTCCTGTGGTCGGGTGGGGCTGTTGTTGTAATGGTCGGATGATAATCAACGGCGCCGGAAACGAGAACTGGCCGAACGGCTAATGTTGATCCAGACCGCAAACGGCGATAATTCAATCCTCAGCGCGGGCCGGTCTTGCCGGCGCTGAGGCGAGGCGGCTTACTCCGCGCCGAGATAGAAGTAGCGGAACAGGAAAATCGCCGCGATGATCCACACCACTAGCTTGACCTGGCGCGCGCGGCCGGTCAGCAGCTTCAGTCCGGCGTACGAAATAAAGCCGAACGCCACGCCGTTGGCGATGGAATAGGTGAACGGCATGAGCAGCGCCGTGAGGGCGGCAGGGACGACTTCGGTGGCGTCGTCCCACGGCAGGTCGACCATTTCGCGCAGCATCAGGCACGACACGTAGAGCAGGGCCGGCGCGGTCGCGTAGCCGGGCACTACGCCCGCGAGCGGAGCGAAGAACAGGGCGGCCAGAAACAGCACGGCCACGGTGATGGCGGTGACGCCGGTGCGGCCGCCTGCCTGCACGCCCGAGGCGCTTTCGATGTACGCGGTGGTCGACGAGGTGCCCAGCAGGGAACCCGCGAGGATGGCGGTGCTGTCGGCCAGCAGCGCCTTGTTCAGACGGTGCATCTTGCCTTCCACCAGTAGGCCGGCGCGGTTGGCGACGCCCATCAGGGTGCCGGTCGCGTCGAACAGCTCGACGAGGAAGAACACCAGGATGACGTTGAGCACGCCGGTCGAGAGGGCGGCGCGAATGTCGAGGTGAAACAGCGTCGCGTCGATGGACGGCGGCGCCGAGACGATGCCGTGAAACTGGTTGCCGCCGAAGAAAAAGCTCAGCACCGTCACGCCCACAATGCCGATCAGGATCGCGCCGCGCACCCGCAGAAAGTCGAGCGTGACGATGGCGAAGAAGCCGATCACCGCGAGAATCACGTGCGGATCGTGCAGATTGCCGAGGGTCACGAGCGTTGCCGGATTGCCGACCACCACGCCGGCCGTCTTCAGCGAAATGATTGCCAGAAAGAGACCGATGCCGGCCGTAATGGCGATGCGGATGGAATGCGGAATGCCGTTGACGATCACCTCGCGCACCCGGAACAGCGTGACGATCATGAACAGGCAGCCGGAGATGAACACGGCGCCCAGCGCGGCCTGCCACGTGAAGCCCATGCCCTTGACCACCGTATAGGCGAAGTAGGCGTTCAGGCCCATGCCCGGCGCGCAGGCAATCGGATAGTTGGCGTACAGGCCCATGATCATCGAGCCTAGCGCCGCGACAAGACAGGTCGCCACGAACACGGCGTCTTTGGGGATGCCCGCGTCGCCGAGAATGGCCGGATTGACGAAGATGATGTAAGCCATCGTCAGGAAGGTGGTCAGGCCCGCGAGCAGTTCAGTACGCAGGTTGGTGCCAGCTTCGTCGAAGCCGAAGTATCGTTTTACGAAGTCCATGAGGCGAGTCTCGGGTCGGGGTGACGTGGTGTGTTGTGGTGGTCGAAAGGCGCGGCCGCTTCACAGGGAGGCAGGCGCTCGCAAAGCGCTACGGGCGGATTGTAGTCACGATTGGCGGTGAAGTACCGTACCGGGACGGTAGGCGTGGAGCCGATGCAACAGTTGCGCGCGGTAAACAGGCTTATTCCCGGGGGGCGTTTAGCCGTAGCCGCGCGGATTCCGCGCGTCGGCGTCTACCCGTATCGGTATGGTGTCGGCGTGCGGTATCGAAGGGGCGAGATGATACCTTGCCGGCGCGGCAAGTCCGTTGCCGATAGCGCAGTCAATGGCTGCCGGCGTTATGGCGGTCGCGTTGCCGGGCGGCGCATGAGGCGCATGAGGCACGAAAGCCGCCTGAAGCGAGAGGGGGACGAAAGCCGCGCCGGACGCACCACCCACCGCCACCCGCCTACTGCGCGCAGCCGCCCATACTTCCCGTCGCCGCACGCTGTTGCGCGACGATGCGGCCCGCGCGTTGAGCGTTGTCCGGATAGTCGATCCAGTCAAGCGGTTCGTAGCCCGCTGCGCGCCATTGGACGAGATCCGCCTTGACTTCGGCGCGGGTTTTGGCCGCGTACGGATTGCACGACCCTTGAGCGGTCTGGGCAAACGCCGTTGCCGCGCAGCACGCGGCGAGCAGCGTCCCCAGGGTAATACGGGAAAGGGTTTTCATAACAGGCTCCTGTGGAGCAATCAGGACCAACCTACGATGCTGACGGCTTGCCGAACCGGTCCAGCACCGCACTGAGCAAATCGATCGGCAACGGAAATACGATGGTCGAGTTCTTGTCGGCGGCAATCGTCGTGAGGGTCTGCAGGTAGCGCAACTGCATCGCCTGCGGTTGCTGCGCCAGCGTCTGCGCCGCTTCCAGCAGATGCTGCGAGGCCTGCAATTCGCCTTCCGCGTGAATCACCTTGGCGCGCCGCTCGCGTTCGGCTTCCGCCTGGCGGGCAATCGCGCGGATCATCGTTTCGTTGATATCCACGTGCTTGATTTCGACGATCGCCACCTTGATGCCCCACGCATCGGTTTGCGCGTCGAGCACCTTCTGGATATCGGCGTTGAGCTGTTCGCGCTCGGCCAGCAGTTCGTCGAGTTCGTGTTTGCCGAGCACCGCGCGCAGGGTGGTCTGCGACAACTGACTGGTGGCCTCGAAGTATTTCGCCACCTGAATTACCGCCCGCTCCGGATCGACGACGCGGAAATACACCACCGCGTTGACCTTGACCGAGACGTTGTCGCGCGTAATCACGTCCTGCGGCGGCACGTCGAATACGACGGTGCGCAGATCCATCCGCACCACCTGCTGGACGATCGGAATGATCAGCACGAGGCCCGGCCCCTTGACCTTCCAGAAGCGTCCGAGCATGAAGACGACACCGCGCTCGTACTCGCGAAAGATGCGGATCGACGAAGCAATCAGAATGGCGATCAGTACGATCAGAATGCTGCTGAAGCCGAATGTGAATCCAATCATGAGCGTTCCCCTTGTTATGGTTTTTCCGCCGGCACCACCGTGAGCGTGAGCCCACGTCGAGCCGTGACGCGTACCGCGTGGCCGGGCGCGAGCGGCGCCGCGCTGCGCACCTGCCAGCGCTCGCCATGGACCTGGGCCCAGCCTTCGCCGGTGCCTGTGATGCCGTGCGGTACGAGACCCTCGCCAAGCACGACGCCAAGACTGCCGATCAGCGCTTCCGAACCGGTCACGACCGGCCGGCGCCGGGCGCGCAGCGCGACGCTAGACACGGTGAAGACGAACAGCGCGCTGAATGCGGTGACGGCGGCGATTACCGGCAATGGGATGCCGTAACCCGGCACATCCGTATCGATCAGCATCAGCGCGCCGACCACGAACGCAACGATGCCGCCGAAGCCCAGCGCACCGAAGGTCGGCAGAAACGCCTCGGCAATCAGGAAGGCAATGCCCAGAAAGATCAGGCTGAGCCCCACATAGCTGATGGGCAGCATCTGCATCGCAAACAGGCCGACCAGCAGGCTGATGGCCCCGACCACGCCGGGCAGCACGAAGCCGGGATTGGCGAACTCGAAGAACAGGCCATACATGCCGATCATCAGGAGAATCAGCGCCACGTTCGGGTCGGTGATCACCGCGAGGAAATGGCTGCGCCAGTCGGGTTCGAGCGTGACGATGGGCGCATTGGCTGTGTTCAGCCGCTGGTCGCCTGCCACGGTATTGACCGTGCGGCCGTCGAGTTTGCGCAGCAGGTCGGGCACGTCGCGCGCGGTCAGGTCGATGACATGCTGCGTGAGCGCTTCGTTGGCCGACAGGCTCACGGCTTCCCGCACCGCGCGTTCGGCCCAGTCGGCGTTGCGGCCGCGCAGTTGCGCGAGGCCGCGGATATAGGCGGCCGCGTCGTGGACCTGCTTGCGCAGTTCGGTCGATTGGCTGTCGAGAGGCACCGCGGTTGCAGGGGCGTTAGCATCGCCGGCAGCCGCGTTCGAGGTTGCCGCTGCGCGGGATGGGCCTGTTGCCACGGACGCGCTTGCAGCAGCAGAGGCTCCGGCGCTGTCCGCCGCCCCTTGTCCGCCTGGACGAAAATCCGGCAAGCCCGGTGCGCCCTGTCCCGGCGGCTCGCCACCCCCGCCCAAGCCGAGCTGTACCGGCGTCGCCGCACCGAGATTGGTGCCGGGCGCCATCGCTGCGATGTGGCTGGCATAGACGATATAGGTGCCGGCGCTCGCGGCCCGCGCGCCGCTCGGACCGACGAAAGCGGCCACCGGCACGGGCGAGCCCAGAATCGCCTTGATGATCTGCCGCATCGACGTGTCGAGCCCGCCGGGCGTATCGAGTTGCAGCACCGCCAGTTGCGCCCGGTCCTGCGCCGCGCGTTGCAGGCTGCGCCCGATGAAGTCGGCGCTCGCAGGGCCGATCGCGCCATTGACGGGAATCACGACGACCCCGCCCGGCGCCGCGGCGGCTTCGATGCCGATGGGGAGGGCGCCGGCGAACGCCAGCACGAATCCCAGCGCGGTGAGGCCGCGCAGGAACCGGACCGCTACACCGCCAGGGATACGCCGGCGGCGCGGGCCGGATTGCCGAAACGGGAGAAACCGGTACGTTCTCATCGCGAACGGCCGAGGGCGCCGCCACGAGCATCAAACGGACTCAGGCGGTGCGGGCCGAAAAAAGGGCAGGCCTGCTGCTTACAGCTTAGAGCGTGTTAGGAGCTTTGCCTAATAGGTCCTGCATGAACGAGCCTGGCGGAAACGACGAAGTGCAGGTCTGCGAAGGTTTCGGACAGGCGTTCGCAGTCGCGTGCCACCCGCTTCGATACATCCGGGTCAACTGTCTAATCTGTCAGGTTGATGAATTTAAATTGAAAGTTTATTGTAATGTATTCGTATGGATTTGTCGTTAATCGTATTGAACACCATATTAAATACGCATGAAAGGAGACACCTTCCATTGAACCGATCGAATTGAGGTGGAAAGATGAAAAAGTGCTCTCCTTTTTCGCTGGGCGCGACGCTTTACATGCCCGCAACCAGAACGGATCTGTTAGACGTCGTTCTGAAGAAAAAGGTGACTGACCTGCGCTCCCTGGTCGTCTGTCTTGAGGATTCGGTAGCGGAGTCAGACGTTGAAATCGCTCT
>Ga0302228_10000639_pt1 | contig 27998 bp, 28 predicted proteins | sample II_Palsa_N1_2_FD_193519 | JGI IMG/M metagenome (GOLD analysis project Ga0302228, IMG submission 193519) | Peat permafrost microbial communities from Stordalen Mire near Abisko, Sweden - II_Palsa_N1_2 | ecosystem: Environmental > Terrestrial > Soil > Palsa > Peat permafrost | place: Sweden... | reverse complement strand
ACGCGCAATCCATACGGCGCGCCAAATCGTGCCTTGCCGGAATCGAGAGAAACGCTCGCGTGTCATCGTTGAAGCCCACTGTATTGTAAAATCCTGCCGTCTCTGTCACCTGTTGGCGAAAACGCATCATTCCCTCCGGACTATCGTGGAACCACCACGGCGGTCCCAGTCGCAGGCATGGATAGTGCCCCGCCAACGGCGCGAGTTCCCGGCTGTAGGCAGATTCATCCAGCGTGAAAAGGATGACCGTCAGATCGCGCTCGTTGCCGAAGCGATCGAGCAGGGGCCGAAGCGCATCTACATAATTTGTAGTCGTTGGCATATCCGCACCCACATCGCGCCCGTATCGCTCATAGAGTTTGCGATTGTGATTGCGGAAGCTGCCCGGATGGATCTGCATGACCAGTCCGTCTTCGAGGCTCATGCGCGCCATTTCCGTCAACATTTGGGCGCGGAAGAGTTCGTGCTGCTGGGCATTGGCATTGCGCGCGATCACGCGAGAAAACAATGACTCCGCCTCTTCGGTAGAGAGATCCGCGGTTCGCGCCGTGGGATGCCCATGATCTGTGGCCGTGCAACCGAGTTCGCGAAAGCGCAGACGAGTCACTCGAAGAGCAGCCAGATAGCCAGTCCATGTCGCAGTGTCTTCGCCGGTCTGCGCTCCAAGCCTCGCGATGTTTTCGACAAACCTATCAAATTCAGGATCGACCACCGGATCAGGCCGGAAGGTCGGCAATATTTTTGCCTTCCAGTTGGATTCGCGGATGGCTTTGTGTTCTGCAAGCGAATCGAGGGGAGAATCGGTCGTCGCCAGCACTTCCAAATTAAAGCGCTGGTATAAAGCGCGCGGCAGCAACTCCGGTGTTCGCAATTTTTCCGAGATCGCGTCGAAGTAAAAATCGGCTGTCTTCTGCGATAGCGGTTGCTCCAGTCCGAAAATTTCCTGGAAAACAAAGTCCAACCACATTCTCGTCGGCGTCCCGCGGAACAGGTAGTAATGACTCGCAAAAATGCGCCATACTTTCCTCGGGTCTCTTAGCTCCTCCCGGCCAATCTCTAAATCTTCCAGCGGAATGCCCTGGCTGTATAGCATTCGGAAAATGTAGTGGTCGGGCTGCACCAAGAGTTTCGCCGGATCGGGGAAAGGCTCGTTCGTTGCAAACCACACTGCTTGCGTATGCCCGTGCGGACTGACCAATGGCAACCTTCGCACTTGTTCGTGCAGTCTCCGGGCTATGTTCCGTGTGCCGGGCTCGGCTGGAAACAGACGGTCGGGATGGATCAGCATAGCTCCGAATTAACCTTTTCTTTCGCGCTGCACGTCTGCCCAAGAACGCGCTTCCACCTGCTCAACAGCATACACGTCGTCATCGACGCCGGAAGTGCAGCAACCTGCAAGGAATAACGAAATCCGTTCCGGACGCATCCGCCATCGCTACCGCCCCAGGTACCGGATACGGCTATTGAGTGCGCGCCCGTTGCCGTCGATGAAGGTGGGAGAGGGATGGGTTGAATCAATAACGCTGCTTGCCAGTATGTCGTTGGCATGATTCGTAACGTTGTCGAAGCCGCCCCGCACCGCCCAATAGCGTCCGAATAAACGAAAGCGTTTTTCGAACTGGAGATTTATAGAGTAGTAGGTGGGAAGACGAAACGTTTGCGAGGCGTAAGCCGGAACGATTTCTCCCTGGTCGGTGGTCGCAAAGAAGGGCAGACCAGCGCGCGCTTCCGCCGAGTAAACCAGGTCGACTTTGTGCAGGACGGGCAGTTAAAAAATGGCACAATGCCCCACCCCAGCACGCGATTCGGCGTATCCCATGGAAAAGGGCCGGGACGTTGCGGGCTCAACAGCGGAATATCCAGGCTGAAATCGAACACCTGGTTGGTGGCCGCGCGGGAACGCGTGTAGGCGCCGAAGATCTCATATCGCTGGCGAAAGCGGTGACGCAAGTTCACGGTGAATGCGTCATAACGGTCGTCGCGCCCATTGCCCAGAAAAAAGGTGCCGTCGACCGCGCCGTTCTGCGTGTTGTAGGCGAAACCATGAGCGCCGCGCTTCTCCACGAACTCAAGTTTCAGGAAAATAGCAGACGGCAGTTTCTTCTCAAAACCGACGCTCCAGTTCAAATACCGCGGCGCGTCGAGCGTGCTCCCGTTCACGACAAACGAAGTCGGGACTGCTATCGGCGCGGGCTCCGGCGTTCCCGGCGGCAGTCCCGTGCACTTAACGCTGGTATCGTTCGCCTCCTGCGGGCATCCGTTCGAATCGAAGAAATAATCGACTCTTTGTCCCTCGACGGCTTGATGGAGCAATCCCAGCGTAGTGTTGTCGTGGATAACTCCAATTCCCGCGGACAGCTTGGTATTGTTTTCATCGCCGAAAACGTAAGTCCCGGCCAGTCGCGGTGAAAACAGCGGCGTCCGGATGATTTCATCCCAGTCAAAACGCACCCCCGGCTCAATGAGCAACCGGTTCGTAATCAGCCAGCGATCCTCCGCATAGGCACTGGCTTCGGCGTTGTAAATTGGCGAGTAAGTACCTCCGGAAAAAACCGCATACCGCGCGCAAGTTGACGCCGGCACCACAGGAAGTCCATTCGCGCCGATTGGACAAGGCAAAAGTGGAACACTCGGCTGGAGAAACGAAATCGGCTGGCGCAGGAACTGCGCGCCGTAATTCAAACGGTCAAGGTCGCTGCCGATCTTGACGTCGTGTCGTCCGTGCCACTGACGCGGCGGCAGGTAGATATTTGCGAGGGCCTGAATGCGGCGGGCCAGCGCGACCTCAGTCAGGTAGTAATCGCCTGCGGCTCCCGCCGTCGAAATAATGCACGGACTGTCTCCATGGGGAGTGAGCTCCCCGCTGTACTGATCCACGCCGAATCCGGTTTCGAGCAGCGCTCCACCGCGAAAATAGTATTGATCCTTGAGCGACCCTAAGTAGGCGGTTTCATTGTTCGTAGACGTGCTCGACAGAGGCTGGAGAGCCGACAACCCGTCGTCAGGATCGTGATAGTAATTCGATAAGAAGCTGGCGGTCACGAAGTTGCGCGTGGTCAGATTGGATTGCACCTTGGCCAGATTGTCCGCGCGCCATACATGGTCCCGGTCGGAACCGGCCGGAAGCTGCTTCACCAAATTGTCATCGTACTCGCCATCCAGCGTGTCGATAAACCACATCTTCCCTTTGCGAATCGGACCGGACATCGTGTAAATGGGCGTCCATTGGTTGATCGAATTTCCCTTGGTGGTCTGAATTGAAGGAATGAAGTCCGTGGTTCCGAACCGGAGGTGGTTGTCCCCCATGCGTGTATTCAAGGCCAGCACTCCACCGGAGCCTTTGCCAAATTCCGCTGGCTCGCGGCTCGGCGTCACCGCGATGGAGCGGAATGAGTCGACACTGGTTTGCACTATGAACTGGCCGTTTGTCGGCTGGGTTACGTTGAAACCATCCAGCAATAGCAGAGTTTGGTATGTCTCTGCGCCTGCCACGTGCGCCTGGCCAAAGGCGTCCGGCGTCACTCCCGGGATGAAGGTCAGCGCGTTGCGGTAGTCGTGCGCTCCGGGGTAGGGAATATCGACGATCTCGTTGCCGCTGAGCTCGTCCTTGGAAGAAATCTGCGCCGGGTCGATGGCTGGAGGCGATTCCAGCACGTTCACCACTTCCCGCGCTTCCTGTTGATGGGAAAGAATCACTTCCACATTGCCGGGGACGCTGCCTTGCACGTCAGCCTGAACCAAAGAATAAAAACCAGTCTTCCCTATCCTGAGCTCGTAGGGCCCTGAGGGCAAGCTGGTAAATTCGCAATGCCCCGCAAAATCAGTTTCGCAGTGCAACGGTGCGGCGGGCGGTGCCGCCTGCAACTGCACCAGGGCGGAAGCAACGGCCACGCCGTTTTCATCGGTGACAGTGATGATGACTTTCCGCGCTGCGTCACCCTGCGCTGAAGAAATACGCTCGGCAGCGGCGGGTTGTGACGAAGCCGGAGAAGGCGGAGAGGAAGACGTCTGAGCTGCCATTGCCGCTGCGCAGAACAAGGCCGCCAACAAAAGCGGCCATTTCACGGATGCGCTCCGCCCGTGCATGCTTCGAGTATGGAGTCATTCGCCCTCTGAGTCCACCAAAACCGATGCCTGCCAATTCGTCCCCCGGTTCTGTGTGGCGCATCTTCGCCATCCTCTTCGGAAACCGCTAGAATGCTGCCTACCAAAGGCTAAAGATAAATACCCATGGAGCAAAATCGCCGCTGGCGCATCGCCTTCCTGCTTGCCTTCGGCGTGCTGGTCAACTTCTTCGACCGCATCAACTTGTCCGTCTCTCGCGACGCGCTGCATGATTCCTTCGGCTTATCGCTGGTTGCTTTCGGCTATCTCTCCAGCGCTTTCAGTTGGACTTACGCGCTAATGCAAATGCCCGCAGGCGTCTTGCTCGACCGCTGGGGAGTGCGGCGCGTGGGACGGCTCAGCGCGCTCCTGTGGAGCGTTTCTTCCTTCGCCGCAGCTGTCGCGCCCGGGCTCGGTTGGTTCTTCGGCGCGCGTCTTCTGCTCGGAGTCAGCGAATCACCCACATTTCCCGCCAACGCGAAAGCCCTGGGATATTGGTTCACGCGAGAAGAAAGAGGTCTTGCGACCGCTATTAGCGACGCCGCGGCAAAATTTTCTAATGCCATCGGAGTTCCGCTGATCGGCATGCTCCTCCTGTACTTCGGCTGGCGTTGGAGCTTTGCCGCCACCGGCTTCATCAGCTTTCTTTATTTTCTCTTGTTTTACTTCGTGTATCGTAATCCCAGCGAAGACGCGAAGCTTTCCGCCGAAGAGCTGGCATTCGTTCGCAACGGCGGAGCTCAACTCGAAGGCCAGACAAAAGCGCAAAGCGGCGCTTCCCTGAAATATCTCTTAAAACAGCGCAAAGTGTACGGCCTCGCCTTGGGATGGGGAGCTTACAACTATACATTTTTTCTGCTCATGGCATGGCTGCCCAGCTATCTTTCCGTTTCGCTTCACGTGGACCTGGTCCACTCAATCTTCTACACCAGCGTTCCCTGGCTGTTCGCGACTTTTACCGATCTTCTGGTTGGAGGATGGCTGGTGGATTCACTCATCCAGCACGGTTACGACGCATACCGCGTTCGCCAAACCGTAGTAGTGGCGGGCATGGCCTTCGGTCTCGCCATCTTCGGTGCGGCATGCTCCCACACACCTGCCGCCGCGCTGGTTTGGATCAGCCTTGCGCTGGGCGGCCTGGCCGCCGCCGCGCCCGTGGCCTGGACCATTCCATCTTTGATTGCCCCGCGCGAGAGCGTTGGCACGGTCGCCGGTGCGGTGAATCTTTGCGGCCAGATCGCCGCCATCTGCGCTCCCATCGTGACCGGCTACATTGTCTCCGCTACGCATTCCTTCGCCGCCGCTTTCGTGACCGCGACTGTAATTTTGCTTTTGGGCATTGCCGGGTATGTTTTCCTGTTGGGACGGATCGAGCCCATCCCGGAGCCATGAACTCTCCGAAAGAAGCTTCGGCGCGCAAGATTCGGGAGCGACGAATGGTGTAGGTTAAACATATGTCGCCGAAATCTCATGCCCGCCCGCCCCGATGGTATGCGATCCCGGTACGCGTTTTGCTGATGACGTTCATCGGCACTCTGATCTCGTTCGCTACTTTTCTATTCTTAGCGATCATCGGCACAGTCACCTTCTCGGCGCTGCGTAGAATTCATCCCAACATGACCATCGCCTATCGCCGCATCGCTTTGCCCGCCGCCATTGTCGCCGGAAGCATTATCTTCCTGCTCGCACTGGCCATGGAAATCCGCCACTACCGCCAATCCAAGGCCCTGGTGGAAATCGAGAGAGTCAGCTAAGCGTCCTTTCCTCGGAACACGTCGGGGACAGCCGCCTTCGGCTGTCCCGCCGCGCGTAGCGAGGCGCGCGCCTTGCCGAAAACCAACGTGAAGAAACGCACTGCGTTTTCAGCGCTACAATCGGATCATGCCGCCGCGCATCGCCATCCCCATGCCCCATTCCAGCGATCCCGAATACGCGGAGCGGGCGATCCCTCAATACGAACGCGCCGTCAAGCTCGCCGGAGGCGAGCCTGTGCGCATTCCGCTCGACTTGCCCTCGGCCGAAGTAAAGAAAATTATCGAGCACTGCGATGGAGTCCTTCTGCCCGGCAGCAAGGCCGACCTCGACCCCGCCAGGTTCGGCGCAGCCCGCTCTCCGCAGACTGCAACCGCCGATACTCGCCGTGAGACGATCGACAACCTTCTCTTGCAAGACGCCTACAACCTGCGCAAGCCCGTCCTCGGCATCTGCTATGGCCTTCAGAGCCTCAATGTCTACCACTCTGGATCACTAATCCAACACATCCCAGATTTTCTGCCGGAAGACTTGCGCACCGGCGTTAATCACGACGCAGGGAAGACCGTCGCAGTAGCACATGAAGTTAAGATCGAGAGCGAATCCAAGCTGGCGGAAATTTTATGTGAGGAGAGCGGCCCTCGGCTGTCCCGCGAAGCGCAGCTCGGCGGCGCAACCGAAAAAGAAAACCGGGAAGGGCAGGGCTTAAGCCGTGCCAATAAGAGTTTCGAGAGGAATAGGGCTTTAGCCCCTGAGGGCAACAGCCTCGTCATCCCCGTGAACTCATCGCATCACCAATCAGCAGACGCAATCGGCAACGGCCTGCGCATGGTCGCCCGCTGCGTCGAAGACGGCATCATCGAAGCCTTGGAAGGAACCGCTCCGGATCATTTCGTGCTCGCCGTGCAGTGGCATCCCGAGCGCTCAGTCGATGACGACGAACCGTCCCGCGCAATCTTCCGCGCCCTAATCAAAGCGGCAGAGAAGTGAAAGCTATTTCGCTCTATTCCGCGCTCCCTGCGACTTTCTGCTCTTCTCCCAGCAGCACCACCACGTGCGCGACCGCCGTATTCTCCAGGTTGAGTCCTTCCGGCGTCTTCGCTTTCAGTCCGACGCAGTCCTCGGGCAAACCCATCAACTGCGCCACGTGTGCCCGGATCGCCGCCGCGTGCGGTCCAATCTTCGGAGCCGCCAGAATCAAGCTTGCGTCGATATTCGCCACGCCGTATCCGGCGTCATGCACACGTTTCAAAGCCTCGCGCAGAAACACAGCCGAATCCGCGCCCTTCCACTGCGGATCGGACGGCGGAAACAGCGTCCCAATATCGGGCGCTGCCACCGCCCCAAGCAGCGCATCGGTAATCGCGTGCAGCAGCACATCGCCGTCGGAGTGACCGCCCAGTCCCTTGTCATGCGTCAGAGTGATACCGCCAATCTTCAGGGAAATTCCGGCGCGAAATTCGTGCGAGTCGAAGCCATAGCCAATGCGAGTGGCCGGCTTTGTCTTCGGTTGTTTGGTTTTAGCCGTGGGCATCCGCGTCAATCGCCGCCACTCTGTGCAGCCTTCAAGTAGAACTCCGCCAGTTCCATATCTGCCGGCGCTGTGATTTTAATATTCCTCGGAGATCCCATCACCACCGCCACGTCGTGCCCCGATCTCTCCACCAGCGACGCCTCATCCGTACCGAGGAACCCATCGTTCGAAGCCTCATCGAAGGCTTTTTTGATCACCTCGTAGCGAAAGCCTTGCGGCGTTTGCGCCATCACAATACTCGCTCGCGGAATCGTCGCCTTAATCAGGGCCCCCTCAGCGGTACGCTCCACTTGCTTCACCGTATCGACGGCCGGCAGCCCCGCCATGGCCGCGCCATATTTCCGCGCCGCTTCGATCACTTCTCCGATGATTTCACCGGTCACAAACGGCCGCACTGCGTCGTGCACCAGGACGATGTCATCTCCCGCCGCTGTTACCGCTTTCAGTGCGCTCTCCACGGATTGCTGCCTGTGCTCCCCGCCCACCACCAACTCCACTCTCTTCTTCAGCACGTCACTGGCTTCTTTTTCCAGGCGGCAACGAAATCCCGCAATCTCGTTTTCTCGCAATGCAATCCATATCTCTCCGACGGCATCGACAGCGGCGAACTTCCGAAGCGTATGGATAAGAATAGGGATTCCACCTAACTCGGTGAACTGCTTCGAGAGTGCCTTTGGCTTGCCCTTATCTCCCGTCGGCATCGGTGCCATACGGGTTCCAAGGCCTGCCGCCGGAATTATGACTACTACCTTCATCGGGGATTGCAAGTATACGAGTGCCGACCGTTCGAGTTCAATGTCAGAGCATTGACAGCAAACACCTTAAGCTTACACGCAGTTCAAAACGGGCTGCGCCTGCCATCCAAAATCCCTGCAAAGCAACCTTATCTCCGAAACTGGCACTAATTTGTGATGAACCGTATGAGAATGCGCCTTTTGCTTGGGATGCTTGTGCTTCTTGGAGTCGCCGCATGCGTCTTGGCTCTCTTCCTTACCACGCAGAGAGCCGACGCCGGTTTCAGCGCAGCCGTCCCGCAATCTGGCTCGTCGAAACTGGCGCCATTCCCAGCAGGTCACTCCGAGACTTACGAGGGCATGCTCACGGATACGCATTGCGGAGCGCAGCACTCCGCCGCTGTCGGGATGAATCCGGCCAACTGCACGCGGGTTTGTGTCCACAGCGGAGAGCACTTCGCTCTAGTCGACGGCGATAAAACTTATTCCCTAGAGGGCCAGGAAGCTGCTCTGAAGCGGCTGGCCGGAGAGCGCATCAGGATCGTCGGAGCTCTGAACGGCAATACCATCTCGGTGGCGTCGATTGCCGCTCCCAAGTCCTAAGGCTGCCCGGGCTTCGTCTCCACCAGCGCGACTGGGAGCACGGTTGCCGTTACCGCCGTGGGAATCGTAGGCACGGTCGCTTGAACTGGCGCAGTCGGGCGGCTGAATGCCCGTTCATCCCACTTCCCGAAAATCATCTTCCCCGCCGTCGTCTGTAACACCGAAGTGACCGAGACGTCGATTGTCTTGCCGATCATTTTCCGCGCGTTGTCCACCACCACCATCGTCCCGTCATCCAGGTAGGCAACTCCCTGGTTGTACTCTTTGCCTTCCTTCAGGATAAACACCTTCATGATTTCGCCCGGCAGCACGATGGGCTTCAGTGAATTCGCCAGTTCGTTGATGTTCAGCACCGCGACGCCCTGCAACTGCGCCACCTTGTTCAGGTTGAAGTCGTTGGTAATGATCTTGCCCTCATAGACTTTGGCCAGTTCGATCAATTTCAGATCGACCTCGCGCACCGCCGGGAAGTCATCTTCAACAATCTGGATTTGGAGCGTCGCCATTTTTTGCAGGCGCTGCAGAACATCGAGCCCACGTCGGCCACGGTTACGCTTCAGCGAGTCCGCCGAATCGGCGACCAGTTGCAATTCGCGCAGCACAAACTGCGGCGTGACGATGATGCCGTCGAGAAAGCCGGTCTCGGCAATGTCCGCAATTCGGCCATCGATGATGACGCTGGTATCGAGGATCTTGTAGCTCTTCTTCCCCTGCTTCTCGCCGCCAAAGATCCCGCCCAAGGCCGCCAGATTCAGCAGGTCGCCTTTGCTCGCGCCCACGATCAGGCCGACATAGGCCATCAGCAACATCACCAGAATTTGCAGAAAACTCTGGGTATTGCCGGCAGGCACACTGCTGCGTATTACCAGCGCAAAAAGATAGGCTCCACAGATGCCGAGTATGCTCCCGATCGCCGCCCCGATCAGCCGCTTCAAACTCACCGTTCGAAGCTTCCATTCGAACAGCACGACGCTCGCACCCACCAGTGCGCCGACAGCTGCATCCTGGGGTCGCGACAGTCGGAAAGGCTCAATAAAATAGCAGGCAACCGAAACAACTAGAACGAAAAGAAAACGTACCAAAATCAAATCCACAGTAGAACCTCCCCCGACGCACCGCCGCTAAACTTGGCAGAATGCACCGGTGCCGCTTCCGCGCCGCCCCGGCGGGAATAAGCAAATCTGTATGCGGGGCGCGCAAGAATAAAGGGGGATGAATGTACGCCCCGTCCCTGGCCCAAGGAGGCGTGGCCGGGAAGGTCAGTAAACCATCGCCAAAAGTATATACCCGATGGCAAATAGTCGGCGAATAAACTAGGTTCCATCGCTCCGCGCTCCCGGCGGCGTGTTCCCTGCTAAACTTCCCTCCATGAAAGCCCTAGTGATCACCCGCCTGTCAGGCCCTGACGCCCTCGCCATCCAGGACGCTCCCGAACCGACCCTGAAGCCGGGACAAACTCTGGTCCGCGTGACCGCCGGCGGCTTGAACTTTGCCGACTTCATGACCACCCATGGAGGCTATCCCGGAACGCCGGCACCGCCCCTCATCGCCGGACGCGAATTCGCCGGCATTGAAGAAAATACAGGACGCCGAGTCATGGGCTACATGCAGTGGGCAGCCTTCGCCGAAAAGGTCGCCGCCTTTCCCCACATGCTGTGGCCCATCCCCGACCACTGGACCGACGAACAAGCTGCCGCCTTCCCGGTCAATTATTTCACTGCTTATCTCGGTTATTGGCAGGCTGGCATGACTCAACAACCCATGTGGGGAGAGCCTCCCAAGCCTGCCCTGAGCTTGTCGAAGGGGACCGTCCGCAGCGAAGCTACGCACCGCGTCCTGATCCACGCCGTCGCCGGAGGCGTCGGCACCGCCGCAGTTCAGATCGGAAAAATTCTCGGCATCGAGATGTACGGCACATCCTCCTCCGACGAAAAACTCGCCCGCGTGAAAGAACTCGGCTTGCAGCACGCCATTAACTACAAGCAGCAAGATTACGAAGAAGCCGTAAAGAATCTCACCCACGGCGAAGGCGTCGACGCCGTCTTCGAAATGCTGGGCGGCGAGCACACCGCGAAAAGCCTGCGCTGCCTGCGCGACTTCGGCTGCGTCATCCAATACGGCACCGCCACCTGCAAGCCCCCGCAACTCGATGTCCGGGCCCTCTACGCGAAATCCGCCATGATCCAGGGTTTATGGCTAAGCTACCTCTCGCAAAAACCCGAGATCATGCAGCCCGCATGGACAGCGCTTTCTCAATGGATCGCGCAACGCCTGCTCACTCCCGTGATCGGCCACGTCTTCCCCATCGACGACGCCGCGGAAGGATACAAATTGCTGCAGGAAGGCAAGAACTACGGCAAAGTGATCTTGAAGGTCGCCTAGCTTATATGGATCGGTTGCTCATTAAGCTCCCTTGCGGCTCTGCCATGCGTCACTAGAAACCATCTCACAAATGGTTTCGGGAAGGGCACGACGTTCAGTCGTGCCGTCCAGCGCCAATAAGGACGCGGGCTTTAGCCCCTGAGGGAACTGTTGAGTCTACCTTCGGAGTATTTATGAGATGGCTCCTAGTGTTTTTCTCGAACACATAAACCTCGCTCACCAGAAAATTGACCATCGAACATGCCGCGATTGCGATGGCGTTCCCCGCCAAGTAGTTCACATGCGCGAACGCAACCATAACTTTCATCAGCGCCAAATTGCCTCCGATAGAAACCGCTCCGTTCGTTAGATTGAATCGCAGCAACCTGGGCAGGGACTTACGCCACGAGGGCCGCACGCGACTCACCCACGTGTAGCGCTCGTGCCACAGGAAGTTATGCACCACCGTCGCCTCCACCGCCAGGCCGATCGCAACAGATAGTTGAAATGAAAAAAGCTCTTCAACAAAAACAACAAGCCAAGTTGCGCCGCAATGCCAATTCCGCCCACCAGATTGAACCGCAACCATCGCAGAAAAATCTCCATACGCATCGAGTCGGACGATTTAGCCATCACTCCGCCACCTTTTCTTCCCGATAAAACCGCAGCGTGTTGCTCCGCCAGCCACAGCAACGCCTTCTTCTCCGGCTCAGCCACCCAACTCTCCTGCACCCGCCGCATCTCCTGAAATGGCCGTGCCCGCCTCATCTCCAACAACACCCTCGGATTCACCTGCTCGCAAAACTCGTCATCCCATCCGTCATTCTTGCCTCCGCATTCTTGGGCTTTGTGCTTTTCAGCACCACTTCGGAGGTCACTTTGCACCACGGCTGCTGCCCGGACAATGCTCCGCCGCTCAATCCCTGATCAATCGCAGATCATCCTGTAACTGATTGTGAAAATTAATGGTTAAGTGTGCACATCATCCGGCGGGAAATCCGCTTGGTTGGTTCGCCGCAACCGGGAGTGTCGATCTAGGAACCAACGTCACTCGGAATCTCGATAAGCACCGACTCCGGAGGAAGCTGTCTGGTAGGCTTTGAAGGAATTTCGTTCGCGCGCTCTCATGGTCAAGGTCCTGAAGTTCTTCCGCCCCTCGCATCAGCACACCGCTTTCTCGGCCACGCTGTTGCTCATGGGGACGGTCATGCTTTCGCGCGTGATCGGCTACATCCGCGAGGCCTACATCGCCTACGCCTTCGGCGCCGGCCCCCAAACCGACGCCTACGTCGCCGCTTTCACTCTGCCTGACTGGCTAAACTACATCGTCGCCGGAGGCGCGGCCTCCATCACCTTCATCTCCATCTACACCCGCTTCCTCGCCGAGAACCGCGACGCCGACGCCAAGAAGACTTTTTCCGTAGTCATCACCGTCATGACGGCGGTCATGATCGTCGGCACCATCGTCACGGAAATCTTCACTCCGCAATTCGTGCGCTGGATGTTTCGCGGCTTCTCGCCCGCACAAGTGGAATTGACCGTTCACTTAACCCGCATCCTCTTGCCCGCGCAAATCTTCTTCTACGTCGGCGGAGTCGTCTCCGCCGTTCTGCTCTCGCATCGCCTCTTTCTTTTTCCCGCCTTCGGCCCGCTGCTCTACAACGTCCTGATCATTGTCGGAGGCGTCATCGGCGGCCATCGCTTCGGAATTTCTTCCCTCGCCTACGGCGCTCTCGCCGGAAGCATCGTCGGCCCATTCCTCGCCAGCGTCCTCGGCGCGGTAAAAATCGGCACCGGATACAAGCCTTCGTTCGATATCTTCAATCCCGCATTCCGCGAGTGGGTACGGCTCTCCGTCCCGCTCATGCTCGGCGTCTCCCTCGTCACCGCCGACGATTGGATCCTGCGCCACTACGCCGCCAGCGGCATCGGCGACATTGCCCGCCTCAACTACGCCAAACGCCTGTTCGCCGTCCCCATCGCCGTTCTCGGCCAAGCCACCGGTCAAGCCTCTCTCCCATTTTTCGCCCGCCTCTTCAACGAGAAGCGCCTGAAAGAATTCGCCACTACCGTAAACGACTCCGTCTACCGCGTCGCCGCCGCTTCATTCCTCGCCACCGGATGGATGATGGCCGCCGCCTTCCCGCTCATCGATCTCGTCTACCGCCGCGGCCGCTTCCTCGTCTCCGATACGCAAACCACCGCCATCTATTTTTTCTGGTTCTCGCTCTCCCTCGCGCTGTGGTCGGCTCAGGGACTCTACGCCCGCGCCTTCTACGCCGCCGGCGACACGCTCACCCCCATGGTCGCAGTCACGCTGATCACCAGCGCGTCGCTGCCAATTTATTCCGTGCTCTTCCACCGCTATGGCGTAGTCGGCCTGGCCTGGGCCTCCGACATCGGCATCGGAGCAAATCTGCTGGCGCTGGCGTGCCTGCTTCACTATCGAAAGATGGTTTCGCTGAAAACGCTGCGCTGGGATGAATTGGGAAAATCCGCACTAACGGCAGTAGTGGCGGGAGCCATCAGCCTCGAAGTGGCAAAGAGCGTCCCGCTTCCCGCCTACGGCCACGGGAGCCGCATCACAGATATGTTGCAACTAGGATTGATCTCCGTAACTTGGGCCGCGGCAACCGCTGTTGGTCTATGGCTGCTGAAGTCCCAATTGCCCAACGACCTGCGCCGCCGCAAGAAGATCGCCTATCCCGCAGTCGCACAGAATGAGGGCAAAGAGATTATGGATGCGGGAACGCAACCGTAGCTGGCCGAAATAGTACCAGACTCAAGACTGTGCCAGCGCCGGGAACTCGGACTATCTTTACTGCTTACCGTTGAGAATAGGCTCGCATGAGCATTTACGTTGAGATTCTTATTCGCTGCAGCATGGACGATCTCTGGCAAAAAACCCAGGAGCCGAAGCTGCACGAACGTTGGGATCTCCGTTTTTCACAGATCGACTATCTTCCCCACTTGCCCGGAGAGCCTCAGAAATTCTTGTATTCAACTCGCATCGGCGCTGGCCTGCGAATCAGCGGCGAAGGCGAAAGCGTCGGAGAGCGCGACGATCAGACCGGCCAGCGCACTTCAGCGCTTAGGTTTTGTTCGAAGGATCCCAAGTCGCTGATCGAGGTGGGTTCGGGCTACTGGCAATACGCCCAGAGCGGAAATGGCATTCGCTTTCTTACTTCTTATGATTACCGCACTCGATTCGGTGCGCTCGGCAAGATCGCCGACACGCTCTTTCGACCACTGATCGGCTGGGCGACCGCGTGGAGCTTCGACCGGCTTCGCTTATGGATTGAACAAGGTATCTCGCCAGAAGCTTCACGTAACTCAGCCGTAATTTACTTCTTGGCTCGCATAGCGATTGCCTTTGTGTTTTTTTACCACGGCCTGATTCCCAAGCTGTTGTACCGCAGTCCGGATGAGTTGGAAATGCTGCGCAATCTCGGAGTTTCCTCATTCGCTTTACTCACGGCAGTCGCGGGCTGGATAGAGATCGCTTTTGCCTTACTGCTGGTTGTTTTGTGGCGGGCTCGTTGGCCGCTCTGGGTCACGATTGTCGGTATGTTCGTGGCGACAACGTCGGTAGCTTTGGGCTCGTCCGGCTACTTCCACAGGGCGTTCGACCCGCTGACGCTGAACGCTTCAGTCGCGGTGCTTGCCGCTTGCGCGCTGGTAGCGGCGAACAGCGTCCCTACGGCGGGCCGCTGTCTTCGAAAGCCGTCCCGGAGCGAACCGTGAGATCTATCTACGAGCAAGCGCTGGGGGGGAAGTTCAAGCTTCTCCATCCTCGCATTCAGGAAAGGTTCGGGTTCAGCAGCCGCGACAATCTCGCGTGCATCGGCACGGGAACAATGGACGAGCTTTGGCACGGGAAGCCTTATACGCTGCCATTTCTCTATTTCGGGAGCGTGCGCCGCATCATGTTTCCGGAGCGCGGCCGGTCAGTGCCGTTCACGATCAGAAACTATGCCTACGTGGATGAGTACGGGCGAGAGACCGTGACCTGGATTCGAAACTTCGCCACTCGCAAGCCGCGGCGTTTTGACGCTTACATGATTTTCAGCCAGCAGCACGGGCGAATCGTAGATTACCTGGGCACGCACCAGCATCTCGCCGTCGACATAGATTTGTCCGTGGATGAGCGAGGTGGCCTTCGCCTTCGGTCAGGTGCACAGCGTTTCTACGAGGGGTGGGTCCAATTCAGTTTCCCCCTGCTCTTCTCCGGCATCGCAGAAGTCTGCGAGTGGTACGACGAGAAGGACCAGCGGTTTCACATCGAGGTGAACGTGACCAACCCGGTCTGGGGACCGCTGTTCGGGTACCGAGGTTCCTTTGATATCGAGTGGAGGACGGTTAGCCAGGTGGAGGTTCCCGCGGATATCTTGCCCGTGCGATGTGAGCGCAGAGAGTAGAAGGTCCGGAGTCTTTGTCATGTTTCTTCTTTCCACACCTGACGAATCGCGAGTCCGGACAGTCCTTGCCAGCCAGCGCTTCAAGGACTTTTCGTACCCAGACGTCGGTGCATCTCGGGGCCAGTTGCCCGTCGGCTACGCCCTGCTGCGTAGCAGCGTCGACTTAGGCCAGGGGTTTGCTACATTCGAACGAGCAGTGCGGGCGTTGCGCGAATGGAAGATGTTCGATGTCCGAGATGTTCGGCTCTGCTGGCCGGACGCGCCCATTCAGTCTGGAGAAGCTGTTGCTGTTGTCATTAAGCATTTCGGGTTTTGGTCTCTTAACTGTTGCAAGATCGTTTACGTGATCGACGACGATGGTCCCATCTCGCGCTTTGGATTTGCTTATGGCACGTTGGCTGAGCATGCGGAACAAGGCGAGGAGCGCTTCACGGTGGAATGGCATCGCACTTCCGATGTGGTTTCTTATGACATCTTGTCTTTTTCTCGGCCGGGCAACGTTGCGGTGAAGGCAGCATATCCGCTGGCCCGCCGGATTCAGAAGCACTTTCTGCAGCACTCGTTGACAGCCATGGCCGAAGCAGTGCGGACCAGGTAAAACGTCTCCAGGAATAAGGCTGAGTCCGTGGCGCCGGTAGACTACCAGCGGGCAGCTTTTGCTGGGAAAACAAAGCGGCGGATTCGCATTCCCTGCGAACTCCGCCGCTGACCTTTAATTCTGCCCTTCCTGGCCCTTCAGTCCCCGGTGCCGGTAAGTTTTGGCTCTTGCGGGCTGCCTCCGCCGTCGTCCTGAATATCCAAATAAGCGTTACGCGCGCCGGTGTTGTGCGGCGAAAAGCTTACAGTGATCGTGCAACTGGCGCCTGCCGCCAGTTGCGTGCCGCAGTTGTCACTCTCCGGATAATCGTTCCCATAGCCTCCGCCCGCAAAGATAAAGTAGGTGAAGTTCAGTGGTGCGCTTCCCGTGTTCGTGAGTTGCATCGTCTGAGGTGCGCTCGTCGATCCTACCTTCGTCGGCGGAAAGTTCAAAGCCGATGGCACAAGCTTCACGTAAGTCCCGGGACCGGTCAGCTCAACCACTTGCGGCTTCGACGAGGCGCTATCGATAATCGTCAGGGTTCCGGTGACCGAGTCTTTTACCGTCGGCGTAAAGTTCGCGCTGATCTTACACTCCGCAGCCGGCGCAAGGCTTCCTGTACAGGTATTTTTTGTAATCTTGAACGGAGGCCCGCTCGATGTGACAGAGGAGATGCTGATCGGTGTGATTCCAGCGTTCGTCATGGTCGCGGCCATTGGACTGCTCGTAGTGCCGATCAACTGATTGGCAAACGTCACGGGCGAAGTCGGGCTGAAGTCGGCGGTTCCCGTGTTGAGCATGGTGAATAAGTTTCCATTCCGGTCGACGACGGCCACATCCAGCATGCCGTCTCCGTTGAGGTCTCCCACGGCGGCAAAGTCGGTAAAGAAACTGGTGGGAAAAACCTGGGTGGGCTGAAATGTGCCGTCGCCATTGCCCAGGAGCACGCTGACATCCCCGTTTGCGTAAGTTCCAAAATCGGCTACGATCAGATCTGGCTTGCCATCACCGTTGAAGTCGGCAATCGTCAACGACATCGCGTCCGCGGTGGAGTAGGTTTGCCCAGGCTGAAAAGTCCCGTCGCCGTTGCCCAGATAAACCGTCGGACTTGCTCCGACCACCAAATCAAGTAGGCCGTTGCCTCGCAAATCTCCGACAGCGATCGGTCCCACGCCGTTCTGCGAATACTGCTGTGTCACCACAAAACTTCCATCGCCCTTGCCGCTCAAAATGGAAAAGTCACCGTTTCCTTCATCGTTGGCGACGGCAACGTCCAGGATTCCGTCGCGATTGAAATCCCCCACTCCTACTCCCACCAACTGGCTGTCTTTCCCTCCCACAATTGTGTCTATGCCTGGCTTGAAAGTTCCGTTGCCGTTGTTCAAAAAAACAGTAACGAGGCTGCCATTCTCGATCAACACGTCCGGCTTGCCATCGCCATTAAAGTCGCCCACTGCGATCAAGCCACCGTAGTTTGAAGTGGGCAAATTTACGAACGACGTGAAGGTGCCGTCGCCATTGCCAAACAAAACGCTGTTGGCCCCGCTGTCAAAGTGCGTGAGGACGACATCCAGTTTGCCGTCGCCATTGAAGTCCGAGACCGCTATGGAATCAGGAATTGCTCCCACCGCATAGCTCAGGGGCGATTGAAACGTACCATCCCCTTTGCCCAGGAAAATCTGCAAATCCCTGCCAACAACGGCGACGTCGGGAATTCCGTCACCATTGAAGTCGCCCACTGCGACCGCCGTAGGGTCACGCGTGGTTCGGAAGGGCGTAATGATGCGCTGCTCTAACTGAGCGCTGGCAGGCGCGCAAAATACGACAGCGAGAATCAACGAGAACAGGACGAAGGTCGTGAGGTGAGATCGACGCATGGAAATCCTCGGAGAACGAGAGATAGCGAGCGGAAAAAATGCGAACTGGCCGGCAAGTGGGGGACTGCCGCTACGCAAGGCTAATCAGGCAAAGAGTAGCACAAAACAGCCGATTTGGAGAGGCATTTGGCGGCAACCCTGGACAAAACTGGGCGGCATCCCATCATTCGAGTTGTTATTTCGCTTTGTTGGGAAGAACAGCCGTAGGATGGAAAGTCGAACGGAATGATTTCTCAGCTTTGCTGCCGGTTCCCAGCCTTCGAAAAACGCAAAGGCTGGGGCCGCCTGGTCGGAAATTCACCTTCGCGCCGAATTAGGACCCTGCGAACTTTCTTTTTTTCGCCAAAGCGCGATGCCGTCCGCGCCGAGCGCTAATGACGCCAATGACGCGTCCTCCGCGCGCTCGTTAAGTTGGATCTTTGGCGCCGTCAGAGACACAGCATCGTTATCATCATCTTGCTCCTTTGTCGCTCCGGCGGCGATCGGCTTGGCAGCCACAGTTTCGTAAGCGAATCCGGTCAACTGCGCTACCCAAGTCCGCTGCTCTCGCGTGCCCCCATGGAACTGCACGCTCAGTCGCGCCCATCCGTAGTGATATTCGCCGTTGATCTTGAACTTCAGTCCGGCGTAGCGATTTCTTTCCCGCACCCACTCGCCGCTGTAGATAGGGCTACTGTTGATGTTGAAAGGATCCACTTCAAACGCCAGTGGCACGCGCCCTCCGAAAAATCCTCTAGGCTGAATGTTGGGCCCGATTAACGATCCGGCATTCAGCACCGCAACAATGCTCTCTCCGCTGATGCAAAAGCTGGAGGGGCAGACCACCTGATTGCCATTCGCGGCCTCCAGCGCAACCTGCTGAAATGTTGCGAACGATCCATCTTTATATGCGTGTTCGGTGAGAATGAAGTCGACGATGCCGTCGCCATTAAGATCAATGCTGTAATTTGCATCACGGCCGACAGTCTTATTAATCGGTGTATACACAATCTCCGCTTCGGACAAAGGCGCAAGCGCCATCAAACCAACCCCGGCGGCTCCGGCCGCTACGGCATACGAAGCCACGCGCTTCCCCAAAGAACCGGAAAGGACCGACGATTTGCGAGACATTGAAGAACCTTTCATCACAGCCCCCTCAAGAATCTTGGCGAAATTACTGCGTGACTTTACTCGCGCCGAAGTTCTTCGAGTAAAAAGGAAAGGATTATTTCACGCGACCAATCGACAGTCAATTCTCCGGTTGGAGTAAGAGGACCCTGGTTCAATTCCGGAAGCGGAAGGGTGGACACTTATATCGTAGTAATTGCGAAAAAATAAAGCGGCGGAGGTCCACATGATGCGAACTCCGCCGCTGAACCTTTTTACTAGGAACCTAAACTTAAGCCCTTGCGCCCACCGCCGCCGGCTCCGGCACTGCCACGCTCTCATCCTTGCCGTTGGGCTTCTGCTGCGCCGGCGTGCCGCCCTTGCGGATGTCGATGCCGCCCTTGAAGAACGCTCCGTCTTCAATGGAGATGCGCGCTGCGACCACGTCGCCGGTGAGCGAGCCATCGCTGCGAATGTCAACGCGATCGCTCGCCGTCAGATTGCCGCGCACTTTGCCCAGCACAACGATTTCGCGGGCGTTAATATTGGCGGCGACCACGCCGTTGCGCCCAATGGTGACGCGGTTTCCCGCCAGGCTGATTGACCCTTCCACCCGGCCATCGATATAGAGCGACTCCGATCCCGTCACCTCGCCCTTGATCACCAGCGATTTGCCGATAGTTGCCTGGTCCGCAGTGGTAGTGGTGGTTGCTGTCACCGGACGCGGCGCAACCGCAGGTTCATTCGCCATCGTTATGGCAGGCGCGCTCGGGGTATGCATGGTCGGACGTTCCGGTTCCGCTGGCCGTCCTGGGGTCTGAGGTTGATTCGTCGGCTTCCACATGGGTTACAAATTTCCTTTCCTTGATGGGATTAGGGATCACGTGCCGCACTTGCGTGACCAAATCGAATTGTACTCCGCAGTCTCACAATGAGCACTGTGGAAAAGCTTTATTTTCAACAGAGTTTCCTAGTCTGGTACGTCCTTCGGGGTCGCCAGTCACTCGCCGACCGCCCCGAACCGTCCCTTTTCCACTCCTTCACCGTGTAAGGATTCCCGAAGCGGATTCCCGGATTTTCCATTCCACAGGATGTCGGAGTATGCTTCTGGCTCAAGATCGCTCAAGCGCTAGAATTCGACTTCGGGAGCCGCCACATGGAACCAGCCCTGATCACCCCTCCAACCTTTACCATCGCTCGTCCCCAGCCGGATGAGTACGCGCCCTACTACGCCCGCTACGTTTCTCTGGTGCAGGGTGAGGACATTCTCGCCACCCTCGACCAGCAGCGCCGCCAGACCATGATGCTGCTCTCCGGTCGCGACGAGCAAGATGGCGACTTCCGCTACGCCCCGGAGAAGTGGAGCGCGAAGGAGGTTCTCGGCCACGTCTGCGATACCGAGCGCATCTTCGCCTACCGCGCTCTGCGCATCTCACGCGCCGATGCCACGCCGCTGGCAGGCTACGAGCAGGACGACTACGTGCGCAACGGTCCTTTCGCGCATTGCTCGCTGTCGGACCTGGTGGAAGACTTCATCGCCGTCCGCCGCGCCACCATCTCGCTGCTGCGTAATCTCGACCAGGCTGCCTGGATGCGCCGCGGCATCGCTAACAAAAATGAAGTCAGCGTGCGCGGCATCGCCTACATCATCGCCGGACACGAACTTCATCACCGCAGAATTCTGGAAGAGAAATACTTTGCCGGGCGCTAGTTGTTCGGACGAAACGTGGCATCGTTGTCATCCGGAGCGACATTGTCACGGACCGAAAGTTGTCATCCCGACCGAAAGTTGTCATCCCGAGCGCAGTGAGGGACCCTGGTTTTGCCTGTAGCATCCATGCAAGTTCGAGCACTCGTTTCCCCATGTCCTCGCGCGCACTAACAGAACTGCTCCGCGGCAAAGGCGCTCACGCCGATCCCCTCGCCTGCATCGAAGATCTTCCCGCCGAACTCGCAGCGCGCCAAGTCGCGGGTTTCCCGCACTCCATCGCTCAGCTCGTCTTCCACATGAACTACTGGATGGACTACGATCTGCGTCGCGTGCGCGGCGAGAAACCGCCCTATCCCGCCCATAATTCCGAGAGTTTTCCCGCCACGGCAGAACTGGCAAGTACCGAATGGAAGGAATGGCAGGAACGATTTGCCACACTTCTCAACCATGCCGCGGAGCTCGCGGATTCGAATCGAGCTGAGCTGGATCGTCAGGTCGAAGCCACGCACCCAAGTCACCAGCAGCGAGCGAGTACGCTCGAAGCAGTTTTGTGGCAGCTCGTCGTACACAACAGCTATCACATCGGCCAGATCGCGATGATCCGCCGCATACTCGGCGCATGGCCGCCGCGCGGCGGCGGAGATACTTGGTAAGACAAGCGGCGTTGGTGGCTAGCCGTTAGTCGTTGGCAGCTCCACATTAATATTTACGTTAGGATTGGCTTAAGGTCTATCGCCAACGACCAACGACTATCGACTAACGACTAACGACTAACGACCGCTTTCATGCTCTCCGACGCCGCCATCCTCAAACACATCGCCCGCCAGCCCAAGCGCGCTGCCGGATTCAAGCAGCTCGTCCGTGAGCTTGGCTTGCATGGAGATGCCCGTGGCGATCTCGACACTCATCTTCAGAAGCTGGTCGCCGCAGGCGAACTCGTTCAGTTAAATTCCGATCGCTACGCCCTGCCGCACGCCGCGCCAGACAAGAATGAGAAAAATCTCGTAGCCGGACGCCTCACCATGCACCGCGACGGATTCGGTTTTGTCATCCCCGACGCGAGTTCGCTGAGTCCTTCGCTGAAGTCGCGCCTGGTCGGCGATATCTTCATTGCGCCCCACGCCATCGGCAACGCCATGCACGGCGACCGCGTCCTGGTCGATGTTATCGCCACTCGCCCCGATGGCCGCGCCGAAGGCCGCATCGTGCGTTCGGTGGTGCGCGTTCATCCCACGGTAGTTGGAATTTTTCACTACGGCAGCCGCCACAATTATGTAAAGCCAATCGACAGCAAGATCACGCAAGAGATCGTGATCCCGCACGGTCTGGAGATACCGGAACGCAAAGCTACGCCGGCCACTCGAGGCGCTGAAAGACAAGACCAAGAAAACAAGAAATCCGTCGATCGCGTCCTCGGCTCCGAAGCTGCTCTTCATTCGGAATGGGACGACCTCGAAGGCGTCGTCGTTGACGTCGAAATCACGGACTGGCCCACACCCACCCAAAATCCCCGCGGACGCGTCTTCGAAATCGTCGGACGCCAGGACGACTTTGGCGTCGATGTCGAAATCACCATCCGCAAATTTCATCTACCGCATCACTTTCCCGCCGCTACGCTCGAAGAAGCGCAGAATGTTTCCCCTATAATCCCGGCGCACGAAATCCGCCATCGACGCGATTTCCGCGCCCTGTCCATCGTCACCATCGATGGCGAAACCGCCCGCGACTTCGATGATGCCGTCACCGTCCGCCATCTCGACAACGGCAATTTCGAGTTGCAGGTCCATATCGCCGATGTCGCTCAATACGTCACACCCGGCTCCGCCCTCGATCAGGAAGCTCACCTCCGCGGCACTAGCGTCTACTTTCCTGACCGCGCTGTGCCCATGCTGCCGCTCGAACTCTCCACCGACATTTGCAGCCTGCGCCCGCACCTCGATCGGCTCGTGCTCTCCTGCGTGATGCAAATCGATCCGCGCGGCGAAATCGTCGGCTATGAATTGTGCGAGGGTGTCATCCGTTCCGCCGAACGTATGACCTACACCGCCGTCAATGCCGTCATCGAGGGCGATGCGGCCGCGCGTGAGCGTTATGAGCCTCTCGTCGCCACATTCGAACTGATGCGCGATCTCGCCGTCATCCTCAACCACAAACGCCAGCGCCGCGGATCGATCGATTTCGATTTGCCCGAGCCCGTCATCGAGTTCGACGAACTCGGCCTTATGAAAAGCATCACCCGCTCCGAGCGCAACATCGCCCATCGTCTGATCGAAGAATTCATGCTCTCCGCCAACGAGTGTGTCGCGCAATATCTGGAATCCAAGCGCATCGCGTCCTTATATCGCATCCACGAAAAGCCCGACGCCAAGCGCGTATACGACTTCGAAGTAATCGCCGCGACCTTCGGCTATTCTCTCGGCGTCGGTGCACTCCCCATCCAGCGCATGCAATTCAAGAGCGATCGCCGCTCAGCTCGCGGCACCGGCAAACAAGCCCGCACCGTCGAAATCCCAAAAGAAGTTCACATCACGCCACGCATGTATCAAAAGCTCGCCGCCAAGATCGCAGGCAAGCCCGAAGAGCGCATCCTGAGCTACCTGATGCTGCGCTCGCTCAAGCAGGCTCGCTACTCGGAAGAAAACGTCGGCCACTTCGCGCTCGCGGCCTCAAGCTACACGCACTTCACTTCACCGATCCGCCGCTATCCCGACTTGATCGTTCATAGAATCCTGAAAGAAGTCTTGAAAGATTCGGCGGAAAAAAGGGGTGATGAAGTGCCGGTTGGAGTTTCGTCGCCTCCCGATAGTAGCGCCGGCATCTTGCCGGCCCGAGCCGAAGCCCCGCCAGATCCAGAAACCGCGCCTTCTCCCTGGTCCAAACGCCGCGACCACAACGCGCTCGCCCCGCTCGGCGGTCCTATTCCACTCGACGAACTCCACAACATCGCCGAAGAATCCAGCCACTCCGAGCGTCGCGCCGACGAGGCCGAGCGCGAACTCATGGAGTGGAAGAAGGTCAAGTTCATGCAGGACCGCGTGGGCGAAGATTTCGACGGCCTCATCACCAGCGTCACCAAGTTCGGCTTCTTCGTCGAACTCACCGACCTGTTCATCGAAGGCCTGGTCCCGCTCAACACGCTGACCGACGACTACTACACGTACCACGAAAATACGCGCCAAATCATCGGCCAGCACTCGCGCAATACCTACAGCATGGGACAGCGCATTCGCGTCCTCGTCGACCGCATCGATCCCGTGGAGAAAAAAATTCAGTTCGCCATTCTGGAAGAGCGACCTGCCCCCAAGCGTAAACGGAAAAAGGCTAAGTAGTTTATGTCGATATGGATGAGTCGTCGCACGAGCGAAGTGCTGGCCGTTTTGCTGTCGATGCCCCTGGTCGCGGCGATTGGTGCTCAGGCGCAATCGTCTTCCGCCTGCCAGTCCGTCTTCTTTAAAGCGGCCCTTAACGCCGGAGACGACTTCGCACGCGAGTTGGGCGGCGGCTTACTATTCAGGATAAGAAGCCAGAAAGATCCCGGCTGGTTCCTGGACATCGTTCCGGCAGAGGCCAACACGAAGGATTACATCTACCCCGTAAATCTGCCGCTGCGCTTCAACGGAAACCAGACCCTTGGCCCGGGATACGGCGAGACCGTCAAGTCTTCTTTAGCTCACACTCATGAGATGAATTTCCTGCTCAATCGATCGGACTTCGATCGGATTTCCGATCTTGTCGGTAATGTTCTACAGGCCTATAAGACGAATGACCCGGATAAGGCACTCTCCGACTACACGAACACGGTAGATCGTGCGAAGAAGGGATCGTTACGAGTTGCGATCGCGTCTTACAAAACTGATCCGAAGACCGGCGCCCTGACTCGCATAAAGCTTCGCGTGCAAATCACGACTCCCCTGGACTTCGAGTTTGCTCCTAAATTGAACCCTCTTCCCTGGCCCTGCCATCCCTAGGGAAGAGAGAAAAGAAAAAAGAGAAAAGAAAAGAGAAAAGAAAAGAGAAAATCGGGCCCGAACCAACCAAAATGCGGGGCAGGTGGTAAAATCCTTGAGTCAACCCCATCCGCTCCGGATTTGAGGCAGCGGGTTCCTTCCTAGTCGGGACGTGGCTCAGCCTGGTAGAGCACTCGCTTGGGGTGCGAGGGGTCGGCAGTTCAAATCTGCCCGTCCCGACCATTTCTTCTTCTTTTCATTTCCCCGTCGGCCGCAAAAGCGATCGGCCCCGACTGTGCAGTCGAGACCGATCTTCTGGCGCAAAAATTTATTTCTGCTACGGTATGACCTCGAACACGGTGCCGCCATTAGGCGCGCCGCCGTATACCGTCGTGCCGTAGAGATTACTCCCTAACATAAACACTGGCGTAAACGGATTGGCCCCGTCGCCGCCACCTTGGAAAGCGTACAGTACGCTCTCTGTCCATGGCCCGGCGCCTCCAGAGGGCGGCGTCACCTTGAAAACCGTGCCGCACCCAGCTCCTGCACCCAGGCCGCACGTCGATGAGAATTCGCCTCCGCCGATGGTCGTGCTGTAGAGCGCACCTGTGCTGTCGAGAATCAGGCTGGCTTCCGGCGCCGCTCCATCGCTGCCTCCGGTAAAGGCGTACAGCACGCTCTCCTTCCATGCGCCGCTTCCTCCGGCTGGCAGAGTCAATTTGAAGACGGTGCCGCAGCTCTCCCCTTGTGCGCATGCCGGGTCACCGCCGAAGCTGGTGGTGCCATAAAGCGCGCCGCTGCTATCGAAGATCAGGCCGGCAGAGGGCGCGCCGCCATCTGTACCTCCGGTGAAAGTGTAAAGCGTGGTCAAGGTCCACGAACCGGGTCCGGACGGCGGAGACAACTTGAACGCCGAGCCAGAACTCGGCGCCTGCTGTGTGCCGTTAATGGTCGTTCCATAGAGCGAGTGATCGCTATCGAAGATCAACCCACCATTGGGAAAGGCTCCGTCGGTACCACCGGTGAATATGTAGATGATCTTCTCCGTCCACGCGCCTCCCGCTTCAGTTGGAGGAGCCAGGCGGAAGATTGCGCCATAGTCGGTTTTGCGTCCGCCGCCCGAGTCGACGCCATAGAGCGCACCGCTCTCGTCTGCAATCACTCCGCCTACCGGATAGATTCCATCGGGGTTGCCTCGGAAGCTGTAAAGCACGCTTAAGGTCCACGGGTTGCCCGGCGTTAGCTCGTACACCGACCCATATCCATTCGCACCCCCGAAAGAAGTTGTCCCGTAAATCTTGTGGCTCCGGTTGTCGAGTAGAAGGCTGCCGCTTGGAGATCCTTCGCTCCCGCCAGCGAAGGAGTAGAGAATGGTTTCCTTCCAGGCATCCCCGTCTGCGGTCAGCTTGTAAACTGTTCCCTGGCCATATTGCCCTCCGCCCCCTGTCGCTCCATAGAGCGAGCCCTTGCTGTCCGCAACCAGGCCGGTGCTGGGTCCGGCTCCGTCTTTCTTGCCGTTGCTTTGAAAGGTGTGAATCACCGTTTCGGTTTGTCCTGCCGCCATCGATGCGGCGCCCAACATCAGCCCCGCCACAAGGGAAACCATTCCTATGGCTTTGACCACGAATTGCTGTTTGCGCTGCATGGGGGATCTCCTTTGAAAATCTTAAGCTGGATTGTTTACACAAGGGCCCCGGAATCTAATCGATTCCGCTGACGAAGGGGAGGAGCGGGAATTGTAAGCCTCGATCTCTCGCTTTGCAAGATGCACAATCTTGCGCCCTGCCCTAAAACGCAAGAGCGAATGTCAGCATGACAACCATCTATCCGCGTTTCGGCATGCACTTCCGATTGACCGCGAACCAAGGAGAGCACTTCTGACGCCTGGCGGCGCTGCGCGACAATCGAAGAAAGTTCGGCCCGCGTCACACTCGTCTCGGTCTTTTCAGTCCGCGAAAGAAAGTTCAACTCGGGGGAATCATTATGTCCGGGCAAGTCATTTTGTACTTCGACGACCAAGCGGACGCATTGCGCTTCGTATTAGCAGCCGGTTCGGTAATGGCAGGCGACGGCGCTCGCGCCACTGACGACCTGCTTCTTGAAACTGCTCGGGTCAGCCGCATCCGCCTGGACGCTGCAAACGCCGGCAAAGTGAGGAAGCCAGGAGCGGAACGGGCAGCGTGAGGCTCGCAGGTTGGTCTCAGGTCTCAGGTGTTAGGAAACCCGAAAACCCAAGACCTATCAGCTAAGACCTTAAGACCTGCCCACCTATCCCGTGCGCCGTGCCGAGAGCAGATTCAGGATCTCCCGCAGCCCCTGCCGTATATGCTGGAGTTCGGCCGATGATTGCACCGGAAACGGAATCGCGGCCTGCCCTTTATCGGTTTTGGTTTCGGAACGCAGTTGTTGCCGCGCACCCACAATCGTGAAGCCCTGTTCGTAAAGCAACTGCTTGATGCGCAGCACGCTCTCCACGTCCCGTCTGCGATACATGCGCTGTCCGGTGCTGCTTTTCACCGGCTTCAATTGCGGGAACTCGCTCTCCCAGAAGCGCAGCACATAGGCCGGCAACCGGCACAGGGTCGCCACTTCCCCGATGCGGAAATACAACTTGTCGGGGATAAAAATTTCGTCCGGCTTCTCTTTATGATTCTTTCCCGCGCTTTTTTTTCTCGGACTCATGTTCTTCGCGCTCGCACCCGGCGCCGAAGCGGCGTTCCACAATTGTGACACACCCTCGGGACATCGACACCGAGAATTTTGAGACGGGAGTCGCTATTTAGCAATCGGCAGTTGGCAGCTAGCAGTTAGCCACTAGAAGCTGTCTCATACATGGGGTCGGGAAGGGCACGACTTCAGTCGTGCCGTCTCAGAGCCAATAAAGATCGGGGCTTCAGCCCCTGAGGGCATCGGACCTTACCCCCTCCGTCATTTATGAGACAGCAGCCGGCCTTGCCACCCAACGACTGAATTTGACGAAAGTCCCAAACTAATTGCCAAGCGCTAATTGCCAATTGCCGTAAAACGGAAATGCCTCTCAAGAGGTGCTTCTCCTGAGAGGCTGTTTAAAATCTCGGCCCTTGCGAAGTATCGTTTCGCAGAACGGTTGGTTAATGTTTCTTCTTTTTTGCCTTCTTCTTCGTTGCCATTGAAGGATCCTCCGTGAACGATTTTCCCTTGCGACTTCGGGACCAGATTGCAAATAGCCACCCAACTCATGGTACGGGTAGCGTCCTTAACACAAGATATTGCGGCAGTATGAACCCAGTGTCAACACAATTTTGCATTTTGCGC
>Ga0302228_10000638_pt1 | contig 27998 bp, 27 predicted proteins | sample II_Palsa_N1_2_FD_193519 | JGI IMG/M metagenome (GOLD analysis project Ga0302228, IMG submission 193519) | Peat permafrost microbial communities from Stordalen Mire near Abisko, Sweden - II_Palsa_N1_2 | ecosystem: Environmental > Terrestrial > Soil > Palsa > Peat permafrost | place: Sweden... | reverse complement strand
TGCAGGCGTTCGAGGGTATCGTCATTGCCCGCCGCAGCCGTGGCCTGCATTCGGCCTTCACCGTGCGCAAAATCTCGCACGGCACCGGCGTGGAGCGCGTGTTCCAGTCGCACAGCGCCGCGATCGATTCGGTGACCGTCAAGCGCAAGGGTAAAGTGCGCGGCGCCAAGCTGTATTACCTGCGTGGTCTGGAAGGCAAGGCTGCCCGCATCAAGGAAGACGTGGCCGCCGCTGCTGCTGCCAAGGCTGCCGGCAAGGCTGCTGCAGCCGCTGCTGCTGCCGCTTCAGCCGCCGAATAATCCGGCCGGCGCTTTCTGCGCCAACAAAAAACCCGTGGAGTGATCCGCGGGTTTTTTGCTGTTGGCGTGCCGGTTTTGCTCGTCATCCCTGCGAAGGCAGGGATCCAGCAGCCTCAGTGTCTTGAAGAACAAGGGCACTGGGTGACCAGCTTCGCTGTTGAAAAGCTCCTCCTGCCTTCGCAGGAATGACGAGCAAAGAGCGGTTTTTCGAGGGGCCTTATGCCAGCCGGTTTACGCCAGCCGCTGCGGCTCCTGCAGGAAATTACCCTGCACGAAGTCCACGCCGCAGGCGAATAGCAGCGACGTGCTGGTGGCATCCTCCACCCATTCGGCAATCGTCTGACGTTTCAGATCGCGTGCCTGCTGGCAGATCTCGGCCACCTTCTTCTGGTTTTCCGGATGCCGCGGCAGTTCGGCCATGTAACTGCGGTCGATCTTCAGGTAATCGGCATCGATGTGGTTGAGCAGCTGGAACGAATTCAGGCCGGAACCGAACTGCTCGAGCGCGAAGTAGCCGCCGACCTTCTTCCAGCCCTTGACGAACTCCTGTGCTGGGCGCAGCAGGGTCATCACCTTGCTTTCGGTCATTTCAAGTACGACCCGGCCATTCTTCAGTGCCGCATTGCCAAGTCGCTGCTCCAGCCACGGCAACAGGGATTCATCCTGTAGCGATGCGGCGGTGAGCTTGATGAAGAACGTGGTCTGCTGGCCCTGGCCTTCGCGTGCCTGCAGCGCGCCGATGGCCTTGTCGAGCACCCAGCGATCGATCGCGCTGTTGAGGTTATGCTTTTCGGCGATCGGCATGAAGAAGCCCGGCAGCACCTCGCCCTGCGGCCCGTTCATGCGCAGCAGGATTTCCGAGTAGTCGCCCTCGGCATCCTGCAGACTGACGGTTTGCTGGTGATAGAGCATCAGGCCGTCCTGCGCCAATGCCTGCTGCAACAGTTCCAGCCAGTAGCGATCGCGCTCGTCGTCGGCCTTTTCACGGGCCGCCGGATCGTGCAATTCCACCTTGCTTCCGCCCAGGCTTTGCGCGGTACGCAACGCCTGGCTGGCCTGGTTGAGCAGCAGTTCGGCGTTGGCGTTCTTCTCGCCCAGCATGCTGCCGCCGATGCTGACGGTTACGCTGATCGAGCGCGTGCCGACATCGAAAATTTCGTTGCTGATGCTGTGCTGGAGCTTGGCGATCCACTCCCTGATCGCTTCGTCTGGACGCGAATCCAGCACGACGCCGAGCGTATGCTCGGCGAGCATGCCGGTGACGTCATCGGTGCCCAGCAGCATGCGGATGCGGCCGGCGAAACTGGCCAGCAATTCGTCGGCCTTGCCCAGGCCCACCCCAGCCACGATCGACACCCAGTTATCAGGCTCGACCAGCAACAACGACTGGCCTTTCTTGCCCTTCGCGGCAGCGGCGACCGCGTCATCGACGCATTCCAGGGTACGCGCCCGATTGAACAGGCCGGTGACCGGATCCCGCTGCAGCTGCTCCAGCATTGCCTGATCGACCAGCTGCCGCCGAAACACAATCTGCAGACACGGCTCGCCCTCGAACGTGGCCGGCGCAAATTCCACCGTGGCATCGAGATGATTGCCGTCGGCGCGGCGCGCACGCAAGGCGAGCTGAGAGGGCAACTTCTCCTGGCGCGCGTGGCCCCTGAGCAGGGACTTGAACTCTTCCGCGTTGGCCGGATCGATCATGTCCATCACCGGCAGTCCGAGCAGGTCGTCGAAACTGTCGTAACCAAAGGTGTTCAGATAGGCCTGATTGGCGCGAACGTGCATGCCTTCATGGACATAGGCAATCGCATCGGTGGACGAATCGAGCAGCGCGTCGCAACGGCGCTCGGATTCGCGCAACGAAGTTTCCAGCCGGCGCACCTGGCGACGTGTCTGCAGCGCTTCGAACTCACGGCGGAGCACGGCAATCAGCTGTTTCGGCTGGCCACGTGCAGTCACGCCGCGGGCGCCGCCCACGAACAGGTCGGCAACGATCTGGTTGTCCATCGTGCTGACCAGACCGACCAGTGAATAGTCGCGGCCATAGGCATCGAGCAGTTGCACCACTTCGCGCAGTTCCAGGTCGGCGACCGCGGGATCGAACATCACGATGTCCGGCTCCAGTTCGCTCACCGCAGCCTGCACCTGCTCGAGATTGGTGGCGCGTGCCGGGCGCACGGCAATGCCGGTATTGCGCAGCAGACTGATGATCTGTTCCGCCTCTTCAAGCGAGTTTTCAACGAAGAGGATCTTGATGACGTAGTCTTTTTTCATGGGGCGTCGAGCTGTCCGTTGATCACCGCTGGCTACGCGGATCCATGTTCAGGATCGTCTATAACTGATGTTTGTAACGGATTCTGGCAATGGCCGCCAGCGAAAAACGGTGTGGAGGTGACCGCCGTCCGATTCACAGCGGTCGCTTGGACAGGTCACCACCCACTTCACGCACCAGTCTGGGCACCAGATAACCCGGCAGCCGAGCACGCAGGGAATCCATCAGCGCCTGTGCGCGGGCCTCGTCCACCTCGAAATGCGCGGTGCCTTGAACCCGGTCGAGCTGGTGCAGGTAGTAAGGCAGAATGCCGGCCGTGAACAGCCGCTCGGACAGCTCTGCCAGTGTTGTGGCGTCATCGTTGATGCCGCGCAGCAGGACCGACTGGTTGAGCAGCGTGGCACCGGCATCACGCAGACGGGCGCAGGCGGCATCGACGCTGGCGTCGATTTCGTTGGCATGGTTGGCGTGCAGCACCACCACCTTTTGCAACGGCAGTGCATCGAGCCAGCTGAGTAACGAGGCGTCGATCCGCTCCGGCAGCACCACCGGCAGGCGTGTGTGAATGCGCAGGCGGGTAACATGCGGGAATTCGGCCAGGCCGCGGCTCAGTTCCTCCAGCTTGCTCGTGGCCAGCGCCAATGGGTCGCCGCCGGAAAGGATCAGCTCGCTGATCGAGGAGTCCTGTCGCAGATGCTCCAGCGCCTGCCGCCACTGGCCCGCGGCTGCCATTTCCTCGCCGTAGGGAAAATGCCGGCGGAAGCAGTAACGGCAATTGATCGCGCAGCTGCCGCTGGCAATCAGCAGGGCGCGGCCATGGTATTTGTGCAGTACGCCGGGGGCGGCGCGCGACGCCATATCGCCGACCGCGTCGGTGACAAAACCGGGCACCTCATCCAGTTCGGCCAGCTGCGGCAAAACCTGCAGCAGCAGCGGGTCGCTCGCGTCGCCGTGGCGCATGCGGGCGACGAAGCCTCGCGGCACACGCAACGCGAAGCCGGCATCTGCGGGCGGCAGATGCTCGGCGAGCTGTTCCAGCCCCAGCAAGGTGAGCAATTCACCGGCGTCGGTGACGGCGTCCCGCCACAGTTGCCGCCAGTCGGACACGGTGCTGATTTCGGGTCGCGTAATGCGGGCGCCTGGGCTTGCGGTTATCATGTGCGGCCTAAGTATCGGGCGTCCGCCCGTTAATCCCGACATTTTAGCCGCTGATCATGACGCATTGGGTTTGTTCAGACCCTTTGCCCATCAAAACATTCCTCAACAGATCGTCCCCACCAAGATCCTCAATTAAATCTGGAGTTCACTGCATGGCCACCTACGGTCTCAACGACGTCAAAAACGGTGTGAAAATCATTGTCGATGGCGACCCTTGCACGATCGTCGAGGCGGAGTTCATCAAGCCGGGTAAAGGCCAGGCGTTCACCCGTATCCGCATCCGCAACCTGCTCAACGGCCGCACCGTGGAAAAGACCCTCAAGGCGAGCGAGTCGTTCGAGGGTGCCGACGTGGTCGATTCGGACATGCAGTATCTCTACAGCGATGGCGAGTTCTGGCACTTCATGCAGCAGGAAACCTTCGAGCAGCACCAGGCGGACAAGACCGCCGCCGGTGAGGCCGCGAAGTGGCTCAAGGGCGAGGAGCAGTGCGTGGTGACGCTGTGGAACGGTCGCCCGATCTCCGTGCAGCCGCCGAATTTTGTCGAGCTGAAAATCGTCGAGACCGATCCAGGTGTGCGCGGCGACACCTCCGGTGGCGGTGGCAAACCGGCCAAGCTGGAGACCGGCGCGGTGGTGCGCGTGCCGCTGTTCGTGAACCAGGACGAGATCATCAAGGTCGATACCCGCACCGGTGAATACGCCAGCCGAGTCAAGTGACGTATCGGCCCGCGCGCTTGCGCGCGGCTTTGCCGATACGTCATCCCGGCGCAGGCCGGGATCCAGTGAGATACTTACGCGCAGCGCACAAAATCGCTTTTGCGTGCTTCGCACAGAGCGCACTGGGTTCCGGCCTTCGCCGGAATGACGATCCAAAGCATGGGGCGGCTACCGCAAGGTACCGCCCCATGTCGTATCCAAACTGACATAGAGCGAATTGACGATGAGCCCGACGACCACGCAGCCAGTCGACCTGATGATTGAAGCGCGCTGGGTGGTGCCAGTCGAGCCGCACGCAGTGGTGCTTGAAGACCACGCCGTTGTGGTGCAGAACGACTGCATCATCGCGCTGCTGCCGATCGTCGAGGCACGCGCCGCCTATGCTCCGCTTGAGCGCGTCGAATTGCGCGAGCACGCGCTGATCCCGGGCTTGATCAACTCGCATACGCACAACCCGATGACCTTGCTGCGTGGGCTGGCCGACGACCTGCCGTTGATGGTCTGGTTGCAGCAGCACATCTGGCCGGCCGAGGCGAAGGTGATCGGGCCGGAGTTCGTGCGCGACGGAGTGGAGCTCGCAGTGGCCGAAATGCTGCGCGGGGGAACCACCTGCGCGAACGAGAACTACTTTTTCCCCGACGTGATCGGCGCGACCTATCGCAAGCTCGGTTTTCGCGCTGTGGTGGGTCTGCCGGTGATCGAATTCCCCACGGCATGGGCGAAGACCCAGGACGAATATTTCGAGCGTGCTGGCGAGGTGCACGACAGCTTCCGTGGCGATCCACTGGTCAGCACGGCGTTCGCGCCGCATGCACCGTATACGGTCTCGGACGACAGCTTTGAGCGCATCCGGGTACTGTCCGACCAGCTCGATATTCCGGTGCATCTGCACATGCATGAGACCGCGCACGAGGTCACCGAAGAAAAGAACAAGAGCGGGCTGCGCCCGTTCCAGCGCCTGCAGAAACTCGGCCTGATCAACGATCGCCTGATCGCGGTGCACATGACCCAGCTCACCGATGGCGAGATCGCCGCCTGCGCCGAGGCCGGCGTGTCGGTTGTGCATTGCCCGGAGTCGAACCTCAAGCTCGCTTCGGGTTTCTGCCCCGCGGAAAAGCTGCGTCAGGCTGGCGTGAATGTGGCACTCGGTACCGATGGTTGTGCCTCAAACAACGACCTGGACATGTTCGGCGAGATGCGTACCGCTGCGCTGCTGGCCAAAGCGGTGGCCGGCGATGCGGCCGCGTTCGATGCGGCGTACGCGCTGCGCACTGCCACGCTGAATGGCGCGAAGGCATTGGGTCTGGAGGCGAAGATAGGCTCGATCGAAGTCGGCAAGCAGGCCGACCTCGCCGCGGTGCGCCTGAGCGATCTGGAAACCCAGCCGCTGTTCCACGTCATCTCGCAGCTGATCTACGCCGCAGGCCGCCATCAAGTCAGCGACGTGTGGATCGCCGGTCGGCGCAAACTGGCCGACCGCTGGCTGCTCGACATCGACACCGACGCGGTGCTCGCCAGGACCCACGCCTGGCGCGAACGCATCGCCGCACATTGAGTTTGTTCAAGGACGTTGAAACCCTCATGAATCCTGCCCTTATGAACCGCTACCTCGTGCTCGTCATGCGGCGCCCGCAGTTCGATCCGGCGGTGGTGCCGCGGCACCAGCAGTACATGGAAGATATGCGTGCGGAAGGACGCAACGAGATGACCGGTCCGTTCGGCGACAAGTCCGGTGGCGCGTGGCTGCTGCGGGCAAAAGACCTGGCCGAAGCGCAGGAGATCGCCCATCGCGATCCGGCCCACACCAGCGGTGGCTGGGATATTACGGTGTACGAATGGCTGGCGCACTAAACTGCGCCCTGGTTCCAGAGGATTCATTTGATGCAGACCGCACCTGACGTAAGCCCCAATGTGAGCCACGACGAGATCGTGCGCTTCGGCAAGCTCGCTGCGCGCTGGTGGGATCCGGACGGTGAGTCGCGCCCGCTGCACGACCTCAACCCGGTACGCGCCGCCTACGTCGCTGCACGCGTCAATCTGCGTGACGCGCGCGTGGCCGACGTCGGTTGCGGCGGCGGCCTGTTGAGCGAGGCGCTGGCGCGTGCGGGCGCCAGGGTTACCGGCATCGACCTGGGCGAGAAGGTGATCGAGGTTGCCAAACTGCATCTGCACGAGTCGAACCTTACGGTCGACTACCGCGTGCAGTCCTCCGCTGATCTGGCTGCTGCGGAACCGGCAGGTTTCGATGCTGTGTGCTGCATGGAGCTGATCGAGCACGTGCCTGATCCGGCTGCGCTGGTGAATGATCTCGCCGCGATGCTGAAGCCCGGAGGGCAGCTATTCATGTCCACGCTGAACCGCACGCCGGTGGCGTTCGGCGCGGCGATTCTCGGCGCCGAATACGTGATGCGCATGTTGCCGCGCGGTACCCACCACTACGCACAATTTCTGAAGCCGTCTGAACTGGGTCGGTTGTTGCGTCACGCCGGACTGGAGCTGGAGAACGTTTCAGGACTGGGCTACAACCCACTCCAGCGCAAGGCCTGGCTGAGCCGCTTTACCGCGGTCAATTACGTGCTCAGCGCGAGCAAGCCGACATGAAATCAGTAGACGTGAAGCCAGTGCCGGAAAACATCCAGGGCGTGCTGTTCGATCTGGACGGCACCTTGCTCGACAGTGCGCCGGATCTTTATGCCGCACTGGTCGAGCAATGCGCGGAAGAGGGCGTGCCGGCACCGCCGTATGCACCTGTGCGGGAAGTCGTTTCACGCGGTTCGCGGGCCGTATTGCGCTGCGCATTTGCCGAGCGCGGCGAGCTTGCACTCGAGGGGTTGGTGCCGCGCTATCTGGAAATTTATGAACGCGTGATGGCACAGCAGACCCGTCCGTTCGACGGCATCGACAGTCTGCTTGAGCGCATCGAGGCGCAAGGGTTGCGCTGGGGCATCGTGACCAACAAGGCCGGCTTTCTCACCGATGAACTGGTCAATCAAATCGGCTGGGCTACTCGCGCCAGTGCGGTGGTGTGCGGCGATACCTTGCCCGTGAAAAAACCTGATCCTGCCCCCGTGCTGCTGGCCTGTGAACGTGCAGGGCTGGATCCGGCACGCTGCCTGTTTGTCGGCGACGACCGCCGCGATGTTCAGGCGGGCGCCGCTGCCGGTCTGTACACGGTGGCGGTGAGCTGGGGCTATCTCGACGGCGGCGATCCGCATGAGTGGGGTGCTGACGTGGTGCTGGACACGCCGGCGCAGCTGGCTGCCTTGCTGCAACTGCAACCGGTCACGGCATGAGCGAGCGGGTCGAACAAAACGCCGTATTGCAGAGCTTCATCGACAAATGGCTGGCGGTGCAGCCGCAACAGCGCATCGCCCTGGTCTTCGTCGATGGGCAGCGTTATCCAGGTCACATTGCACTCGCCGCGCTGGAGCAGGAGCTGCTCGGCGCTGCCTATGGCATCCGCGAACCGCAGGTGGCGGTGGCCAAGCTCAACTGGTGGGCCGAGGAACTCGCCGGCGCCGCGGCCAGCGGTGGTCGCCATCCGCTGACCCAGGTGCTGTTCGATGACGAACGTGCACACGCCATCCCCAACGAGCGCTGGCTGGCGCCGGTGCTGGCCGCGATGGCGCAGCTGGAAGAGGGCACGGCGACGGATTTCCCCGCACAGCTGGCGGCTGCCAAGCTGCTGCATGGCGCGCTGGCGGTGCTGGAGACCGCATGGTGGTATGGCGCAGACGCATCCGCCGAGCGCGCAACCCAGGTCGCCACACTCAATCATCTGCTGTACGCACTGCTGCGCCTGGAGCAGGACGCTGAGCGTGATCGCCTGCCGCTGCCGATGGCGCGACTGGCGCGGCATGGCCTGAACCGGGCCCAGTTGCGTGAGCGCAGCACTGCCCGGCAGCAGGCGGTCAAGGCACAGCTGGACGATCTTTTGGCCAGCTGGCGCGCGTCGGCAGGGCTCGCAGGGCCGCTTAGCGTGTTTCGCGCGCTGGAATCGCGGCATGGCAGCGGGCTGGCCCAGCGTGCTGCGCGTGCGGGCGATGCCCTGGCCGCGCTGCAAGCCGGTCAGCCGCGCACCGGGCTCGGCACCACGCTGCAGGCATGGCAGGCCGCTCGTGCATGGCGTCGGCAGCTGGGTGACTTAGCCTAAAACTCAGTGTTTCCGCCACACCACTATTGCGCGCGGCCCCATTTGCCCCAAGATTGACGTTCTCTCGGCGATCCAATGTGCCGACGTCAGGATCTACCTATGCCGAACCAGGAAAATACCGTCCGCCTGCTGCCCGACGTGGCCGTGCACGCGCAGCCGCATCTCGCCGGCGCGCTGGACTGGGTCGGCATGGCCGATATCCAGGTGCCCGTCCACTTCGATGCAGGTGATGGCGAGGTTCAACGGGCGAGCGCCAAGGTCGGCGCGTTCGTCAACCTGAAGCGGCCGGACAAGCGCGGCATTCACATGTCGCGGCTGTACCTGCAGGTCGAGCAGGCGTTGAGTACGCAGACCCTGACTTCCGATTCGCTGCATGCGCTGCTGCAAGGGTTCCTCGACTCGCACAAGGATCTGGCCGATCGTGCCTGTCTCAGCATCCGTTTCGAACACCTGGTGCGGCGCCCGGCCCTGCGCAGCGAACACAGCGGCTGGCGTGCGTATCCGGTCACCATCCAGGCGAGCCTGACCGGCGACGTGTTCCTGCTTGAACTCGGCACTGAGGTGGTCTATTCCTCAACCTGTCCGGCATCCGCCGCGCTGTCCCGTCAGCTGATCCAGGATCAGTTCGCGAAGGATTTCGAGGCCGGCAATCCGCTCGATCACGCCGCCGTGTTGGCCTGGCTTGGTAGCGAGCAGGGCATCATCGCCACGCCGCACGCGCAGCGCAGCGTGGCCTGCTTGCGAGTCCGTCCGGCACCGAACGCAGGCTTCGATCTGATCGACTTGATCGATCGCGTCGAACACGCGCTCGGCACGCCGGTGCAGACCGCGGTGAAGCGCGAGGACGAACAGGCGTTCGCGCTGGCCAACGGCAGCAACCTGATGTTCTGCGAGGACGCTGCACGACGCATCCAGAAGACGCTCGACGCCGATGATCGCCTCACTGATTTCCACATCCGCGTTGAACACCAGGAAAGCCTTCACCCGCATGACGCCGTGGCATACGCGAGCAAGGGCGTAGCCGGCGGCTACGGCTCAACGCCGTAACAGCCCCTTCTCCCCTTTGGGGAGAAGGTTGGGAGGGGAGGGTGCTCGCGGGATCACCAACTCTTCGTCACCCCTGCGAAGGCAGGGGCCCAGCGCTTTCGCCTTACTAGCTGCATTCCCGCCATCTGCTATTTCGCTTGCAAAGCGCTTCGTGCTCCGGCGGAGGGCGAGTCACTTTCCATGCACTTCATTCCCTCATTCTCGTCACCCCTGCGAAGGCAGGGGCCCAGCGACTTGGGCGTGAGCTATGGCATCCCCGCGATCTGCTGTTTCGGTTGCAGAGCGTTTCGTCCTCTTACGGAGGGCGAGTCACTTTTCTCAGCGTGGCCAAGAGAAAAGTAACCAAAAGAGAAGGCCACCCCGCTTGGCGCACAGGGGCCCCGAAGAGCGGCGAGCATCCTGCTCGCACTCGGGTGCGTCATCTGCGATGACGCAAAGCCGGTCGGCAGATTTCCTGCAATCCGTTTACGCGATTTGGTTGCTTCGCACGCAGGCGCGCAGCCCGAATATCATCGAGCCAGCCTTTAACGGGCAAACGTCAGCCGCTGCCCACGCACGCTTTCATCCACCTTCGACCCATCCCAAACACGCTCTCCATTGACGAAAGTGCTGTGGATTGAGCTGTGGAATGTTTCGCCTTCGAACGGGGACCAGCCGCACTTGGACAGCACTTCGGCGCGGGTCACTGTGTGGGGCTTGTTTGGATCGACGAGCACCAGATCGGCGGCGTAGCCTTCGCGCAGGTAGCCGCGGTGTTCCACGTCGAACAGCGTGGCTGGTGCATGGGTGACGGATTCGACCACACGCTCCAGTGTCAGCTTGCCCTCGAACACCCGCTGCAGGGCTGCCTGCAGTGCGTACTGCACCAGTGGCAGGCCGGACGGGGCGTTGTCATATTTCTGTGCCTTCTCTTCCAGCAGGTGCGGTGCGTGATCGGTGGCCAGCACGTCGATGCGGCCTTCGGCCAGCGCCTTGATGATCGCCTCGCGGTCGGCAGAGGTCTTGATCGCCGGGTTGCACTTGATCAGGAAGCCGAGTCGTTCATAGTCGCGATCGTCGAAGTGCAGGAAGTGCACGCAGGTTTCGGCGGTGATCAGCTTGCGCGAACCGTCTTCACGCCGGATCGGGCCGGGCTGGAACAGCGCCAGTTCGTCGGCAGTGGAGATGTGCAGTACATGCAGGCGGGTGCCGTGTTTCTGCGCCAGGGAGATCGCCAGCCGGGTCGACTTGATGCAGGCCTCGCGTGAGCGGATCAGCGGGTGTTCCCAGGCTGGGATGTCGTCGCCGTACTTTTCGCGCGCCTTCGCGTGCAGCGCGTCGATCATCGGGGTGTCTTCGCAATGCGTGATAATCGGGGTGGGGCAGTCGCGGAAGATGCCGTCGAGGGTTTCCGGGTTGTCCACCAGCATGTTGCCGGTGGAGGCGCCCATGAACACTTTTACGCCAGGCGCCGCCTTCGGGTCGAGAGCGCGGATCGCCTCCAGGTTGTCGTTGCTGGCGCCCATGTAATAGGCGTAGTTCACCGCTGAGGTTTCAGCGGCGCGGGTGTACTTGGCCTCCAGCGTGTCGCGATCGAGCGCCGGCGGCCGGGTGTTCGGCATTTCCATGAAGCTGGTGATGCCGCCAGCCGCGCAAGCGCGGGACTCATGCCAGGTATCAGCCTTGTGGGTCAGTCCCGGTTCGCGGAAATGCACCTGGTCGTCGATCATCCCAGGCAGCAACCAGAGGCCGCTGGCGTCGATCACCTGCTCGCCGGGGCGGCCGTCGAGATCGCCGGCAATCGTCTCGATGCGACCGTCTTTCACGCGCAGGTCGGCGTGGAAGCGGCGGCCTTCATTGACCAGTTCGGCGTTCTTGATCAGCCAATCAGTGGACATCGGGGGAATCTCCTGGGCAGCGGCAACGTGGATAATGGAAGTGTTCAGGTACCGGGTCTTCGCCACCGGTGCACAATGGCTGACAGCGTAGCAGCCGCCACCCAGCCAGCAAGCTGCCACGCCACGGACCGAAGCGCGTAACGGCAATCCGTGCATAATCCGAGCAGCTGGGATGGAAGCGGCAGCTTGGCCCGAGCAACGGACTGAGCCAGCGCTTGTACAAACGGAGCAACCACAGTATCAATTTGGTCAAGACATTCACGTTGCCGGCACAACTTGCGGCATGTAGTGGTACAAGTATTCCAGATGCGAGCTTGCTGGTGTAGGACACTTGGGCTATAACACCCGGCCGTCACGGCCAAAAACGGTGAAGGGATATGGCGAAAACGACGCGTAGTTCGATCGGCGCTAAGGCGCAGAAAGGAAAGACTTCGGCCAAGGCGCATGCTGTCAAAGCCGGCAACTCGAAAGTAGCTGCTACAAAGGGGCGGACCGTGAATAGCGCCACCAAGGCACCAGCAAAGGCATCTCGCGCTGCGGCCAAACCTGCCAAAAAGGTTGCGACCAAGCCGGTGGCGGCCAAAAAGCCAGCCGCCAAGTCGGCCGCCAAGAAAGCCGTGGTCAAGCACGCGACCAAGAAAACCGCTGCCGCGTCGAAGCCACAACCGAAGAAGGCCAGCCCAGCGAGGAAGCCCGTAGCAAAGAAAGCGGTAGCCAAGAAGGTTGCCGCCAAGCCAAACAAGATTTCTGCCAAGAAGGGCCCGGCCCACAAGGTCGCGGTCAAGCAACCCGCCATGAAGAAGCCAACCGTCAAGCATGCTGCCGTCAAGAAGTCCGTCGTGAAGCCAGTGGCGAAAAAGGTCGCTGCACCAGCCAAGGCTGCCGCAAAACCAGTGGCCAAGCCGGTCAGCAAGCCCACTCAGCCGATCAAAGCTGCACCCACCAAGCCGACGACCAAGGCCGCACCGGTTCAGGCTGTAACAAAAAGCGTATCTCCGGCGCCCGCGACCAACCTTTTCAAAGGCAAGGTGGCGAGCGCTACTGCCATGGTGACACCGCGATCGGCTCCAGCCACCGCGCGTCATGCATCCTCCAACACACATCAGAAAAATTCGTCGTCCTCAATGAATAAATTGGCTACAAAAAAACTCGATAACGGGATTGTCCGTGAAGATGGCCGCTACGCGCTGCCCTCAACCAGCACGATCAATTTGCCCAAGGGTTATCACCCCTCCAGCAATGAGGAGTACATGAATCCTCAGCATCTGGCCTACTTCCGCAACAAGTTGCGCGACTGGCGCGATCAGCTGGTGGAAGAGTCGCGTCAGACCATGGACAACCTGCGCGACGAAGTGCGCGATGTCGGTGACGAGGCTGAGCGCGCCACGCGCGAAACCGAGAACTCGCTGGAACTGCGTACCCGTGATCGCTACCGCAAGCTGATCTCCAAGATCGACAAGGCGCTGCGCCGGATCGAGGAAGGCAGCTATGGTTTTTGCGAAGAGACCGACGAGGAAATCGGCGTCGAGCGCCTCGATGCACGTCCGATCGCCACCCTCTCGCTGGATGCGCAGGAGCGCCGCGAGCATCTGCAAAAGCAGATGGGCGACTGAGTCCTCGCAATCTGCTGTGACAACGAAGAGGCCCCGCTTGCGCGGGGCTTCTTCGTTTTGATGACTTGCGCGGCGAGAATATATCTGTAATTCTGGATGTATGGATAATGAATCGGCCATCCTGGCGCTGGCTGCGCTCGCGCAAAACACCAGGCTCGATACCTTCCGTCTGCTGGTCACGCATGAGCCACACGGTCTGCCTGCCGGCGACGTGGCGGCCGCGCTCGACATACCGCAGAACACCATGTCGACGCATTTGGCAGTACTGACGCGTGCCGGGCTGGCACGCTCCGAACGGCAGGGACGCTCGATCATCTATCGCGCCGACCTGGCCTGCCTGCGCAGCCTGACCCTGTTTCTGGTCAAGGATTGTTGCGGAGCCAGCCCCGATCTGTGCAACCCGCTATTGGCGGAACTGGCCCCCTGCGGCCCATCTTCCCGGGTCAAGTGATGACTGATCGCGTATTCGACGTGCTGTTTCTGTGCACCGGGAATTCGGCCCGCTCGATCCTGGCCGAGAGCCTGCTCAATCAAATGGGCAATGGACGCTTCCGCGCATACTCTGCGGGCAGCCATCCGAAGGGCGAGGTGCATCCGCTGGCGCGTGAGACCTTGCGTAGCCTGGATTTTCCCATCGATGGCCTGCGCTCGAAGAGTTGGGATGAGTTTGAGCGCCCGGATGCGCCGACCATGGATCTCATCATCACCGTCTGCGACAACGCGGCGGGAGAAGCCTGTCCACTATGGCTCGGCCATCCGGTGACGGCACATTGGGGTATTGAGGATCCTGCGGCGGTCACAGGTACGGAGCTCGAGCGGAAGGCGGCTTTTTTCACCGCGCTCGGTTATCTGCGCAACCGCATCAGCGCGTTCGTTGCATTGCCGATGGATGGACTCGAACCGGCGGCGTTGAGGTCGGCATTGCAGGCCATCGGTGGTATCGAAGGTGCTTCTGGCCAGACTGCGTCGCGGGAGCTCTCCCATGGCTGCTGAGTCGGCGCCGCGTTTGCGTCTTTCGTTTCTCGATCGCTGGCTCACGCTGTGGATCTTTGCGGCGATGCTGCTCGGCATCGTGCTCAGCACTGTATTCAAGGGGCTGCCTGCTGCGCTGGATCGACTGAGCATTGGCAGCACCAACCTGCCGATCGCCATCGGCCTGGTGCTGATGATGTATCCGCCGCTGGCGAAGGTGCGCTACGAAGCATTGCCGCAGGTATTCCGCGACCGTCGCCTGCTGTGGTTGTCGCTGCTGCAGAACTGGCTGATCGGGCCGCTGCTCATGTTCGCTCTGGCAGTGCTGTTTCTGCATGATCGGCCCGAATACATGACCGGGGTGATCCTGATCGGGCTGGCACGCTGCATAGCAATGGTGCTGGTGTGGAACCAGCTGGCTGGCGGCGACAACTCGTATGCCGCTGGGCTGGTGGCGTTCAACGCGATCTTCCAGCTGCTTACGTTTGGCGCGTACGCGTGGTTTTTCCTCAGCGTGCTGCCGCCGCTGTTCGGCTTGGCCGGGCAGGTGGTGCGCGTGGAGTTCACCACCATCGCGGGTGCAGTGCTGATCTATCTGGGGATTCCGTTTGTGGCCGGCTGGCTGAGTCGCCGCTGGCTGGTACGCGCGAAGGGTGAGCGCTGGTATGCCGAGCACTTCCTGCCGCGGATCGGGCCGATAACGCTGGTCGCGTTGTTGTTCACCATCGTGGCGATGTTCAGCCTGAAGGGCGGTGAGTTGCTGCAGCTGCCACTGGATGCGCTGCGTGTGGCGCTACCACTGACGATCTATTTTTTTGTGATGTTCGGCGTCAGCTTCGCCATGGCGCGCTGGGTCGGTGCGAATTACTCGCGGACTACCGCTGTGGCGTTCACTGCGGCCGGCAACAATTTCGAGCTGGCGATTGCAGTGGCTATCGCCGCGTTCGGATTGGCATCCAAGGTAGCGTTCGCTGCGGTAATCGGGCCGCTCGTTGAGGTGCCGGTGCTGTTGCTGCTGGTGCATGCGGCGCGGCGCATGCGGGGCGGATTTCCGGTCGCCGAGGTGCAGGCGATAGAGGCTGCTGCAAGATGACGGACGCGGCAGTGTTCAGGCCAGCGCCTGGGCCGCATAGGTCTTCAGCTTGGCCAGCATGGCGGCAAGTCCGTTGGAGCGGGTTGGCGAGAGGTGTTTGGCCAGTCCTATCGTGGCGATGAACTGAGGTTCGGTGTCGACGATCTCCCGCGCAGGGCGATCCGAATAGACCCGCAGGACCAGTGCGATCAGACCGGACACAATCGCCGAATCGCTGATCGCCTCGAAATGCATGCACGACGCATCACCGCTGGGTACCAACCAGACCATCGACTGGCAACCGTGCACGCGATATTCCTCGGTCTTCCACTGCTCGGGGAACGACGGCAGCTGCTTGCCCAGATCGATCAGGTATTGGTAGCGCTCGGTCCAGTCGCCAAAGAACGCGAACTCCTCGGCGATATCCTGTTGCGCCTGCGCGGCGCTGGTAGTGGCAATCGTGTTCATACGGGCATTATCGCGCAGAGCGAGGGCGAAGACGTTGTTGTCGGAGCGCACCCTGTGCGCGATGCTCTTTTTCCACCTCCGGCAAAGCATCCCGCACAGGGTGCGCTCATACAGTCAATTCTTCAGCACGCTCCAGCGGGTGCCCTGGGCGCTATCCTCGATGGCGATGCCCAGTGCGGTGAGCTCGCCGCGGATCGCATCGGCGCGCGCGAAATCGCGCGCGGCGCGCGCGGCGCGGCGCTGCTGCAGCAGGTCCTCGATATGTGCCTCGTCAACGGTGCTCTCGCCCCGCTTGAGCCACGCTTCCGGCTGTTGTTGCAGCAGGCCGAGCAACAGACCGCCGCCGAGCAGGGCCGCCTTGGCTTCGACGCTGCCACTGTGTCGTGCCTGGTCGGCGAGCTGCGACAGCTCAGCCAGCGCCTGCGGCGTATTGAGGTCGTCGCAGAGCGCTGCTTCCACCGGTGCGGGTACCGGCAACGCGCCTGGTGGCACGGCTACGTCGGCCAGATCGCGCAGCACGCGATACCAGCCGTCCAGCGTGCTGATCGCCTGCGCGATGGCGCCCTCGGACCAGTCCAGCGGCTGCCGATAGTGCCCACGCAGCAACAGCAGGCGCAGTGCTTCAGGCGGATGCAGCTTCAGCAGCTCGTGCACCAGCAGCACATTGCCCAACGATTTGGACATCTTGCGGCCGTCAAAAGTGAGCATGCCGTTGTGCATCCACCAGCGCGCGAACAGCTTGCCGCCATGCGCGCAGGTGGACTGGGCGATCTCGTTCTCGTGATGCGGGAACAGCAGGTCGATACCGCCGGCGTGGATGTCGATCGTCTCGCCCAGATGCGCCGCGCTCATCGCCGAGCACTCGATATGCCAGCCGGGACGGCCGCGGCCCCATGGGCTGTCCCAGCCTGGCAGTTCAGGCGTGGAGGGCTTCCACAGCACGAAATCGGTGGGATTCTTCTTGTACGGAGCCACCTCGACCCGTGAGCCGGCGATCAGCTCCTCGGTATCGCGTCCGGACAGACTGCCGTAGGCCGGATAGGAGCCGACGTCGAACAGCACATGGTCCGCCGCCCCATAGGCATTGCCACTGGCGATCAGGTTTTCGATCATGGTGATGATCTGCCCGATATGCGCGGTCGCGTGCGGTTCGATGTCGGGCGACGCGATGCCGAGGCCGGCCATGTCTTCGCGGTAGGCCTGGGCGAACTTTCCGGTAATCGTGCCGATCTCGACGCCCTGTTCCAGCGCGGCGGTATTGATCTTGTCGTCGACGTCAGTGATGTTGCGGGCGTAGACCACGTTCGGGTAATGCCTGCGCAGCAGTCGCGCCAGCACGTCGAAGACCACCGGGCCGCGCGCGTTGCCGATATGAACGTAGTTGTAGACCGTCGGCCCACACAGGTACATCGTCACCCGGTCTGGATCGAGTGGCGCGAACGGTTCGGTGCGGCGGGACAGGCTGTTATAGAGCGAAATCGGCATTGAGGAGAAAATCCGGGGCGGTGGGGCGGCACGCCAGTAGCGCGCATATCATCGAAACATCTTAACAAGGTGTAAGTGACATGGTTGCGTAACGTTAATTCTAAGCCTGTATTCAGCCTGAATTTGATGGAATGCAACAAGCAGGTGCAACCATGCACCCAATGTCCCCCACCGGAGGTCGTAATGACCAAGACCAACAAGTTTCTTTCAGTGCTGGCGCTGTTTTTGACCGTCACCAGTGCATTTGCGCAGGGTGGGCCGCCGCCCGGCGACGGCAATGCTCATTACGGCTGGGCCGATGTACTGCGCGTAGATCCCGTCTACGGCGCGACGCAGCAGTGCCAGAACCAGACGGTGGTTACGCAGAACCCGGCCAATACGACCGGCGGCACCATCCTGGGTGCCGTGGTGGGTGGCGTGCTCGGCAGCACCATCGGTCGTGGCGGTGGTCGTGTAGCGGCAACGGCTGTTGGTGCGGTGGCCGGTGGTGCCGTCGGCAACCAGGTTGCCGCCAATAGCGCGGGCCAGACCGTACAGACGGTGACCAACTGCGGTCCGGGGCAGCAGCGTCAGATCATGGGTTACGACGTGCAGTACCGTTATCGCGGCGAAGTGTACGAGTCGCGCCTTGGCTACGATCCGGGCGAGCGCCTGCGGGTCCTGGTCAACGTGGCTCCGGCCGAATGAAAACCGCCGCCGCCTTTGGGCGGCGGCGTTGCGATGGGCGTCCTGCATCCAAACCATGCCGGGCGCCCATATTTTTGTTGCGCAGCAGCGAGATTGCCGGCATGATGCCCGCCTTGCTTGCCGGAATCTTCATGTCCACAGCCGTCTATACCGCCAACGTACTTACCAGCGCCCGCGCGGCTGCTGGGATGACGTCGCGTGCGCGCCGACCGTTGTATGGACATTCGGCCGGGTAGGCTGTCGCACGCGTTTCATGTGTATCGACGATAAAACCCGGCCTTTGTGCCGGGTTTTTTGTTTTTGATTTTTGACAATGCGCGGCTGCCGCCGCAGGGAATTGATTGATGACCATTCGCCACTTCATCACCACCCAGGACTACAGTCGCGCGGAGATCGACGCTCTGCTGGTTCAGGCTGCTGAATTCAAGCGTTCGCCACGCGGCCAGCAGCTGGCCGGCAAGTCGATCGCGCTGCTGTTCTTCAATCCCTCGATGCGCACGCGCACCAGCTTCGAGCTCGGGGCGTTCCATCTCGGTGGGCACGCGGTCGTGCTGTCGCCAGGTAAAGACGCGTGGCCGATCGAGTTCGAAGTAGGCAGCGTGATGGATGGCGACACCGAAGAGCACATCGCCGAGGTGGCGCGCGTGCTGTCGCGCTACGTCGACCTGATCTGCGTGCGCGCGTTTCCGAAGTTCCAGGACTGGGCGGTGGATCGCCAGGACAAGGTGATCAAGGCGTTCGCGCAGTACGCCACGGTGCCGGTGATCAACATGGAGACGATCACCCATCCCTGTCAGGAGCTGGCTCACGCCATGGCGATGAAGGAGCACCTGGGCGACCTGCAGAACCGCAAGTACGTGCTCACCTGGACCTATCACCCGAAGCCGTTGAACACCGCGGTGGCCAATTCCGCGCTGCTGATCGCGACCAAGCTGGGCATGGACGTGACCCTGCTGTGCCCCACGCCCGACTACGTGCTGGACGAGCGCTACATGGAGTTCGGCTACCAGAATGCGAAGGAGAACGGTGGTTCGCTCAAGGTCAGCCATGACATCCGCGAGGCCTACACGGGCGCCGAGGTGATCTACGCGAAGAGCTGGGGCGCGCTGCCGTATTTTGGTCGTTGGGAGCAGGAGAAGCCGATCCGCGAGGCCAACAAGCACTTCATCGTCGACGAGGAGAAGATGGCGCTCACCAGCAACGGTCTGTTCAGCCATTGCCTGCCGTTGCGCCGGAACATCAAGGCCACCGATGCGGTGATGGATTCGCCCGCCTGTATCGCCATCGACGAAGCCGAAAATCGCCTGCATGTGCAGAAGGCCGTCATGGCATCGTTGATCAACTGTCGCTGAGACCATTCAAGGGAAGCTCCATGTATACACCCAGCTACTTCAATGAAACGCGTGTCGATGCACTGCATGGCTTGATCCATGATTTTCCGTTCGCCACGGTGGTGGTCGAGACGGATTCGGGGCTGGTGGCCAACCATCTTCCGTTTGAACTGATCGGCGACAACGTGCTGCATGGCCATGTCGCACGCGGCAATGAATTGCGGCTGGCTGATGGTGCCGACGTCGTGGTGATCTTCCGTGGGCCCGATGGCTATATCAGTCCGAACTGGTATCCGAGCAAACACGAGTCCGGTGGTCGCGAAGTACCGACCTGGAACTACGCGGTCGTGCATGTGCATGGTCGCTTGCGCGTGATTGAGGACGCGGTGTGGCTGCGTACGCTGCTGGAGCGGCTGACCGATCGGAATGAGGCGGGGCTGCCATCCCCGTGGAAAGTGTCGGACGCACCGGCCGATCACATCGAGAAGGCGTTGCACGGCATCGTCGGTCTGGAGATTTCGATCGAGCGCATCGAAGGCAAGTTCAAGTTGAACCAGAACCATCCCAAAGCGAATCGCCTCGGCGTGATTGACGGTCTGCGGCAGCGCGATGGTGATGGCGACGCGGAGCTGGCCGACCTTATGTCGCTACAAGAGGATTCCAACGCATGAGCAGCGGGCATCAGCATCATTACCGTGTCGACGTGGAGTGGACCGGCAACCACGGAACCGGTACGCAGACCTATCAGGGCTACGGCCGCGAGCACGAAATTCGCGTGGCGGGCAAGCCGGTGCTGGCCGGTTCCTCCGATCCGGCATTTCGGGGTGACTCCACCAAGCACAATCCCGAAGACATGCTGGTGGCGGCGCTTTCCACCTGCCACATGCTGTCCTACCTGCATGTGGCCGCCACGGCCGGCATCGTGGTCACCGCCTATGCCGATGCGGCCGAGGGCACGATGCAAACCGATGCGCACGGCGGCCACTTCGTTGAAGTGATGCTACGCCCGCAGGTAACCATCAGCGCTGCCAGTGATCCGGCCAGGGCGCAGGCCGCGCATGAAGAGGCCCACCATGGCTGCTTCATCGCCAATTCCGTGAATTTCCCGGTGCGCTGCGAGCCGCGCATCGTGGTCGCATCCGTCTAATCGTTTCTTCTTTCCAGGATCTGCAAGCCATGAGCAAAGACATCGTCCTCGCCTTTTCCGGCGGCCTCGACACCAGCTTCTGCGTGCCTTATCTGCAGGAGCGCGGCTGGGCCGTGCACACCGTGTTCGCCGATACCGGCGGCGTCGATGCCGAAGAGCGCGCGTTCATCGAGCAGCGCGCGGCCGAGCTCGGCGTTGCCTCGCACGTCACCGTCGATGGTGGTCCTGCGATCTGGGAGGGCTTCGTCAAGCCCTTCGTGCAGGCTGGCGAGTGCTATCAGGGCCAGTATCCGCTGCTGGTATCCGATCGCTACCTGATTGTCGAAGCTGCGTTGAAGCGCGCCAACGAACTGGGCACGAAGGCCATCGCGCATGGTTGCACGGGCATGGGCAACGACCAGGTGCGTTTCGATCTGACGGTGAAGGCGCTGGGCGACTACGAAATCGTGGCGCCGATCCGCGAGATCCAGAAAGAGCACACCCAGACCCGTGCCTATGAGCAGGCTTATCTTGAGCAGCGCGGTTTCGGCGTGCGCGCGAAGCAGCAGGCGTACACGATCAACGAAAACCTGCTCGGCCTGACCATGTCCGGCGGCGAGATCGATCGCTGGCAGGCGCCGGGCGAAGGTGCGGTGGGTTGGTGCAAGCCGCGTTCCGAATGGCCGTCCGAACCGCTGCGCGTGAAGATTGGCTTCGTCAAGGGTGAAGCCGTGACGCTGGATGGCGAGAAAATCGCCGGCCACAAGCTGCTGGCGAAATTGAACGGTCTGTTCGCGCAATACGGCGTCGGTCGTGGCCTGTATACCGGTGACACCACGATCGGCCTGAAGGGCCGCATCATTTTCGAGGCGCCGGGTTTGACCGCGCTGCTGACCGCGCATCGTGCGCTGGAAGAAGCCGTGTTGTCCAAGCAGCAGAACCGCTTCAAGCCGGAGGTGGCACGCAAGTGGGTGGAGCTGGTCTATGAGGGCTTCTTCCACGATCCGCTGAAGACCGATCTGGAAGCTTTCCTGGCGTCGAGCCAGTCCACCGTCAATGGCGAGGTGGTGCTGGAGACGAGCGGCGGCCTGGTCAGTGCGGTGGCCATCGAATCGAAGCACATCCTCAACGCCAAGGGCGCGACCTATGCACAGTCAGCTGACTGGGGCGTGGAGGAGGCCGAAGGCTTCATCAAGCTGTTCGGCATGAGCAGCACGCTATGGGCCGAGGTCAACCGCGGATGAGCACGTTGCTCGATGCCACGCTGACGCATCTCAAGGCGCTGGTCGCATTCGACACGCGTAACCCGCCGCGTGCGATCGGCACCGGTGGGATGTTCGACTACGTGCGCGCGCAGCTGCCCGGATTCGATGTGCAAGTAACCGACTACGGCGCCGGCGCAGTGACCTTGCATGCGGTGCGCGGCCAACCGCGCTACTTGTTCAACGTGCATATGGATACGGTGCCGGACTCGCCGCACTGGAGCGCGAGCCCACACGAACTTCGAGTTACCGCGGATCACGCAATCGGTCTCGGTGCCTGCGATATCAAGGGCGCGGCAGCGGCGCTGCTGGCAGTGGCAAGTGCCACCGACGGTCCGTTGGCCTTGCTGCTGTCCACCGACGAAGAAGCAAACGATGCGCGTTGCATCGCCGGCTTCCTCAGCATACCGAATGATTATGAAGCCGTGATCGTCGCTGAGCCGACCAAGGCAGAAGCCGTGCTGGCACATCGCGGCATCCAGTCGGTACTGATGCGCTTTGCCGGTCACGCCGGGCATGCCTCGGGCGAGCAGAAGCCGAGTGACAGCGCGCTGCACCAGACCGTGCGTTGGGGAGATGCCGCATTGAACTTCGTAGCAGCGCAATCGCATGAGCGCTTTGGTGGCCTCACCGGGCTGCGCTTCAACCTCGGGCGCATCGAAGGCGGCATCAAGGCAAACATGATCGCGCCGACGGCTGAAGTACGCTTTGGCTTTCGCCCGTTGCCGACGATGGACCCCGATCAGCTGCTGCAACGTTTCCAGACTTTGGTCGAGCCGCAGCCGGTGGAATTCACCGAGACTTTCCGCGGTGCCTCGCTTCCGGCCGGCGATACCGCGCGGGCCGAGGAGCGCCGGCTGGCCGCCCGCGATATTGCCGATGAACTGGAACTGCCGGTCGGCAACGCGGTGGACTTCTGGACCGAAGCGGCGCTGTTTTCGGCTGCCGGCTATACCGCGTTCGTCTATGGCCCCGGCGACATCGCGCAGGCGCATAGCGCCGACGAATGGGTCGCGCTCGAACAGTTGCAGCAGTACGCACAAACCATCTACCGGATCGTGAACAGTGGAAACGCATAAGCACACAAGAAAAACCATCGTGCGCCTGCTCTCGAGCATGGGCAGCGCGAAGGAGATCCAGCAATACCTCAAGCGCTTCTCGCAGATCGACGCCAAGCGCTTCGCCGTGGTCAAGGTGGGTGGCGCGGTGCTGCGCGACGAGCTGGCTGATCTCACCTCATCGCTGACGTTCCTGCAGCAGGTCGGCCTTACGCCGATCGTGCTTCATGGCGCTGGTCCCCAACTGGACGAGGAATTGTCCGCCGCCGGCATTGAGAAGCAGACCGTCGACGGCCTGCGCGTCACCTCGCCAAAGACGCTGGCGATCGTGCGCAAAGTATTCCAGCAGCAGAACCTCAAGCTGGTGGAAGCGCTGCAGACGATGGATACACGCGCCACCTCGGTGCCATCGGGCGTCTTTACGTCCAGCTATCTGGATCGCGATATCTACGGCCTGGTTGGCAAAGTGCAGAGCATCAACCTGGCGCCGATCGAGGCAAGTCTGCGCGCCGGTTCGATCCCGGTAATCGCCAGCCTGGGCGAGACCGAGGAGGGGCAGATCCTCAACATCAACGCAGACTTCGCCGCGAACGAACTCGTGCGCGTATTGCAGCCGTACAAGATCGTGTTCTTGACCGGTACCGGCGGACTGCTCGACGGCGAAGGCCAGTTGATCGATTCGATCAACCTGTCAACCGAATACGAACATCTGATGGCGCAGCCATGGCTCAACGGTGGCATGCGGCTGAAGCTCGAGCAGATCGCTGACTTGCTGGCGAACCTGCCGCTGACCTCGTCGGTGTCGATCACGCGGCCGTCCGAACTGGCCAAGGAATTGTTCACCCACAAGGGCTCGGGCACGCTGGTTCGGCGCGGCGAGAAGGTGCTGACGTTCGATTCGTGGGACGGCATCGACCAGGCGCGGATGCGCGCATTGATCGAATCCAGCTTCGGTCGCACGCTGGTGGCGGATTACTTCGAGCGCACCAGGCCGAGCCATGTGTACGTCAGCGAAAACTATCGTGCCGCGATGATCCTCACCGAGGAGGATGGACTGACCTACCTGGACAAGTTCGCCGTGCTCGACGACGCGCAAGGCGAAGGTCTCGGCCGCGCGGTATGGCTGGTCATGCGCGAGCAGAATCCGCAGTTGTTCTGGCGTTCGCGTGCCGGTAATCCGGTCAATCCGTTCTACGACGGTGAGTGCGACGGCAGCCTCAAGCAACCACGCTGGAAGGTCTACTGGTACGGCATGGATGGCTTCGACACGATCGCCCGTTGCGTCGCGCATTGCGCAACGCGGGAACCGACGCTGCTGGATGGAACGCCATGAGCACTTCGAAAAAGACCATCGGCATTGTCGGGGCGCGCGGTCATACCGGCGCTGAGCTGATTCGGCTGATTGCCAGGCACCCTGCGCTGGACCTGGCGTTTGTTTCCTCGCGTGAACTTGTCGGCCAGCGTGTCGATGCGCATGTTGCCGAGTACCGTGGCGAACTTCACTACAGCTCGCCGGCACACGAGGAGCTACCGGGTCTGGGCGCTGACGTGGTGATACTGGCGCTGCCTAACGGCAAGGCGGCGGCCTGCGTCGCCGCTTTCGACGCGGCTGGCATCGATCCGTTGATCGTGGACCTTTCGGCCGATTATCGTTTCGATCCGAACTGGTACTACGGCCTGCCGGAACTGACCCGCAACAAGTGGCGTGGCCAGAAGCGCATCAGCAATCCCGGCTGCTATGCCACGGCGATACAGCTCTCGATCGCGCCGCTGAAGGATCTGCTGGCCGCGCCACCGGTTTGCTTTGGCGTATCCGGTTATTCCGGCGCCGGCACCACGCCGTCGGACAAGAACGATCCGGAAAAACTGCGCGACAACCTGATGCCGTATGCGCTTACCGGGCATATGCACGAGAAGGAAGCCTCGTTCCGACTCGGCGTGCCGGTTGAGTTCATGCCACATGTGGCGCCGCATTTTCGTGGGCTTACCGTCACCACCAATCTGTATCTGTCGCGCCCGCTGAAGCGCGAAGAGGTGCTGCAGCGTTTCCGGCATGCCTACGCAGATGAGAAGCTGGTGTCCGTGCTGGACGAGGCACCATGGGTCAGCCGCATTGCCCACCAGCATCATGCGGAGATCGGAGGCTTCGCGCTGTCAGCGGATGGCAAGCGGGTAGTCGTGGTGGCGACACTGGACAACTTGCTGAAGGGCGCGGCAACGCAAGCGATGCAGAACATCAACCGTGCCATCGGTGTAGACGAATACACCGCCATTCCCGTATGAAGCAGGGACGAGGAGCGAGTAGCGAGGGCGCATCTCTGGATCACCGGAGAACATCAACTTCGCGCCCTCGCTACTCGTCCCCCGTCCCTTAAAGACAACCGAGACAACCACATGACGCAACCCCTCTGGCAAAAGGCCGGCATTCAGATCGACGCGAAGATCATGAAGTTTCTCGCCGGTGACGACGTGCTGCTGGATCGCGAATTCTTCCTGCATGACATTACCGCCAGCAAGGCGCATGTCGAAGGGCTGGCGAACATCGGCGTCGTGAGCGCTGCCGAGGCGATCGCGCTGAAACGCGAGCTGGATGCGCTTGCGGCGGATTTCAGTGCGGGCACCTTTGTGCTGGACGAGCGCTACGAGGATGGTCATTCGGCGATCGAGGCACGCCTCACCGAGCGACTCGGCGATGCCGGGCGCCGCGTGCATACCGGGCGTAGCCGCAACGACCAGATCCTGGTGGCCACCAGGCTGTGGTTGAAAGACCGGCTCGCCGTACTCGAAGTGCATTGTCGCGACATCGCAAAGGTCTGCCTTGCGCGTGCGGCGCAGCCCTCATTGCCACTGCCGGGCTATACGCATCTTCAGCGCGCAGTGGTGTCGTCCACGGCGATGTGGTTTGCCGGTTTTGCCGAGGGCTTCATTGACAATGCGTGGCGTGCTCGGCAGACGGCCGACTGGATCGATGCGAACCCGCTCGGCACAGCTGCCGGTTACGGCGTAAACCTCAAGCTCGATCGTGAACACACCACGCAAGCGCTCGGCTTTGCGCGCATGCAGGTCAGCCCAATTTACGCCCAGTTGTCGCGCGGCAAGTTCGAGATGGCGGTGCTTGAGGCGATCGCCAGTGCGTTGCTCGATCTGCGCCGGCTGGCGTGGGATCTGTCGCTGTTCACTACCGCCGAGTTCGATTTCGTCAAGCTGCCGGACGAGTACACCACCGGCAGCTCGATCATGCCGAACAAGCGCAACCCGGACGTGGTGGAACTGCTGCGTGCGAGCTATGCCAGCGTCGCCGCCGCACGTACCGAGATCGAGCAGCTGCTCTCGCTGCCCTCCGGCTACCAGCGTGACCTGCAGTTCTCGAAGGGCTCGCTGTTCCACGGTTGCCGCCACGGTCTAGCCGCGTTGGAACTGGTACCGGATCTGCTCGCACGCATGCAGTGGAACGAGGCGTCGATGCGTGCATCGATCGACCCGGCCATGTACGCCACGGATGTGGCGATCGAACAGGCTGCCGCCGGCGTGCCATTCCGCGACGCCTATCGCGCTGCGGCAGAGACTGCCAGTTCTGCCGGGCACGGCCGCACGCCAGAAAGCAGCCTCGCTGCGCGGGTGTCACCCGGTGCGGGCCATGATCTGCGACTGGATGTGCTGCAGCAACGACTCGACCTTCTGGACGGCTGAATGCGGGGTATGGAGATGTATGGGGAATCGTGTCTGACTGAGGTCGAGCGTCCCGTGCAGGAACAGCTCGACGCGTATAACGCGCGTGATATTGATCGCTTCATGCTCTGCTGGGCTGATGACTGCCAGTACTTCGCGTTTCCCTCATCGCTGCTTGCCGATGGTGCAGCGCAAATTCGTCAGAGGCACGTCGAGCGCTTCAAGGAGGCCAACCTGCACGGCACGCTCGTCAAGCGTATGGTCGTCGGTAATCTGGTTGTCGATCAGGAACTCGTGAGACGAAACTTTCCTGAGGGCCTCGGCGAAGTCGATGTGGTGGCTATCTATGAGGTCGAGGCAGGCAAGATCGCGAAAGCATGGTTCAAGATGGGGCAGCGTCGCATGGTGCAAGCACTGTGATGCTGGTTGTGTGTTCTTCCATGATCTGCGGCTGAGCGATACGGTCTTCTCGAAGGCCGATTCTTTTGAAAGGCCCAATTTTTAGACGGGCTGATCGATCATCTGAAAAGCTGGGGGACGACATGGCGACGATCAGCACGGGGAATGCCGAACACTATCGCTGGGGCCAAGCCTGCGACGGCTGGCACTTGCTCGCCGGCGACGACCTGAGCGTCATCGAGGAACGGATGCCGCCGGGAGCGGCGGAGCAGCGCCATCGACACGGGCATGCACGCCAGTTCTTTTACGTGCTTGAAGGCGAGGCCATGATCGAGCTGGAAGGTGAGCAGCACCGACTTCGGCGTGGTGAAGGCCTGCATGTGCCGCCCGGAACAGCGCACCAGATCCACAACGTGAGTGCGGCGGATGTTCGTTTCCTGGTGATCTCGGCACCGAAGAGTCACGGCGATCGCTCGCCTGCGCCACGGGCAGGGGATGCCGCGTGAGCGTCGGCGTCGTCCTGCCTGGACAGACCTTGCCACACTGGCGCCGTGCGGTGCTGAAGGTGGGTAGCAATCTGCTCGCCGCCGATGGCGACGGCCTCACGCCGCGCTTCGCCAGAGCGCTGGCGGCGTTCATTGCCAGCAGCCATGCCGAGGGTAGGCAGGTGGTGTTGGTGTCTTCCGGCGCGGTGGCGGCGGGCCGTGCGCTGCTGCGCGAGCGTACAGCTGCTGGCGGTGCGCTCGCCGCACGTCAGGCGCTCGCCGCGCTGGGCCAGGCACCGATGATTGCGCTATGGCAATCGCTGTCCGCACGGCCGGTGGCCCAGGTGTTGCTAACCCACGATGACCTGCGTAATCGTCGTCGCTATCTCAATGCGCGTGCCACGCTGCGCGAGTTACTGGCGCTGGACGTGCTCATCGTGGTGAACGAGAACGACACGGTCGCGGTGGACGAGCTGAAGCTGGGCGACAACGATAACCTCGCGGCCATCGTCGCCGCGCTGGTTGATGCCGACCTGCTGCTGATCGCCTCCGACATCGATGCGCTGTACAGCGCCGATCCGCGTCTCGACCCTGCGGCAACGCCTGTCAACGACGTTCCGGAATTGATCCCACAGATCATGGCGATGGCTGGCGGTAGCGGCAGCACGGTCGGTACCGGCGGCATGCGCACCAAGCTGGAAGCAGCAAGCAAGGCGGCTGCGGCGGGCATTGCCACTGCGCTGTTCAACGGTCGCAACGAAGCGACGGTGCAGGCGCTGCAGCAGGGGCGTCTGCATGGCACGCTGATCCACGCCGGGCGCAGCCGCATGCAGGCGCGCAAGTACT
>Ga0302228_10000634_pt1 | contig 28060 bp, 29 predicted proteins | sample II_Palsa_N1_2_FD_193519 | JGI IMG/M metagenome (GOLD analysis project Ga0302228, IMG submission 193519) | Peat permafrost microbial communities from Stordalen Mire near Abisko, Sweden - II_Palsa_N1_2 | ecosystem: Environmental > Terrestrial > Soil > Palsa > Peat permafrost | place: Sweden... | reverse complement strand
ACAAACATCACGCCGGATAGAATCTCGCCGGGATGCATCAGCCGGGTAATCGCCTCGTAAATGATCCAGCCAACCAGCACGAATTGGCTCAATGCATTGACGAAGCCAATCAGTACTTCCATTCGTCCGTAGCCATAGCTGCGCCGGGCGTCGGCTGGCTTGGTGGCCATCCACGCACCGACGAAGGCCAGCAGCAAGGCCAGCGAATCGACCATCATGTGGCCCGCATCGGCAAGCAACGCCAATGACCCCGACCATATGCCGCCAAAAACCTCGGCGATCATCATCACTGTGGTCAGCGCAAAGGCAAACAGCAGCTTGCCGCGGCGACGGCTGCCGGGATCGCCAATATCGTCGATCCCATGGTCATGGTGCGCATGGCCGGAAGACGCGTCATGCGCGTGATCGTGGGAGTGGTCTTGGGCGGTGCTCATGCGCACATGCTAGAAATGACGGGCGCCGTTACACAATCACTAAGAACAAAAATCACCGCATAGCCCCTTCATTCAGATCAATGCACGCATTGCGGCCCATGCACGTGGCCGTCGTGCCCACGGCGACGATCGCTGCGAAGATTGACGAAGTGCGAACTGGCCACCAGCAGACCGCCGATGGTCACCAGCACGCTGTGCACGATGATCGAGATGCCTTCCCCATAGGTCACGCCAAGAACCAACAGCAGCAACCCTGGTATCGCTAGCATCAGCGGCAGCGGGCGCTGATGGCGCCGGTAACCGGTAATCAGCGCGAACAATGCGAGCGTGCAGGCAAAAAACACGAAGCCACGCTCGAATCGATGATCGGCCAGAAACTGCAGCCCGATGAAGGGAAGCAGTGCCAGAACAAAAGGCAGTGCAGCGCAGTGAATGGCGCAGAGAAAAGAAGCTGTCGCGCCGACACGGTCGGCCACGTGCCACCAACGGGATTTGCTTGCCTGATCGGACTTCATAGGCTTGTCCTGGGCGTCGCCCGGCAGGGCGGCTTGTGCACAGTCCAGTAATGTTACTTTATAACATTACTGAAAGCCATAGCTAACGGATGGCGCCCGAATTGTTGCTTCAGGCTTTGCGGCAAGCCTTGCAAGTACCATGGACTTCCAGCGTCTGCGCCTGTGGTTTGAAGCCAAGCGCTTTGGCCTGCGCCTCGATCAGATCGGCCACGCGCTCGTCGCAGACCTCCTGCGCGCTCGAACAACTATCGCAGATCAAAAACGGCACCTGATGCGCTTCGGCCGGGTGATGGCAGGAAACGAACGCATTGATCGATTCAAGCTTGTGGATGAAGCCATTTTCGAGCAAGAAATCCAGTGCGCGGTATACCGTTGGGGGAGCCGCGTTGCCGTGCTGCTCACGCAGCTGGTCGAGCAGATCGTAGGCCTTGATTGGCTTGTTGGCCGCCGCCACCAGTTCCAGCACTTCCTTGCGCAAGGGCGTCAGACGCAACCCGCGTTCCTCACTGGCATGCTCCACCGCGCGCACGAAGTTCTTTGCATCGTGTGGATGCGGATGATGTGCGTGCAGATTGTCGGTAGCGTTATGGCTCATCTGGCTTGCCTCGTTTTTTGATCATACAGCGCCGGCTGTGATGCCTCCGCGATGCTTATTTCATTTCAGCGGTGGTGGCCCGGCACGTGGTCGCCGCACCGGCTTCATCAATATCACAATCCAGCCGATCGGCCCCAGCGTGGCGGACCAGACGATGCCTTCCACCACTCGGCCACGCAACCAGCCCAGCACGGCACCGATCACGACAAATGCCACGCTCCACCAGAACATGGCTGCCCATGGCATCAGATTCAACAGGTTGAGATAGATATGTAAAAACGCGTCTGGCGAATCCGGATCGACGCCTTGAGAGGCCTTGGCGAGCAGCTCGTCCATGCCGATATCAGCGAATCATCGACATGGCAGGCATCATTTAACCCTGCGCCTTGCTGACCGCCACATCGATGCGCTTCAGCGCCTCGGCACGACCGGTCAGATAAAGCGTGTGATCGATCGACGGCGACACCTGCGTGCCAGTCAGCGCCACGCGCAGAGGCTGCGCGATCTTGCCCATACCGAGTTCGAGCGTGACTGCAATCTGTTCGATCACCTGATGGATCGGCTCCGGCTTCCACACGCAATCGGTGAGCAACGCCTTGGCCTGCTCAAGCACTGCCATTGCCGTATCGTTTTTCAGATGCTTGGCAACCGCCTTGTCGTCCCACTCGACGATGGGGCCGTACCAGATTTTCGCCTTCTCGACCATTTCCTTGAAGGTATGCACGCGATCGCGCAGGGCCACGATCACGTCGGCCGGTGCTGGTCCGCCCGAGGTATCGATACCCGCCCGTGCCAGATGCCATTCAAATTCCGATGCCAGCGTCTGCGGATCGTCCGTCTTCAGATAATGCTGATTGAGCCAGGCCAGCTTCTCGGTATCGAAGCGCGAGGCCGCCTTGTTGACGTCGGCGATGTCGAAAAGCGCGATCATTTCGTCGGTGGAAAAAATTTCCTGATCGCCGTGCGACCAGCCCAGGCGCACCAGGTAATTGAGCAACGCGTGCGGCAGAAAGCCGTCGTCGCGGTACTCCATCACGCTGACCGCGCTGGTGCGCTTAGACAGCTTCTTCCCCTCTTTGTCGAGAATCATCGGCAGATGCGCAAATTCAGGCACGGCGGCGCCGAGCGCGTGATAGATATTGATCTGCCGCGGCGTGTTGTTGACGTGATCGTCGCCGCGGATAACCTCGGTGATGCCCATGTCGATATCGTCGACCACCACGGCAAAGTTGTAGGTCGGCCAACCATCGGAGCGGAAGATCACCAGATCGTCCAACTCCGCATTCGCCCACTCGATACGACCTTTGACCTTGTCATCGAACACCACCGAGCCTTCGATCGGATTCTTGAAACGGATCACGCGATTTGGATCGTCACGCAGCGGCTCCTGACGATCACGGTAGTAGCCGTTGTAGCGAGGCTTCTGACCCTTGGCCATCGCTGCCTCGCGCATCGCCTCGATCTCATCCTTGCTCTCGTAGGCGTAGTAGGCCTTGCCGGCTTTCACGAGTTCGTCAGCAACCTGTCGGTATCTCTCAAGCCGCTGGGTCTGGTAAAACGGACCTTCATCGTGATTCAGACCCAGCCACTGCATCGCATCGAGGATCGCTTTTACCGCGGCATCGGTTGAACGCTCGCGGTCGGTATCCTCGATACGCAGCACGAACTCGCCGCCGCGACGACGTGATTCCAGCCAGCAATAGAGTGCGGTGCGCGCACCGCCGATATGCAGAAATCCGGTGGGGCTGGGAGCGAAGCGGGTGCGTACGGTCATCGTATTCAAATATTGGGGACTTAAAGCGTGGATTTTAGCCGATACCGGGGCACTAACCGGCGAAGAGTAAGCAGAACACATGGCGCGCGTTATCGGAGCTGTGCGTTATTCGCGTCGCTGCTGATGCCGGGATGGTTGGGCATGGCTGCACCGGCACTGGCCGACAATCCTGGCTACGACCGCCCTGGCTATGGCTTTACACCGGTAGTGCTGGGTGCGGGCGACGTCACCATTGAGCAGGGATTTCCGGACTGGAGTCGTGATCATCAGGATGGCGTCAGCAACTCGATGTACTCCACCGACAGCCTGATCCGGCTTGGCGTGGGTGGCCCGTTCGAGCTTCAGCTGGGTGGTTCGGCCTACGACTATCTGCATTCATCCCTTTCACGGGATCAGACCGGGCTCGGGATCAACGACAGCAGTCATGGTCATGGCCACGGCGACACCAACTTCGCTGTGAAGTTTGCGCCACCCACATCGAACAAGATTTTCAGCTGGGGTCTTCTTGCCAGTGTCGAATTCACCAACGGTTCGAAGAACTTCCGCAACGACCAGAACCAGTATCTGCTTGGTGCGCAGTTCAATCTGCAGGCTGACGAGCGAAACTCGCTCGGCGCTTATCTTCAAGACGTGCGCGCTGGTGGCCAGGACAGCACCACGGTAGCGCTCAGCGACAATTACAGCGTCAGCAAGAATTTTACGCTTTATGCGGAAACCGCTTTCCTGCACACGCCTGATCAAGGCACCGGCACGGTAGCCGGCGCCGGCTTGGCATGGCTGGTCAGCCCGCGCGTGCAGATCGACGCGGGCTTCGACCATCGGGTATCGGGCAACGCGCCCGAGTGGCAGACCAATCTGGGCGTATCGATCTACCTGGGTCGCTGATAAAGCGCGGCGAATGCGTCAACATCATTTGACATGGATGGTGATCTTCTTCGACACCAGCGCAGGATCGAATGGAATGTGGTTCTGATCGGCCATTTCAAGTTGCAAAGTGTGGGTGCCGGGTGTCAGCTTCAGCGTGGTTTCGGTCTGGCCACCGCCGAAGTGCAAATGCGTTTCGTCTTTGGGAATCGGCTGACCGGCAGGCGGCAGATCTTTCACGTCGACCAGCAAGTGGTGGTGACCGGTTTTCTCCTTGTCGACGCCAGCCGGAGCCACGCCCATGCCCTTGAGACCAAACAGCACGGTGACGTTCTCACCGACTGTGGCGCCGTCCTTCGGCGAGATGATGTAGACCTCGGCGCCGCTGGGTGCCTTGGTGACTGGCAAGCCAGGAGCATCGGCGGCAATTGTGACGCCGACAAATCCGGCGAGAGAGAAAGCTAGAGCAAGCAATACACGTTTCATCGATGCACTCCACGGCAGCTAGGGTTTCCAGTGTAAGCGTGACTCGTACCGAAAAACATCGCTGTTGCCCTGCACTACAGTCACCACAGCGTCATCAACCCGCCACGCTGTCGCAACGCGATCCAACGATGCTGGGTCAACACAGTAGGGGTACGCTCATGCGCATCGGCATCGTCAGCGAAACCTATCCACCGGAAATCAATGGCGTCGCGCTGACCGTGCACAGCCTCGCCGCCGGTCTCGCCGCCCGCGGTCATAGCGTCGACTTGGTCCGCCCGCGCCAACAGCAGCCGCATACCGACGAAGCCGGCATCGACGTACTGAGTGTGCGTGGCGGTGCCCTACCCCGATACCCTGGCCTGCGTTTCGGCCTGCCTGCTGGTCGCACCTTGCGCCAGCATTGGTCGGAGCAGCGACCCGATGCCATCTATGTCGCCACCGAAGGTCCGCTCGGCTGGTCGGCGATGCGCACAGCGAGGCAGATGGGCATTCCCCTGAGCAGTGGATTCCATACGCGTTTCGACAGCTACGCCGACCACTACGGCGTAGGCTTGCTGACCCCGCTGGTACGCGGCTATCTGCGACGTTTTCATCGTCGCGCTGGCGCCACACTGGTGCCGACCGAAGCACTGGCTGACGAACTGCATGCGATGGGCGTCGATAATGCGCGCTTGCTGCGACGTGCTGTCGATACGCAGCTGTTCCATCCGTGCTACCGCGACGAAGCATTGCGCGCCAGCTGGGGTGTCGATGCGTCCACGCCGGCAGTTCTTTACGTCGGTCGTATCGCCGCAGAGAAAAATCTCGCCCTGATGGTGCAGGCCTTTCGCGCTATCCAGCAGCAGGTGCCGCAGGCGCGGTATGTCTGGGTAGGTGACGGCCCAGAGCGCGCGGCGCTGCAATCGGCCAATCCGGATTTCATCTTCGCCGGCGTGCAGCGCGGTGATGCGCTGGCCCGACACTACGCCAGCGCGGATCTGTTTCCGTTTTCAAGCCTTAGCGAAACCTTTGGCAATGTGATTCTGGAAGCACTGGCTGCCGGCCTACCCGTGGTCGCCTATGCCGAAGGTGCCGCACGTGAACATCTGATCGATGGCGTCAACGGATATCGCATCGAGTCGGGCAACGCCCAGGCTTTCATCGATGCAGCGACCAAGCTGGGCAGCAATCCCGCCCTGATCCGGCATATGGGACGCGCTGCACATGCGGGCATGTCCGGCCTCTCGCCGGATGCCGTGATCCGGGACTTCGAAAACCTGTTGCGTGATCTGGCCGAGGAGAGAACTCATGAATCTGCTGCCGTCGTTTCGCACGCCTGAACTCAGCCCTGAACTCAACATGGGTCCGCGCTTTGCGCTGGATGGTCGAGTGTGTATCGCCGCCAATCGTTGGGGTGCAAGGCGGGCAGTAGGTCTTTTTTTCGGCGCTATCAGCCGACTGGGCGATGGCCTGTTCTGGTATGCGCTGATGGCCATGCTGGCTGTCATCGGCGGCGAGCGAGGACGTCTCGCTGCGCTGCACATGGCGCTTACCGGGCTCACCGCATTGCTGCTGTATCGATTGCTGAAACGCTGGACGCGTCGACCGCGTCCATACCGGGTGTGTCCTGGGGTGATCGCGCATGTCCCACCGCTGGACGAATTCAGCTTCCCATCCGGCCACACGCTGCAAGCGGTGAGTTTCAGTATCGTGGCGATCAGCTGGTTTCCATCGCTGGCACCGCTGCTGGTCAGTTTCACCGTGCTGATCGCCGCTTCGCGGGTCATCCTCGGTCTGCATTACCCCAGCGACGTGCTGGCGGCCATCGGCATCGGTTGCGGTCTTGGCACCGCTTCGTTGTATCTGATGCCTTGGTTAACCATGGTGGTGGCTTGAGTGTTCGTTGTGCCGGTCAACGCCGCTCTGATCAATACTTCCGCACGCCGTCATAAGTCTCTTTGAAGTCAGACAGATAGCATGGTTGTCCACAGGCTTTAAGCATCGTGCTCCACAATCGCTGTGGAAAACTTCTTCAAAGCACGCTGCGCGAACCTGGACAAAACTTGCGCATCGCGTAGCAAGTGCTTGATGGATAAACCACAAAGTCGGCTTGTCCACAGGCTTTACCGCAAGCCTTCCACAATCGCTGTGGAAAACTCGCGGCTATCGACGATCAAGCCGCGCGAGGCATGCTGGAAAGAATGCCAAGCAGACCGGCCAGCTTGTCGCGCATCTCGCGACGGTCGACGATCATGTCGATGGCGCCATGGTCGACCAGGAACTCCGAACGCTGAAAACCTTCCGGCAGCGTTTCACGCACCGTCTGCTCGATCACACGTGGACCGGCGAAGCCGATCAACGCCTTCGGCTCACCGATATTGATGTCGCCCAACATGCCGAAGCTGGCCGATACGCCGCCGGTGGTCGGATCAGTCAGTACCGAGATAAACGGCACGCCGGCATCGCGCAAACGCGCCAGCACAGCGGCGGCCTTGGCCATCTGCATCAGCGAGAACAGTCCTTCCTGCATGCGCATGCCACCGCTGGCGGCAAAACATACCAAAGGCGCGCGCTCTTTCAGCGCAAGCTCGCCTGCACGCGCAAATTTTTCACCACCGACCGAGCCCATCGAGCCGCCGATAAACGCGTATTCGAAAGCGCAGGCGACCGTTGGCCGGGCCTTCAACATGCCACGCATGACGAGCAGCGAATCTTTTTCGCCAGTTTTTTTCTGCATGGCGACGATGCGATCACGATACTTTTTGGTATCGCGAAATTTCAGCGGGTCGGTGGGCTCCATGCTCGCCCAGAGTTCTTCGCCAGAACCTTCATCGAATAGAGCCTGCAAGCGCGTGCGGGCCTCGATATAACCATGGTGACCGCACTTGGGGCAGACCATCAGGTTCAGCTCGAGCTCGGGCCGATACAGCACGCTGCCGCAACCGCCACATTTTTCCCACACGCCTTCAGGCACCGAACCCTTGCCGGCATTCGGCTGCGACTTGCGGGTTCGCGGGTTCATGATTTTTTGCAGCCAGTTCATCGCAACACCTCAAACGTTCCTGACCCGAAACGGCCAGGAAACCGTTTCAGTGTGTATCGAGCGCGGCGCGAATCGGTTGCAGGAAACAATGCACACGGTGGGCGATGTCATCCGCTTCCGTGGCCCCCGCCAACCGCTCGACCAGCGCGCTGCCTATCACTACCGCATCGGCAAACGCGGCGATGGCCTTGGCGCTTTGCGCATCGCGCACCCCGAAGCCTACCGCCACCGGCGCCTCGGCACGAGCCCGGATATCCGCCACGCGGGCGGCAATATCCCCGGTACTCAAGTGACCCGCACCAGTGATGCCAGCAAACGACACATAGTACAGGAAACCCTCGGCCATCCCGCATAACCGCGCCATACGCTCGGGTGCGGTGGTCGGCGCCGCCAACAGGATCTGCTGCAAGCCCGCCGCCTTGAGCGGTGCCAACACGGCGGACTCTTCGAGCGGGCAATCGACCAGCAGAACGCCGTCCACACCGGCGGCAACGGCCTCCTGCGCGAAGCGCGAATAGCCGTGAATCTCCACCGGATTGAGATATCCCATCAGCACCACCGGCGTATCGGCATCGCGCTGGCGGAAGGCGGCGACCCAGGCCAGCACGTCCGCCAGTCCCACACCCTTGGCAATGGCTCGCTCGCTGGCGTGTTGGATCACCGGGCCATCGGCCATTGGATCGGAAAACGGCACGCCCAACTCGATCAGATCGGCACCGACATCGACCAGGGCGTGCATCAACGCTACCGTGTGCTGGGGAGCAGGATCACCGGCGGTGACGAAGGGAATCAGGCCAGTACGGCCAGCGGCTTTCAGCGCAGCGAAACGACGATCGATCCGGCTCATACCTGCACTCCTTCGCGGGCAGCGATCGTATGCACATCCTTGTCACCGCGACCGGACAAGTTGCACAGCACCAGCCGATCCTTCGGCATCTCGCGGGCCAGCTTCACCGCCTGCGCCACGGCGTGGCTGGACTCCAATGCGGCGAGGATGCCCTCGGTGCGCGCCAGCAGATGGAACGCCTCCAGCGCCTCGTCATCGGTCACGCCGACGTACTCGGCGCGGCCGGCATCCTTGAGAAAGGCGTGCTCGGGACCGACGCCGGGATAGTCGAGCCCGGCAGAGACCGAATGCGTCTCGGTGATCTGGCCGTTGTCGTCGCACAGTACATAAGTACGGTTACCGTGCAACACGCCCGGGCGGCCCGCGGCCAGCGAGGCGGCGTGGTGTCCCGTCTCGATACCCTCGCCTGCCGCCTCCGCCCCCACGATGCGCACATCGGCGTCGTTGAGGAAGGCGTGGAACAGGCCAATTGCGTTAGAACCGCCACCGACGCAAGCGGTCAGCACATCAGGCAGACGGCCGTACTGCTCTAGCATCTGCTCGCGCGCCTCACGGCCCACGATCGCGTTGAAGTCGCGCACCATCATCGGATACGGATGCGGACCAGCCACGGTGCCGATGATGTAGAAGGTGTCGGCCACATTGGTGACCCAGTCGCGCATCGCTTCATTCAGCGCGTCCTTCAAGGTCTTCGAGCCGGACGTCACCGGCACCACCTCAGCACCGAGCAGTTTCATGCGGTAGACGTTGATCTTCTGTCGCTCGATATCCACCGCGCCCATGTACACCACGCACTTCAAGCCGAAGCGCGCCGCCACGGTGGCGCTGGCCACTCCGTGCTGGCCGGCGCCGGTCTCGGCGATGATGCGCGGCTTGCCCATGCGCTTGGCGACCAGGGCCTGGCCGATGGTGTTGTTGATTTTGTGCGCGCCGGTGTGATTGAGATCTTCGCGCTTGAGCAATATCTGCGCGCCACCGACGTGTTTCGACAACCGTTCTGCGTGATAGATCGGGCTGGGACGGCCCACGTAGTACTTGAGGTCGCGGTCCAGCTCGGCGATGAAGTCGGGATCTTCGCGCAGGCGCAGGTAGGCCTCGGTCAATTCGGCCAGCGGCGCCATCAGGGTCTCGGCGACATAGCTGCCGCCGTAATTGCCAAAGCGCCCGTGTTCATCAGGCCAGCGATGGTAGTCCTGGGGAATCGTCATGCGGGTTTCCTGTGCGAAAAGCTGTTATCGAGCTGATGCCATCGATGAGGCGGGCGAGCCCTAAGTTATCGCGAACGAAGCATCCGGAAAAGCGATAAGATCGCTACTACATGTCAGGAAAACTCACATGAAGACCATCCGCGACCTGCCACCACTGAATGCCTTGCGGGCCTTCGAGGCCACCGCCAGGCTGGAAAGCGTGAGCCGCGCTGCGCAGGAGCTGCATGTCACGCACGGCGCGGTCAGCCGACAGCTTCACGCCCTGGAGGACGCTGTTGGCCAGCCCTTGTTCGTCCGCCAGGGTCGTGGACTCGGCCTGACCTCGGCCGGTGAGCAACTGCGCGACAACGCCACCGATGCCTTCGAGCGCTTGCGGGAAGGCTGGGCCAGCCTGCGCCGTGGAAGCGAACAGGCACCCTTTGTGCTGGCCTGCCCTGGCAGCCTGCTGGCCCGTTGGGTGATACCCCGCCTCGATCAGCTCGGTCGCGACCTGCCTGAGTTGAAACTGCATCTGGCCGCCCAGGAAGAACCCTTCTCGCCCGCTTTGAACAGTTTGGGCGCCGCACTGATGCTGGCCAGCCCGCCGTTCCCTGTTGCCTGGCAGGTGTACGAACTGGCGCCAGAGTGGATCGGTCCGGTGGTCAGCCCCCGCTATGCCGGCATGGTGCCTCTACAGACGCAGCCTTCAAGCGTGCTGCAACAGGAACTGCTGTTACACACCACCTCACGCCCCCAGGCTTGGCCGGACTGGGCTCAAGCCGAAGGCATCGCGTTCGATTCGCTGCATTACGGCCAGGGCTTCGCCCATCTTTACTATCTGCTGGAAGCCGCAGTAGCTGGGCTCGGCGTCGCCATCGCACCACGGCAACTGGTCGCCGACGATCTCGTCGCCGGTCGTCTGCTCGCGCCCTGGGGTTTTCAGCAGACCACAGCATCGTGGATTCTCGCCGTGCCACGGCGGGGCAATGACAAGCGCCTCGACGCTCTGGCCGGCTGGTTACGCCAGGCCCTGGCCAGCGACCGGCCTAGCTTGCCGTAGAAGTCCCTTGGCGTATGGCCTGAATAAAGGCCCGGAGCTTGATGGCGTCCTTGATGCCCGGTGCCGATTCGACACCGCTGGCGACATCCACCGCCCACGGCCGCGCGATACGCACAGCCTCCGCCACATTGTCCGGAGTGAGACCGCCCGCGAGAATCAGCGGCTGTGCCAGATCCTTCGGCATCAGCATCCAATCGAAGAGCTTGCCGCTGCCCCCAGCCTCGCCAAGCCCATGGCCATCCAGCAACAAGCCGGCAGCGCCGGGATAGTCACGCAGACGCGGCAGGGCTGCCGCACCCGCACCCATCGCAATAGCCTTCAGGTAACGGCGCCCGAATTGCCCACACCAGGCATCGTGCTCGTCACCATGGAACTGCAACAGTTCGGGCTGCACCGCGGCAATGACGTCTTCCACATAGGCCGCCTCGTCATCCATGAACAAGGCCACGGCATCGACGAACGGCGGCAACACCTGACGTATCGCTTTCGCCTGGGCGATCGACACGCAGCGTTTGCTGCGCGAGGTAAACACCAGGCCGATCGCGTCTGCCCCGAGAGCCGCGGCAAGCAGCGCATCTTCTACGCGGGTCATGCCGCAGCATTTGATGCGCGTCATGAGGCAACCTCGATCAAGCGTGGTTCGGGCAAACAGACTTCGGCCGGCAAACCCCAGTGGACGGGATAACGCGGCCCCAGAAAGGTAAGACCGGATGCCGGTGCCGTTGGGCCGGCCAGGTGACGATCGCAGCCAGCCAGCAGCTCGGCCATCCATGCCACCGGCTTTTCGCCACGGCCAATGAGCAGCAATGAACCCACAATATTCCGCACCATGTGATGCAGAAATGCATTCGCCTCGATATCGACAAACAACTGTTCGCCTTCACGTCGCACGCTCACCTCCAGCACCGTGCGGCGCGGATGCGCGGCCTGGCACGACAGTGCGCGAAACGCGCTGAAGTCGTGCTCGCCGCACAATCCCTGCGCGGCCTTGTGCATCAATTCGGCATCGAGTGGCAGACGCTCCCAGGTCACATAGCGTGCATCCAGCGCCGCGCGCACCGGTCGATTGAGGATGTGATAACGGTAACGCCGGCTGCGCGCGGCATAGCGTGCGTGGAACTCTGCCGCCACCGGTTGCGCCCAAAGCACCGCCACGCTGCCAGGCAAATTGGAAGACACGCCTAGCATCCAGCCACGCATATCACGCCGCGCCTCGGTATCGAAGTGCACGACCTGGCAGCGACCGTGCACGCCGGCATCCGTGCGCCCCGCGCAGCTGATCTCGACCGGATGGGCGGCGACCTTTGATAGCGCCCGCTCCACACTTGCCTGGACACTGGCATCGGTTTTCAGCCGCTGCCAGCCGCAGAAGTCGGTGCCGTCGTATTCGATGCCAAGGGCGATGCGCATGACGTTCGGTACAAGCTCGATATAATGACGGACAAGATTAGCAGGTCGCTCCTGCGCATCCTGCGCTCGCGACACTGGACCATCCCTGGTCGGCGGCCACCAATAAAGTCGGGCCGGCAAAGGCCGGCCCGACAGTGAGTGCCTTGCCTATCGCGAAAGATCAGCCCAGCGTTTCCAGCAAGCGCTTGGCGACATCCTGCTGAATCTGCGTACCTTCCTTGATCACTTCATCGAGCATGGCGCGAGCACCGTCGGCATCGCCCATGTCGACATAGGCACGCGCCAGATCGAGTTTGGTATCGACCGGATCATCGTTGAAATCATCCAGGCCATCATGACTGCTGCCGGCGTGCGCGCTGTCCCTGTGAGCCGCAACCGGCTCCTCGAACTGCCAGCTTGAGCCTGGTTTGACCGGAGCCACTGAAGAAAGCTCGGCATGCGAATCCGACGCACTGGGCGGAACAACCGGCTTGCCGGTTTCCGGCTCGCCACCAGGCGGGTTCACGCGATCCGGCGTAGTCAAATCGAAATTGAAATGGTACTCACTGACCGTCTTGGAAGATGGCAATGGTGGCATCGCCGGCGGGACTTTCGCCGCAGGCGCCTCAACTTCAGGCAGTGCTGCATCAGACGCATAGTGATCGAGATCGAACGCACGACGCGCTTCATTCATTTCGTGCGGCGGCAACTCGACGTGGTGATCGAACAACGGATGGCCCGGCGCGAGATCCTCGCCCATGTGCAGAACGTCCTGCCATTCATCCTGATCGGTATCGGTGATATGCGCATGCATCGCTTCGGCAGCCGCTTCGAAATGATCGACATCGCGACGCGAGTAATACAGCGTGACCAGCTCCAGATGCAGGCCGATATCGTCAGGATGTTCGGCCAACTGGTCCAGCAGCTCGTTCTGATCGATGTCACTCGGGTCGTGTCCGATCGACTCCGAGCCGAAACGGTCAGCGAGCGAGGACGATGATTGCCCGATCGGGGAGGATGCCTTGCGCCGGCGACCCAGCAAGGCCAGCAGGATCAACAGCACAATCGCACCAGCGCCTGCAGCCCACGCCCAAGTCTGGGTATACCAAGGCTCGTCGTTTACTACGGGCGCAGGGCTCGGCTTGATCACCGGTACGGGCTTGACTGCCACGGGAGCGCTGGCTGCAACCACTGGCGTCGCGGTCGATTTCACGGAGCTTGATGCGACCGGGGCAGCAGCAGGAGTGGACGCCGCCGAGACCGGTGCCGCAGCCGTGCCGGCAGCAGCCACCGTCGTCGTGGCTACCGGCTTCGTCGCCGGAGTTGCCGCTACGGCCGGAGCACTCGCGGCAGCCGCGATAACGGGCGCTGACTGTGCCGGCAAACCCGCCGCCTTGCGCGCGGCGGCAAGCTTGTTCTGCAGATCGGCTATCTCGCTGTCCTTGAGGGACAACAGATGCTCGTTCTTGCTGTTGATATCGTTCAAATCCTGCAGGCGCGTTTTCAGATCCGTGCTCTGCTGCTGGGCGCTGGCCAGGCTTTCTTGCGTGCGTTGCAGATCCTGACGCAAGCCGGACGTCGATTTATCGCCCTTGCCACCCGCCTTGCCACCCTGGTCGGCCGAACCCTGCTGATCACTGGCGGATACGAGTGCCAGACGATCGGCTGTACTGTTTGCCGTCGAGGTCGGTGCACTGGACGAACGCGTTGCCGCATCTGCCACGGCGGTGGATTTGCCGACCCGGCCGGCACGCCAGTCGCTGTTCTGCCGCTGCACTTCGGCGATGGCGGCGGCGGCGGCTAGCGTCTGTGCCTCGGAAGTGGTGGGAATACGCAAAATGGCGCCGCGCTTTAGCGCATTGATATTGTCGCGATAGAACGCATCCGGATTGGCCTGTTTCAGCGCGATCAGCATCTGGTTCATGCTCACGCCGGAGCCCGGCGCCGTGCTGCGCGCAATCGCCGACAACGTTTGCCCGCTCTCGACCGGGCCATACTTGCCCTTGTCGGCGGTGGCTGAGGCCGACTGTGTTTTCGGTTCGGCTGCAGGGCGCCTCGGTCGGGGGGCTGCAGTTTCAGTTGTCGAAGATGTCGCGGCAGTGCTGCGCGCCGGATGGCTTGACGCCAAATGCGTTGATGGCTGGGATGCTGCAGCCACCGTACTGCCGGGCTGTGAATTGGGTGGATCAAGCAGAATGGCAAACTCGCGAACGCTTTTGCCCGCGTGGCCATCCACTTCGATCAACAGATCGAGATAGGGGTCGTTCACCGCCACCGTGCTGGTAATGCGGATGACCGATCGGCCGCCGTTGGTGACGACGCTGAAACTCAGCGGCACGGTAGGTCGCCCACCCACGATGCCAGCCCGGGCAAAGTCCTCATTCGAGGCCAGTTGCGCAGTCAGCCCCTTCAAATCCGCCGGAGTGGCAGCATTGATCGGGATTTCAGCCAGCAGTGGCTGCCACAACGCCGATTTGACCTGGATCTGACCCATGTCCAGCGCCAGCACCTGGCTACTACCCAGCGCCAGCGCCACCAGCATCGACAACTTCAACGAACGATTCATTGCGTGTTCCCCCGAACGACTCTTAACGCCACTAGATTAAAGTCGCCATCGCGGCGGCGAACGCTCCAGACGCGGAGCCACTTTAGTTACATGCATGCCAATCAACAATAGCTGAAACGACCACTTGCAGTACATTCCTGTAGTTCGTTCTCGCTCTACAGCACACTTCAGCGATGTCCAACCGCCGGTTTTGTGTGCAACGCCTGCAACTCCTGCTGCATTTTGGCAATGGTTTGATCCTGCTGCTGCAGGCGTTGACTGGCTTGCTTGCTGTCCGATTCCTGCTTCGCCACCGTGTCCTGCAACTGCCTGACCTGGGCCTGCTGCTGCTCAAGCTGCTGTTTGGCCTGTGCCAACGACGCCTGCGTTGCTGCGGCAGAATGGGTCTGGTGCGCCTGCCCCTGACCGCCGCCAGCCCAGGCGGCGGACGAAACCATCAGCAAAACCAGACCAGCGACTTTCCAATCGCGCACTCCGACCACACCTGCCATCACAGGTAATCCTCGATCAACTTTTCGGCAATCTGCACGGCGTTGAGTGCCGCACCCTTGCGGATATTGTCCGAGACAATCCATAGATCCAGGCCGCGTTCGTGCGAAATATCCTCGCGGATACGCCCGACGTATACGGCGTCGTTGCCGGCGGCCTCCCCCACCGGCGTCGGATAACCGCCCGGCTTGCGCTCGTCCATCAACACCACACCTTCGGCCTGTTGCAACAGTTCACGCGCCTGCTCGGCGGTGATCTTGTCGGTCGTCTCGATATGCACCGCCTCGGAGTGACCGTAGAACACCGGCACGCGAACCGCGGTCGGATTGACCTGGATCGACTCATCTTCCAGAATTTTACGGGTCTCCCAGACCAGCTTCATTTCTTCCTTGGTGTAACCATTCGGCTGAAACTCGTCGATCTGCGGGATGACATTGAACGCGATCTGTGCCGGGAATTTCTTGCCCGGGTCGACGCTTTGGAAATTCAGCAGCGCAGCGGTCTGCCGGCCAAGCTCCTCCATGCCCTGACGACCGGCACCTGACACCGACTGGTACGTCGCCACGTTGATCCGCTCGATCTGCACCGCACGATGAATCGGTGCCAGCGCCACCAGCATCTGCATGGTCGAGCAGTTGGGGTTAGCTATGATGCCGCGGCGCGTGTAGTCAGCAATGGCATGCGGATTGACCTCGCTGATCACCAGCGGCACGTCATCGTCGTAGCGAAACTCCGAAGTATTGTCGATCACCACGGCACCGGCCGCTGCCGCACGTGGCGCGTGCTCGCGGCTGACCGAACCGCCGGCCGAGAAGAACGCGATATCGACCCCCGCGAAATCGTAGGTATCGAGCAGCTGAACCGTCACCTCTTGGCCTGCATACGTGACTTTGCCACCGGCAGATCGCTCACTCGCCAAGGGCACCAGCTCGCTGACCGGAAAATCACGGCTGGCCAGAATCGCCAGCAACGTTTCACCGACGGCGCCCGTCGCACCGACCATTGCCACTTTGTAACTGCTCTTTTTACTCACTGATCTTTTACCTGCGATTCCAGTTCACGAGAGGTTCGATATAAAAATTGATGGCCGACAAAACGCAGATCCATCCAAACCGTCGTCGCAGAATATACGAGTGGGCGTTTGGACGGCTACGTGTCCCATCACTTTCCCAGCACTTCGGCATTGATCGGGCTTGGTGGATGTCCTGCCTGCAGTCCGTGGCCTAGCGCCGCGATCAGATTGTCGGCTGCCAGTGTGGCCATTGCGTGGCGCGTTTCTTCGGTCGCGCTGCCAAGATGCGGGCTGAGCACGGCATTCTCGAGCGCCAGTAAATCGGGGTGCACCGCCGGCTCACCTTCGAATACGTCCAGCCCCGCAGCCGCCAGTCGGCCCTCACGCAGCGCTGCGGCCAGCGCCACATCATCGACGATGCCACCGCGCGCGATGTTTACCAGCACGGCTTGCGGTTTCATCAGCGCCAGCTCCAGGGCACCGATAACGTGCCGGTTTTCCGAAGTGAATGGCAGCACCAGGATCAGATGATCGGACTCACGCAACAGCGTGGACTTTTCAACATATCGCGCCTTGCAGGCTTCCTCGATATCGGCCGGCAGGCGATGACGGTTGTGATAAATCACCGGCATACCAAAGCCCGCCGCACGTCGCGCAATCGCTTGACCGATCCGGCCCATGCCGAGGATGCCCAACGTCTTGCCGTGTACGTCGACACCAAGCCAATCGTCAAAGCGCATGCCATTCCACTGCCCCGCGCGCAGCCAGCGTTCGGCTGCACCGACGCGACGCGAGGCGGCCAGCATCAATGCCCAGGCGTAATCGGCCACGCTCTCGTCGAGCACCCCGGGTGTATTGCACGCAAGCACGCCAGACTGAGTCAGCGCGGGAATATCCAGATTGTTGTAACCAACGCCCAGGTTGGCGATGGCCTTCAATCGCCGATTGCCGTCGAGCACCGAGGCATCCACGCGATCGCTACCACCCACTATGGCACCATCGAAATCGGCAAGCGTGCCTTTCAGCTGTTCGGCCGAGCGTTTCTGGTCGACCGTCTCTGCCACGACGTCGAAATATTGTTCGAGCCTGGTCACGATATCGGGGAAAAGTGGCCGAGATATCCACACGCGTTGCCGCTTGCTCATCCAGCAAATGCCTCCTCAATAGCCCTTCGACCCATAAAAATTCCCGACCGCATCAGGGAATCCTGGGCTCGACCGTACCGACATCTCCGCACTGCGCGCGATGACGCAGCGCATGATCGATCAGCACCAGTGCCATCATCGCCTCGGCGATCGGCGTGGCACGGATGCCGACACAGGGATCATGGCGACCCTTGGTCACGACCTCGGTTGCTTCACCTGCTGTGTTCACGCTGTGACCGGGAATCAGGATGCTTGAGGTCGGCTTCAGAACGATCGATGCTGTCACCGGCTGCCCGCTGCTGATGCCGCCGAGAATGCCACCCGCGTGATTGGACGTAAAGCCGTCCATACGCATCTCATCGCGATGCTCGCTGCCGCGCTGATTCACGGCGGCGAAGCCGTCACCAATCTCTACTCCCTTAACCGCGTTGATCGACATCAGCGCGCTGGCCAGATCGCTGTCGAGCTTGCCGTAGATCGGCTCGCCCCAGCCCGGGGGCACGCCATCGGCCACCACGTTCACACGCGCGCCGACCGAGTCACCGGACTTGCGCAGCGCGTTGATAAACATCTCCAGCTCGGCAACCTGCGCGGCATCGGGCCAGAAGAAGGGATTCTGCTCCACCGCGTCCCAATCGAAAGCCCTCGGCGTGATCTCGCCGATCTGGGCCAGATAGCCGCGCACGCGCACGCCATAACGCTCGGCCAGCCATTTCTTGGCGATCACGCCCGCAGCTACCCGCATTGTGGTCTCGCGCGCGGAAGAACGACCGCCGCCGCGCGGATCACGGATACCGTACTTCTGCCAATAGGTGTAGTCGGCGTGACCTGGACGAAACGTCTGCGCGATATCGCCGTAATCCTTGCTGCGCTGATCGGTATTGCGAATCAGCAGCCCAATCGGCGTGCCGGTAGTCTTGCCCTCGTAGACGCCGGACAGGATTTCCACGTCGTCCGCCTCGTGTCGCTGCGAGGTATAGCGGCTCTTGCCAGTGGCGCGCCGATCCAGATCGCGGCGAAACTCTTCCACCGCGATCGGCAGCCCAGGGGGGCAGCCGTCGATTACACAGCCTATCGCCGGCCCGTGACTTTCGCCAAAGGTGGTGACAGTAAAAATCTTGCCGAAGGAGTTGCTGGACATGGCGCCTGGATGCCGTTGAAAACCGTGACAGCTTAACCGCGATGAGGTTTTGCTGTGCAGCAGGCCTGCCACTCCCGATCGAGCATGGCGTAGATCACATCATCGGCCCACTCGCCATCCATGCGCAGGCTTTCACGAAAATGCGCTTCCTTGCGCATGCCGACACCCTCGAGCAGCTTGATACTGGCGTGATTGCGCGGGTCAACCGAACCAAACACGCGATGCTTGTGCAAACCGTCGAAGACGAAGCCCAACACGGCATTCAGTGCCTCGGTCGCAATGCCTCGCTTCTGATAAGCAGGCGACAGGCTGATACCCAGTTCGACAGCTGCCTCGGCATCAGCCACGAAATGCAAGCCAACATCACCAATCAGCTCGTCGGTACGGCTCCATCGGATAGCCCGCTGGAACCAGGTTCCCGGTGTATCCGGCGCAACCGCGTGACAGGCCTCGATAAAGCGACGCGCGTCGTCCACGAATGCTGGCCGCCAGCCCTGGTAACGACTGACCTCGGGATCGGCGCGATAGCGAAACAGCACCTCGGCATCTTCGCGGCGCAGCCCGTCGAGCCGCAGTCGTGTCGTAGTCAGCTGCATTGCCGTCGCCTGCCAGTTGCCGGCAGATCAACCAGGACGTCGATCCGCCGCCGCACGAATCGCACCGGCGTGCTCGAGCAGATCGCGCCGTTCGATCGCAAATACGCCCATCGCGCCAACCTTGAACTCGATCCACACAAAGGGAACTTCCGGCAGCAAAGCGGATAACGCGTGCTCACTCTCGCCCACCTCAACGATCAGCAAGCCATCGTCGGTGAGGTAGTCAGCCGCCTCATTGAGCATGCGCAAACAGAGGTCGAGACCGTCTTCGCCGGAGGTCAAGCCGAGCTTCGGCTCATGCCGGTACTCGCCCGGCAATGCGGTGTATTCGTCCTCGGTGACATACGGTGGATTGGAGACGATCAGGCTATAGCGTTGGCCTTTGATGCCGGCAAAGAGATCGGACTGGATCGCATTGACGCGGCCTTCCAGGTGCTGGAACACGATGTTTTCCCGCGCCAGCGACAGCGCGTCCTCGCTGATGTCGACGATGTCGACCTGCCACTCCGGGTTGTACTCTGCCATCGCGATGCCAATGCAGCCCGAGCCGGTGCACAGATCCAGCGCGCGCTCGATGTGGCGATCGTCCAGCCACGGCGCAAAGCGCGACTCGATCAGCTCGGCGATCGGTGAACGTGGCACCAGCGCCCGGCGATCGCTCTTGAACTTCAGTCCCGCAAACCAGGTTTCGCCAACCAGATAAGCCACCGGCAAACGCTCATTGATGCGGCGGTCGATCAACGCCAATACGTTTTCGCGCTCGTCCCTGGTCAGGCGGCCGGCCCCGTAAGCCGGGGGAATGTCCGGCGGCAGATGCAGACTGGCCAGCACCAGGTGCGTGGCTTCGTCAATCGGGTTGTCATGGCTGTGCCCGAAGGTAAGCCCGGCGGCCGAGAAGCGACTTGCGCCATAGCGGATGAAGTCGATGATCGAGGCAAGTTCGGCAGTCACGGAGAATCCTGGGCATACGCGGTCAAGGGCGGGCAGTATAAAGCCAGCGACCCGGATCGCCCGGCTTGCTTATACTGGAGGGATGACCTTCAAAATCGTCCTCCAGTATGTGCTGCCCCACCGCGCGCTGTCGCGAGTGGTTTATTGGGCTACGCGCTGGACGTTTGCGCCGTGGAAGAACTGGCTGATCAGCACCATCGTGCGCAATTACCAGGTCAACATGACCGAGGCGGTGCAGTCCGATCCGTTGGCGTACCAACACTTCAATGCCTTCTTTACCCGCAAGCTGCGCGCCGACGCGCGGCTTGCGGATGCCGACCCAGCCACCCTGCTCTGCCCAGCCGACGGCCGCATCAGCCAGTCCGGCGACATCGTCGAAGGACGGATCTTTCAGGCCAAGGGCCACGACTACACCGCCGCCGAGCTGCTGGGTGACGAAGCCGCCGCCGCGCCTTATCGCAACGGTCGCTTCGTCAACGTCTACCTCTCACCGCGCGACTACCATCGCGTGCACATGCCGCTGGCCGGGCGCCTGAAGGAGACCGTACACGTGCCGGGTCGCATTTTCAGCGTGGCGCCATTCGCGGTGGAAGCGATCCCCCGGCTATTTGCGCGCAACGAGCGGCTGGTTTGCCATTTCGAAGGTGAGCATGGTCCGTTCGTGTTGGTGATGGTCGGTGCGATTCTGGTGTCATCGGTGGCCACAGTGTGGGATGGCCTAGTGATTCCGCCCTATGCGTCATCGATCCGCCGCAAGTCGTTCGAGGGCCAGGACATCACGCTGGAACGTTTCGCCGAGATGGCCCGTTTCAATATGGGCTCCACGGTGATCCTGTTGATGCCGGAAGGCATGGCGACACTGGATACCCTGCAACACCAGCAACCGGTGCAGGTTGGCCAGCGGATCGGCTCCTGCTGAAATCGTCCACGCGCGTATGCAAGATCCTGCTGCCAAATCCAGCCACTCATCGCGTGATGACGCAATACGTCATTTTGTGACGTTCTAGGCGCAATCGCGTATAGTCCTCTACTACGATCACCGCCAGCCGCGCAGCGACGCTGCCTTGCCGTTGATCATCAAGGGGAACTCATGCGATTACTCACACCCGTCATCGTGATGATGCGCGCGCGCCAGCTGGCCCGCCAGTTTCGCGGCATCGAGCGCAGCGTGCGCGCATTGCCGGAACGTAGTCGGCCCCGCATGAGCATGTTGGCTTTGCGTGAGATCGGTCAGGCATCACGCACCGAGTTTCCACACTTGTATGGCACCGCGCCGGAAGCGCGCTATCTGCCATGGGGTCAAGGCACCGAGGCGGGTTTTGAGCGCGCATGCTCGAATAATCCGGAGGTCGCCATGCGTGGCATCGCCTTATGGCTGGCCGTGGCTTATCACGAAACCAAGAATTCGCCGCACGCCCGCCTGCAGCCGCAGTTCCGCCAGCTGATGCAACTGCTGCGGGAAATAAAAGAAGTTCGCACCAGCGGGGATACCGTCGACAGCTGGATGCAGTCAAGTCAGGCGGCCTGACGGAACGACTGCCTTCGATAATTTGTCAGCTCTCCGCCAAACCCGCTGGCTCAACGGCAATCCGGCAGTTTGAGGGTTTGTCCGACACTGATCGAGTGGTGCTTCAGTCCATTGATGTCCGCGACTTCCTGCACACTGGAACACTGCAGTTTGCGCACCACGCTGGCGAGCGAATCCCCACGACGGACCTTGTAAACCTTGTAGCGGCGTTCGGCTTTCGCCACCGGCGCAGGCGCTGCCGGGGTGTACGCCACCGTCGGTATGACCGCCGTATGCAGATCATTGGCGAGGATCGGCCACGGGCCATTGACGCAGCGCGAGGCATAGACTTTTTCCAGTGGCTTGGGTACTTGCAGCTGGCTGCCGGCGGGTTGTTCGACCTGCGGATCAAGCCGGGGATTGAGATTGCGCAGCGTGCGGAACCAGCCATCGCTCATGCCATAGGACGAACCCAGGCATACGGTGAGCTCGGACAGGGAAGCCGTGCGCTGCAGGATGATCTTGCCCGGTGCGCCATCCACTTTCGGAAATTTCAGGTTGTAGCTGTCCGGGTGCAGAAACAGCCATGCCGCCGCGAGCACCGACGGCACGTAATCGCGGGTTTCCTGCGACAACTGATTGTAAACACGCGGGTCGTAGAAGCTCACCGACGTATCGTCACCCACCAGTCGTCGCATACGGCCCTCGCCACCGTTGTAGGCCGCGATGGTCAGCTCGAGATTGTTGTTGAACTGGCCCAGTTGCTCATTGATGTACTCGGCGTTGGCCCGGGCAGACTCCGCTGGATCGTAGCGCAGGTCGAATCCGTCGTCGCTGGTCAGTCCGAAACGCGTGCCGGTGGCGTACATGAACTGCAGCGGCCCGGCGGCACCCGATCGCGACACCGCATGCACCTTGCCGCCAGACTCCTTGGCCATGATGCCGAACAGCAGCGCCTCGGGCAGATCAGCGCTCTCATACTGCGGCCACATCTCAAAACGCATGTACTGATAATTGACGTAGGCATCCATCAAAGCCGGGCGCCACTGGGTGAGCCACATCTCCAGCGCCGCCTTGACCGGCCCGTTCATCGCGATCAGTTCGGACAGTTTCTGTCCATGCAGCAGGGTCACACTGCGCTGCGCCTCGGGCAGGCTGGCTGCGCCGGTCTTGCCGGTAGGCAGCGCGGCCTGGGACGGATCGACATCGCTATCCAGATCCTGATCACCGCCAAAGTCACCGTCTTTCAGCCGCAGCAAGCGATCGAACACCGAAAAGAACCGCTGTGAATCGCATCCCAGCGTCGTGCCGCAGTGTGCAGCAGCCACTTTCAACTGATCCAATGACTGCGTCAGTGTCAGCTGCGATGCCTGCTGGTTGCCCTCGCGCGACTGCTGCAGCGCGACCTCGTAACCCTTGCTCGCCTGGTCGAGCTGCGCGTAAAGCGCATTGACCGAGGCACTGGGCTTGCCTGCCGCTGACGGTGTGCTTGCACAGGCGCCGAGCAGGGTCATGGCAGCGGCGAGAAGCGCGATACGGAGGTAGTTGAAGAGTACCGACATGGGGGATTTCGCAAGCTGCAAAGCGTCCACCATAGCCGGCGCTGCGATCCGACTCAACGACCATGGATACGCGACAGCATGAGTATGGCCGCTACAATCGGTTGGCCACCCACGGATGCAAAACGCATGATGGAAGTCTTGATCGGCCGCAATGACCGCATCTACGCGAGCATGGACCCTCCATGCAACATGGGACCAACCCTGCTCGGACGCGCACTTGAATTGAGCGATTCCGGGAAGTGTGTTCTCCAGGTCATTTCCGTCGAACGCCGCATTGACAGCCAACTGAGCCGGCAAATTCTGCACGGCGTATTGAATAACATCGTCGACGACAAGCGCTGAGTCAGGCATGCCACGCATCGAAGTTGCCTCCACCGACACACCGTTCCCCGAACGCCTGCGCAGTGGCATCGGCTATCCGTTGCGCGGCTCCGGATTGGCCACCTGTGTCGCACTGGCACTTATCCATTACGTGGGGTTGCTGCCGTCGTACATCGGCGCGCTTGCCAGCGTATTCGTGTGGGCTGCTACCTGGCGCTACGCCGCCACTTGCCTGCTGCACACGGCCAACGGCTATGCCGATCCGCCGGACGTCGGCGTCGACAGCAGCGATACCAGCGCCTGGGGTCTAGTCGCGATCCATTTGCTGGTAGTCGCCTTTTGCGTGATCGCCATCGTGTTCTATCCGCACTTGCTGGTGCCTTTTCTTATCCTGTTTGCGCTGGTGCTGCCGGCCATCGACATGTCACTGGCATTCGACGGCAATATGGCACTGGCGATCAACCCGTTGAATTGGGCTCGCGTGATCGGTGCCTTTGGCAGCGCGTACCTGATACCCGTAGCGATCAATCTGCTGCTGGGCATCACGATTGTAATCGCCTCGGTCACCACGGCCTTGCTGCCGCAATTATTGGCGTTGCCGCTGTTCGCATTCGCCAGCACCTATCTCGCAGTGCTGGCCTTTCACCTGATGGGCGCGATGATTCATCAGCGCCACGAGCGCTTCGGGCTGGAGCCGGAAGCGCCAAAGCTGGCGAAGGTCGGCGGACAGGACGCCGACGAGGATCTGCTGGCCGAAGTCGACGCACTGGCGCCGCATGAACCAGTAGCGGCCACTTCCTTGCTGGTCGCACGAATGCAGAATCGCGTGGCGCCGACCTCGCTTCACCTGGCGTATCGAAGGCTGTTGCAACAACAGGGCTTTCGCGACGGACTGCTGGTCCACGGCCAGATCTGGATGGCCTCGCTGATCGCCCAGGGCGAAGCCAAGCGCGCACTGGGGGTGCTGCAGGAGTGTTGCGGCATCGATGCGGACTTCATTCCCGACGACCCGCGCACTTGCGCCGAGCTTGCCGATCTGTCGGCAAGACTGAGCATGCGCCGTATCGCACTGCACCTTTGCCGCGGGTTTCTCAACGCGTGGCCGCGGGATACGCAAGCACCCCATATCGGCATGCTCGCCGCACGCCTTCTGGCTGAAGATCCGGAGCACAAAAGCGAAGCAGCCCGACTGCTGGATACGCTGGAATCAGCGTGGCCGGACCACCCGCTGCATGCCGAGATCGGGCTGCAGCGATCGCGATTGGCGCGCAGTCCATGAGTCGCTGGCGTCCGCCCTCACCGAGCTCCACCGCGATCATCACCCGCGAAGGTTTCGAGCGACTGAAGGCCGAACTCGACCACTTGTGGCACGTGCTGCGACCGCAAGTGGTGAAGGCGCTGGCTGCTGCCGCGGCCGAAGGCGACCGCTCGGAAAATGCCGAGTACATCTACCGCAAAAAACAGCTGGGCGAGATCGATCGGCGCGCCCGCTACCTGAGCAAGCGCATTCCTGATCTCAAGGTGGCCGAAGGATCCCCAGGTGATCGAGGTCTCGTATTTTTCGGCGCCCGTATCGAACTGGAAAACGTCGATACCGGCGAGATCCTGCACTACCGCATTGTCGGCCCCGACGAGACCGACGCAAAACTCGGATGGATCAGCATTGACTCACCGCTGGCGCGCGCAGCACTGAAGCGACGTACCGACGACGAGATCAATGTGGAATTGCCGGGTGGTCCGGCGGCGTTCGCCATCATCGACATCAGCTATAACGCCAACTGATGTGGAAGTATGGCTCGCCCCAGACCCGCCTCAGACCCTACTTGTTGCTGCCGTCATCAAACTGCTGCTGCAACGCTGCGATCTGCGCTTCATGCGCTTCGTAAAAGCTCACGTTGGCCGGGTTGATCCGGCTCTTGTCCATGTACTGCGCTGCCTCGGGATTGTTTTTCGCCTGCACCGCAATGCCCGCATTCATCAGTGCGAGATTGGCCAGCAGATATTCGCGCGGAGTGAATCCGTACTTCTGCAGCAGTGGCGCGACTCTTTTATCCTGGGCTACTGGCAGATTGGCCAAATCATCCAGGCTGTGCACATTCGAAAAATCCTTCGGCTGCGGTGGGCTGATGCCCTCCTCGTGCACTTCCTTGACGACAGCAGCGAGCCGCTTGAAGTTATCCTCGTTCAAGTTGTAACTCGCGATCGCCTGCTTGTCGGCAGCCGACAACACGGGCACCTGTTGAGCCTGCGCCCACAGCGGCGCCAGCAACAGCATGCCGCCCAGCAATGCCAGCAACGAATGCATCAGGCGCTTGCGCAAAATCGTATGTGTTTTCATCAAACGCTCCTCGGTAGCTTCAGGTAAACGCAGAGCCTAGCATCGCCACCTTTTGCGAGTATGAGTTTGCGACAACTTTCGATTCAGCGGCTGCAGTACACACCTCACACGTGGGAGATATCAGCCCAGGCAAGATCAAACCAGGCGCATGGCTTCGGGGTATTGACGGTCCAGTCGCCGTGGCTGATAGCAGACAGTGGTGCGGTGAAACGCCTCTTCGTCGTTCTCGGCACGCCACCCCGGGATGCCCGAGAGCGGCAATGGCCGCAACTCCAGCGGATCGCAAAGAAGTTGCCCTGCAGCAATCGCCTCGATGCACGCACGACGGACATCGAACATGTCCACCTCGCATGCCGCATGGAACGCCAACGCCTTGCCCACCAGAAGCTTGTTCGGGCTCAGTGCATGCTCCAGCAGTGCGTGGCCAAATACTTCCACTTGGATCGCCCCGTCCAACCACGCCTGCCGCTGCCGCCAGAACAGGCCGTACCAGTCGTGCGCATCCCACAACGCCAGTAGCGTGGGATCGCGCACGACAACAATCACGCCAGCTTCGTCAAAATGGGTCATCGCGTACTGCGCACGCGAGCGCAGCTTTTGCCCCATCTGCGCAATTTCCGCCATCTGGCGCTGATTCAAGGATTGCTTGAGTTCCGGGTAGCGTAACCAGATCAACGCATTGAGCAGATCGTGCCAGTTGCCTTCGCGGGTCGCGACCTCGCCGCGTGCGGCGATACGCTGTTCGTAGTGCATGCCATCCGCCAGCAGGGCCGGTGTTTGCGCCACGAAGCGGATGGTCGCTTCATTCAGTAACGCGTCGTTGAGTCCATCGATAGACGGCCATTTATCGCCTTCGAGCAACGCGGCATATTCATGCCACGCGGCCAGCGGCTGTCGCGCAAACATCGCCGGATCGACAGCTTCGCGCGGCGGCGCGTGGTAACGCATGGATCAGCCGACGAGACGCGCGTGCAGATCATGCTCGTCGGCTGACTCGACCAGCACCTCGACAAACTGACCGGGCCGCAACTTCTGGCCGTCAGCGAAGTTTTCGTATGAGATCAGGACCGTGCCGTCGATCTCCGGTGCATCGGCCGCCGAACGGGCAATCGCGCCATCCTTGCCGACTTCATCGATCAGCACCTTGATCGTGCGACCAATCTTCTGCTGTAGCTTGGCCGCGGAAATTTCGGCCTGCACCATCATGAACTGCTCGAGGCGATCTTCCTTCAGCTCTTCGGAAACCGGATCGGGCAAGTCGTTGGCCTTGGCACCGTCCACCGGTGAATAGGCGAATGCACCCACGCGATCGAGCTTCGCTTCACGCAGGAAATCGAGCAGTTCCTCGAACTCCGCATCGGTTTCGCCGGGAAAGCCCACGATGAAGGTGCTACGAATGGTGAGGTCCGGCACGACCTTGCGCCAGTTGTTAATGCGCTCCAGCGTGCGATCGATATTGCCAGGACGCTTCATCAGTTTCAGGATGCGCGGACTGGCGTGCTGGAACGGAATATCCAGGTACGGCAGCAACTTGGGCATGCCGTTATGAGTCTGGGCCATCAGCGGCATGATTTCGTCGACGTGCGGATACGGATAGACGTAATGCAGCCGCGACCACACGCCCAGCTCGGACAGTCCTTCGCACAGCTCGGTCATGCGCGTGCGATAGCTCTTGTCACGCCACTGGCGCTCGACGTATTTCAGATCCACACCGTACGCGCTGGTGTCTTGCGAAATGACAAGCAGCTCTTTGACGCCACCTTTCACCAGCCGCTCAGCCTCCAGCAATACTTCATCGACCGGGCGGGACACCAGGTTGCCGCGCATCGACGGAATGATGCAGAAGCTGCAGCGGTGATTGCAGCCTTCGGAAATCTTCAGATAGGCATAGTGCTTCGGCGTGAGCTTGACGCCCGTATCCGGCACGATGTCGAGAAACTTGTTGCGCATCGGCGGCAGCGCCTTGTGCACCGCCGTCATCACGCTGGCGTAGTCCTGCGGCCCGCTGATCGACAGCACGTCGGGGTACGCTTCACGGATCAGGCTCTCACGCTTGCCGAGGCAGCCGGTAACGATCACCTTGCCGTTCTCGTGCAGTGCTTCGCCGATTGCGTCCAGCGATTCCTGCACGGCCGAATCGATAAAGCCGCAGGTGTTCACCACCACCGCATCGGCCGCGTTGTAACTGGGTACGATCTCGTAGCCCTCGACCTTCAGCTGGGTGAGGATACGCTCGGAATCGACCAATGCCTTGGGGCA
>Ga0302228_10000633_pt1 | contig 28086 bp, 22 predicted proteins | sample II_Palsa_N1_2_FD_193519 | JGI IMG/M metagenome (GOLD analysis project Ga0302228, IMG submission 193519) | Peat permafrost microbial communities from Stordalen Mire near Abisko, Sweden - II_Palsa_N1_2 | ecosystem: Environmental > Terrestrial > Soil > Palsa > Peat permafrost | place: Sweden... | reverse complement strand
CAGGCCGAAGGCGGCCATGACGCTGCCGGCCAACTGGCCGACGCCGCCGAGCACCACCACCAGGAACGAGTCGATGATGTAGCTCTGGCCCAGGTCCGGGCCGACGTTGCCGATCTGACTCAAGGCCACGCCACCCAGCCCGGCGATGCCGGAACCGAGGCCAAAGGCGAGCATGTCGACACGCCCGGTGGGCACGCCGCAGCAGGCGGCCATGTTGCGGTTCTGGGTCACGGCGCGTACGTTGAGGCCCAGGCGGGTCTTGTTCAGCAGCAGCCAGGTCAGCACCACCACAAACAGCGCGAAGGCGATGATTACGATGCGGTTGTAGGGCAGCACCAGGTTTGGCAACACCTGGATTCCGCCCGACAACCAGGCTGGGTTGGCCACTTCGACGTTCTGCGCACCGAACACCAGGCGCACCAACTGGATCAGCATCAGGCTGATGCCCCAGGTGGCGAGCAGTGTCTCCAATGGGCGGCCGTAGAGGTGGCGAATCACCGTGCGTTCCAGGGCCATGCCGATACCGGCGGTGACGAAAAACGCCACCGGCAATGCAATCAGTGGGTAGAACTCGATGGCTTGCGGCACGTAGCGCTGCATCAGCAATTGCACCACATAGGTGGAGTAGGCGCCGAGCATCAGCATCTCGCCGTGGGCCATATTGATCACCCCGAGCAAGCCGAAGGTGATCGCGAGGCCCAGGGCGGCGAGCAGCAGGATCGAACCCAGAGACATACCGCTGAAGGCTTGGCCGAGGATTTCGCCGACCATCAGTTTGCGTTTGACCTGAGCCAGGCTGGTCTCGGCGGCGGTGTGTACAGCTGCGTCGGCTTCGACGCCTGGGGCGAGCAAGGCTTCAAGGCGCGTGCGGGCCAAAGGGTCACCGGTGCCGCCGAGCAAACGCACGGCGGCCAGGCGCACGGCTGGGTCGGTGTCCACCAATTGCAGGTTGGCCAAGGCCAGGCTGAGGGCGGTGTGCACATCGTCGTTGGTTTCTGCGGCGAGCTGCTGGTCGAGGAATTTCAGTTGCGCGGGTTGGGCGCTTTTTTGCAGGGTTTGTGCAGCGCTCAGGCGTACCTTGGGATCGGCGGCGAGCAACTGTTGGCTGGCTTGCACGTTGTCGATCAGGCCGCGCAGGCGGTTGTTCAGGCGCACGGTTTTGGTTTCGCCGTTGACCGTAAGTTGGCCTTGTTGCAGGGCGTTGACCATCTCGATGCGGGCCGGGTCGGGCTGGGCGGCCCAATCCTGCAGGAGCTTGGCTTGTTGCATCGGGTTGGCCGCGAGGAAGTCGTCGGCGTCGCCTGCGTGTGCGGCGAAGGGCAGCACAAGCAGGACGGCCAGGATGAAGCGGTGGAAGGCAGTGGGCATAACAAAAATGTCCTGATCATGCGCGGACCCTGTGGGCACTGGTCTTTTTGTGGGAGCTGGTTTGCCTGCGATGGCATCGCTGCGGTGTATCCGATACACCGAATTGTATGCATCGCAGGCAAGCCAGCTCCCACATTGACCGCGTCCGACGGGGCGGCTGTGGCGTGGCTTAGTTGCTCTTCACCGCATAATCCGGCTTCTTGTCATTTCCCGGAATGAACGGGCTCCATGGCTGGGCGCGGATCGGCCCTTCGGTCTGCCACACCACCGAGAACTGCCCATCCGCCTGGATCTCGCCGATCATCACTGGCTTGTGCAGGTGGTGGTTGGTCTTGTCCATGGTCAGGGTGTAGCCCGACGGCGCGGCGAAGGTCTGGCCGGCCAGGGCTTCGCGGACTTTGTCGACGTCGGTGGATTTGGCTTTTTCCGCCGCTTGCGCCCACATGTGGATGCCCACATAAGTGGCTTCCATCGGGTCGTTGGTCACCGCTTTATCGGCGCCCGGCAGGTTGTGTTTCTTGGCGTAGGCTTTCCAGTCCGCGACGAATTTCTGGTTCACCGGGTTCTCTACCGACTGGAAGTAGTTCCACGCGGCCAGGTTGCCCACCAGCGGCTTGGTATCGATGCCGCGCAGCTCTTCTTCACCCACGGAGAACGCGACCACGGGAACGTCGGTGGCCTTCAGGCCCTGGTTGGCCAGTTCTTTATAGAACGGCACGTTGGAGTCGCCATTCACGGTGGAGACCACAGCGGTCTTGCCGCCGGCGGAGAATTTTTTGATGGTGGCCACGATGGTCTGGTAATCGCTGTGACCGAACGGGGTGTAGACCTCTTCAATGTCCTTGTCGGCCACGCCTTTGGAATGCAGGAACGAACGCAGGATCTTGTTGGTGGTGCGTGGGTACACATAGTCGGTGCCCAACAGGAAGAAGCGCTTGGCGCTGCCACCTTCTTCGCTCATCAGGTATTCCACGGCGGGGATCGCTTGTTGGTTAGGCGCGGCGCCGGTGTAGAACACGTTGGGCGACATCTCTTCGCCTTCGTATTGCACCGGGTAGAACAGCAGGCCGTTGAGCTCTTCAAACACCGGCAGCACTGACTTGCGCGACACCGAAGTCCAGCAGCCGAACACCACGGCAACCTTGTCCTGGGTCAGCAACTGGCGGCCCTTCTCGGCGAACAGCGGCCAGTTCGATGCAGGGTCTACCACTACCGGCTCCAGCATCTTGCCGTTCACGCCACCCTTGGCGTTGATCTCGTCGATGGTCATCAACGCCATGTCTTTAAGCGAGGTTTCGGATATAGCCATGGTTCCGGACAGCGAATGCAGGATGCCGACCTTGATGGTCTCGGCGGCCTGGACGGTCCAGGTCAGGCCCATGGCGGCAATGGATGCCGACAGCGTGAAAGCCTTGATCAAACTGCGACGCTTCATGGTGCGATCTCCGTGACTCAACGTTGTTATCGAGGGACAAGTTGAGTGGAGCTTTGCAAGCGGTGTGCCTAGTCGTACAAAGGCAGGAAATAGTCGTTTAACTCATGGCCTGACTGCATCGGTGCACCATGAGCTGGCAGGTTCATAGGGTTGGTGCGCCAAGATGCGCTACAACGGGGCGATGTCAGCGCTTACGCATCAGCCCGATAAAAAACAGTCCGCCGATGGCTGCGGTCGCTACGCCGATGGGCAGGTCTTCCGGTGCGATCAGGGTGCGTGCGGCGACATCGACCCACACCAGGAACAGGCTGCCCAACAGCACGCACACCGGCAGCAGCCGACGGTGCTCGGCGCCCACCAGGCGCCGGGCGATGTGCGGCACCATCAGGCCGACAAAGCCGATGGAGCCACTGATGGACACCAGCACACCGGTCATCAGCGAGGCGATCAGAAATACCTTCAGGCGTACATTGCGGGCGTTCAGGCCGAGGGTCACGGCGGTTTGTTCGCCGGCCATCAAGGCGTTCAACGGACGGGCCATTCCCAGTAGCAGCAGCAAGCCTAGCAACACGCTGACGGTCGGAATAACCAACAACTCCCAACGCGCCAGACCCAGGCCGCCGAGCATCCAGAACATCACCGCCGAGGCTGCGCGATGATCGCCCATGAACAGCAGCAGGTTGGCCACCGCCATCATCACGAATGACACCGCCACACCGCATAGCAGCAGGCGATCGCTCTCCAGGCGACCGTTGCGGCTGGCCACGGCCAGCACCACGATCATACTCAGCAGCGCACCGATAAACGCCGCAATGGGCAGCGTCAGCAGGCCGACGATCTCACCCACATACAACACCACGATCACCGCGCCGAGGGTGGCGCCGGACGTGACACCCAGCAGGTGCGGGTCGGCCAACGGGTTACGCGTCACCGCCTGCAGCACCGCACCGATGAGCGCCAGCCCGGCGCCCACCAACGCGCCGAGCAACATGCGTGGCACACGGATCAACCAGACAATATGTTCCTGCCCAACCGTCCAATCCACTTCACCGATCCCGAAGGCCTTGTGCAGCAGGATCCGCCACACCACGTCCACCGGCACCCGCGCCGAGCCGAATCCCAGCGATACCACACAGGACACCAGCAACAACGCGCCAAGGACACTCAGCAACAGGGCGTAGCGACGGTTGATCATTCGCCGTGAAACCCCTTGGCCAGGGTTTCGACCGCCAGCACGTTGTCGATGCCCGGCGTGGCCTGCACATACGGAATGACAATAAAGCGCTGGTTCTTGATGGCGTCCACCGATTGCAGCGCCGGGTTGTTCAGCAGGAACTGTTCTTTCTGTTCGGCGGTGATTTCGCTGTAGTCGACGATCACGATCACCTGCGGATTGCGCTCCACCACAGTCTCCCAGTTGACCCGGGTCCAGCTGGACTCCACGTCATCGAGAATATTGCGTCCGCCAGCGGCGTCGATCAGCGCCTGGGGCATGCCCAGGCGGCCCGAGGTCATGGCACGGTCTTCACCGCTGTCGTAGAGGAAGACGCGAGGTTTGTCGGCAGGCAGGGTTTTTTGCACCTCGGCGACTTGTGCCTGCATCTGCGCGATCAGTACGTTGGCGCGGTCCTGCACGTCGAAGATCTTGCCCAGGTTGCGCAGGTCGTTATAGGTGTCTTCCAGGGTTGCCGCCGGGCGCTTCATTACAAACGCGCAGGACTCGGTCAGCTCATAGACGTTGATGCCCAGGGGTTGCAGGGTCTGCGGGGTGAGATCGCCACCCACGCGCATGCCGTAATCCCAGCCCGCGAAAAAGAAATCGACATTGGCGTTGAGCAGGGTTTCCACCGACGGATATTTGCTCGCCAGTTCCGGCAGGCCATCGAGAATCTGCGCCATCTCGGGCGTTACCGATTTCCAGCCGGTGACGCCGCTGTAGCCGGCCATACGGGGCTTCAGTCCCAGGGCGAGCATCATCTGGGTCATGTTGATGTCATGACTGACTGCATGTTTTGGCGCTTCCTGAAAGGCCACCGTGCGGTTGCAGCTCTGGATCTTCAGCGGGTAATGGGTGGCTTCGGCGAAGGTTTGGGAAGCGCCGAGCAACAGGGCAACGGATAGCAGGGAGCGCAGGATCATGGTTGGGTTATCCAGGTGATTCGGGGGTAGCCGGACAAGGGGTGAGTGTCGATCAACGCTTCGACGCCGAACACTTCGCGCAGCAGCTCGGTGGTCAGCACTTCGTGGGGCGTGCCGCTGGCGACGATGCGCCCGTGGTTGATCACGTACAGGCGATCACAAAAGGCGGCGGCCAGGTTCAGGTCATGAATGCTGGCCAGGGTGGCGATGTTCAGGCGCTTGACCAGTTGCAGCAGTTGTAACTGGTAGCGCGGGTCGAGGTGGTTGGTGGGTTCGTCGAGGATCAGCAATTGCGGTTGCTGGGCCAGGGCCCGCGCCAGGATCACGCGCTGCTTTTCACCACCGGAGAGGGTGGCGAAGGCGTGGTCTTCAAAGCCCAGCAGGCCGACGGATTCGAGGGCTTGCTGGATCAGTTGCCGGTCTTGCTCTGTATCGCTATCGAACAGACCTTTGTGAGGTGTACGGCCCATGGCGACTACTTCGTCCACCCGCAGGCCGAAGGCGTCGGGAAACTCCTGCAACACCACCGCGATGCGTCGGGCGCACCAGCGTGAGGATTGCTTCCAGACGTTCTGATGTTCGAGCAAGACCTCGCCGCTTTCCGGCTTGCTGAACCGATAGGCGCAGCGCAACAGGCTGGTCTTGCCGCTGCCGTTGGGGCCGATCAAACCGACAAACTCACCGGCAGCCACCTGCAGGCTGGCGTCACGCAGTTGGAACTGGTGATGACAGTGGCTGTGACCCAATGGGGTCCAGGCGAGGTGAGTGAGGTTGAGTGAGGTCATCGATACTCTCAAATAAAACACATATCCCCTGTGGGAGCGGGCTTGCTCGCGAAAGCGGTTGTAGCCGCTGCCGAAGAATGAGGCTGCGATGGGCAGCGTAGCGGCCCCAATGGCGGTCCTGCGGACACGCGTCGCAGCCTCGTGCCTCGCAGCGGCTACAGTGCGCCATTCAGTTAGAAGGTGTAGTCAGCCGTCACGAAAAGCGACCTTGGCTCGCCAAGGATCCATTGCTGGCCGTCATTGTATTGGCTGACGGCATAGGTACGGTCAAACAGGTTATTCAATTGCAGGCCCAATGTCGTGTTACGCATGGCCTTCCATGACACGGTGGCATCGACCACGGTGTAGCTCGGCAGCTCGTTCTGGTTGGCGATATCGGCGTAGCGTGCGTCGACATACCGTACGCCGGTGCCGGCGCGGATGTTGTCGGTGACGGCCTTGCTCAGCCACAGGTTGGCGGTGCGGCGTGGGACGTCCACCGGGCGATTGCCATCGCGGGAAACCTGCGCGCCATTGACGTCCTGTTTGAAATCGTCGTATTGGGCGCGAACGATGGCGGCGTTGGCTTGCAATTGCCAGGCGTTGGGCAGTTGCAGGTCGAGGCTCGCTTCCAGCCCGTTGGATGATTGTTGGCCGACCTGCTGCTTGAAGTCAGGGTTGCCGGGAATATCGGTCAGCAGCTTCTTCTTCACGATGTGATAAGCCGCCAGGGTCCACTCACCGCGCTGGTCCCAGAACGCCTGCTTGATCCCGATCTCAGTCTGCTTGGCAGTCGACAGGTCGAACTGTTGCTGGCTCGGGCTCAGGGAAATCAGGCCGCCCACGCCGTCAGTGCTGGTGGCGTACTGGCCGTAGACCGAGGTGTCCGGGGTGATGGCGTAGACCAGGCCGGCTTTCCAGTTGTTGCCGGTGAGGGTCTTGTCGGTTTGCGATTTACCGGTGAGGTCGTCGCGATCCACATGCACATAGTCGCGGCGGATGCCGGTGATCAGGGACAGTTGTTCGGTCAGTTGCAAACGGTTTTCGGCAAAGCCCGAGAGCTGTTTGGTGGTGGTTGCGAATTGCGGCTTGAACGGGTCCTTGCTCTCGAACGGGGCAGGTGCCGGGTGATACAGGTCGATTGGCTGGCCGCTTTGCAGCACATCATTGAACGGCGAGTTGCTGGCAAGGCGGAAGCGAATCCGGTTGTAATCCACACCGGCCACGGTCTGGCTGTCGAGCCCGAACAGTGTGTGCTTGAAGGTAAAGGTTTGGCGATCACCCACCTGATCCTGATTGTGCTTGATGCCGTAGTTGCCGCTGCGGGTCAGTTGCCCATGGGTGAAATTGTAGTTCTCGGCGTTCTGCCAGCGGCGCTGGTTTTTCAGGTAATACAGCTCGTTGGTGGCACTGACGTTGTCGTTGATCTGCCACTCGCTGGTCAGGCGCGTCCACTGGTCGTTGTAGTGCTGGGTGTCATTGCTGACGTTGTAGTTTTTGTCCCGCAGGCTTTTTTGCAGGTGGCCATTGATCAGCGGTGTGCCGAAGTAGTTTTGCGGGCGCTGGTCGCCGTAATCGTGGGCCAACGTGAAGCTCAGGTTGTCGGCGGCCTGCCAGCGCAGGGCTGCGCTGACGAAGTCGCTGCCGGAATCCCCACGGTCGATGAAGCCGTTGCTGCGCAGGCGATTGACGTTGAGGCGGTAGCTCAGTTGATCGGTCAGTGAGCCGCCGCTGTCCAGGGCTTGCTGCTGGCGATCGTAGGAGCCATAGCCCAGTCGGATATGGTTTTCGATTTCGCCCTCGAAGGGTTTTTTCGGGATCGTGTTGATCACGGCGCCGGTGGCGCCTTCGCCGTACAGCACCGAGGCCGGGCCGCGCAGGACGTCGACGCGCTCGACAGCCCAGGTGTCCACCGGGAACGTCGAGGTGCCCATGCCGGTGTACATGCGGTTGCCGTCATACAGTTGCATCACCGAACCCTGGCCGGTAAAGCCGCGTGCCGATAACGAGGTACCGCCGTCGCCCGGGGTGCCGGTGCGGCTGATGCCGGTGGCGCGGGAGATAGCGTCTTGCACACTGGCGTCGCCCCGTTCACGGATTTGCACACCGGTCTGGCTTTCGACACTGCCGGGGGTTTGCAACGCCGTGAGGTTCAGGCGGGAGCCGGCGGTGGTCGGGGTGTTCAGGTCGACATGCTCGCTGTCGACCGCCGGTGCGGTGACGGGGCTGGCGGGCAGGGTCAGGGCCTGGGCACTGTTATGCAGGGCGAGCAGGCATAGGCCAGACACAAGGTACTTGTTCATCGGACGACAGATCGCTTCTTCGAGGCGGTACTCGCCGCTTGGGCGCGGCGAGCGGGGACAGTGCAGTAAGTGTTATAAGTTAACACTTCTTGCGCTGGGGGCGAAAGCCCGCGTAAGACTACACAGCGCCTCTATGTAGGGCATCTCGCCTGTTTCATGCAGACGGTGAGGCCGGTTCACGTTGCCCGAACAGTCGGGCCAACACCAGGCGATCCAGCACCCAGATCAACACCAACGAGGCGCCGACCAGAGGGAAAATAATCGCCAGGCCGAGCATGATCACCATCGCGGTTTTCCACTTCGGCAGGTCATGGTGCAGTGGTGGAACCCCCAGGCCACCCTGTGGCCGACGCTTCCACCAGATCACCACGCCGCTGACGGCGCTGAGCAGGATCATCAGGCAGATCAGCAGCACCAGGATCTGGTTGACCCACCCGAACATCTTGGCCTCATGCAGCATCACACCGACTTCCGTGGCGCGGGCGACGCCGTTGTAGTGTTCCCAGCGCACATCGGCCAGGACTTTGCCGGTGTATTGATCGACGTGCAGGGTTGCGTCGTTGCGTGGATCGTTGGCGAACACTGCGATGGTGAATACGCCCTCGGCGGTAGTGGGGAAGGTGATGCTGTAGCCGGGTTCGACCTTGCGGGCGGTGGCCAGGTCCATGACCTGCTGCAAGCGAATACTCGGAGCCGCCGGGCCCTGGCTCATGCCTGCGTGGTTCATGTGTTCGGCATGGTCGCCGGACATGGGCATCGGCGTGTTTTCCATGGCCCAGGGCACGGTCTGTTGCGTGGCGGTATTGAGGGTGCGTGCCTGTTGGTCGGACTGCGGGACGTTGTTCCACATCGCGGCGGGAAAGCGGTTCCACAGTTCGGCGTATTGTTTGCCCCAGAAACCGGTCCAGGTCATGCCGCTGAGCAGCATCACCAGCAAAAAGGCCGCGCCCCAGAAGCCGGTGACCGCATGCAAATCACGCCAGAACAGCCGACCCCGACTGCCAAGTCGCGGCCATAAGATCCCGGCCGCCGACTTGCCGCGCGGCCACCACAGGTACACACCGGACACCACCAGCATCACGCCCCAGCCGGCGGCCAATTCCACCAGACGGTCACCGAGGGTGCCAATCATCAACTCGCCGTGCAGGGCGCGGGCGATGGCTTGCAGGTTGTTTTTTGCGTCCTGGTCGCCAAGCACGGTGCCGCGATAGGGGTCGACGAACACCGTCAGCTCATGCCCGGCGTTGATCATGACAAATTGCGCACTGCTGGTGGCGTCCACAGGTGGCAGGTACTTGCTGATAGTGCCCTGCGGGTAGGTCGCCTGCGCCCGTTGCAGTTGCTCATCGGCACTCAATGTGTGTTCGGCGCGCTCGACCGTGAGCAAATTGCCGTACATCAGCGGGTCGAGCTGGGGCTTGAACAAATAGATGATGCCGGTCAGGGCCAGCAGCACCATGAATGGCGCAACAAACAGCCCGGCGTAGAAATGCCAGCGCCAGGCCAGGTTGTAGAAGGAAATCTTTGGAGGGTTCATTGGTGGGCTCCGCAAAAGGCGTTGTTTGTAGCCGCTGCCGAGGCACGAGGCTGTGATGGGCTGCGATGCGGGCCGCTGCGTCGGGATGCCGCACCAAGCCCATCGCAGCCTCGTGCCTCGGCAGCGGCTACAGGTTATGGGTTGTTTTTAGAAGCTCATGTCCACCTTGGTCCAGAGCGTGCGCCCCGGTTCCTTGATGGCTTGCGGGTCATTGGCCGGGTAGCCGAAGCCCGCGTTGCCCGCCAGGTTCAAGTGCTCGGCGTAGGCCTTGCCGAACAGGTTGTCGACGCCGGTGCTGACCTTGAAGTTCTTATTGATGCGATACGCCGCGTTCAGCGAGAACACGCCAAAGCCTGCGCTCTTGTCGAAGTCCTTGCCGACCACGTTGCCCTTGTTCTGGTCGATGCGGTTTTGCGCCGCGACTACCCGCCACAAGGCACCGGCACTCCAGTCATCCTGGCTGTAGGTCAGGCCGAAGCGCGCGTCCAGCGGTGGCATTTGCGGCAGGGCCTTGCCATCGCTGGTGTTCTTGCCCCAGGCGTAGGCCAGGGTGGCGTCGGCCTTCCAGTTGGAGGTCAGTTTGTAGGCTGCACCCAGTTCGCCGCCCATGATCCGTGCGTCGACGTTACGCGCTTGAGTGGTGGTGCCCATCATGCCCGGGCGGTAGTCGAACAGGATGTAGTCGCGTACCTGGCCGACATAACCCGAGGCCCAGGCTTCCAGGTCGGCGGACTTGTATTGCAGGCCGAAGTCCAACTGGGTGGTCTTCTCTGGCTTCACGCCGTCGAAGGCATTCGCTGAGCCGGCGGCACCGGTGTTGGGGGAAAACAGTTCCCAGTAATCAGGGAAGCGCTCGGCATGGCCCAGGCCTGCGTAGACTGTGGTCGGGCTGCCTTCAAGGTCGTGCTCATAGCGCACAAAACCGGACGGCAGGGTGTCGGCACGGGTCTTGTCGGCGGTGGGGTTGGGGCGGCTCATCATTCCTGAACTGAGGGTCTGGCGAAAGTCCTTGGCCGAGGCGCGGTCCAGGCGGGCGCCGGTGATCAGTCTGTCACGCTCGGCGGCGTACCAGGTCAGTTCGCCGAACACGCCGTAGTTGTGGAAGTTGGCGTCCTTCTCGCGCGGCAGGTTTTTGTAAGTGTCGATGCCCATGGCGCTGCGCTGGCGGTGTTCGTTGGTTTGCGCATCGATGCCGCTGATCAGTTGCACATCGGCCCAGCGCCAGGTGGCCTTGATCCGTGCGCCGAGGGTGCGGCGGTCGACGTTGGAAGCCATGGGCCCCGCCATCATCCCGGTGCCCGACGGTGTGCGCAGGGTGTAGTTGTCCATCACGTGGTCGGCGTAGTTGTAGTAGACCTGGGCTTCGACCTTGTCCAACACGTCACCGATATTGGACTTCTCGAAACGCAGGCCCAGGCTTTCACGCTTGAACTGCGAACCGTCCATGCCGCGCCCGGCGTAACGGGCTTCGCCGTCACCTTTGCCCGCGGTCAGCTCCAGCAGCGTGTCGGCGTCCGGGGTCCAGCCCAGTGCGACATCGCCGTTCCATTTGTCATAGCGCGAGGCGACGGTATCGTTGTTGCCGTCCTTGTAGTCGTCGGCATGGGCCTGGTTGCCGATCACCCGGATGTAGCCCATTGGCCCGCCGGCAGCAGCATCGACGACTTTATCGAAGCGTCCGTTGGAACCGGCCAGGACACTGGCGTTGACCCGTGTGCCGAGTTCGCCGAACTGCTCCGGCTCACGGTCGAACAGGATCGTGCCGGCCGAGGCGCCGGGGCCCCAGAGTACGGTCTGCGGGCCTTTGATCACCGTCAGCTTGTCGTAGGTTTCCGGTGAGATGTAGGAGGTGGGCGCATCCATCCGGCCGGGGCAGGCGCCGAGCATCATGCTGCCGTTGGTGAGGATGTTCAGTCGCGAGCCGAACATGCCGCGCAGCACCGGGTCACCGTTGGTGCCGCCGTTGCGGATCAGGGCGAAGCCGGGGATGGTCTTGAGGTAGTCGCCACCGTCGCTGGCCGGCACTGGCTGGCGCGGGTCCTTGGGGTTGGTGATGACCGTCAGCGGTGAGCTGGGGGCAATGGCGGTGATCACCGTCGGGGCCAGTTCGTTGGTGTGCTCGGTGTGCTCGTCGGCGTGAACCCGCGCAGCCAACAGCGCACCACACAGAATGGCAAACACAGGGGTATATCCCAATCGGGAGTCAGCAGAAAACCTGGACATGACAAATTCCATCAATCAATCGTAAACAACACGGCCAGCAGCCTGCGGCTGTCTATTTGAAGTCGGCCGGGTGAAGTAACGCGGTGAAGTGTCTACGTGATGATGGGTGGTGCGCGGCTGCGGGCGCCGGGAAAGATGCTCTGCCGGGCATGGCCCAGACGCGGGGCGGGGATGATGGCGGTGGCCGGGGGGGCAGAGCCCAGGCTGACGAACGACACGCTGCCAGGCAAGGCCGGGCAACTGAACAGCAAACTGCAGTAGCCGCACTTTTCCCAGAGCACATGATGCTCATCCGGGACTTTGCTGTGCGCTGCGGGGTGTTGCGGCTCGCCATGGCAACTGGGTGCGTCCATGGGCATTTGCATGGACATGCCGGCGTGATGATCCATCGGCATCGCTTGGGAAATCAGCGGACCGATAAAGATCATCAGCATGGCGAACAGGCTGATCCAACTGCCGCGCGCAAGGCTCATCGGCTTACGGCGGGGCATGGACAACCTGGCGCGTGAGGCGCCCATCCGGGTGCAGGCCTGGAAGGTTTACTGGGTGTGCATGTGCTCGTGGCTGGCCATTGGTGCCTGTTTTTGCACCGAGACGTCCACTTTCACCGGGCCGGCTTTTTCGAAGTTCAGCGTCAGTGGGAAATGCTGGCCGTCGCGCAGGACACTGCGGTCTTTGAGGTCCAGCAGCATCACGTGGTAGGCCATGGGGGCGAACGTCAGATCGCCACCCGCCGGAACGGCAACACTGGTGACCTGTTGCATTTTCATCAAGTCGCCCTGCATCACATGCTCATGCAGCTCGGCCTTGGCCGCCACGGGCGTGTTGACGCTGAGCAGGCGATCAGGGTTTTCACCCTTGTTATGAATCACGAAATAAGCGGCGACCGTAGGTGCATTGGGCGGCAACTCCTGAGACCAGGGTTCGCTGACCACCAGTTCGCCGACCTTGAAGTCATCCGCATTGGCGGCACAGATCGGCAGCAACAACGCAGCCAGAAGCAGGGAAGATTTGAGCATGGCAGTTCTCCAGAACGGTTCAAAACGCAGTTCAATTGCGAAGTGATCAGACCGTTGGAGAGGCGCGGGGATTCAGGCTGGGCCACTGCTGGCGTGGTGTGGGGGATTGCAGTGATGGCGGCGGCAGGCTTTGCACCGCGTCGAATCGCGTGAAGTACAACTGCGGCACATGCCCTGGCAGCGCCACCATCGGCGCCGACCCTGAGCAGCACCAGCAATGCTGCATGTTGGAGTGATCGTCCGGTTGCGGCGCCTTTTGCTCCAGGTTCCCTAAGGAAATCGCCACCAGCTTGGTGCCGCTGGCGGAACAGAAACTGCCCCACAGCAGTTGTTCGACGGTGTTTGTCGACGACTGCATCGCCCCGGCCATCGGCATGGCAAACGCGTTGAACAGCACTGCAAAGCAGGCGATCCAGGCAAATGCAAAGCGTTGACGGGCCATGGCGGACTATCCGTAGGGTTAAGCGATCAGGTGGGTATTTAGCCTGATCGGGGGTGATAAGTAAAAAGCCGGTGTGCGGTTTGGTGTCGCAGTGACATCAGATTGCCGTGGCGTGCAGCTTGAGGCCGAGGGCTTTCATGACCTTCATGATAGTCGCGAACTCGGGATTACCAGTGCTGGAAAGGGCTTTGTAGAGACTTTCTCGTCCAAGTCCTGCACTGCGAGCGACTTGAGTCATTCCTTGGGCTCGCGCGATATCGTTCAGGGCTGTGCGAATAAGCAGGCCGTCACCGGCATCTTCCTCGAAGCAGGCGTCCAGATAGGCAGCCATGTCTTCGGCGGTCTTAAGGTAATTTGCTGCATCGAAACGGGTAAAGGATTCGTTCATCAGTCACTCCTTGATGCCGAGGTTTTTTGCCATTTGCCTTGCACGCTTGATGTCTCGTTTTTGTGTTGATTTGTCGCCGCCGATTAGCAGCAGATAAACCACCTTATCTCGACGGGTAAAGTAGACGCGATATCCTGAACCATAGTGGATTCGCATTTCGCAAACGCTGCTACCTACAGACTCGCAGTCGCCGAAGTTTCCTAGTTCTGCCGCTCGCAGCCTTGCCAGGACCCGTACTTTTGCGAGTGGGTCCCGAAGTGCTTCCAGCCAGGTGACAAACTCGATGGACTCATCAAACTCGATCATCTCGAATCGTATTCCTTGGGATACAGGATGGCAAGTCGTGACGTGCTGCGCGAGGCGCCGCGCCCTGATCGCAACTTTCTGGGTTAGAAAAACGTGAGGGAGAATCTTAGGGCGGTGGCTTTTGGCTGAACTAGGTAGCGGGTTCGGAGAGAGATGTGAGGCCAATCGCTTTTTAACGCAGGCTTGTCAAAAAGATGTCGATGACTGAGGCCCTTTCTTACGAGGTGATGGCGCTGAGCGTGTAGGTCAAAGCGATCACCTGTAGCCGCTGGCGAAGCCTGCGATCGGCTGCGCAGCAGACGCCAGAGTCTTGAACCTGCCGAAGGTCCTTCGGCCCTTATCGCCGCCTCATTCTTCGGCAGCGGCTACAACGGGCCCAATGTGTGACGGCTCTTGGCTGCTGACACACAAGACAGTATCTACAAAAAGCCAGGTCTTTGAAGTTGCGTAGATTCCAATGTCCGCAGCAGCGCATCTGCAGTCAAAAATTCCCGATCCACGCCCACCAACACCGGGCGTTTCAAAATCAACACCGGCACCCCACGCTCCCGCGCCACTTCCAGCTTGGGCTCTGTGGCGCTGCTGCCGCTGTTCTTGCTGATCAGCACATCAATCTGCCGGCGCTCGAACAACACCCGCTCATCCTCGAGCAGAAACGGCCCGCGAGCGCCGATCACTTCACAGCGCTCGTTGCCCGGGTAAACATCCAGTGCTCGCAAGGTCCAGAACTGCCCGGCGGGGATCTCCTCCAGATGTTGCAGGGGCTCACGTCCGAGGGTGAACAGTGGGCGTTTGAAGGGCTTCAGCGCTTCGGTCAATTCATCCCAGCCACCAACTTCACGCCAGTCATCCCCGGCTTGCGGCTGCCAGGCGGGACGGCGCAAGGCCCAGCAGGGCACACCGCACAGGCGCGCCGCATGGGCAGCGTTATGGCTGATTTGCTCGGCATAGGGGTGCGTGGCATCCAGCACCAGCGCGATGCCCTCGTCGCGAATAAACTGCGCCAGTCCGTCAACGCCGCCGTAACCACCGACGCGCACCTGGCATGTCAGGTCGGTGGGCACCCGGCCGATGCCCGCCAGACTGTAGATATGTTCCGGCCCCAACGTGCGGGCGATGGCCAGGGCTTCAGTGACGCCGCCCAACAGCAGGATGCGTTTCATAACGGCTTGATCACTTCCAGCAAGGTGATCGGCAGCGCCTGGCGCCAGGTGTCGAAGTTGCCCAAGGGTTGCGCCTGGGCGATGTGGATGCGCGTCAGCTCGCCGCCGTGTTGTTCGCGCCAGGCCATCAGGGTCATTTCGCTTTGCAGGGTCACGGCATTGGCTACCAGCCGGCCGCCGGGGCGCAGGTGGTGCCAGCAGGTGTCCAGCACGCCGTCGCGGGTCACGCCGCCGCCGATGAAGATCGCGTCCGGTGCTTCCAGGCCGGCGAGGGCTTGGGGGGCGCTGCCGCGAATCAGTTGCAGGCCGGGGACGCCGAGGGCGTCACGGTTGTGTTCGATCAGCCGTTGCCGGCCGTCATCCGCTTCAATGGCCAGGGCTCGGCAGCTGGGGTGGGCGCGCATCCATTCGATGCTGATGGAGCCACTGCCAGCGCCGACATCCCATAGCAGCTCACCGGGGACGGGCGCCAGGCGGGCCAGGGTCATGGCGCGAACATCACGTTTGGTCAGTTGGCCGTCGTGCTGGAAAGCCGAGTCCGGCAGCCCGGCAAGGCGTGACAGGCGCGGGGTGTTGGTGTCGGCAACGCAGTCGATGGCCACCAGGTTCAGGGCCGCAACGGGCAGGTCCTGCCAAGCCTGGGCGATGCCATCGACACGCCGTTCATCCGTACCACCCAGGTGCTCGAAGACGCTCAAGCGACTCGGGCCGAAGCCACTGGCGCGCAACAGCGCAGCAATCGCCGCCGGGCTCTGGCCGTCGTTACTCAGCACCAGCAAGCGCACGCCGCTGGACAGGTGGGCATTGAGCGCCGCCAATGGGCGGGCCACCACCGACAGCATCACCACATCCTGCAACGGCCAGCCTAAACGCGCTGCCGCCAGGGACACGGAAGAGGGCGCGGGCAGAATCAGCAGTTCATCGGCGGGCAACTGTCGTGCAAGGCTGGCACCCACGCCATAGAGCATCGGGTCGCCGCTGGCCAGCACACAGACCGCTTCACCGCGCCGGCTCAGCACCGGTTCCAGGGAAAACGGGCTGGGCCACAACGCGCGCTCACCGCGAATACACGCCGGCAACAGGTCCAGTTGGCGCTGGCCGCCAATAATGCGAGAGGCGCGCAACAGAGCGTGCCGGGCATTTCTGCCCAGGCCCTTGAAGCCGTCTTCACCGATGCCTACTACCGTCAGCCAGGGCGACATATGAATTCCTTGAACGACATCCGACGGGCAGGCTTTTCATGCCGTCGGACAAAGCAGGCATAATACCGCGCCTTTACCCGTTAACCGGTAGCCCCCGTGAAACCACTGCCACTGTCCACGCCATTGCGTCCCTCGGGTTGTCCGGGGTTGCTGCGTATTGTCCAGGCGTTGGATGGCGGGATTTGTCGGATCAAATTGGCGGGCGGATCGATCACTGCCGAACAGGCCAACGCCGTAGCAGATGCGGCACAAATGTACGCAGGCGGGGTGATCGAAGCGACCAACCGCGCCAACCTGCAGATTCGCGGGATCGGCGCCGAGCACGACGCCCTCATTGCCACGCTGCTGGCGGCGGGCCTGGGCCCGAGCAGCGCTGGCGGGGACGATGTCCGCAACCTGATGCTCAGCCCCAGCGCCGGGATCGACCGCGACATGTTGTTCGATACCCGGCCCCTGGCGGAACAGATCCTCGCCACCTTGCAAAGCCACCCACGCTTCCATGAGTTGTCGGCCAAGTTCGCTGTGCAGTTGGACGGCGGTGAGGCCCTGGCGATGCTCGAACATCACCATGACCTGTGGTTGTCGGCCTTTGAGGCGAATGGTGAGACGCTGCTGGCGTTCGGCTTGGCCGGTTGTCCAGGTCATGATGCACCGCTGGCCGCTGTGCCGCTGGCACAAGGGCATGCGCTGGTAGCGGCTGTGCTGGAGTGGTTTCTTGACCTGGCCCGGCCTGAACAAACACGCATGCGGCATCTGTTGAGCGAAACGACGGTGGATCACTTTCTGGGGCGACTGCGTTTGCCATTGCGGCCTGCCGCCGGTTTTTTACGCCGTGCCAACCCCGCACCGTTGCACTTGGGCAGTTATCCACAGCACGAGGAAAACCGGGTTTACGTCGGCGTTGTCGCCCCTCTCGGAAGGTTGGACGGCGCCATGCTGCAAGGCGCTGCCCGCTTGGCCCGCGAATATGGCGATGCCAGCCTGCGATTCACGCCATGGCAAGGTGTGCTGCTGCCCAATCTACTGGCCAAGGACGCCGCTGTCGTCACCGAAGGCCTGGAGCAATTGGGCTTTCTCTGTTCGGTGGATCAGCCCTTGGCCCGGCTGGTCGCCTGCACCGGTTCTACGGGCTGTGGCAAAGGCCTGGCTGACACCAAGGGCGACGCCCTGCAACTGGCTACGCTGCTGCAGGGCCAGAACGTGCACCTGTCCGGCTGCTCGCGTTCCTGCGCCGCCGCCCACACTGCACCCGTCACCTTGCTGGCGGTGAGCCCCGGTCACTACGACCTCTATTTTCGCGAAGCAGGCCAGCCGGGTTTCGGCCGCTTGCACGCACGCACTCTTTCTATTGAAGCGGCGGGCGCCACGCTGCGCGCCGGCCCACGGAGCAACACCGATGATTGATTACATCCGCGATGGTCAGGAGATCTATCGCAACTCCTTTGCGATCATTCGCGCAGAGGCCAAGCTGGATCGCATCCCGGCCGACCTGGAAAAGCTCGCGGTGCGGGTCATTCACGCCTGCGGCATGGTCGACGCCATCGACGGCCTGCAGTTTTCCGACGGCGCAGGCAAGGCCGGGCGCGAGGCGTTGGCCGCCGGTGCGCCGATCCTGTGTGATGCGCGGATGGTCTCCGAGGGTGTCACCCGCACCCGCCTGCCCGCCAACAATCAGGTGATCTGCACCCTGCGCGATGACAGTGTGCCGGACCTGGCGCGCGAGTTGGGCAACACCCGTTCCGCCGCCGCCCTGGAATTGTGGCGTCCGCACCTGGAAGGCAGCGTGGTGGTGATCGGCAATGCGCCCACCGCGCTGTTCTACCTGTTGGAAATGCTCGATGCCGGCGCCCCCAAGCCGGCGTTGATCCTCGGTTTTCCGGTGGGCTTTGTCGGCGCTGCCGAATCCAAGGCGATGCTGGCCGCTGACAGTCGTGGCGTGCCGTTCGTGATCATGCAAGGTCGCCTGGGCGGCAGCGCCATGGCGGCGGCGGCGGTCAATGCTCTGGCCACGGAGGTCGAATAATGCAGGCTCGCGGACGTTTGATTGGCTTGGGTGTAGGCCCCGGCGATCCGGAACTGATCACCCTCAAAGCCCTGCGCCTGTTGCGTGAATCGCCGGTGGTGGCGTACTTCGTGGCCAAGGGCAAGAAGGGTAACGCCTTCGGTATTATCGAAGATCACCTGGTCGCTGAGCAGACCTTGATGCCGTTGGTGTACCCGGTGACCACCGAGGCGTTGCCGGCACCGCTGTCCTACGAGCAGGTGATCAGCGATTTCTACGACAGCGCCAGCGTTGAGGTGGCCGCACATCTGGATGCGGGGCGCGACGTGGCGGTGATCTGTGAAGGCGATCCGTTCTTCTACGGCTCCTACATGTATTTGCATGACCGCCTGGCCGAGCGCTACGAGGCCCAGGTCATCCCGGGCGTGTGCTCGATGCTGGGGGGCGCGGCGGTGTTGGGTGCGCCGTTGGTGTACCGCAACCAGAGCCTGTCGGTGCTCTCCGGTGTGTTGCCTCATGATGATCTCAAGCGGCGCCTGGCGGATGCCGACGCGGCAGTGATCATGAAGTTGGGGCGCAACTTTCCCAAGGTACGTCAGGTGCTGGAAGAACTCGGTCTGGCCGAGCGGGCGTTGTATGTGGAACGCGCGACCATGGCCAATCAGAAAATCGTCGCGCTGGATCAGGTTGAGCCCATGTCTTCGCCGTACTTCTCGCTGATCATCGTCCCGGGTGAAAGGTGGCAAGGCTGATGACGGCTCCCGCAATTGTGATTCTGGGCAACGGCAGCCTTGCCACGGCCCGCAGCATCCAGCAGTTATACCCCGAGGCGCTGATCCACGGCCTGGTCGAACGGGTTGATGGTGCTGACCGGGTGTACAGCGAATTCGGTGCGACCTTGCGCCAGTTGTACCAGCAGGGCACGCCGATCATCGCGTTGTGCGCGGCGGGGATCGTGATCCGCACGCTGGCGCCGCTGTTGCTGGAAAAAGGCGCTGAACCGGCGGTGCTGGCCGTAGCCGAGGATGGCAGTGCCGTGGTGCCGCTGCTCGGCGGCTTGGGCGGAGTGAATGGGCTGGCGCGGGAAATCGCCTCTGCGCTTGGCGTTGCTGCCGCGATTACGACCAGCGGCGAGTTGCGTTTTGGCACCTGCCTGCTCAACCCGCCCAAGGGTTATCAGTTGGCGGACCTGGAGCTGGGCAAGCGCTTTGTTTCGGACCTGCTGGCCGGTGAATCGGTGCGTATCGAAGGCGCCGCGCCGTGGCTGGACCAGGCCAATCTGCCCGAGGACCAGCAGGCGAACCTGGCGATTCATGTGGGCAACCGCGAGCGCGTACCGGCGCCCAATGAGTTGCTGATTTATCCGAAGAATGTCTGTGTGACTTGCCGCCCCGGCGCGCAATTGGCCCTGCGGATTCGCGAGGCATTGCACGACGGCGGAATCGCGGTGCAGTCCCTGGCGTGCCTGTTGGCCAGTGACCAGGACATGGCCAGTCCCGAGCTGCATGAAGCGTCGCTGGAGCTGGGCGTGCCGCTACGTTTTGCGGCCCTGGCGGACACGGACGACATTGTGATCACAGTAGCCGATGATCCGTTGGACTTGTCCTTCATCGGTCGCCCGCGTGGGCGCCTGGCGGTGATCGGCCTGGGCCCGGGCGCCGCCGAGCTGATGGTGCCGGCGGTCAAGGCTGAGCTGGCGCGCTGTACCGACGTACTGGGTTACGAAACCTACGTGCGCATGGCCGGGCCGTTTCGTGCCGATCAGGTCCAGCATTGCACTGACAATCGCGAAGAGATGCAGCGCGCGCGTCACGCGTTTGAACTGGCTGCCCAGGGGCGTTCGGTGGTGGTGGTTTCCTCCGGAGACCCAGGCGTATTCGCCATGGCGGCAGCGGTATTGGAAGCCTTGCACGAGTCCACTGACCCGACCTGGCGGCAGGTCGACCTGCAGATCCTGCCGGGTGTCTCGGCGTCCCTGGCCACTGCGGCCCAGGCGGGTGCACCGCTGGGCCACGACTTCTGTGTGATGTCGCTGTCGGACAACCTCAAGCCTTGGTCGATTATCGAGAAGCGCCTGGACCTGGCGTCCCAGGCCGACCTGGCCTTGGCGTTCTATAACCCGATCTCCCGCTCGCGGCCGTGGCAACTGGGACGTGCCCTGGAGATTGTCGCCCGGCACCGTACCGTCGAAACGCCGGTGGTGTTGGGCCGTGACATCGGGCGTCCGGGGCAGACCTTGCGGGTCACCACCCTTGGGCAACTGACGCCGGATCAAGTGGACATGCGCACCATGGTGTTGATCGGCTCGTCCACCACCTGTGTGTTCCCTCGGGCAGGTGGCGGTGAGTGGGTCTACACGCCGCGCTGGTATGGGGAAAAACCAGCGTCCTGAAAAGGTCGGTGCCTGTGAAAGAAAGCTCCGAGTCACAGTGGGTAATTACCCGCGGTGACTTGGGGCTTTTTCGTTTGCGGCTCAGGAAAGCTGGAAGGCTTGGATGTGTGCCTTGTGATTGCTGGGCCGGGTTGTTCTGGTCGCTCTTCCCAGACATGTTTGTCGTATGGAAAGCCCGCAGGTGAGTGGACTACCGTTGAGGTAATCCCCATGTGGGGTGTTTGCGGAGAGAGACCAATGGAGCGATATAACAGAAGGATCAATAGTGCCAAAAGGAGAAAATTGATTGCGGCCTACAAGCTGCCAGGGGCGCCAGGTTCGGGGCAACTTGCACCGTCCGACAGTGAGGATGATTTCAACGCGGCAGTGGTGAATAACAGCGTCATCTCGTTTGTGGAGGGCATGTCGGGTCTGAACAGGGAGTACACCCGCAAGAGTTATCTGCTGGCCAGCAGCTATGTCAGCGATGTCTTGAGGATCAGTCGGGGCACTGAAGCCTGGTATGACGAGTTCATCAAGGTCATGATCAGCCTGGGTTGGCTGCCGGTGCGCAGCAGTTTCGAGCGGGTCTCGACCTCCGGCAAGGGCCTGACGGTCCAATTGGCGGCCTTGAATATCATTGCCGCGACGGTGACCGCTGCGTCCTTCTCGGGGCCGCTGCTGACAGCGCTGCCGAAGCTGGCAGCCGATGCCGTTGAGGCCTTGAAGCAGCAACCTGCTTCTTTTGATTTATTCAAACGTAACAGCAGCGTGCATGACGGCGGGGATTTCGGCCTGGCGTCCTGTACCGAGAGCAACGGCGAAATCATGATGGTGCTGGTGATCTACAGTTCCCATGGCGTCAACAAGCAGGTCGGTGTTCCATTCATAGAGTGGGACAGTTCTTCTTTTGAAGCCTTCAGCGGGCAAACCTGTCTGGTACTGAATACCGCTGTAGTCAACGAAAAGACCGTGCAGCTAATGCGCGAAAGTGCGGGCGACAAAGTGCAATTGGCAATCGCCAAGTACAGGATCTGAGCCTTACGGCACCAAGTAACCACGCACGCCGGTGAAGATGATCTGCGCCGCCAGTGCGCATACAAACAAGCCCATCAGACGGCTGACAATCTGCAGGCCCTGGTCACCGAGGATGCGCTCAATACGGTTGGACAGGTAAAGCACCACGCCGACCGTCAGGCTGGCCAGGGCAATGCTGAGGATCGCGGTGATCTTGTCGTCCCAATGGGGCTGACTGACGCCCATCACCAGCAGTGCACCGATGGTGCCGGGGCCGACGGTCAGCGGGATAGTCAGCGGGACGATGGTCACGTCCTGTTGCACGTTGTCGGACTGTACCGCCGACTTGCCCTGAGCCATGCCCAGCGCTGAGATGAACAGCACGCTGCCGGCACCGATGCGGAAGGCGTCCACCGTGATGCCGAATACGCTGAAAATCACTCGGCCAAACAGGTAGAGCAGGACGCTCGATACCAGGGTTGCCAGGGCCACCTTCCATGCCAGGCGTCGCCGCTCCTTACTGGAGTAGCCGCGGGTCAGGCTGATAAAGCAGGAAAGTACGAAGAAGGGGCTATACAGCACCAACATCTTCAAATAAACGCTGAACAACACATGGAGCATGGTGGGAGCTCACAGCGAAGGAGGGCGAGCGGGAGTTTATCAGGCCTGATGCAAACGGGCTTGTATCGATATTTGTGGCCGCTGTCGAGGTACGGTCATGTCAGGACGTGTGTGCTGTTTTCTGCTCGCGCTGTGCCACCCAATATTCCACCAACTCCCGCAGTTGCGACAGTTCCACCGGCTTGGCCATGTGTCCGTCCATCCCGGCCTGACGTGCCCGTTCCTTATGTTCCGAAAGAATGTGCGCCGTCAGCGCCACGATCGGCGTGCGGATACGCTGGTTGCTGACTTCCCATGCCCGCAATTGCTGAGTAGCAGAGAACCCGTCGAGGATAGGCATCTCGCAATCCATCAGTACCAGGTCGTAACGCTGGGCCTTCATCGCTTGCAAGGCTTCCTCGCCATTGCTGGCGGTATCCGGTTGCAGGTTGAGTTTGCCGAGCATGCCGCGAATCACCTTGGTGGAGATGCTGTTGTCTTCGGCCACCAGGATGCGGAAATCGCTGGGCACGGTCACCGCCGTGGGGGCGCTGAGGGTCTGCTGGCGCGACGGGACGACGCCCTTGCTGCGTTGGGTCAGTTCGTCGGCCAAGGTGGTCTTGAGGGTGTAGCCGGCCACCGGCTTGGCGAGGATGCGCTTGATCCCGCAATTGCGCGCGATGATCTTGCTCGGGGCATTGCTGATGCCGGTGAGCATGATCAGCAGAATGTCGTGGTTCAGGCTCGGGTCTTCCTTGATCTTCGCCGCCAGTTGCATGCCGGTCATGCCCGGCATGTTCTGATCCAGCAGGACCACGTCGAAGTAGTCCCGCAGGTGCGCCTTGGTCCGCAGCAGGGCCAGGGCTTCCTTGCCCGAAGGGACGGCGCTGACATTCAGGCCCCAGGCCGTGCATTGCTGCACCAGGACCTTGCGGCAGGTGTCGTTGTCGTCCACCACCAGTACCCGCGCACCCTTGAGGGGGCCGTCGAGATCGGAGGTCGGATGCTCCAGGCGTTCCGGGTCCAGTGGCAGCGTCAGCCACAGGGTGCTGCCCTGATGGCTGCCGCTCTTGATGCCAAATTCGCCGTGCATCAGCAGGATCAACTGACGGGCGATGACCAGCCCCAGGTGACCGCTCAAACGGGTGGCCGAAAGGAAGTTCTTGCTGTGCAGTTCACTGTGCAGCAAGGCGTCGCGCTCGGCGGCTTCCATCGGCAAGCCGCTGTCTTGCACGGCAATGCGCAGGCGCGGCTTGCTGCTGCGCTCATCCAGGGCGACGACGATCAGTACTTCGCCTTCATCGGTCTTGTGCAGGGCATTTTCCAGCAGGCTCAGCAGTGCTTGGCGCAGGCGTGTCGGGTCGCCGCTGATCACACGTGGCACTTGGGGCTGGATAAAGCTGATCAGCTCGACGTTCTGCTGTTCGGCCTTGGCGCGGAAAATACTCAGGCAGTCTTCGATCAGCGCGTTGAGGTCGAACTGCACGTCGTCCAGCTCGATCTGCCCGGACTCGAGCTTGGAGATGTCGAGGATCTCGTTGATCAGCGTGAGCAGTTCGTTACCGGCGCTGTGGATGGTTTGCACATAGTCGCGCTGCTTGACCGACAACGGCGTGCCCAACAACAGCTCGGTCATGCCCAGCACGCCGTTCATGGGCGTACGGATCTCATGGCTGATCTTCGCCAGGAACTCGGCCTTCGCGGCGATTTCGGCGTTGCTTGCTGCCAGGTCGCGGCTGAGGCTGAAACGGTCTTCGGTGATGCTGCGTTGGCGTTCGGTCAGGGCCAGGCTCATCAGCAGGCCGCTGATGCAGATAAAACTCAACAGGGTGACGATCAAACCCTGGGGGGCTACCAGCGTCAGGCCCAGCAGTGCAGGCAGGATGATCAGCGTGCCGATGTTGAACACCACCATGGCCAGCATGAACAGCCGTGCTGGCTGGTAACCTTTTTGCCAGTGATAGGCCGAGACGAACAGCATGCTCAGGCCGGCCAGGGCCACCAATGCATAGGTGATGATATTCAGTGGCAGGGTGTTGACGAACAACAGCAGCAAGCCGCACAGGATGATCAGCAGGATGTCCGCCATCAGCAGCTTATTCAGCGGATGCGGGCCGAGGGGCGCGAAGAAGCGGTAGGCGAACATCAACCCGCAGGGTGCTGTCAGCAGCAAGGCGAGGTAGGCGCCCGGCGTCTGGGCCGCATGCCAGTTTGGCAGCCATGGGCCCAGAATGTTGAGCAACAGCAGCAGGCTCAGCAACAACAGCATTTCGCAGGCGGCCAGCCACAGGCTGCTGCGGGAGCGATGGTAGGCGTAGCGGGTCAGGTTATGCAGGATCAACATCACCAGGCAGCCGAACAGCAACCCGTAGACCAGCGTCTGGTTCTGATTGGCGGCGGCCAGCACCGCTGGCTCCAGGGTGATATACGGTCGCAGCTCGTGTTCCGAAACCAGGCGCAGGTAGACGTCCAGCGGCTTTTGGCTTTGCGGCAGCGGCAGCATGAAGTCGCTGCTGGGCAACGGGCGTTCCGCCTGGGGTTGGCGGGTGCCGGTGGTTTGCTGCTCCACCAGGGTGTCGCCGTCCAGTACATACAGGTTCAGGTGTGACAGGTCGGGGGCGAACACCCGCAGCACTTGCTCGTGTGTGCCGGGTTGCAGCTTGAAGCGTACCCACAACGCACCGTCCGGTTCGGCAGCGGTGATCCGGTCCAGTTCGATGGGGCTGAATTGATTGGTGTAGCGAGGGGAGCGGATATCGCTCAGTTGCAGATCGGCTTGTTCGTCAAGCAATACTGCCCAACTGCTGCCTTGTGCGGCGGCCTGGGCCGGGAACAGGCAGAGCAGGGTCAGCAAGCTGACAGTGAAACCTATGGCGATCCTGAGCCAGCGCACGGCGAAATCCCTTCGTAGATTAATGCACGGGGTAACTATGCGCGGGGCCGCAATAGTACGGCAAGGGCCAAGGGCCCCTGCCTAACCGAACGGATAGCTGCTTACTGATCTTCGCCACGCTCACGGGCAATGGCACGGTAGCCAATGTCCTTGCGGTAGAAGCAGCCCTGCCAGTCGATTTTCGCGGCCAGCTTGTAAGCTTGCTGCTGGGCGGCATCAACACTGGTGCCCATGGCCGTGGCGCACAGTACACGACCGCCGGCAGTGACGACCTTGCCATCCTTGAGCGCGGTGCCCGCGTGGAACACCTTACCTTCCAGCGTAGCAGCCGCATCCAGACCTTCAATCACGTCACCCTTGGCGTAGTCGGCAGGGTAACCACCGGCGGCCAGTACGATACCGACGCTTGGGCGCGGATCCCATTGGGCTTCGACCTTGTCCAGGGCCTGGGCCAGGGCAGCTTCCACCAGCAGCACCAGGCTTGATTGCAGACGCAACATCACCGGTTGGGTTTCCGGGTCGCCGAAGCGGCAGTTGAACTCGATGACTTTCGGGTTACCGGCCTTGTCGATCATCAAACCGGCGTACAGGAAACCGGTGTAGACATTGCCTTCGTCGGCCATGCCGCGCACGGTCGGCCAGATCACCAGGTCCATCACCCGCTGGTGCACCTGGGCGGTGACCACCGGGGCAGGGGAGTAGGCACCCATGCCGCCGGTGTTCGGGCCGGTGTCGCCGTCGCCGACGCGTTTGTGGTCCTGGCTGGTGGCCATCGGCAAGACGTTCTTGCCATCGACCATCACGATAAAGCTGGCTTCTTCGCCGTCGAGGAATTCCTCGATCACTACGCGCGAACCGGCGTCACCAAAGGCATTGCCGGCGAGCATGTCGCGCACGGCGTCTTCAGCTTCCGCCAGGGTCATAGCGACGATCACGCCTTTACCGGCAGCCAGGCCATCGGCCTTGATCACGATCGGGGCACCTTTTTCACGCAGGTAAGCCAGGGCTGGCTCGATCTCGGTGAAGTTCTGGTAATCGGCCGTTGGAATCTTGTGACGCGCCAGGAAGTCCTTGGTGAAGGCTTTCGAACCTTCCAGCTGGGCAGCGCCGGCGGTAGGGCCGAAGCAGTCCAGGCCACGGCTGCGGAACAGGTCCACCACGCCGGCGACCAATGGGACTTCCGGACCGACGATGGTCAGGGAAACGTTCTTCTCGGCAAAATCTGCAAGCTGCTCAAGGGCCAATACGTCGATGGCGACGTTTTCGCACTTGGCTTCAATGGCGGTGCCGGCGTTGCCGGGGGCGACGAACACTTTCTGGACGCGAGGGTCCTGGGCAACTTTCCAGGCCAGGGCGTGTTCACGGCCACCGCTGCCAATGATCAAAACATTCATTTCAAAAACCTCGGATGACGCTGAATTCTATGAGGCACTGTAGCCGCTGCCGCCAGGCTGCGATCGACCGCGAAGCGGGCGCAGGATCATGAAATCCATGAAGGTCCTTCGGACCTTATCGCAGCCTTCGGCAGCGGCTATAGATGCGTTATCAGTGACGGAAGTGGCGCATGCCGGTGAAGACCATGGCGATGCCGGCTTCATCAGCGGCAGCAATCACTTCTGCATCACGCATCGAGCCGCCTGGCTGGATCACCGCAGTGACGCCGGCCTTGGCCGCATTGTCCAGGCCGTCGCGGAACGGGAAGAATGCGTCCGATGCCATCACCGAACCCTGCACCTGCAAACCTGCATGCTCAGCCTTGATCGCGGCAATCCGCGCGGAGTTCACGCGGCTCATCTGGCCAGCGCCGACACCGATGGTCTGGCGGTTCTTGGCGTAAACGATGGCGTTGGATTTAACGTACTTGGCGACTTTCCAGGCGAAGATCAGGTCGTTGATTTCCTGCTCGGTCGGGGCGCGCTTGGTGACCACTTTCAGGTCTTCGCTACCGATCATGCCGATGTCGCGGCTCTGTACCAGCAAGCCGCCGTTGACGCGCTTGTAGTCCCAGGCAGCAGCACGATCAGCCGACCACTCGCCGCAGGCCAGCAGGCGCACGTTAGCTTTGGCGGCCACGATGGCCCGGGCTTCTTCGCTTACGGAGGGTGCGATGATCACTTCAACGAACTGACGCTCAACGATCGCCTTGGCGGTCTCGGCGTCCAGTTCACGGTTGAAGGCGATGATGCCGCCAAACGCCGATTCGGTGTCGGTAGCGTAGGCCAGTTCGTACGCCTGGCGGATGCCGCCTTCAGCGTCCGGGCTCACCGCCACGCCACACGGGTTGGCGTGCTTGACGATCACGCAGGCCGGCTTGACGAAGCTCTTCACACATTCCAGCGCGGCGTCGGTGTCGGCCACGTTGTTGTAGGACAGCTCTTTACCCTGCAGTTGGGTCGCGGTGGCGATGCCCACTTCGGCTGGCTTGGCTTCCACGTAGAACGCCGCGCTCTGGTGCGGGTTCTCGCCGTAGCGCATTTCCTGGGCCTTGATGAACTGGCTGTTGAAGGTCCGCGGGAACTGGCTGCGGCCTTCAGTGCTCAGGGTTTGTGCGGCCTGGTTCACGGTGCCCATGTAGTTGGCGATCATGCCGTCGTAGGCGGCAGTGTGTTCGAAGGCCTTGAGCATCAGGTCGAAGCGCTGGGCGTAGGTCAGGCCGCCGGCTTTCAGGCTTTCCAGTACGTTGGCGTAATCGCTGGCGTTAACCACGATGGCGACGTCTTTGTGGTTCTTGGCGGCCGAGCGGACCATGGTCGGGCCGCCGATATCGATGTTTTCGATAGCGGTCGGCAGGTCGCAGCCAGGCTTGTTGATGGTGGCTTCGAACGGGTACAGGTTAACGGCCACCAGGTCGATCGGTTTGATGCCGTGTTCGTTCATGATGGCATCGTCGATACCGCGACGACCGAGGATCCCG
>Ga0302228_10000631_pt1 | contig 28144 bp, 23 predicted proteins | sample II_Palsa_N1_2_FD_193519 | JGI IMG/M metagenome (GOLD analysis project Ga0302228, IMG submission 193519) | Peat permafrost microbial communities from Stordalen Mire near Abisko, Sweden - II_Palsa_N1_2 | ecosystem: Environmental > Terrestrial > Soil > Palsa > Peat permafrost | place: Sweden... | reverse complement strand
CGATGGCCAAGTGGATTGTTCGTTGCTCTGCCCGGCATTCGTGCCGACAGGCATTGCGAACGCCGAGCGGGTGCGGCCCGAAGGCTTGCGCAACGATGACCCACTGACGGCATCGCAGCGCATGGCCGGCAAGCAGCTCACGAAGGCAGTGGAGAGCGGTAAGCTGAGCGCGAAACAGGTGGCGGAACTGACCTTCGACGCGGTGCGCGAACGGCGGTTTTATGTGCTGACGCACCCGAAGATTCTGGCGTCGGTGCAACTACGTTTCGATGACATCACGCAACGGCGCAATCCGACCGATCCGTTGTCATTGAAGCCGGAGGTGAAGGGGTAGGAAGAGGGTTTGGGCGAGCGGCGCCCCGAATTCGCCGCCCTATGTCATCATCGCGAGCTTCCAACACCCGCCAATTTCCCTGCTCTCATGCCGCTGAATCCTGCCATTGCACAGGTCGTCGAACTCATCGCGAAGGCCAAGCGGCCGGCGTTTCACACGCTTTCGGCTTCCGACGCGCGCGCCTCCTACGAGCGCAGCGCGTTGATTCTCGACATCGCACCGGCCGCGATGTTCGATGTCCACGAGCTCACCATCCCCACGCGTGATCAAGCGTCCATCCGCGCGCGCCTTTATCACCCGGTCGAGCCCAACTGGGCCACGCCCACGCCTACGCTGGTCTACTTCCATGGCGGTGGTTTTGTGGTCGGCAGCATCGATACCCATGACTCGCTCTGCCGACGCCTCGCCGCCGATTCAGGTTGCGCGGTGGCATCGGTCGATTACCGGCTTGCGCCCGAGCACAAGTTTCCGACCGCCGTGCACGATGCCTTCGACGCCCTCACGTGGCTTCACGCGCAAGCGGCGTCGCTGGGGCTCGACAACACGCGCTTCGCAGTGGGAGGGGACAGCGCAGGCGGCACACTCGCCACGGTGTGCGCCTTGCTCGCCCGCGATGCCGGCATCCTGCTACGCCTTCAATTGCTGATTTATCCCGGCGTAAGCGCGCGGCAGGACACCCAGTCGCACGCGCAATTCGCAGAGGGTTTCGTGTTATCGGCGAAAACTATTCAGTGGTTTTTTGCGCAGTATCTTCGCGACGACAAAGACCGCGACGACTGGCGTTTCGCCCCGCTGGACGCACGCGGACCCGTGCCGGATTTCACCGGCGTTGCCCCCGCATGGATCGCCGCGGCCGATCACGATCCGCTCTTCGATGAAGACATAGCCTATGCGGCCAAGCTTGAAAGGGCGGACGTCGTGGCCGAACTGGTCCGCTATGAAGGCATGACGCACGAGTTCTTCAAGATGGGCGGTTTCGTGCCGGACGTGGCGAAAGCGCATGCGGACGCGGCCGATGCATTGCGTCGATACATGAACGTAATAGAGAGATAAAACCCGGCGCCAAGAACTTTACGCGCACAAAGTTTCGCTCGGAGTGAAAAGGTTCTAAGCCGCTCGCACGATCGTGAATGCATCGCTTCGTTCAAACGTGCCGGGACGTTGGATGTTATGTGAACCATCGTCGTCGCTGAGTTCCTTGATCTGCAGCGTCAAGTCACCGTCAACCGCCACCACCCGCAATGCCGTCGTACTGCGCGTGCCATAACCCTCGGACTCAATAAACGCCGCCGACAACACACGCTCGCGCTCGAGCGAGAGACCGGTCGACGGCAGCAGATGGTCATCGGCGAGTTGGGGATTGCGCATGGTCTCGATCAAGCTGTCCAGCGACGGCCGTTCATCGACGTGAAGCAGATCCCTCAACGCGTCGCGTTGCGCGACGAGCTTGGGCCAGGGTGTGTCGAGCAGACTATTCGACAACCCGTGAATGCCGGGGTCGAGCAGGGAAGGCGGGGCATCGGCACGATTGCCGTACCAGGCCAGTTCGCGCCGTGTGAAGTCGCCAACCACCAGATTGAACCCGTTGTACGGATGCCCGTCGCGGGCTACTGCGTCCAGATAGGCCATCGGCGCAACCGGGGCACCCGACAAAAAGTCACTGACCAGCGTACCGCGAGTCGGCGAGTTGGGCCGCACTTCCGCCGGCGCCCGATAGTTCGTCAACGCGGCAAAACGGCCGTCGCGCGTGACGCCGAGCCACGTTCCGCCGCCCGTCAGATCGCGTCCGGCGAGCACTTCCGACGCGTTTTCCCACCAGTGCAACGGCTCGGTTTCACGACGAAAAAACTCGTCGCGATTGGCCGCGAGCGTGAGCAATGGGCGCTCAGCATCAGACGCCGCGGCGTCCGGTTGCCAATCGAAGACAATCAGGCACATGAGCGAACCGTCCGCAATAAATCAGACTTCGCTCGGCAGCGCATACGGCAGCGGCGAGAACTTCAACGCGGGACCGTCCGCCGCACCGACGTGTATCGAACCCTGCTCAAGCGCCGCGAGCTTGATTTCCACGAGCGCATCCACGCCGCCGCCGGGCGCGGGCGCCACATTGACCACGAGGCCGCACGGCTGGCCCGGGTCGTCGGAGTGGAACAGTTCGTCGCCGGCTTTCGCGGTATCGGCATGGGCGAGCGACGTGCGGCGCTTGATCGTGCCGCGATACTGGCTGCGCGCAACCACTTCCTGCCCGGGATAACAGCCCTTTTTGAAGTTGACGCCGCCGAGCACGTCGAAGTTGACCATCTGCGGGACGAATTGCTCCGAAGTCGGCTGCGTGATGCGCGGTTCACCTGCGTGAATATCGAGCCAGTCCCATAACTCGGCCGGCCCGCGCGTGAGCTGTTTTTCAATCTCGGCGAGGCGCGTTTCGACGTCGGCCTTCGGGCCGACCCACAGGAAGCGCGGCCGGCCGGCGGCATCGGGGACGCGGATCAGCGAGCCGAGCGGACCGTCCACTTTCACATGCACGCCGTCGGGCATGGCGTCGAAGAGATGGGACAGCGTCTTGCGAACGTCGCCGGCAAAACCCACCGCAGCGAGAGCCGGCGTGGCATCGACGAGCTTCGCTTTCGCGCGCATCACGAACATCGACAAGCGTTTTTGCACCGATGCCTGTATGTCAGCGGCGAGCATCAGACGCACGGCCTCACCGCACCGCCACATCAAAAACGACGCCAGCAAGCGGCCCTTCGGCGAGCAATAGCCGGCAAGACGCGCGCTTGACGCGTCCAGGTGCTGGACGTCGCTTGTCAATTGCGTGTGAAGAAAAGCAGCGGCGTCGTCACCCGTTGTATCGATGATCCCGAACTGCGTCAGCGGCACGAACACGCCGGCGTGGAGGACGGCGTCGAAGGGAGACGCAAGCGGAGATGAAAGCGATGAAGCGGTCGAAGAATTCATGGACCTGACTTGGGCGATGGCGAGCTTGTATTATATGGGTCTTACTTAGAGCGTGTTTCGCATGTCCCTTTTGAAGAAATGTTTGATCGCGGCTGTCGTCGCGGTCGTGGTTGGCGGTGCGCTCGCTGGGGGCATGTTCAAATGGGCAAATAGCCCGGTCGACCTGGCCTCACCCGAGCTCGACATCACCATCAAATCCCACAGCACGTTACGCAGCGTGGCCCTCCAGCTGGACCGCGGCGGTGCGCACGTCCAACAGCAGTTGTTCGTGCTGATGACGCGCGTGCTGGGTCTTTCCGCGCAGCTCAAGTCCGGTAACTACGCGTTCAAAGAGGGCATCACGCCCTACGAGATGCTGCAGAAAATCGCCCGCGGCGACGTCAATGAGTACGTGTCGACCGTGATCGAAGGGTGGACGTTCCAGAAAATGCGCAACGAACTGGACGGCAATCCGGCGCTGCAGCACGACACGGCCGGCATGACCGACACCGACTTGCTGAAGGCAATCGGCGCGCCGGACGACGTGATTGCTCGGGCGAGCGCGGAGGGCCTGTTTTTCCCCGACACCTATCTCTTCGACAAAGGCACGAGCGACATCGCCGTCTACAAACGGGCGTACAAGCTGATGCAGCAGCGCCTCGCCGAAGCCTGGGCTACCCGCGCGCAGAATTTGCCGTACAAGACGGCTTACGAGGCGCTGATCATGGCGTCGATTGTCGAAAAGGAAACCGGGCGCGCCGCCGACCGGCCGCTGGTCGCGGCCGTGTTCGCGAACCGGCTGCGCATCGGCATGCCGCTGCAAACGGACCCCTCGGTGATCTATGGCCTGGGTTCAGCCTACGGCGGCCGTCTGCGTAAAAAAGACCTGCAAACGGACACTCCGTACAATACCTACACGCGCATGGGCCTTCCGCCCGGTCCGATCGCGTTGCCGGGCGTCGCGGCGCTCGCGGCGACGGTCAATCCTGCATCCAGCACGGCACTGTATTTCGTGTCGCGCGGCGACGGCAGCAGCTTCTTTTCAGACAATCTCGGCGACCACAATCGGGCCGTCGACAAGTACATCCGGGGACAATGATGGTGCGCGGCAGATTCATCACGTTTGAAGGCATTGACGGAGCGGGCAAGACGACGCACCTCGCGTGGTTTCGTCAGCGCCTGGACGACAAGATTGCCGCCACGGGCCGTACGGTCGTGATCACGCGCGAACCCGGTGGTACAACGCTGGGTGAAAGCCTGCGAGACTTGCTGCTCAATCAGCCGATGGACCTCGAAACCGAAGCGTTGCTGATGTTCGCCGCACGCCGGGAGCATCTGGCGCAGATCATTGAGCCGGCGCTGGCCCGGGGCGACTGGGTGCTGTCGGATCGTTTCTCCGACGCCACCTTCGCGTATCAGGGCGGTGGTCGCGGTTTGCCGCGTGACAAGCTGGAAGCGCTTGAGCGCTGGGTGCAGGGTGGTTTTCAGCCAGACCTGACCGTGCTCTTCGACGTACCGACGAACGTGGCCAGCGAACGACGCGGCGCGGTTCGCTCACCCGACAAGTTCGAGAGCGAATCGGATTCATTTTTCGGCCGCACGCGGGCCGAGTATTTGCGCCGGGCGGCGGAATCGCCGGAGCGATTTGTGATAATTGACGCTACCCAGTCGATAATCGACATCCAGAAACAACTTGAAGCAGTGATTGCAAGTATTTGATTTTGCACGAAAATTAGTAAATATAATTTACTTTAAGTCTCGTTATCCGGCGGTTTTGGTCGTTGATATCTGCTGACACAACTTTCGGTCAAACCTCGAAAAAGCTTCAATTATTGTCAACAAACGATTGAATTCATTGAATTTTACCGGCGACTTAAAGTAAATTCAGACTCGCACGATTGCTTCGCAAACACCTGATCCAAAAGACTTTTCATGATCTATCCGTGGCAAACCGATGACTGGACCCGACTTGACCAACTGCGCGCAAGCTGGCCGCACGCGTTGCTCCTGCACGGTCGCGCGGGCATCGGTAAATTGCAGTTCGCGCAGCACCTTGCTCAAAGCCTGCTCTGCGAAACCCCGACCGACACGCGCGAACCGTGCGGAAAGTGCGTTGCCTGCTTGTGGTTCAGCCAGGGCAACCATCCCGACTATCGCGCGGTGCTGCCGGAAGCGCTCGCCGGTGAATTGATCAGCGACGACAAGGCTGATAAGGCAGACGCCGAGGACGGCAAGAAAACGAAGGTGCTGAGCAAGGAGATCAAGATCGATCAGGTGCTCGGACTGATGAATTTTTTCAGCCTCGGTTCGCACCGGGGCGGTTTGCGCGTCGTGTTGCTGTACCCGGCTGAATCGATCAACGTGTTCGCCGCGAACGCATTGCTCAAGACACTGGAAGAACCGCCCGCGGGCGTGGTGTTCATTCTGGTGACGGCACGCATAGACCGCTTGCTGCCGACGATCATCAGCCGCTGCCGCCAATGGCCGATGACCCTCCCGGCCACCGAGCCTGCCGTTGCATGGCTGGCTCAACAAGGCGTCGAGCGTCCCGCAGCCGTGCTGGCAGAAGCCGGCGGCGCTCCGTTGACCGCGCTGGCGCTCGCCTCCGATGAAAACCGCGCGCTGCGTGATTTCGCGCTGGCGCAGCTGGCCGCCGGGCCCGCCTGCGACGCTTTTGCGTGCGGAGAAAGCCTGCAGAAGCTGCCGGTGCCCATGGTGCTCAGCTGGCTGCAGCGCTGGCTTTACGACCTGCTCGCGCAAAAAGCGGCGGGGCGTCCGCGCTACTTCCCGGGGGCATCGAAGGCGCTCGAACGCTGCGCCGCGCAGATCGATACCGAGCGTTTCACCCGCTTTCAAAAGACGGTGACACGGCAACGCGCGGTGGAAAATCATCCGCTGAACGCAAGGCTGGTGTTCGAAGAACTGTTCCTGGGCTATCGCGACGTGTTCACCACGGCCTGACTACCGACTCACTTTTTTGCATACGAACGCTATGAATCCCAATTTCCGCGACGCCACGCTCGACGATCTTCCCGGCATCGTGGCCATCTACAATTCCACCGTGCCCTCGCGCCTCGTCACCGCTGATCTCGAGCCGGTCACGGTCGAAAGCCGGCTCGCGTGGTTTCATGCGCATGGCCCAAAGGCACGCCCGCTATGGGTCGTCGAAGAAAACGGCGAGGTCATCGCGTGGCTGAGCTTCTCCGATTTCTACGGCCGTCCGGCCTATCTGCGCACGGCTGAAGTCAGCATCTATCTCGCCGAAAGCGCGCGTGGCAAAGGGCTTGGGAAGCAGTTGCTGCAAGTGGCGCTGGAACGTGCGCCGGCGTTGGGTATCGACACGCTGTTGGGTTTCATCTTCGGCCACAACGAAGCGAGCCTGCGCCTGTTCCAGCGCTTCGAATTCCAGACGTGGGGGTCGCTACCGCGCGTCGCGGTGCTGGACGGCGTTGAGCGAGACCTCGTGATTCTTGGCCGGCGGCTTGGCTAAGCCGCACCGAATGATCGCTAGCTCGCCAGCCAACCCAATCCCGCTTTAACGGAAAACCCATGTTCGTCGATTCGCATTGCCACATCAATTTCGAAGGCTTAGCCGACCGTCTGCCCGAGGTGCTCGACAAAATGCGCGAGCTGAAGGTGACGCATGCGTTGTGCGTATCGGTTGATTTGGAAACGCTGCCTTCGGTGTTGAAGATCGCCGAAGAAAACGAGCATATTTATGCATCGGTCGGCGTGCATCCGGATCACGAGGACGCGCGTGAACCGAGCGTGGCGGATCTCGTGGAACTGGCTCGGCATCCGAAAGTTGTGGCTATCGGCGAGACGGGGCTGGATTATTACCGTCTGGAAGGTCGCAGCATCGCCGATATGGAATGGCAGCGCGAGCGCTTCCGCACACATATTCGGGCGGCGCACGCGACGGCGAAACCGCTGATCATCCACACGCGTTCGTCGTGGGAAGACACGCTGCGGATCATGGCCGAGGAGCGCGCAAGCGTGCCGGGCGGCGTGATGCATTGCTTCACGGAGCCGTGGCATGTCGCCGAGGCGGCGCTCGCCCAGGATTTTTACATTTCGCTGTCGGGCATTGTCACGTTCAAGAGCGCGAAAGACGTGCAGGACGTCGCGGGGCGTGTGCCGCTCGAGCGTTTGCTGATTGAAACGGACTCGCCCTATCTGGCGCCGGTGCCGTATCGCGGGAAATCGAATGAACCTGCGTACGTAAGTTATGTCGGACGCTTCATCGCGCAATTGCGCGAGATGCCGGAAGAAGCATTGGCGGCCGCTACAACGCGTAATTTCTTCACGCTATTCAAGATCCCGCAGCCGCAGCCGCAGCCGCAGCCAGTCGAGCATTGAAGCCCGCGACGGTCCTGCTACGGATCTTCACCGTAGCGCGTTGAACGCTCGCCCGGCAGATTCATTATTAGAACGTTAAGTAATCCGTAATCCCCAAGGAACACATGCTTACATTTTCGACGGTTTCCTCTACGACCCTTTCAACACGCGCAATCCGTCAATCCGCGTTGACGCGCAAGACGTGGCGAACCCTGGTGACGGGCCTGGTGCTGACGGCCGCCGCCATCGCGCAACCCGCCTTTGCGACGCCTGCCGACTCCATGATCAAGGCAGTAAAGTTTGACGACATATCTGCCGTTAAAAAGCTGTTGTCACAGGGCGTGGATCCGAATCTCGTCGATGACACCGGCACGCCCCTGCTCGTGATTGCGGCAAGGGAAAAGTCGGACAAGGTGGGCAAACTGCTCGCCGATAACCCGAACATCGACCTTGAAAAGCTCGATCCCGCCGGTGAAAACGCGATGATGCTGGCCGCGCTCAACGACGACCTCACCTTCGTGAACCTGCTGATCGCGAAGGACGCGGAAGTGAACAAGAAGGGCTGGACGCCATTGCACTACGCGGCCACCAACGGTCACGACGACGTGGTGAAGGTACTGCTCGACCATTCGGCCTACATCGACTCGGGTTCGCCCAACGGCACGACCCCGCTGATGATGGCGGCGCGCGGCGGCCATCTGTCGACGGTCAAGTTGTTGCTCGATGAAGGCGCCGATTTGCGCGTGAAGAACCAGATTGGCCTGACGGCGGTGGACTTCGCGAAGCAGTATCACGAGAAAGACGTGGCGGAAGGGCTGGCGGCACGGCTGGCATCGATGCAAAACCAGGGCGCAACGGGCGCGTCCGGAGCACCGCAAAGCGGCGCAAACAGTGCAAAATGACGCTCGCACGGCGAGGAACCTGACTCAGGTTTGACTTTGGTCTGACTGACAACAGGTCCCGACCGCGCGATACGAGGAACAACGGGCATGATCCGGAAATGATGAGCCGAAAAAAGGCGCGTCCGGGTTCGTCCGTTGATAAGACGGGTTGGCCAACAAGACAGGATGTTTCCACCTGCGCATCCAGGCCGGCCCGCAACCGCCAACATAAGAAAGGACCATCATGCAGCGGGTTTTTGTCATGGCCAGTGTGCTCGCGTTTCCGCTTAGCGCGGCCGCGTTCACAGGCAACGATCTGAACATGCTTTGTACCAAGACGGACACAGCCTCACGCAGCGCATGCGCGGCTTATATAGAAGGTGCTGCTGACGGCATCTACAACACCATCGAAGCAATTGGCGGCACATCGGGTCCGCAGGTCGGCCAGTATTTTTGCCTGCCAGTCGATGTCAAACCGCAGGAACTGACGGACGCGGTACGCAAGTTCATCGCCGACAATCCGACGCGCGGCAACTTCAACGCCACGACCATGGTGTCGCTCGGGCTCGGCAAGGCTTTCCCCTGCAAAGCAGAAAAGTAAGCCGTCATTCGGCGTGACACGGCTCATTCAAGCCGACCGCCAAGACATCGAGCGACTGGCCGGCACGACGTATGCTGCAATGCAATAGAATAGTCATCTCATCACGCGGCCGGCGGGCCAAACCGGCCGGCCGCTGATTTCATCGCTGACGCCGCTGCGCTCCATGCGCACGCAGACGCTTTCGGGTTTCGCACATTCCCCGTCGTATCCCTCCGATATCACCTTCCAAGGCTGATCCCACGACGACGATGATCTCCCTCGCTTCCTTCGATCTCGACTCCTTCGAGCGAATCGCTTCCGCTCCGCTCAATACCTGGCCCGGCACGCTTGTCGTGGCGGCGCTCTCCGTGCTGTTTGCCATCGGCGTGCATCGCGTGGGCGCACGCATCCTGATGCGCATCGCGCGGCCGTATCCGTTGATGAGCGTGGTATTGCGCTTTATCGACAAACCCGCGCTCGCGCTGCTGATCATCCTCGGCCTGGGTTTCGTGCTGGTTGAAGCCCCCGATGCACTGCCGTTCGCCGCCGCGCTGCGCGACCTGCTCACCGTGATGCTGATTGTCGCGCTGACGTGGCTTGCCGTGCGCTCAGTGGGCGCCGTAGCAGAAGCGCTGGTGCAGGCCCATCCCCTGGACAGCAAGGACAACCTGCAGGCGCGTCGGATTCACACGCAGGCTCGCGTGCTGGCGCGTTCGGTGATGGTAGTGATCGTGATCATCGGCTTTGGCGGCGCGTTGATGACGTTTCCCGCCGTGCGTCAGGTCGGTGCGAGTTTGCTGGCGTCGGCGGGCGTGGCGGGACTCGTGGCAGGTATTGCCGCGCGGCCGGTGCTGGGCAACCTGATCGCCGGATTGCAGATCGCGTTGTCGCAACCTATCCGGCTCGACGACGTCGTGGTGATCCAGGGCGAATGGGGGCGGGTAGAGGAGATTACCGGCACCTACGTGTCGATCCGGATCTGGGACCAGCGGCGCCTGATCGTGCCGCTGCAATGGTTTATCGAGAATCCATTTACCAACTGGACCCGCAACAGTTCGCAGATCATTGGCACGGTGTTTTTCTACGTCGATTACCGCATGCCGCTCGCGCCGATGCGCGAAGCGCTCGAGCGGATTTTGCAGAACGCGCCGGAGTGGGACAAGCGCGTGCAAGTGCTGCAGGTCACCGACGCCACCGAAAAGTCCATGCAGCTTCGCGTGCTCGTCAGTTCCTTCGATTCCGGCTTGAACTGGGATCTTCGATGCCGGGTGCGCGAAGGCCTGCTGAACTTCATGCAGTCGTCGTATCCGCAGTTCCTGCCGCGCACGCGTGCGGATATATCGCCGGAGGGAGAGCATGTCGATTTTGTCGCGCCGCTCGAACGCAGCATGGCGGACGGCCATGACGGCGCGGCCGGAACGATCAGACCGCCGGTATCCCGCGGGACCGCCAACACGGAAGCCGATCCCGTGGCGAGCCGGGGAGAGCGGCACGGCCCGGAGGCATCGGCGAATTCGGCAGCGAGCACCGCGCCGAGTGCGCCCGGCGGCGGCGCGGCTAAACCCGCCGACCGGCGCTGAGCAGGCGCGGTGGCATCGAGATTGCGGACAAGCTCGCACTAAGCAACAGTAAGAGACCAAGAGGTGAGACCGCGAAGCACGCCCGGGCACGGGAGAACGCGACAAAGAAATTGAACTGAGGGCGGCCCCCGGAGCCGAACGAAGATCATCGACAAAAAATAAACGGCCACGACCCTTGCACGTAGATGCGCCATGAAGACGTGCCATGAAACGTGCCATGAAAAAAATACACACACCCTGAACAGAATCGCAAAAAAGGAAGCCAGTAATGACCCGCCTAGTCGTTGTATCGAACCGAGTAGCTTCTCCGACAGAAACCAAAGGCTCCGCCGGCGGCCTCGCCGTGGGTGTCTTCGGCGCGCTGAAGGACAGCGGCGGTGTCTGGTTCGGCTGGAGCGGCGACGTAGTCAGTGACAGTGTGGCGAACCAGGGACCGAAACTCGAACAGGACGGCGCGGTCACGTTCGCCACCGTGGGCTTGCCGAAGAAGGACTACGACCAGTACTACCGGGGTTTTTCGAACGCGACCTTATGGCCTGTCTTCCATTATCGCAACGACCTGGCCGTCTACGACCGCGAGGAATACGCGGGATACAGACGCGTCAATTCCTGGCTGGCGCATCGCGCAATCAAGCTGCTGCAACCCGATGACGTCATCTGGGTCCACGACTATCACCTGATCCCGTTTGGCGAGGCGCTGCGTTCAGAAGGCGTGACCAACCGGATGGGCTTTTTCCTGCATATCCCGTTTCCGTCACCGCAGATCCTGCTCAACATTCCGCCGCACGAGGAACTCGTCAAGTCGCTGTGCTGCTATGACGTAGTGGGTTTTCAGACACCCGGCGACCAGGCTGCCTTCCACGATTACATCGTGCGTCACGCACATGGAACAGCCACGGCCGATGGCGAAGTGGAAGCGTTCGGCCGCCGGCTTAAAACCGGCGTGTACCGTATTGGCATCTTCCCTGATGAAATCGCCGAGCAAGCCACCCGCGGCGAAGCGCGTCAGGATGTGATGGACCTGAAGCAGAGCCTGGAAGGCCGCAAGCTCATCATGAGCGTGGACCGGCTGGACTATTCGAAAGGCCTGGTCGAGCGCTTCAAGGCGTTCGAGCATTTCCTCGAAAAATCGCCGGAATGGCGGGGCAATGTCACGCTGGTGCAGATCGCGCCGCCCACGCGCTCGGACGTGGATACCTACCAGCAGATCCGCCATAACCTGGAATACGAAGCAGGACGTATCAACGGCCGTTACTCGGGCCTCGACTACACGCCGATTCGCTATATGAACCAGCGTTATGACCGGTGGAAGCTGATGTCGCTGTTTCGCGAGTCGCAGATCGGGCTGGTTACGCCATTGCGCGACGGCATGAACCTGGTCGCCAAGGAATATGTCGCGGCGCAAAATCCCGACGATCCCGGCGTGCTTGTACTGTCCCAGTTCGCGGGCGCCGCCGACGAAATGAAGGGTGCGCTGATGGTGAATCCGCACGACATAGTCGGCATGAGCGAGGCTATTGGACGGGCGCTCTCCATGCCGCTCGCCGAACGCCGCGAGCGCTACGAAACCAACATGGTGATGCTCCGCAAATACGACCTGGGTGTCTGGCGCGACTCGTTTCTCGCCGACCTGCGAGGCGTGAAATTGAACAAACAGCCGAACAAACGCCCGGCAAGCAACAAATAACAACACATGCAGCGCCGATGTAAAAAGCGGCTTGCCAACGGGATATCGGCCTGAAAACCGCAGGAATTCGTCGATATTCGAGTGTTTCGCGACTGTAACAGGGTCGTGAAAGTGAAAGTTTTGCCAACAATCAGGCTTCCACGGCCAATAATACGGTGTCGCCACGCGCGCGCTTTGCACCTCAACATCGCGCGCGAGGGCGACCGGCGCCCGTGCCGATCACTATCACCGACTAAACATCACGGCGACGTAAGACCGAGTGGAGACGTGAACAATGAGAATTGCACAAATAGCCCCGTTAACCGAATCAGTGCCGCCTAAGCTGTATGGCGGCACGGAGCGGGTTGTTTCGTATATCACCGAGGCGCTGGTTGAACTTGGCCACGACGTGACCCTGTTCGCTTCAGGTGACTCGCAAACCAAAGCGAAGCTGGAAGCCGTGTGGCCGCGCGCGTTGCGCCTGGACCCGGCTATTCGCGACCGGATCGCCCCGCATATGTTGCTGATGGAGATGGTGCGGCGCCGCGCCGACGAGTTCGACGTGCTGCATTTCCACATGGATTACTACTCGTTCTCGCTGTTCAAACGCCAGGACACACCGTTCGTTACCACGCTGCACGGCCGGCTTGATTTGCCGGAGCAACAGCCGGTCTTCAACACGTTCAATACTGCACCGGTTATCTCCATTTCGGACGCGCAACGTCATCCGTTGCCGCAGGCCAAATGGCTGACCACGGTGTATCACGGACTGCCGGAAGACCGCTATATGCCGCAGCCGGTTGAGCAGACGTACCTGGCATTCCTTGGGCGCATATCGCCGGAAAAACGCGTCGATACCGCCATCCGGATTGCCGGCCGTTGCGGGATGAAAATCAAGATCGCGGCGAAGGTGGACTCAGCGGACCGTGAGTACTACGAACGCGAAATCGCGCCGCTGATGGAGCTGCCGTATGTGGAATTTATCGGTGAAATCGCCGATGACCAGAAGGCCAGCTTCCTCTCTGGCGCCCACGCGCTGCTGTTTCCGATCGATTGGCCGGAGCCGTTCGGGCTGGTCATGATCGAGTCGATGGCGTGCGGCACGCCGGTGATCGCATTCAATCGCGGCTCGGTGCCGGAAGTGCTGGACGAGGGCGTGACGGGGTTTATCGTCGAGGACGAGATTGGCGCTGTAGCGGCCGTGAACCGGCTGCATACCGTGTCGCGCGAGGGTGTGCGCAAGCGCTTCGAAGAACGCTTCACGTCACATCGGATGGCGCAGCAATACGTTGATGCTTATCAGGCAGTCATGCGCGCGCAAAAGCGTTCACGCTTCAAACTGATTGACAGCGCGACGAGCTAAAAGGCGCGTTTAAAAGGCGCTTCGCAGCGTCAACGCCAAAAAGAAAACCGCCGCGCAGCACGACCAGAAGGTCGGGCTGCGCGGCGGTTTTAACTTCTGCGCGCTTGATTCAGAATCAGGCCGGCTCTTGCCGGCCGACGACCCTGATCAGATCTTCAGACGCGATACCTTAGTGCCTTCCAGCGAAAGGTTAGCCATCAGGCCAGCGTTCGTCAGCACGAACACTTCGACCGGCGCCGTTGCGGTGGTTGAATCGATATTGCCGTTAGCGCCCATCTTGACCAGCGCGACCGATGCATCGCCGCCGACCGACCAACCGTCGGTATTGCGGAATTTGTCGAGTGCGTCCTGCGTCATGAACAGGAAGACGATCGATTTCGATTGCGCGCCGGCTTGCAGGCCGATCGACCCAGATGTCGTGCTGTAGTAGCCGACCGAGCTGCCGCCAACCCGCAACGCGCCCTTGCCGTACTGCGCCCCGACGATGAAACCTGCCGCCAGCACCGACGGGAACACGAGCACGCCGCGCGCCTTGCCAACCAGCTCGCGCGAGCCGCGAGCGGTGACGTAGAGGCGTTGCATGGTTGCGTCGATATCCGCGTCGATCGAACGGCGTGCGTCCGCGTCGCCGGCGGTCTGTTGTGCGCCCTGATTCGACGTCGTCGTGCAACCGGCCAGCGCGAGGCCACCCATTGCAAGTGCGGCGGTCGATTTGATCATGAAGTTTCGTCTTTGCATCGTTTTCTCCATCGTGGTTTTTTGGGAAACCCCATCTACGGGTGTTGCAGCATGGCGTTTTATAACACAGCACGACCGTGAGCAACATGTCATGAAATGTCGCGGAGCCTTACCCCGCTTGGCTTGCGCCGGGTCAGGCAAATGCAATGAGGTAATTTTGACCTGCCTGGCCGAGATGCTGCCCGCATGAGAAAACGCTTGTTTGCGCGAAACATTCGTCTCTCACAACAGACAAAATCAGAGGACGCAAACCGCGGGCCAGCCCGTCCGGATTAGTTGAATTCCGGTCAAAGTTACCCGTCAAAATAAAATGAAAAACTGCGTGAGATAGTGCAAAAAAGCCTGCAGAGGTGTTGTCTCGGCGCTGCAATGCCAAGTTTCTATGGCTTGGCAATCCGTGTGGATTCATTGGCTTGCTTCGCTTTGTCGTTTTTCGTGGCGGGGCGGCGGAGGGAACGTCGAATCACGCCGATTACTGCGCCCAACAAAAACAGCGTGATTGCCGGCACAACCCAGTAGCCGATAAACGCGTGCCATAGATAACCGAATAGCACGCTGCGGCGAGTCGAATACTCCTCTTGGGCATCCTGGTTCTTGGCGGCATTGGCTGCGACAACATCCGCCGGACAGCCAGCTGTGCGCGCTTCGTCGAGGGAACCATGGCAGCGCGAAACGGCGGGGGAGGCACGTTGCGCGTCTGTGAATGTCCAGGTGGACAGGGAGTGAGCAAGATCCTGGGCATCGTACGCGAGCTGCTCACGAAGCTCGTTTGCCGCAACGATCATGACCGGAACCGCCCAAAAAACGATCACGACCAGCCACCGCCTGAACCAGCGGTTTTTATATCGCCATACCATCCTCGGGCCTCCGTCCGTTGCAGTGCTGCAAGCCGACTAGACTGTGGCGGACCGATGGCGCATTAGTTGTTCTGGTGGGCCGCCTCCGCGTCATCTTATGAGATAAAACGCGCGCCGCGTAGCACGACCGTAGCTGCACTGCAATAAGACGGGGCGGGGTTTTCCCGGGTTCGGGACTTCACCTATGCCCGATTTATTCGTGGATTTTGCCCGGATTCCTGGTCGATCCAAGCCCCGGGAAAACCACGAAAAAAGCCGCGTGCGGAAAGCCACGCGGCCTGGACTAACCATCGCCAACAATCGAACGTCACCTCGCTCCGGTTCAGCTCTTGTTGCTGAGACAGTCCTTCATGAAGGCCTTGCGATCGTCCCCTTTCTTGCCCGTCGCCGACTTGTTGCACGCCGTCATTTTTTGCTGCTGGGTCATCGGCGTTGCAGCCGCGGGCGTCGACGAGAGGCAGTCCTTCATGAAGGCCTTGCGGTCATCGCCTTTCTTGCCCGTCGCCTGCGCATTGCAGGTCGTCATCTTCGATTGCTGGCTGTTATCGGCAAACGCCGGTGTTGCAGCGAAGGTCACGCTTAAAGCGACGCCCAGTGCGAGCGCTGCCATGGTTGCCCGGATCTTCATGCGATTCTCCCTTTAAATGGATGACTTGAAACGAGGTGAAGTGCTGCAAGGTCAGGCACGTATCAATACCGCTGCGGCATTTGCCGTTGCTTTTGCCGTCATTGCCATCGTCAGGCGGCTTAATCAGGCAAACCCAAGGCAAGCCATTATGGCAAAAAGCCATACAAATGCCGTACGGTTTCGAACCTAGGGAGATTGAAAATCACATAACGCCCGCGTCAATCAAATGACGCCCGCATTAACCGAATCGAATCGAATCAAACCGATTAAAACCAATTCGACCTGTTGCGGGTCCATTGGTACGCGCTTTGTAAGCTTTCTTTCACCGATGGCAACGGTTTTGCGCAGGAGGCTTACAATTTCTATTTCGTCCACGCGCTTTAACAGCCAATGACGCTCGATGATTTCGCGCCCGCCAACGACTGGCACCAACAGGCATCCACAGGGGTAAGCCTCCGTTGTAGCGTCGCAACATTCGCGCGAACGGTGTCATCACGCCGACAAAGCGCCTTTGCACAGTCTCTCTCACACTCTTGATGCGCTGCGTTGCAAAGCCGTGCGATGCTGTCGTTCTACTGCTTAAAGGAGTCGCGTATGTCTCGCCCCTTATCCGATCACTACAAAGGTTTTGAAATCACCGTCCAGGCGTTGCGCCGCGCGAAAGAGCGCGACGAGCCGGACGACGGCCCGCGTCATTTCGACATCATCGTCAACATTTCGCGCAGTGCCAGTGGCGAGAGCGGGAAATCGGAGATGTTCGGGGTGCCGGAACAGGAACCGTTTGACAGTCCCATCGACGCGACACGAGCGGGGATTGAGTATGCGCGGGCGATCATCGACAAGAAGGTGGAAGGGGAGTCCGTCGATGAGCTGTGAACGCTTGCCGGCATTGTTGCATCACGCGTTACGCAAAAATCAGGGCCGACAGCAATTGCGGTAGGCAGCGGAAACGTCCACGCTCATACGGCCATGTGAAGCGCGTTTTCACGCGGTTTCACTTGAACGAAAGATATGCAGGCCTGCACAGGGATCTCGCGCGATGTTGAATCCCGTCTATCTGACGGAGTCGTGTCTTGATGTCCGGCACTACTTCCGAATCCCGACCGGAGGCGGCCTGGAGACAATCGATCTGCCCCCGAAGACAAGCTGCCGGAAGCGGCAACCTCGACACTCCTACACCCATCCTGTTTCATTCAATAACTGAACATCCAACAACTCAAAACGAAACCAGGAGATTGCCGCATGAACTCACATCGCAAACCTGTCAAACCCGCGCTGCGCCGCCGTTTCATGTCTGTCGCGCTGTCACTGGGCGCGTGCGCCGCGTTGCCGTTGTCGCTGTACTCCACGGGTGTCGCCGCGCAAGCCGCGCACAAGCCGAAGGTCGCGCTCGTGATGAAATCGCTGGCGAACGAGTTTTTCCTGACCATGGAAACCGGCGCGAAGGATTATCAGAAACATAACTCGAGTCAGTTTGACCTGATCACCAACGGCATCAAGGACGAAACCGATACCGCGAGCCAGATTCGCATTGTCGAGCAGATGATTGTTTCGAAGGTTGATGCACTCGTGATCGCCCCCGCTGATTCGAAAGCACTCGTCCCGGTCATCAAGAAAGCCGTGGATGCAGGGATCATTGTGGTGAATATCGACAATCGGCTTGATCCGGACGTGCTCAAGTCGAAGGACCTGAACGTACCGTTCGTCGGCCCGGACAACGCGAAGGGCGCAAGGCTGGTCGGGGATTATCTTGCCAAGCGACTTAAGGCCGGCGATGAAGTCGGCATTATCGAAGGCGTGTCGACCACGACCAACGCGCAGCAACGCACGGCCGGCTTCAAGGAAGCGATGCAGACGGGTGGCATGAAGGTTGTAGCGCTGCAATCCGGGGACTGGGAAATCGACAAAGGTAACGCCGTGGCATCGCAGATCCTGAACGCGAACCCGAACATCAAGGCGCTGCTGTGCGGCAACGACAACATGGCGCTTGGCGCAGTGGCTGCCGTGCGGGCGGCCGGTAAGGCGGGCAAGGTGCAGGTCGTCGGTTACGACAACATCAACGCTATCAAGCCGATGCTCGCCGACGGCCGGATTCTTGCGACCGCCGACCAGTACGCCGCAAAACAGGCGGTTTTTGGTATCGACACCGCTTTGAAGGCGATTTCCGAACACAAAAAGCAATCTGAATTGTCGGGGGTGGTGGAAACACCAGTGGTCCTGATTACCAAAAAATAGGTATTACAGGCATAGGCGGTGGATTTGTCTGCTTAAAATCTTAAGAAACGGGCGCCGTTGCCGATAAACGAGAGAATGGAATGAACAACTCGTTTTTTCGATGAATGGCCAAGCGGAGCCCGGAATCTTGTATCTGAACTTAGTGGGCTGGGTAGTGGGACGATATTGGGCCGTATTGGGCTAGTCCAGGCTTCGCGAACAGGCCCGGCTGCAAACGATTGCGGGCGGCCCTGCGCAGGATTACAAGCAATGCGATATTGAGGTCCGCAAGGTCCGCAAGGTCCACAAGGTCCGCGAAGTCCGGTTTCTGGCCGGGCGCAGCGAGAGGGGTGCGCGTTTAAAGAACGCAGCGGCTTTTCGCCGGAGAAGAGGATGGACGACAGAGTGGAAACCGCGCCGGTTCTCACGGTGAGCGGGATAGGCAAGACCTACGTGGAACCGGTTTTATCCGATGTCACGCTGGATCTGCATGCCGGCGAAGTCCTCGCGCTGACCGGGGAAAACGGGGCCGGGAAAAGCACGCTGTCCAAGATCATTGGGGGCCTGGTCGATCCAACGACCGGCACCATGACCTTGGGTGGAGCGCCTTACATGCCGGCCAGCCGCAAGGAGGCAGAAGCACTCGGCGTGCGCATGGTGATGCAGGAATTGAACCTGCTGCCTACGTTGTCGGTGGCGGAAAACTTGTTCCTGAACCGCTTGCCGCAACGCAAGCGATTCAAATTCGGCTGGATCGACCGGGCGGCGCTGCGCGAGGACGCCCGGCACGCGATGCAGCAGGTCGGGCTGGACGCGATCGATCCGGATACGCTCGTGGGCGAACTGGGGATCGGGCATCAGCAGATGGTGGAGATCGCGCGGAACCTGATTGGCGATTGCCGCGTGCTGATCCTCGACGAACCCACCGCCATGCTGACGGCGCGCGAAGTGGATCTGCTATTCGAGCAAGTCGAGCGCTTGAAAGCGCGAGGCGTGGCGCTGGTGTATATCTCGCACCGGCTGGAAGAATTGAGACGGATCGCCGGGCGCGCAGCGGTGCTGCGCGATGGCAAGCTGGTTCACATCGACACCATGCAAAACCTGACCAGCGACCGCCTGGTCACGCTCATGGTGGGGCGTGACATAGGTGAGCGGATTGATCTGGGCGAGCGGAGGATTCGCGACGTCGCGCTGAAAGTGGCTGGCATGAGCCGTGGCCAGGTGGTTCGCGATGTGTCGTTCGAGGTGAAGGCGGGCGAGATCTTCGGCATCAGCGGGTTGATTGGCGCGGGGCGCACGGAACTGATGCGGCTGATCTACGGCGCGGATCGGGCCGATAGCGGCGTGGTCTCGATAGCGCACGAAGGCGCTGCGCTCATGCCGGTGAAGATTACGTCGCCTGCGGACGCGGTGAAGAACGGCATTGCGCTGATCACCGAGGATCGCAAGGGCGAGGGTTTGCTGCTGCCGCAGCCTATCGCCGCGAACATTTCGCTCGGCAATATCGGCGCGGTATCGAGCAAGGGTTTTGTCGATGGACGGCGTGAAGCGGCGCTGGCGCAAAGACAGATCGATGCGATGCATATCCGCGCCGCCGGTCCGTTGCAACCGGTGTCGGAGTTATCGGGCGGCAATCAGCAAAAGGTGGTGATCGGCCGCTGGCTCGCACGCGACTCAACCGTGCTGTTGTTTGATGAACCCACGCGCGGCATCGATGTCGGCGCGAAGTTTGATATCTATGCGTTGATGGGCGCGCTGGCGCTGGAAGGGCGGGCGCTGGTGGTGGTGTCGAGCGATCTGCGCGAACTGATGCTGATTTGCGACCGGATCGGGGTGATGTCGGCGGGACGGATGACCGGGGTCTTCGAGCGAGACACATGGTCGCAGGACGCGCTGTTGGCAGCAGCTTTTGCCGGCTATGCGAAACGCGATGAAATCCTCCAGGAACCCATCGTGCCGGACGCCAAGGCGCCGCCTCAGCCAAGCGGCGGTGGATCGGTAGTGAAGCACTGAACCGGCACAATGGACGTCTTTAAAGCTGTTGAAGCACGGCAGTGAAAGCGGGTGAATCAGGTAAGGCAGCTGCAGCAGTTGCAGCAGTTGCAGCAGTTGCAGCAGTTGCAGCGCAGGCGCAAAGCAGCAAAAAGCTGCGGTGCCCGCCAGGCATGAAAGCCGGCGCGGGGAAAACGCCGGCGGGCGGCCGTCATTGGCAATGGCCGCACACAGGCAGGTGTAGGACGGTAAGACCCAAGCAGGCAACCGGGAACGCAAGGCTAGAGGGCAGCGCAGCGGGATGCGCGTTGCGGGGGCCAATTAAGAAGAGCAAGAAGCAAGACCAAGTCAGAGAGAAGGACCAAGTATGGCGACGATCAAAGATGTAGCAGCCATTGCGGGCGTATCGTTCACTACGGTGTCTCATGTCGTGAACAACTCGCGGCCCGTTTCGGCTGAGGTGCGGCTGAAGGTGGAGCGCGCGATCGTGGAACTCGATTACGTGCCCTCGGCGGTCGCGCGTTCTCTCAAGGCGCGCAACACGCTCACCATCGGCTTGCTGGTGCCGAACGCTACCAACCCCTACTTCGCGGAACTGGCGCGAGGGGTGGAAGACGGATGCGCAAAGAACGGCTATTGCATGTTCTTCTGCAATTCGGACGACGACCCCGCCAAGCAGCGCAGCTACTTGCGCGTACTGCAGGAAAAACGCATCGACGGGCTGGTGATTGCGTCGGCGGGAGAAGATGCGGTGCTGGCGCAAAGCCTGGCCGGATCGCGTGAACCGCTGGTAATCCTCGACCGGAATATTGAAGGCGTATCGGCGGATCTGGTGCAGATCGACCACGAGAAGGGCGGCTATCTGGCTACGCGCCACTTGCTGCAACTCGGCCACTCGCGGGTAGGTTGCATCACGGGCCCCATTGCCACGGCGGTCAGCGCGATGCGCGTCCACGGATTTATCCGTGCAATGGCGGAGCGTGGCATTGAAATCGAGCCGAACGCCATTCAGCAGAGCGCATTTTCGGCCACCGGCGGTTATGAGGCGGCGTCCCAACTCTTCGATACCCTCAAGCCCACCGGTATTTTTGCGTGCAACGACATGATGGGCGTCGGTGCATTGCGGGCGGCGGCGGAGCGCGGTATCAATGTGCCGCGCGACTGTTCGATCATCGGTTTCGACGATATCGAATTGAGCCGATACACCTATCCGGCGTTGTCGACGGTTGGGCAATCGGTGCGCGAACTCGGGGAGTTGGCAGCGCAGACGCTGATCGACCGGATCGCGGGCAAGGTGCCGGCGACCACGCGACGGCGCGTCGTAACGCCGCGCATGATCTTGCGTGAATCGACGGCGGTCGTGCCGGAAGTGTTGCCGTTGGCTTATCGGAAAGATGCGGCGGCCGGATCCGCTGCTGCGGCGAATTCCGTGGCAGCGTTGGGCCAGGGCAAAACCGAGAAGGCCTGAAGCAGGCAGAGGACGTTCGCATTCGGAGTTTTGCCGTGGTCGGCGAAACTCCGTTTTGTCGGCGCCTTGGCGCGCGCGAACCACTCGCGGCAAGGGCTATAAAGCTAGACCTCTGCGGGCCGCCGCGCCCGCAGTATCTTCACTCCCCCGTTCGCACCTTTCTCCCCGAATCAAACCTCAACCGATTCCGCTCGCGGTCCTAAAGCCGATGGTGCGATTCATCTTGAATCGTTTACAACAATTGCATTAATGCGCTCTTTTGCTTAATAACGCGCATCTAAAGTTCTCAGGGTAAATCATTAGACGAAATAACATTTCATGAATTTCCTCAAGTGCGCCGTGCGCACGCCGTAAAAGATGTCCAAGCAGGCGAATCTGGTCTTGCTCTGAATCGCGCTTCCAGAATCGCGCCGTGCCGACATTTTTTATCAGCAGCTCCGAGGAAAATCATGAACATGAGTTTAACGATCAAGGCACGTCTCGGTCTGACGATGGCATTTCTTGGGTTGCTTCTGGTCGCGATCGGCGGATTGGGGCTCTACGGCATGACGCAGGCGAACCAGTCCTATCGCGACACGTTCGAGAACCAGATGCCGAGCGCTAACGCCGTCAGCAACGCGGAGCTTTATACGGCCCGCGAGCGGCTCATATTCGACCGGGCGGCGTTTCTTGCCGGGACGCCGGAAGTAGCGGCGACTATCGAGCGCGGCGGCATGATGCGCAGCCGTGCCAACGATTACTGGAAAAAATACACCGAGCTGCCGCAAGACGCGAACGAAAAGCAACTCGCCGATGCCTCCAACGCCAAACGCCTCGCGCTGCAAAAGGTGATCGACAGCGGCTATGAAGCTGTGAGGGCCAACGACCAGGCGCGGATCGTAGAGACAGCCAAAGCGATGCAGGTCGCATACGGCGAGCTTTCGACGGCCAACGACGCGCTGCGTAAATTCCAGTTCGATGGCGCGAGACATGGCTACGACGCAGCGCAATCGGCCGCGTCGACTTTCCGCACGTTGAGCCTGATCGCGATCCTGGCCGGACTGGCCGCCGCCGCGTTTTCTTGGGTCGCGCTGCGCCGCGCGATCGGCCGGCCGCTGGATGCTGCGCTCGAGCATTTCGAAGCCATCGCTGCCGGTGATTTGCGCGGCAAGGTCGTCGCCACCTCGCGCGACGAAATGGGCCTGCTGATGCAAGGTCTTGCACGGATGCAGGCCAGTCTCGTCGGGACGGTTCGCAGCGTACGCTCGGGCAGCGAATCCATCGCAACGGCGACCAAGCAGATCGCGGCGGGCAATATCGACTTGTCGTCGCGGACGGAAGAACAGGCGTCGGCGCTGCAGGAAACCGCGTCGAGCATGGACGAACTGACCGGCACGGTGAAGCAGAACGCCGATAACGCCCGGCAGGCAAGTTCGCTGGCGGCGAACGCGTCGGAGATCGCGAACAAGGGCAGCCGCGTGGTGGCCCAGGTGGTCGACACCATGGGCGATATCAACCAGAGCTCGGCGAAGATCGCGGACATCATTACGATCATCGAAGGGATTGCGTTCCAGACCAATATCCTGGCGCTGAACGCGGCCGTGGAAGCCGCGCGGGCCGGTGAAGAAGGGCGCGGTTTTGCCGTGGTCGCAGGTGAGGTGCGCAACCTCGCTCAACGTTCGTCGGCGGCGGCGAAGGAGATCAAGGGTCTTATCGATACCTCGGTCGAGCGCGTGCAATCGGGGACCTCGCTGGTCGACGAAGCCGGCCGCACGATGAACGAGATTATCGGCGCGGTGCAACGTGTCACCGACATCATGGGCGAGATCGCGGCGGCGTCGCAGGAGCAGAGCAGCGGCATCGAGCAAGTGGCGCGCGCGGTGACGCAAATGGACGAAGTGACGCAGCAGAACGCAGCGCTGGTCGAGGAGGCGGCGGCAGCGGCGCAATCGCTGGAGGATCAGGCAGCGAAGTTGCGGCAGGCCGTGGCAGTATTTCAACTCGACGACGACGCCACGGTCGAAGCGGGTTTCAGCCGTGCTGCGGCGAGGCCCGGATCATCTGCGGCAGCAAAGTCGCGCCTGGCCGTTCCGGCAAAGCCGCGGCGTGCCGCGCCGGCAATGACATCGGCTAAAGCGCCTGCCGCAGCGCGGCCGGTGGCTGCTCGGCCGGTCGCGGCTACGGCTGCGGCTGCGGGCGATTGGCAAACTTTCTGATCGGTTGAGTGGGTTTATTGAGTCAAACGCGCTCCGCGAACCTGGTTTGCGGAGCGCGTTTTTGTTGGTCGCGGGCGGTTTGCTTTAGCCCGATCGACCCGATTAACCCGAGCTTTCACTGCCGACCCGGACCGCCAATAAAGCGTGTTTGGGTTGACGCGTCCCAGAGCCGATCCTGGCGTCCAGAGCGCGCTCCAGCGAGCAAGCCTGCGACAAGTGCCCGATCAGCGCGTTGCCATCGGATTCCGATACAGCCTTCCGTCAACACAAGAACCCGCCCGCGCGGCAAGCAATCGCCATCCCTGAACCCCTCTTGTCCAGCCCCGGACTCGTTGTCCAGGCCGACTTCCCCGTACACTGAGCGCACTTCGTTCATCCTTCACGGGATTAGAACGCGTTTCGATCACCACCACAGGACGCTTGCCATGACCGGATCCACCCTTGCCGCGCAACTCGTTCAGGCCCGCCGCCAGCGCACGCAGATAGAAGACCTCGAGTCAGTCGATATCCCTGCCGACGCCGAAGCGGCTTACGCCATCCAGCACGAAGTTCTGACCCTTTCCGGCGCGCGAATTGGCGCGTGGAAAGTCGGCGCCCGTGCGCCCGGTGCGCTGGCGAACACGGCGCCCATTGACGCGGAACTCGTGCATACATCGCCGGCGCGCATTGCGCACGCTTCGTTTTTTCGTGCGCTGGTCGAACTGGAGATCGCGTTTCGTTTTTCGTACGCATTGCCGCCCCGTGACGAACCTTACAGCCGCAGCGAAGTGCTCGCGGCGCTGGGCAGCATGGCCGTGGCGCTCGAGGTGGTCGACAGCCGCTTCGCGCAATGGCCGAACCTGGCGACGCTGGCACAACTTGCCGATTCGCAGAACAACGGGGCACTGGTCGTCGGCAAGATGGAGCCGTATGACGTGATCGCCCCCAACTTCGATTTCCTTTCACCGCTGCTCGAACTGTCCATCGACGGCGTCTCGATCGTCCCGCCGAGCACCGGCAATCCGGCCGGCGATCCGCGAGAGTTGCTGGTGTGGTTCGTCAACCATTGCAGCGCTCACGGACATACGGTTCAGCCGTTCTGGACCATCACCACCGGCTCCTACACGGGCGCGCGGCGGGTCGAGGGCCCAAGCGTGGTAAGCGGCCGGGTGGACCGGATTGGTGACATCGAACTGACGCTGGAATGACATTTTTGCCGCATTCCGACACACCGTGACAGGTCGCGCGGAAGCATTCATGCGCGGGTGTTACATCAAAAAAAGGCACTCATCCGAGTGCCTTTTTTTGCGTCTAAATCCCTGTCTGCCGAGCGGGTATATCGGGCAAATGAGCGAGTTATAACTGGGGTATCAGCGGGGTATAAGCGGTCAACGGATGCGGGTGCGCATCGTTTAGTAAGAGAGGTGCATAGCGTTTGAGAGGCTGCAATCGAATGACATAGGAGAGTCGATGTCAAAAAAAACGCACCGGGCGTTGCATCGTTCCGGTGCTAGGAAGCGTATATGGGATAACCGGTGGATAACGTGTGGATGAGCGTGTGGATGAGCGGGGGACAACACTGGGACAACTCGGCATGGGCGCAACATAGGTAAGGCATACATGCGGCATATCAGCGACATAAGCGCTCAATGCAAAAATGCGGGCAACGCTTGAGCGCCGGCAGCAGCAGTCAGCGTGTTAGGCTGCCAGCATGTCGCATGGGTCCGGGGCTTGTACAGCAAGGCTATGCAGCCAATGCGGAAAACGTTTCGCGAGTCGGGATGATGATTGTAGGTGAACGAAAATATTCCACCAAGCTAGGAAAACTTCGAAGCAAATCAACAACGCATTTGCATGAAAAAAAATTCGAATAGGTTTAGGATGAACTGAAGCGATGTTGTTCTGATTAGGCGCGCCGCGCACACATTGCTTTCTGACTTCGGCGAGGAGGTAGCATGGATATCTACAGCAGTTTCGCGACCCGCTTCGAAAAAACCCGCGAGGAGGAATTCTCGCTCGAAGAGTATCTCGCGCTCTGCAAAGACGATCCTGCAACGTATGCAACAGCGGGCGAACGGATGTTGTCGGCAATCGGGGAACCGGAGTCCGTCGACACACGCACCGACCCGCGCTTATCGCGTGTGTTTGCAAACAAGGTCATCAAGGTGTATCCGGCGTTCCGTGAGTTCTACGGGATGGAGGAAGTGATCGAGCAAGTAGTGTCGTACTTCAGGCATGCTGCTCAGGGTCTTGAAGAGAAGAAACAGATTCTGTATTTGCTGGGGCCGGTAGGCGGTGGCAAGTCATCTATTGCCGAACGTCTCAAGCAACTCGCCGAGCGTGTTCCGTTCTATGCAATCAAGGGTTCGCCCGTCAATGAATCGCCGCTTGGGCTGTTCGATTACGACGAAGACGGCCCTATCCTCGAAGAGCAATACGGCATCCCGCGCCGGTATCTCAAGAACATCCTGAGTCCGTGGGCAGTGAAGCGCCTTCACGAATTCAATGGCGACATCCGCAAGTTCCGCATCGTTCGCCGTTATCCCTCCATCCTGCGCCAGATCGGTATAGCCAAGACCGAACCGGGCGATGAGAACAATCAGGACATCTCGTCACTCGTCGGCAAGGTCGACATCCGCAAGCTCGAAACCTTTTCGCAAGACGACGCTGACGCCTACAGCTACTCCGGCGGCTTGTGTCTCGCGAACCAGGGCTTGCTTGAATTCGTCGAAATGTTCAAGGCTCCGATCAAGGTGCTGCACCCGCTGCTCACCGCGACCCAGGAAGGCAACTTCAAGGGCACGGAAGGCTTCGGTGCAATCCCGTTCGACGGCGTGGTCCTGGCCCACTCGAACGAGTCGGAATGGAAGACCTTCCGCAATAACAAGAACAACGAAGCACTGCTCGATCGTATCTTCGTGGTCAAGGTGCCGTACTGCCTGCGCTACAGCGAAGAGATGAAGATCTACGAGAAGCTGCTGCGTAATTCTTCGTTGACGAACGCTGTTTGCGCGCCGGGCACGTTGAAGATGATGGCGCAGATGGCGGTGCTCACGCGCCTGCATGAGCCGGAAAATTCCAGCCTCTTTTCGAAGATGCAGGTCTATGACGGCGACAACCTCAAGGACACGGATCCGAAAGCAAAATCGTTCCAGGAGTACCGCGATTTTGCGGGCGTCGATGAAGGCATGAACGGCGTATCAACCCGGTTCGCATTCAAGATCTTGTCACGGGTATTCAACTTCGATTCCGCAGAAGTCGCGGCGAATCCGGTGCACCTGATGTACGTGCTGGAGCAGCAGATCGAACGCGAGCAATTCCCGCCGGAAACCGAACAGAAATACCTGTCGTTCATCAAGGACGTCCTGGCGTCGCGGTACGCCGAGTTCATTGGCAAGGAGATTCAGACCGCGTACCTGGAGTCGTATTCGGAGTACGGACAGAACATCTTCGACCGCTACGTCACGTATGCCGATTTCTGGATCCAGGACCAGGAATTCCGCGATCACGATACCGGCGAAAGTTTCGATCGCGCTTCGCTGAATGCGGAACTGGAGAAGATCGAGAAACCGGCTGGCATCAGCAACCCGAAGGACTTCCGCAACGAGATCGTGAACTTCGTTCTGCGCGCTCGGGCGGCGAATGGCGGCAAGAATCCGGCGTGGATCAGCTACGAGAAGTTGCGTGTGGTGATCGAGAAGAAGATGTTCTCGAACACTGAAGAGCTTCTGCCAGTGATCTCGTTCAACGCTAAAGGATCGGCGGAAGAACAGCGCAAGCATGAAGATTTCGTCAACCGCATGGTCGCAAAGGGTTATACGCCGAAGCAAGTGCGGCTGCTCTGCGACTGGTATCTGCGCGTCCGGAAGTCATCCTGATGCTAGTGCCGATGCGCCGCCCTGATGAAGATGTTTTCGTCGTGTTTTTAACGGGAGAGAAATGAGTTCTCAGCGAAACCAGGCAAAACGTGATTGAATCAGTGTTGTGTTGCTAGTTTTATAGTCATACGTTCGCGCGACGCCGGCTCAAACCGGCGCACCGCGAGCACCTTGGCGAGTGCTTTACGGCCGGCGCCGCAGCGCGCGGTTCAAGGCCATGAGCGCTTCGCTTCCTCGCCAATTACGCGGGAGACTGGATGTGCTGCATCAAATCATCGACCGCAGGTTAGCCGGTAAGAACAAGAGCATTGCCAACCGCGAACGCTTTTTGCGTCGTGTCAAAAACTATATCCGCCGCGCGGTGTCGGACGCCGTTCGGGATCGCAGCATCAAGGACATCCAGAGTACGCAAAGCATCACGATTCCGAAGAAGGACATCGCCGAACCGTCGTTTCGGCATGGCCCTGGCGGAAAGCGTGAGCTCGTGCATCCGGGTAACGCCGAATACATTCGTGG
>Ga0302228_10000624_pt1 | contig 28268 bp, 16 predicted proteins | sample II_Palsa_N1_2_FD_193519 | JGI IMG/M metagenome (GOLD analysis project Ga0302228, IMG submission 193519) | Peat permafrost microbial communities from Stordalen Mire near Abisko, Sweden - II_Palsa_N1_2 | ecosystem: Environmental > Terrestrial > Soil > Palsa > Peat permafrost | place: Sweden... | reverse complement strand
TCACGACCGACGCTGCGGTCATGCATCTGCCCATGGCGTTGGCGCGGACGGAGCAGTACAACAACATCGGCGATCCGCTGGTGGGATCGGCCGACGTGATGGGAAGTACAGCCTTGAAAAGCAGGCTCGCCGGACTCGCCACGTTGTTCGACGACATCTCCAAGCATGATTTGCCGGCGGTTTCTTTCGTGGTGCCGAAGAATTTCGACAGTGGACATCCGGGCTATTCGGCGCCGGCAAGGTACGAGGGGTTTCTACGAACGGTATTGGCCCAAGTGCGGGCAGATCCGGCGCTATGGGCGCATACGGCGATTCTGGTAACCACCGACGAAGGCGGCGGCCACTTCGATACCGGTTATATCCAGACGCTGGATTTCTTTGGCGACGGCCCGCGTATTCCCATGCTGGTAGTGTCGGCGTACGCGCGCCGGGGCAACGTCGAACATACCTACTACGATCATGCATCGGTGCTGAAATTCATCGAGCGCAACTGGCGTATGCCGCCATTGTCGACACGCAGTCGCGATACCTTGCCCAACCCGGTGACCGTGGCGGGGAATCCGTATCAGCCGATCAATACCCCCGCAGTGGGTGATCTGATGTCGATGTTCGCGTTCTGAATGCGTTGGAGGTCAAGCGTGACAGCAAGCTCCCATTCAACGCAGGGCAGGCCGGTGTGATGCTTGCTGGATGGATGATACGTCGTGGCATCCGCGTGGCAGTCCTCGCGTTTTCTGCAGCGGTCGGTGCATGGACTTCGCTGCCGGCCGTGGCGGACGAATCGATGCGGATGTGGGTGCGGTACCCGCAAGTAGCTGCCCAGTTGAGTGCATCGGCTGCTGTGGGAAAAAGGATTTTCTTCGACGCTTCGCTCTCGGCATCGGGACGAATGTCCTGTGCGAGCTGTCACAGTCCGCAGCATGCCTACGGGCCACCGAATGGTCTGGCGGTCCAGCGAGGCGGGGTGGACTTGCACCAGGCGGGAACGCGTTCGGTGCCATCGCTGCGCTACCTCACGTTTACGCCGTTGTTCAGTCGTCACTTCTATACGCCGGCCTCCGAAGACAGTGAGGACGAGGGTCCGACTGGCGGCTTCACCCGGGATGGCGCATCGGCTTCGCTACACCAGCAGGCAGCCATGCCATTGCTGCATGCGAACGAGATGGCTAACCCGAATGAACGAGCCGTTGTAACAAAAATACAGCACGGTGCGTACGCGCAGGAGTTCGCGCAGGTGTTCGGAGCAAACATCTTTAGCCGCACCGATCAGGCCTTCAACGACATTGGTCTGGCACTGGAAGCATTCCAGAAGGAAGACGTCAGTTTTCATCCGTACACCAGCAAATTCGATGCAGTGATGGCGGGCCATGACAAGCTCACGCTGCAGGAAATACGCGGCTACGCACTTTTCAACAATCCGCAGAAAGGCAACTGCGCGAAGTGTCATGTCGACACACCCGGCCCCGGTGGGCGACCGGCGGCATTCACGGATTATTCGTTTGCCGCGCTGGGTGTGCCGCGCAACCCCGAGATACCCGCCAATCGCGATGCCCATTATTTCGATCTTGGTTTATGCGGGCCCTATCGCAATGATCTGGTGCATGAGACCGGCTATTGCGGCATGTTCAAGACACCGACCCTGCGTAACGTCGCGACACGCAGGGCGTTCTTCCACAACGGGCGGTTCCATCGCCTGGAAGATGTGATGCACTTTTATGTCGAGCGCGACACCCACCCGTGGAAGTGGTATCCGACGGTGGCGGGTTCGCTCGACGAATTCGATGATCTGCCGCCGGGATACCGCGACAACATCGATCATACCGATGCGCCCCTGGATCGCCCCAAAGGGGGAAGCCCAGCCCTGAACGAAGTCGAGATCCGCGACCTGATCGCGTTCTTAAAGACGCTCAACGACGGTTACTCAGCCACGGCTGGTGGAGGTTAGCGGGGAACGTCGCGCCGCGCAGTCGTGGCCATTGACGGTGTCGTGCCGACTACAGAATCTGCGACAGCAGCGCTGACGGGGCCTGTGAAATCGAGGGCGAAGGAGCAGCGGCCCTTGTGAGCCGGGCATACGAAGAGCGATGATTTGACAGGATTTCAATCTCTGATTGAATGTGGCGGCCGGTAACATTCCGCACGAGTGCAGTCAGCCCGAACGGTGCCATCCCCTTTTATACGGCGAAAAAAGGGTGTCAACACTTGCACGGTCGACACGCACGTATTTGCAACAACACCCCATAGGGTTGCCAGATCAGCGCGCATGAACGCCGAACCTCACATCACCGAAAGCCTCATGCGCGCCGCGCAGGGTGATCCCGCGGCGATCGATGCGCTGATTCCCAAGATCTACGCCACGCTTCGCCAACTTGCCCGCCGCCAGCGCGCGCATGACGCGGCGCATACGCTGGAAACAACGGCGCTGGTCCACGAAGCCTATCTGAAGCTGGCCGGCCAGAGCGAGGTCACGTTTGCCGATCGTGCGCACTTGTACGCGTACATGAGCCAGGTGATGCGCCACATCCTGATCGACCACGCGCGCCGCAAGAAAGCACAGAAACGCCAGGCGCCCGAGATGATGGAGGCACAAGAGCGGTCCGACATCATCGATGTGCTCGCCATCGACGAGGCATTGAGCCGGCTCCATGCCCTGGATCAACGCCTTGCACAGGTTGCCGAGCTGCGGTTGTTCGCCGACCTGTCGAGCCCGGACATTGCCGAGGCGCTTGGCGTCAATGCGCGCACGGTAGAGCGTGACTGGCTGAAAGCGCGCACGTTTCTGTCAGCCTGCCTGACACCGGATGTGTGAGGCGATGTCGGTAAAGGCGGGGTGATTGCGCTATAGAGATAGGTCGGGACGGAACTGCACTGCCAATGATCACCAACTTTGCCCAACGATGGCTGGAGATCGAACCGCTGATCGATCAGCTGTTCGAGGTGCCCGCGCCTGAGCGCCCGGCGTGGTTGAGCAGGAATTGCAAAGACCCGACGCTGCGCGCGTTGGTGACGCAGGCGCTCGATAATGCGCCGGCGATCGAGGTACTCGAAGGCGGCATGGCGCAATGGTTGCCGCAGCTCGCCGAGAATTCGCCCGATAAGCTGCCGACGATCTCGGGCTACCGCGTACTTCGCTTCGTGGGTGCAGGTGGCATGGCCAGCGTGTTCGAGGCCGAGCGCGAACTGCCTGGCGGGCCCCAGATCGTCGCTCTCAAGCTGTTGCGCATCGACGTTCACGACGCTGATGAACGCCGACGCTTCCTGCGCGAGCAACATATCCTCGCCCGACTACAGCACCCGCACATTGCGCAGTTGCTCGATGCGGGATTTTCGCCAACGGGCACACCCTTTCTCGCTCTGGAATTTGTTGCCGGAGTTGACCTCGTTACGCATTGCGAACAGCGCGCCCTGACGTTGCGGGAGCGCCTTGCGTTGTTCATCGATGTATCTGCCGCGGTCGAGCATGCGCATCGCAGCCTGATCGTGCATCGCGACTTGAAGCCCAGCAACGTGCTGGTTGGCGCGGACGGTTGCGTCAAGCTGGTTGATTTCGGTATCGCCAAGCTCCTTACCAGCGAAGGCGATCAGACACGCACCGAGGTGCGGCGCCTGACCCGATCGTATGCAGCACCCGAACAGTACGTGGGTGATGTCGCGACGACCGCCATCGATGTATACGCATTGGGCGTACTGTTGGCCGAACTGCTTTGCGGTCGGCAGCATCGCGCCGATAAACACATCGACACAAAGTACATGGCGTTCGACGACGGAACCTTGCGCCAGAAACTCGGCGTCGATTTCCACGCCATCGTACGCAAGGCAACCCAGCCGGATCCGCTTCGCCGTTATACGAGCGTTGCGGCATTACGCGAGGACATCGAACGCTACCTCGACGGCAGGCCGTTGCAAGCCAGGCCGGACACATTCGCCTACCGTGTCTTCACGCTCATAAAGCGACGCGCCCTGGCTGTTTCGGTCGGTGCCGTGATCGCCATCATCCTGGCCAGCGCGACGGCCGTCGGTCTGTACGAGGCGCGTCTCGCCCGTCACTCGGCGCAGGAGGCGCGTGCGCAGACGTCCGCGGCGGAAGGCGAGGCCAAGCGCGCTGATGCGCTGAAATCTTTTCTCGAAGGCCTGTTCGACGGCGGGTCGGATGGAGCGCCGGCCAATGAAACCGCTGCCGAGCTGCTGGCGCATGGCCGCGAACGAGCCAACCGCGATTTCGCGATGCAACCTGCGTTGCGCGTCGAGATTCTCGCGTTGGTCGGCGATCTGGAGCGCCGCAGTGGACGACCCGACAGCGCACAGCAGCCGCTCGAAGAAGCAGCGGCGCTGGCGAAGCTTCGGTTTGGTGCGACGGACAGGCGAACGCTCCACGTCGAATATCTGCTGGCGAAAGAAGCTGATGACCTCGGTCGCGTCCGCGACGCAAAGTTGCGGCTGCAGAGCGCGATCACCGCATTCGAGTCAGGCCCGAATCGCGGTTCGCCGGAAGAAGTGGTGGCGCTCGCATGGCTCGCCGGCCTTGACGAGCGCATCGGCGACTCGGTGAAAGCGATCGACGTTGGCAGCAAGGCGCTGGCGCTAGCGCGTCGCGCAGTACCGCAAGACAGCGACTCATTGACCGAGGCAGTGACCAATCTGGGCTGGATCCAGATGGACGCGGGCCATCCCGGCGACGCTGAGCCGCTGTTGCGTGAAGCTCTGGTGCGCAAGCGCAATTCTCTGGGTAACCGGCACCCCGATGTCGCCGATACGATGGCCTACCTGACGTCGACACTGACCGACCTTGGTCGCTATGGCGAGGGCGAACAATTCATGCGTGACGCGCTGGATATCGATGCCGGCGCGTATGTGCGTCCCAACGCTCATACCGCCTGGCATCTCAACGATCTCGCCACCGTGCTGACGCTGGAAGGCAAATTGAGCGAAGCCAGCGCGTTCTACGCCAAGGCCAATGTTATCTATCAAGCGCTTGCGCCGACGGCAACGCTCAACCATGCGGTAACCCTCGGCAACCTGGCGCGTATCCATTTCAGACAGGGCGCCTACGCCGAATCCGAAGCGGGCCTGCGCGACGTAATCGACCGCAAGCAGCGCCTGCTCGGCGCAGATTATGGCGACAACGGCCGCAGTTTTGATCAGGATTTTTTGGCCGAAGTTCTTGTTGCACGCGGTCGTTTCGACGAAGCCCGCATACTCGCCGACAGCGCACTCGCGGATGCGCAGCAACGGCATCGCGAGGCGCATCCGGATGTCGCTTTCGCGCTCGCCGTCGAGGCGGAGCTAATGGCTGCAAGCGGCGCTTACGAACGCGCCGCCAGCTTTGCGGACAAGGCCGTACTGATGTACGCGGAACTGGCGGATCAGGGATCCCAAAGAGCAATCAGGGCACGTCTTCTGTCCGGCGATGTCCAACTTGTTCTCGGTCATAACAGTGAAGCAAGGTTGCAGCTCGAAGGAGCGCTTGCGGACGCTGACAGGAGCGCTCCGAAAAATGTCACGCTGGTCGCACACGCCGAGGCCGATCTTGCTCGTGTCGACGTCACCATGGGTGACTATGCCGCTGCGAACCTGCGTCGCGAGGAGGCCAACGCGGCACTCGCCGAAATAGAAAAAGGTCCGAATACCGAGCGCGACACCGCGGTGCGCCTGCTCGCGAATGTTCGGACCAGGTCTCACTGATTCGGGATTGCCGATACGCGTCTCGGAATGTCTCGGCAAATAACCCGAAGCTGCGCGCATTCATGAACGCGCTCGGGGAGCAAAAGTTGAGTTCAGCCGGGTGGTGACGTAAGCCACTCTAATTTCGCCCAAGCCCCCAAAGTGGGCAGACATGGTCGTATTGGGTGGCTGTCTGGCGCGGTTACAGCTGCGTTTACGATTTCATCACCCTTGCGCGCATAGAAAAGCGGGATTGATCTGGCCTCACGCGTTATCCATTCGCGCGAAACTCAGACGCGTAAACCCATGTCTTTCGGTAATGCGGGGGTGTCCCATGGATAAGCCCATTCCTGGCCGGCGTCGTTTCCTTATCAGCACCGCTGTCGTGGCAGGCACCGGCTTGGCAGGTGCGCTCGGCGCCAAAATACATGACGGCGAACTTGGTGCTCCGCCACGTACTTATAAGGGAGGCGTTCCGTGGACCGAGGGTCAGGCGGACGCGCCGCCGGGTGTTTCAGGCACAGACTTCAAGTTCTTTACTCCCGCCGAACGCGTGTTTATCGAGGCCGCGGTTAGCCGTCTAATTCCAAACGACGAGGTTGGACCGGGTGCCCTCGAAGCGAATGTGCCGTTCTTCCTGGATCGGCAACTGGCAGGGCCATTCGGTCGCGGTGACCACTACTACTTGGGCGGCCCGTGGCCCAAAGGGACGCCTGAGCAGGGCTATCAGAGCCGCTTTTCGCCGGCTCAACTTTATCGCGCGGCGATTGCAGCCATCGACAAGTACACACGCGCGAATTTCAATGGCGCCGATTTCGCGAAGCTTTCCGACGACGATCGGGACAAGCTGCTGAAGAGCATGGAAAGCGGATCTCTACAGCTCGAAGACGGGGTCGATGCCAAGACATTCTTCACCATGCTGTTGCAGAACACCAAGGAAGGTTATTTCTCCGATCCGATTTATGGCGGCAACAAGGACATGGCGGCATGGAAAATGATTGGCTTCCCCGGCGCACATTACGACTACCGGGAATGGGTGACTCGGCACGGTGAACCGGTGCCCTTTCCGCCCGTGGGTTTCAAGGGCCGTCCAGGCTGGAATGGAGAGACCTGAGCATGGTAACGACCTTAAAACCGGTGGAAGCAGTCATCGTAGGATTTGGCTGGACCGGGGCGATCCTGGCTCAGCAACTGTGTGATGCAGGCCTCGAAGTCGTTGCGCTTGAGCGCGGTCCATGGCGAGACACATCGACGGACTTTGCGACGGGGTTTGCCCAAGATGAGCTGCGCTATATGTGGCGGCATCATCTTTTTCAAAACGTCTCCGACGACACGCTGACCATCCGCAACAACGTCAATCAGACCGCGCTGCCGATGCGGCATCTTGGCTCATTTCTTCTAGGCACAGGTGTTGGTAGCGGTGGCGTCCACTGGAACGGGCAGATATGGCGATTTCTGCCATCGGATTTTCTGACCAAGAGCCACAACGAACAACGCTACGGAAAGAAATCGGTCACCGACTACGATCTCACCGTACAGGATTGGGGCGTGACGTACGACGAGCTCGAACCTTTCTACAACCAGTTCGACGTGCTGTGCGGGACCAGCGGTAAAGCAGGCAATCTCAACGGCCAGATTCAACCGGGCGGCAATCCATTCGAAGGTTCGCGTTCAGCGGAATACCCCACGCCACCCATGCCGCAAACCTACGGGCCGACGTTGTTCGGTAAAGCGGCGGCCGAACTTGGGCGGCATCCGTTCCCTCACCCCACCGGCAATCTCTCGCAACCTTACGTCAACAATCTCGGCGCGCAGCTTGGCGCTTGCACGTACTGCGGCTTCTGCGAAAAATTCGGTTGCGGAAATTACTCGAAGGCCAGTCCGCAAACGACCGTCTTGCCCTATGTAATGGCCAAGAGCAATTTTACGCTGCGCACGGAAAGCGAAGTGCTGAAGGTCGAACTGTCGCCCGACCGCAAACATGCTACGGGAGTGAGTTACGTCAACAGCGCCGGTGAGGAATTCTTTCAGCCAGCCTCGATCGTTATTCTGTCGTCGTACGTTCTGCAGAACGTGCGTCTGTTGTTGCTTTCGGGAATTGGCACGCCGTATGACCCGAAAACGGGTTTGGGGGTGGTCGGGAAAAACTATGCGTACCAGACGATGTCATCGGTGAACGTCTTCTTTGATGACAAGCTGATCAACCCGTTCATTGGCGCTGGTGCACTAGCCACCGTTGTCGACGATTTCAACGGTGACAATTTCGATCACTCCGGTCTGGGTTTTATCGGTGGCGCCTACATCGCCGGTATGGTTACAGGCGGTCGTCCCATCGAAATGATCTATACGCCGCAAGGCACACCCGCCTGGGGCATGGCGTGGAAACATGCGGCAGCAAAGAACTATCTGCGGTCGTTTAGCTTGAGTGTGCATGGCTCTTGCATGAGTCATCGTGGGAATTATCTCGACCTTGATCCCACCTATCGGGACATTCATGGCCGTCCGATGCTGCGAATGACGTTCGACTTTACGGACAACGAACACAAGATGTCGGACTACCTGACGGATCGCGCCGGGGAGATCGCCAAAGCGATGAACCCACGTGAGATCAAACTCAATCGGCGTACCGGCTCATGGAACGTGGTGCCTTATCAAACCACGCACAACACGGGCGGAGCCATCATGGGCGATAGCCCCGCCAACAGCGTGGTCAATAAGTACCTGCAAAGCTGGGACGTGCCCAACGTATTCTCGATGGGTGCCGGCGCCTTTCCGCAGAACGCCGGCTACAACCCCACCGCCACCTTGGCTGCGTTGGCGTACCACTCGGCGCAGGCAATCATTCAGCAATATCTTAAAAATCCCGGTCCATTGGTACAGGCGTAACTGCCATGCGCATGCTGCTTCGTGTCGTAGGGGTGCTGATTGTTCTCGGCCTGATAGCCGGTGCTTATTTTGCCTGGAGCGTGAGTAACGCTAGCGCGTTGCCTGCAGGACCCGTTACGTCGGTAGCTGCGGCGAAGATGTTGCTGGAGCCTATCGCGGATGGCCCCAACGCGGCGCAACTTCGCCATGGCCAATATCTGGCTCGCGTAGGCGATTGTCTCTCATGTCACCTGCGCGCTGACGGCGAACCGTTCGCCGGAGGTCTGAGCTTGAATACGCCGTTTGGCGTGATCTACACCTCGAATATTTCTTCAGACCCCCAACACGGCATAGGTCATTGGACGACCGATCAATTCTATCGCGCCATGCATGACGGCATCGGTGGCCAGGGTCAGCATCTGTACCCCGCATTTCCGTATCCGTGGTTTCGTCATCTGAGCCGTCAGGACGATGACGACCTGCTTGCGTATTTGAAGACGACACCACCTGCCGCGTATCAACCACCCGACAATAAACTCGCTTTTCCCATGAACGTACGGGCCGCGATAACCGTGTGGAACCTGCTGTCGTTACCGCAGCAGCCGGCGCTGCAGACGCCGCAAGGCGCCTCCGCCGAATGGCTTCGTGGCCAGGCACTTGTTCTGGGACCTGGACACTGCAGTCAATGTCACACGCCGCGCAATCTGCTGGGCGCCGACAAGCGCGGTGAGGCATTCCAGGGCGGCCTCCTGGACAACTTCATATCGCCTGACTTGACGGGCAATCAGCGCACCGGTTTGGGGCGCTGGTCCGTCGACGACATCACCGAATATCTGCATACGGGACGAAATGCGCGCGCAGCAGCGGGCGGCCCGATGGGCGATGTCGTCACCTACTCGACGTCGATGATCACGGACGAAGATCGGCATGCGATTGCGGCATACCTGAAAAGTCTGCCTGCCAGCGCCGATGTCGAGGTCGCCACTCCGGATCCGGCATCGATGAAGCGCGGCGGCGCCATTTTCTCCGATGCCTGCACCGCTTGTCATCTCGAGAACGCCGTGGGTCAGCCGACGCTTTTTCCCCCATTGGGAAATAATTCGGTCGCCCAGCAAAATGATCCCACGGGAGTGCTGCACATCATTTTGGCGGGAGTGCGTGTAGGTCCATCGCCGACGCGTCCCTCTCCGCTGACCATGCCGAGCTTTGCGTGGAAGCTTACGGACCAGCAGGTTGCGGACGTCAGTACCTATATCCGGAATAGTTGGGGCAATCGAGCACCGTCGGTGACAGCCGCGGACGCGGAAAAACTACGTGGCAAATTGCAGCTTGATCAGACCCATCTCACTGACAATTCTGGCGACCACTAAGTTTTGAGTGGTCGATGAACGATGAACAACGTCTTGCTTGCCCATCCATAGCTTCTTAAGGAGCTGCCATGAAAACGAGTCGAATCATCGCCGGCACGGCACTGACCCTCGCATGCGCTTTCGTGTTTCCACTGGCGTTGGCGCAGCAGTCGGGAGTTCACCGCACCGAACTGCAGCGACACGACATCAGCGTCCCCGGCTGGGAGGCTGTGCAAGTGCGTATCGACATCGATCCAGGAATGATCGTCCCCAATCACAGGCACCCTGGCGAAGAGGTTGTCTACGTTCTTGCTGGCTCGCTTGAGTATCGCATCGAAGGCAAGCCACCCTTTACGCTCAAGGCTGGCGATGTTTTCTTCATTCCGAAGGGCGTTGTCCATAACGTGAAAAATGTTGGCCACGACAATGCGTCGGAACTCTCGACGTATGTCGTCGAAAAAGGAAAGCCACTGGTCGAACCGGTTAAGTGATCGGACATGTTTACGGCCAACTTCATGAAATGATCTTCGAGGCATTTGCGCTGCTCAGTTATGTCGAAGTTGGCGGTCCGAGCCAGGTAGCCAAGGCGTCGGCAAGTTCTCGATCCGAGCCTTCTCCTACCCAGGCCACATAGCCATCGGGTCAAATCAATACTGCGCCGGGCGCGGTGACAATGAGGGTCGGTTCGTGGACCGTGGCGTTAGGCGGCGGTGCCGGCGGGAAGCGATTGAGTGGACGCGGCTGGCCGCGGCAACTAGCGTACGAAGCGAAAGCTGAGGCCCATATTCGCCAGGGTACGTCGATAGGCCGCAGAGGAACGGTCCGCCGGAAAGTGCGCTTCTTCCATGAGATCCAGCGGTAGATCCTCAGGCTTTTGACCTTCGATGATGGCCTGGTCTTCGGCGAAGATTTTCGCATTGAAAGCGTGGATAGCTTCGGTTGATATGTCGAAACCGAAGTTCTGCGCTATCGGTACGAACAGACGCGTTCGGTGTGCCGAGACCGGGCTTGCGGCATTCAAGATGTGCAATTTGCCTTCATCTGGGAAATGCACGATCAATCGCGCGGTGAAGGGCGGATAGACGTCGAATTCGCGTAGCCACACGAAGCCTTCCGGTGCTGTGGCGGGGGAGCCGTGAGGGAAATTGGGGATGTCACTGCGGTACTCGGCGTGTACGCGACCGGTATCGTCGATCGTTGCACTGTAATCGGGTACAACTGGATTGTCCCGATGGGCAAACGTTTCGTGATGGATCCAGGCAAAGTGCGCCACGTCCACGAATCCTTCGACTTGGCGACCACAGGAACCCGCTATGTCCACAGAGGGGGGCAGAATCTGGCGAAAGCCCTCTGAGTTCCATTCCGGAAAGGGTGGTACCTCCGCTTCAGTCGCTGGCGTCAGAGTGGTCCAGACAAGGCCGTAGTGTTCCTTTACGGGAAAGATGGCCAGGTCGAAGCGCTTTGATGGCTGGAGTTCCGGGTGCGCGGGAATGCGCACGCAATGGCCGTCCGGCGCATAACGCAGACCATGGTACGGACAAACAATATCCTCGCCCTCTACCCAGCCTTTAGACAGCGGTGCACCGCGATGAGGACAAAGGTCACGCGCAACACGAATGCCTATCGGCGTGCGGTAGACCACCAACGCCACATCCAGCAAAGTCACTGCAAGCGGCTTTTCGCCCACGTCCTGAGCGCGCGCAACCGGATACCAATGGCGGGCCAGAATCGCCCAGTCAGAAGGATCGAACGTGCACGTGCGCGGAAGTGGCGCTTGGGTTGGGTAAACGGCAGACATGCGAACTCCATGGCAGCTTTTCAGCAATGTGATGCTGAACAGTCTTGAAAATTGATCGAACGGAACGAGCTCGCTTGGCGACCGTCACGATGCGCGATTCGACACGCTCTACAACCGCGCGGGACAGTCGCGACATGGGATCAAAAACGCCTCGTTCGCCTGCGCAAAACGCCAGGCACCCGATCAAGCGCTCACGAATGGGCGGTCGGTATTGCGGCCGCCTTGCATGAGAGCCTGCATGGCAGCATCCAACGGATGCCAAAGCATAGGAGGCAGCAACCTTCTGTTGTTTTCCTTTCCCACGTGCTTTTGTCTAAACGCACGATCGGTGGAATGCTGAGTGTCATGGTTCAGACCAAGCGCAAAAGTTGGCTAGGCGTATCGCTAAAATGCGAGGCTCAGGTTGCAGCCGAAGCGGCTTGGCCGAGGTCATGAGTTGCTCCTCCGGCAGCCATTTCTCCGCTGCTGGCTAAGGCAGCGATGCCAGCCAACCGGGGGCCATTGTCGACGTCGACCAACGGCGCCCACGGCAATGTCCTAAATCCTTGCATATGCGACATTGAGGATACGCCCCGTCGTTCTCAGAATTCGGTTCAAGCCCCGACACATCGCCGGGTCAATCCGAGAGAACGACATGACTCACTCCATCAAAGGTACTGCGCTCATCACTGGCGCCTCCAGCGGCATTGGTGCCATTTATGCCGAACGCCTCGCGCGGCGTGGTTACGACCTGATTCTGGTCGCCCGCAATGCCCAGCGTCTCAACGCCCTGGCCGCGCGGCTCAGCACAGAAACAGGTCGCTCCGTGAAGGTGCTTGCTGCTGACCTTAACGATAAGACCGGCCTGTCCTCGGTCGAAAAGACGCTGCGCAATGACGACAGCATCACGATGCTCGTCAATAACGCCGGCATCGGCTCCGTGGCTTCGGTGCTCCAGGACAACGCCGATGAGATGCAGGCAATGATCTCCCTCAACATCACGGCGTTGACCAGGCTCACTTACGCCGTCGCCCCCCGCTTCGTCGCCAGGGGTGCGGGCACCATCGTCAACGTCAGTTCCGCAGTCGCGATTGCCGTTGAGAAGCTCAATGGCGTTTACAGCGCATCGAAGTCTTACGTGCTGAGCTTTGGCCATGCGCTTCAACGGGACCTGGCCGACAAGGGCGTGCGCATCCAGACCGTGCTGCCCGCCGCGACGGCCACCGAGTTCTGGGATGTCGCCGGCTACGCGCCTCAGAAAACCTCGGAAAACACCATGTCCGCGGAAGACCTGGTCGATGCCGCATTGGCCGGATTAGACATGGGCGAGCTGGTGACCATTCCCAGCCTTCACGACAACAACGAATGGCTCAACTGGGAAAAAGCACGTCTCGCCATCTCCCCGAGTTTTACCAATGCAAAGCCGGCACCGCGTTACGCGCGGATGGCGAACGTCAAGGCCTGAATCAACCAACTAACTTTCCAGGAAATGATCATGAGCATTTTAAAGTGGAGTGCAGCAGTGGTTGCGCTGGCGACAGCCGGCATGGTTTCGCCGACCGCGCAGGCCCAGTCGAAGGGCAAGGTTCTTGTCGTGATGTCCAGCGCACACGAACTGGATCTCAAGGATGGAAAGAAGTACGCGACCGGGTATTACCTCAACGAGTTTGTCGTGCCTTTTCGCAAACTGGTCGAAGCCGGGTACGAGCCAGTCATCGCCAATCCGAAGGGCGACGAGCCGGTGATGGACGCCAATTCCAACAACAAGATGTTTTTTGGCGGCGATGACTCGGCGCGTGTCAACGCGCTGAAGTACGCTCAGGGCATTGGGCAGCTCAAGCATCCGAAGACGCTCGCGTCAGTGGTTACTGAAGGCACGAATGGATACGTGGGCCTGTTTATCCCTGGCGGTCATGCGCCGATGGTGGACCTATTGAAGGATAAGAATCTCGGCAAAATCCTGACCAGCTTCCACGACACCGGTCGACCCACGGGCATCATCTGCCACGGCCCCATCGTGCTGCTGTCGACACTGAAGGACCCGGATGCCTTCATCGCCTCCATGGTCGTCAACGATGGCAAGGCCAACTCGCTCGCCAAGGACTGGCCGTATGCGGGTTATCGCGTGACGGTGTTCTCCACCGGCGAAGAGCAGCAGCTCGAGGGTCCGAACGGTCTGGGTGGTTTGGTGCAGTTCTACCCCGTCAATGCACTGGCCGAAGCAGGCGCGCATGTGGACACGGTTGCCAACTGGCACAGCAACGTCATCGTCGATCGCGAGTTGATTACGGGCCAGCAGCCCATGTCGGCCCCGGAATTTGGTGACGCGTTGGTCGCAAAGCTGAAAGCCCACAAGCATTGATGGCTCGATACAATGCGTCAAGCAAAGAGCCGGGATTTCCCGGCTCTTTTTTGCTTCCACACCATGAACATTAGTCAGACGCGTGCTCCCCGTCACTGCTCATCGGGCGTCCAATCCGGACTGAATCCTCCAAGAGCTGGGTGATACATCTCATCACCGGCGTGCTGAGTGAATTCGACATTCAAGCGGTCGCGTCGCAGTCCAAGTGCTTCAATGCATATATCGCAAAGCGCTTGCGCGACGCGAAGGCGCAGCTCGAGCGAACGGCCCGCTCGGATATCCAGCATCAACACCGAAACCGGCATCGGCTGAGCGCCTGCTTCTGCAATACGCCAGACACCACCTTCGCCCAACTCGCGAATGGCCACACTGATGCGCCTGATATCCACCGACATCATGGCGGCGTAGGTCTCGCTCATCCGGGCGGCAAGTCCTTGCTTAGTCGATGTTGAATAATGGCCCGTCACGTCGAGCTGCAGGTACGGCATACGAACCTCTCAAAGTTTGAAGGTCTTACCGCTTGTTCCAAGGCTGGTCATGTAATCCTGCAATGGCTTGGGCAGCGCATCGAACCAGGCAGACTCATCGCCGGGCATGGGCAATACGTGGCCGAACTCCACCATGTCGGTGGGCTCGAGGTTGCACAGGTATATCCAGATATCTTGCGCCTTCACACCGGTGACGACGCTGACGACATGCATGATGTTGAGCATCAAGGACCGACGCACTGCCTCCGGCCTGCCCACGCGAATGTCGCCACGGATCCAGATATGAGCGTTGATCGGTGACCCGCCAAGAAAGCGAACCTTGGATTCACTTTCCTCGACGACGACCTGCACAAAGAAGGACGGTGCCCCGGTGGCTTCGCTGTGCCGTTGACTGATGGCTTGAGCGAGCTGGGTTTTCTGCGCTGGCGTGAGGCGCCGCGGCGGGACAGAGCAAACGTAGGTAGGCAAGAGTGATCCTGCTGGAAGATGCGTCGCTGACCGGGATTCCCGCAAAGCGTAAAAAGTCAGACACGCATCAGCCATGTCGAGTGGGCTAGGTTTTCCAGCCATGCCCAGCGTTAGCGCTGCTCTCTCTGCGCGCCAAATTGCCGCCGCCTGTTCGCCAGGCGCAAGCGGTTCAGATGGCCAATTCAGCCGCTGCCGAAGCTCGCTGTATAGCCTGTGGCGACTGGCCGAATGCGCGAAGAAACGCCTGCCGCATCCGTTCGCGATCACCAAAGCCTGTTTCGCGGGCGATCACTTCAATGGGGAGGCGACTTGTCTCCATCATCATCCGGGCCGCTTCCACGCGCAGACGCTCGATGGCCTTGGCCGGCGACTGGCCGGTTTCTTCGCGAAACACGCGGCTGAATTGTCGGGGACTCAGACGAGCCGCCTCGGCGAGCGTCTCCACCGAAAGATCGCTTCCCATATTTTCCTTGGCGTAGGCGAGTGCCATCTGCACGCGATCGGACTTTGCATCGAGCTCGAGCAACGCAGAGAATTGAGACTGGCCTCCGCCACGTCGCTGATAAATGACCAGCTTTCGCGCGACCATTCGGGCCACATTGACACCGAGATCCTTCTCGATGATGGCAAGCGCTAGATCCACGCCAGCGCTCATGCCGGCGGATGTCCAGATCTGGCCATCGATAACGAAGATCCGGTCCTCTTCCAGCCGGACACTGGGATAACGCTTTTCAAAGCTGCGCGCATGGAACCAGTGCGTGGTGGCCCGCTTGCCATCGAGAAGTCCAGCCTCGGCAAGAACAAACGCTCCGGTGCATACCGATGCGACGCGCCGGGAATGATTTGGCGCATCTCTTACGTAGTCGAGGAGTCTCGCAGACGGAAGGCGGCACTCGTTATCGCCCGTCACGATCAGCGTGTCGTAACCCTCATCACCAAGCGGATCGGTATTGACCGAAAAGCCTTGCGAGGACATCACCGCGCCCCCTTGCTCCGATACCAGCGTGAGCTCGTACGCAGGCTCACCGTGCATAAGGTTTGCGTACTCAAAGACGGTGGCGACGGCGAGGCCAAGCGACTGAAAATTGGGATAAACAATTAAACCGACGGTGTGCATGATCTTCCCCGCGAGCGCTGTCTCGAATCGTTGTATACCCATTAAATATGACGCCCGGGTCGGATATCAAGCGCCGAGAAGCCCTACGTGCCCTGATTTATGACATGACATAAACCATAGCATCTACGTCATTGAGGCCATTCCACCCGAGCCTGGGATGAACCCCCGGCTCAAGCGACCCGCCCTTGGCGGTCATAAGAACTTGGTGGACGGAGGATCAACAGGTATGGCTGATCGCTAAGTGGTGCGATCTGCAATGGGGTGAGAAGTCACCCGTGGAGTTAAGCCAAGCAAAACCGCCAATGTCTTCACAAGACAAATCAAATGTCGCTTATGAAGCGACACCCGGGCCAGCGGCCGACGACATGGGCCGAGCGGCCTCCACGTATCGCTATCGTAAAAAGCGCCTGTTTCATCGGGTATTTCTTCGGCGGAAGGCTGCTTCGGGTTTTCAAATGAACGGCCAATTCTCCGAGTCCGTGCGACGACGTGTATCCCTTCAAACAACAAAGTTCGCGCCGCATCGTGCGATTTCGAAAAGCAGCGTTCTCATCAGACATTTGTCGTGATTACTCGAAAGGGCGGATGGAGCGTTTTCCTGATCATGCAGGTCCTCGATACCCACCGGATCTCCGATCATGGCAAAGCAAGCTCGTTTTCCCTCTGCCGGGGTGCAAACCCTGCAACGCCTTTCCCGACGCCCGCTGTCGCGCACCGTCGCGCTCTGGATGGCGGCCGCCACCTGCGGCGGCATGACGCTGATGAGCACGGCCGTTGTCGCGCAGTCCAGCGATGTGCCTGCGCCGAATGCCGGCATCATCAACTGGGCGGCCACCGGCAACACCGGCGGCGCGGGCGGCACCGGCGAAACCATCGGCGGTTGGAACTTCATCGCGCAATGGGGGTGGTATTTCGGCGACAGCAGCGGCAATCCATCGGTCCTGCTGAGCACGATCGGTGGCGCCGGTGGCGCAGGCACCAATGGTGGCGACCCGACCGGCAACGGCGGTGCGGGCGGCGGCGCCGGAAATATCACGGCGCAGATTTCTGTCGGCGGCGGCATCAACAGTGGCAGCACGGCGACGACCGCCATGCTTTTGAACAGCGCGGGCGGCGCCGGTGGCACCGCTGGCGAGATGGATTCCTCCGGTGGTAATCCCGGCCAGCCCGGTGCTGGCGGCAACGCGGGCACCATCACGTTCAATCAATCCGGCGCGGTGCTAAGCGGCAATGGCTGGAACGGCAGCACGCCCGGCACCACCGCCATCCTGATGCAAGCCAACGGCGGTGATGCTGCCGAACCGCTGGGCAACGATGGCGCGCAAGGTGGAGGGCACGTTACTGGCGCCAGCGGCGCTACGGGCGGTGCCGCCGGCCAGATCACCTACAACATCGACCAGGGCGAAGTGTCGTCCCAAGGCTCGGCCATCGTGGCGCTCAGCCAGGGCGGTGCCGGCGGCGATGGTACCGGTTCGTACTCCTATATCGGCATCGGCCAGGGCGGTGCGGGCGGCGCGGGCGGCATGGGCAACACGATCCAGATGACGATCGGCGCGGGCAGCTCCACGCCAAGCATTACGGCGGTCGGTGCGCCGACTGCCGCGACGGGTGCGGTGATTCCGATCGATGCGGACGGCAACACCGCGCAGGCAGCGCTGATGGCGGCAGGCATCCAGGCGCAAAGCCTGGGCGGCGCGGGTGGCGAGGGCGGCACCGGCGATGGCACCTCGGGCAAAGCCGGTGCGGGCGGCGCGGGCGGCAATGCGAGCAATGTGTCGATTGCCTTGAACAGCGCCAATATCAGCACCACCGGCTTCGCTGCGGCCGGCGTGCTCGCACAAAGCATTGGCGGTGCCGGCGGTGCCGGCAATGGCGCGGGCGGCATTTTCTACAAGAAGGGCGGCAACGGCGCGCAGGGTGGCGAGGGGCAGAATGTCACGGTCACGCTGGGTGATTCGTCCAACACCGTTTGGCCGTCCGATCTGATCTCCACTCAGGGCGACGATTCCATGGGCGTGGTCGCCCAGAGCATTGGCGGCGGCGGCGGCGCGGGCGGCGCCGTGTCGGGTGGCTCGATTGTCGGGGGCATCTCCATTGGTGGCAGCGGCCAGAGCGGTGGCAATGCAGGTCTCGTCACGCTCGACAACGGAGCCATGGCCTCGGGCAGCAGCCCTGCGGAGGCCGGCTTCGTCGTTTCGACCAGTGGCGAACATTCCAGCGGTCTCGTTGCGCAAAGCATCGGCGGCGGCGGCGGTACGGGCGGTACGGCTAGCATGGTTGACCTGGGTGCATTCACCTACACCGTCGGCGGCAACGGCGGTAGCGGTGGCGCGGCAGGCACGCCGGGCACCTTGCAGACGAGCGTGGTCAGCCTGGGCATCGTCAACACCACCGGCGATCATGCCAAGGGCATCGTGGCGCAAGCGATCGGCGGCGGTGGCGGCGAAGGAGGCGCGGCCGTGTCACTTTCCGGCAGCGTCCAGCTCAGCTTCGATCTCACGGTGGGCGGCAGCGGTGGCAGCGGTGGCACCGCTGGTGACGTCTTTGCCAGCAACAATGGCCAGATCTTCACCTCGGGCGCCGACGCCTGGGGCATGCTGGCACAAAGCGTTGCAGGTGGCGGCGGCAACGGCGGCTCGAGCACGTCTGATGCATTGATGCTGGCAGCACCGGGCATCCCATCGTTCAACATCAATATCGCTATCGGCGGCAACGGCGGTAACGGTTCGTCCAGCGGCAACGTCACCGCGGACAACGACGGCGCCATCATGACCTCGGGCGCTGCAGCGCATGCATTGATTGCACAGAGCGTGGCCGGCGGAGGCGGCAACGGCGGCGATTCCAGCGCGTACACGGTATCGGTAGGCAAGGGCACGAACTTCGACGTGACCGTGGCCGTCGGTGGCTCCGGCGGCGCGGGTGGCACCGGCGGCAACGTCAACGTGGACAACAGCAACAGCGCGCTTCTGTGGACGATGGGCGACAGCGCGGACGGCATCTTTGCGCAGAGCGTCGGCGGTGGCGGCGGTTCGGGCGGTACCAGTAAAGAGACGGACAAATTCCTTGGCGGCGGCAACAGCTCGGGGGGTAGCTTGTCTGAGGAAGTGGGCGGCACGGGCGGATCGGGTGGCCAGGGCGGCGCGGTTGCCGTCACCAACGAAGGCAACATCATGACCATGGGCGACAGCGCCAACGGCATCTTCGCGCAGAGTGTCGGCGGCGGTGGCGGCCTAGGCACCGGAGGTACGTCCAAGGACTCCGCAGGCAAGATTTCCAACACCGTGACGACCAGCGGCGGCGCAGCCGCGTCGGCCAATGGCGGTACGGTGAATGTGACCAACAGCGCCACGATCGTGACCTGGGGCGGCGACGCTGCAGGCATCTATGCCCAGTCTGTTGGTGGCGGTGGTGGCAAGGCAGGTTCGACGACCACGGCGGGGCTTCCGACGAGTGACGTAAGCGTGCCCGATTACCTCGCGCACAGCACCGCACTGAATGGACACACAGGCGATTACGCGGGCGTCGTGTCGTGGATCGGGGGAGGCTGGCAGCTCTCCAGCATCCAGGAGATGGATAGCTGGGCCTACGACTATCTCGCGTACGCGGCGGCCAATGCGATGACGCCTTCAACCCCGAGCGGCGGCACGGTAGGCATGACGCTCTCGTTGGGCGGTGGTGCTACAGGCTCGTCCACGCAGGGCAACGGCGGCGATGTCAACGCGACCAACAACTTTTCCATCCAGACCGCAGGCCCTGCTTCGCCGGGCATCTTTGCCGAAAGCGTTGGCGCTGGTGGCGGCCAGAATGGCGCAACCACCGTCAACCAGACCAAACTTTCTGCCGGTCAGGGCAACAGCGGCACGGTCAGCATCACGCAGGGCGGTACTGCGCTCAACAACGGCAACGGCGGAACCGTCACTGCCAGCAACAGCAACAGCATCGTTACGGGATGCAATGCCACCGTTGGCTGCAATCCGATCAATGGCAACAGCGTGGCGCCCGGCGGCGATGCATCGTTTGGTATCTTTGCGCAATCAGTGGGTGGTGGTGGCGGCGAAACCATCGTTACGGCCGCGAACTATGCGTCCGGCTCCGGCAAGCCGATCTCCCTCTCGCTGGGCGGCAGCATGGGTACCGACGGCAACGGCGGCAACGTGACGGTCAACAATGTCAGCGGTTCGTCCAATGCAGTGATCAGCACGGCGGGCAATGATGCCGTCGGAATCGTGGCCCAGAGCGTGGGCGGCAGCGGCGGCAACATCGTGGTCATGCAGACGGGCGCTACTGGCGGCACGTACACTGGATACTCGCAGGGCGTCACGGATCCTCTTCTCGATGCCACGGGATCGCAGAACGATGTTTCCATCGGCAGCAATCAGACCTGGAACGACAAGTACGAGACCGAAGATCAGTGCACTGGCGGCGATTATGGTTACGCCGCCTGCGGCACCGGTGGCACGGTGGCGGTCAACACCTCGTCTGGCAGCAGCATCGCCACCCAGGGTCGCAACGCACACGGCGTGCTGGCGCAGAGTATTGGCGGCGGCGGTGGCTGGATCGTGGGTCTCACGGAAGCATCCGATCCCTTCAACAAGCCCATCTCCTACGGTGCCGGCGGCAACATAAACCTGACTCTCGCTGGCACCATCAGCACGCAGGGTGACGGTGCCTACGGTGTGCTTGCGCAATCGGTAGGCGCGGGCGGCGTGCTCGGTGGTGATCTGGCCGCCGCAACGACCACCGCTCAGTTCAGCCATTCGCAGTACAACAATCTGGACTACGCGCGCTCGGGCAACGGCGGCAACGTCACCATCAACAACACGGGAACCATTACCACCTCAGGCAACAACGCACACGCGATCTTTGCGCAAAGCGTGGGCGGCGGCGGCGGCCTCTATGCCACTACCGGAGGCCTGCTGATGGGAACGGCCGGCGGCGAAGGCAATGCCGGTACGGTCGCCATCAGCAACAGCGGCACGGTCCAGGCGACCGGCACGGGCTCCAGTGCGATCTATGTCGACACCCAAGGCCACAACGGCAACTCGGCTGTAGGCGTCAGCAACAGCGGCAGCATCATCGGCAACAGCAGCGCGCCGGCGATCATGCTGATGGGCGGCAACGGTAACGGCGACGGCACGGTAACCAATTCGGGGACGATCACCGCCAACAACGGCACGGCAGTCTCCGCCAGCGCCACCTCGTCGAGCTTTGCCGTGGTCAACAACATTGCCGGCGGCGTCATCAACGGTGACGTCGATATCGGCAGCAAGGGTGTGATCACCAACAATGGCACCTGGAGCACGAATGGCACGAGCACGGTGGGCACGGTCAACAACAACGGACTGCTGATTATCGGCGGTGCCAGCAGCAACCCGATCGCGGAAACGATCTTCACCGGCAACCTCAACAGTCCCGGCACCATCCAGATGGGCGTCGACTTCTACAAAAACTGGGGCAACTATCTGGACGTGTACTACGCCTTGAACTTTGCCAGTAACTCGCTCCTGAAGATCACGCCTGCATCGCTGATGCCCAATGCGCCCGTCGAGATCATGTTTTCCAACGGTGGCACGGGGGCACTGCCGCAGGTGGTCGATCCGGGCAACAACTTCCTCTTCAACTATGCGCTTGCTTATGACTCCGAAGGCGGCATAACCGTGCAAGCCCTCAGCACTTCGCGCTTCAGCTTGACGGCGTCGATGGCTGGCGCGTCTGGCAACCCGTTGGCTGTCGCCAGCAACCTGGATTCCGTCTGGCAAAACGTCGGCAGCGGCATGTCGCAATCGCAAGCTCAGACTTATGCCAGCCTGGCCTCTATCAGCAACGGGCAGCAATACCTCAACGCCCTCACCAATCTCGGCAACGAAGGTAGCCAGGCCGCCAGCGTTGCCCATGTAGTGGCCAGTGACGCCTTCGTGGAGCGCATGAACAGCTGCCCGCGCTTTGAAGACGGCGCGCAGGACACGCGTGAGCATGACTGTGTGTGGGGTCGCGTGATCGGTAACAACGGCGACCGCGATGCGAGCGGCGACAGTGTGGGCTATCACCAGAGCGGCAACGTGTTCCAGTTAGGCGGCCAAAAGGAAGTGGCGACGGACTGGTTCGTCGGCGGCTCGGTCTCGGCCGACAACAGCAGCCTCGACACGCGTGCTGTATCCGATTCGGTCGACGGCCATGGCTGGACTGCCGGTGCGGTGGTCAAGCATCAGATGGGCGACTGGCTGGTGTCGGCGGCGCTGGAAGGCGGCTCAATGTCGTACGACGCCACCCGGCAGGCGCAGTTGCCCGGCCTGGGTGGCACGGCGCGCAGCGAGTTCGATGTCAGCCATTGGGGCCTGCATTCGCGCATCAGCAAGCAGTTCCCGATGACTGGCTGGTATCTGAAGCCCTATGTCGACCTGCATGCCACGCATATCCAAGCGGACGGCTATACCGAGCAGGGCGCCGGTCCGCTGGATCTGAAGGTATTACCATCGAGCAGCAACGTGTTTGGCGTCTCGCCGATGATCGAAGCAGGTAGCAACTTTGTGTTCAACAACGACATGAGCCTGCAAGTGTATGGCGGCGTCGGCGGCACCTTCTACAACCAGGGTGCGCTGGGTGCAGACATGCAGTTCGCCGATAGCATGCCGGGCAGCGGCACATTCCACATCAGTAGCGATCTACCCTCGGACCGCTTCAAGACCACAGCCGGCCTGGACCTCAAAGCCAGCGACCACTGGGATGTGCGTCTGGAATACAGCAGCGAGTTTGCCGATCACTTCGAGTCTGATACCGGCGCGCTCAAAGTGAGCTACAAATTCTGATGGTGCGAGCCGCCGGCGTGATGCCGGTGGCTGGCGGTGGCGCCATCCAATAAGCACCCTGTTGCACCAAACGGGCGCAAATCCCATCATGGTGCAATGAACGCGATGGCTTGGCGCACTTGGGCAGATCAGATGGCGACCGGGCTTGCCTTGGTCGACGCCGGGTTGCAGCTCAAGTGGATCAATCCCGCACTTGCTGAGTGGCTTGAGCTGGGCACGCGCAGTGCGGTCGGGCAGTCGCTTGGCCCATGGCTGGGCGATCCGGATGGATTGGCGCGGGCCGGCCGCAGTTTGGCGGAACAGCGGCCGCAGCATTGGCGTGCGGTCACCTTGGTTACCACCAGCGGACGGGAAATTACGGCGGATATTTCGCTGCAGCCGTTCGACGACGGACTGCTGCTGGAAGTGCATGCGTTAGCCGAGCCAGCATCGATGAGTTCGCCCCTATCGGCCACGCTGCGTGGCTTTGCGCATGAGGTGAAGAACCCATTGGCTGGTCTTCGCGGCGCGGCGCAGCTGCTGCAGCGGCGCGTGGGTAGCGAAGATCTGCAGGCGCTGGCGGGATTGATCATCGACGAAGCGGATCGCCTGGGCGCGTTGGCAAATCGGTTGCTGCATCACGACGGTGCGGCGCAGCTGGGCCCGGTCAATATCCATCAATTGCTGGAACGGCTCACTGATCTGTTGCAGGCCGAACCTACGCCACCGCAGTTGCGCCACGACTACGACCCCAGCGTGCCGGATCTGCTCGGCGATGCGGACCGACTGCAACAGGTATTGCTGAACCTTACGCGCAATGCGCTGGAAGCTGGCGCGCACACGCTTACGTTGCGCACTCGCGTGGAGCATGGTTTGCGTATGGGCGAGCGCGTACTGCGCATGGCGCTTCGCGTGGACGTTATCGATGACGGCCCCGGTGTACCGGTCCAACTGCGTGATACGTTGTTCCAGCCACTGGTCTCCGGTCGCGCCGACGGCAGTGGTCTCGGCCTCGCGTTGTCACGCGAAATCGCGCACGAGCACGGCGGCGAGCTGCGTTGTACCAGTCGGCCTGGCGAGACGGTGTTCTCCTTGTACCTACCGCTAGAGCGCACGCATGACTGACTGCCGCGCACTCCATTCGCGCACCACATACGCTCCCTCCCCTGTTTGCAGGGGAGGGCCGGGGTGGGGTGCTCTTGATCTGGCTCGTATCGCAAACCGAGCCACCCCATCCCGGCCTCCCCCTGCGACCGAAAGAAGTCCCTTCTTTGGGGCAAGCAGGGAGCAACAAAGCTGCCGCAGAGCCAAGTCATGACTGAAGAAATCTGGATCATCGATGATGACCGAGGCGTGCGCTTCGTCCTGGCCGAGGCATTGCGCGATGCCGGCCTCGCGATACGCGAGTTCGGTGAAGTGGCAAGCGTGCGCGCGGCGCTGCAGGAAGCGCGGCCAGCTTTGTTGCTTACCGATGTACGCATGCCGGGCGAGGACGGTTTGAGTCTGCTGACCGAGTTGCAGACGCAAGGCATCGGCCCGGTGATTGTGATGAGCGCTTACACCGATGTCGCCACCACGGCTGCGGCCTATCGTGCTGGCGCGGTCGACTATCTGGCCAAGCCGTTTGATCTCGATCAGGCGGTTGCCATGGTGCAGCGTGCGCTGGCCAGCGTAGCGCTGCCTGTCATTGCCGGCGGCCCCACCGTCGCGCCGAACCACGCACTGCTCGGCGAGAGTGCGCCGATGCGCGAGGTGTTTCGCCTGATTGGCCGTGTCGCCGCCAGCGATCTGAACGTGCTGATCACCGGTGAGACCGGTACCGGCAAGGAACTGGTCGCACGCGCGCTGCACGAAGAGAGCGCGCGGCACGACAAGCCATTCGTCGCCTTGAACACCGCAGCGATTCCCAATGAATTGCTGGAGAGTGAATTATTCGGTCACGAGGCCGGCGCGTTCACCGGAGCAACGCGCCGCCACGCCGGCCGCTTCGAGCAGGCCGAAGGCGGAACGCTTTTCCTCGATGAGATCGGTGACATGCCGCTCGCACTTCAGACGCGACTGCTGCGCGTGCTGGCCGGTGGTGAGTTCTATCGGGTCGGTGGACGCGAATTGATCCGCGGTAACGTACGCATCGTCGCGGCCACCCATCAGGATCTGGCCACACGCGTTGCCGCTGGCCAGTTTCGTGCCGACCTGATGCATCGACTCGATGTGGTGCGTATCGAATTGCCGCCGTTGCGCATGCGGCGCAGCGACATCCAGCTACTGGCCCAGCACTTCCTCGCGGCCACGGCGCAGGAGCTGAAACTGCCGCCGAAGCGCTTCTCGCGTGCTGCATTGAAACTGATAGCGCAGCGCGATTTCCCCGGCAACGTGCGCGAGCTGGAAAATCTGTGCCGACGACTGACTGTCATCGCACCGGGTACGGAAATTCTTCCCGCCGATCTGGGTAGTGTCATCGCTAATGCATCGGGCAACGGAGAATGGACCGATGCGTTGCGTGAGTGGGCCGTCGATGCACTGGCCAGGGGCGATGCCGACATTCATGCGCGTGCGCGCGACGCGCTCGATCAAACTCTGTTGCAGGCGGCGCTGCTGGCGAGCGAAGGGCATCGCCAGAATGCGGCGCAGGCGTTGGGTGTGGGGCGCAACACGCTGACCCGCAAGCTGGGGGCGTCACGCACCCGACGTCACTGATGCTTTGCCTCTCCCTTGAGAGAGGGTTGGGGTGAGGGCCGGTGTTTGCGGACGAGTAGCGAGTGATTCCGCGAAGACCGCACCCTCACCCCTCTCCCAGAGGGAGAGGGCCAAAAGCGTGCCTGGACGACTTTAATCACGCGCAGGTAATTTCCTTCACCTCGCAACGCGTCACATCCAGCCAATCACATCTAACCAAGTACGATGCGCAACTTATGCGTTAAGCCATCGTCCACCAGATCAACGGCGTCCCCAGCCGCCATCGTTTGGCCGTCCAGTTCAATTTCCTTCACCCCACGACAAACCTTTCCGGGATTCTCCACGCTGACCTCATAGCAGCTCACGTGCTGCGCTCCGCGATGCCGATAGGTGAGCTGAAAGCCTGGCCATTCCCGGGGTATGCACGGATCGATGCGCAGCTTGTCGCCTTGCCGGTGGAAGCCGAGTACGGCCTCCAGGCCGCCGCGGTATAGCCATGCGGCGGAGCCGGTATACCAGGTCCAGCCGCCGCGGCCGACGTGTGGTGTTTCGGAATAGACGTCCGCGCAGGCGACGTAGGGTTCGACCATGTAGCGTTGCACCGCTTCGGCGGTTTCGCTGTGACGGATCGGGTTGAGCAGGTCGAACAGCGCGCCGGCGCGATCGCCATCGCCAAGCTTTGCCCACGCAAAGATCGACCAGGTCGCACCATGCGTGTACTGGCCGCCGTTCTCGCGCACACCGGGTGGATAGCCTTTGATATAGCCAGGGTTCTGCTTGCTGTGGTCGAACGGTGGAGTAAAAAGGCGGGCGATCTGGTTGGGGTGATCGACCAGAAGCCGATCGACCGAAGCCATCGCCTGCGTGGCATGCGCTTGATCCGTTGTGTCTGCCATGACGCTCCAGGATTGCGCGATGGTATCGATCTGGCATTCATCGCTTTTGTGCGAACCCAGTGGCGTGCCATCGTCGTAGTAGCCGCGCAGATACCACTCGCCGTCCCAGGCCTGCTCCAGTGCTTTGCGCAGGTCGTCGCCGTAGGCACGCCAGCGCGCGACGCGTTCGGTTTCGCCGCGTTGTTCGGCATGCGGCGCGAATTTCGCCAGGGTGGATAGCAGGAACCAGCCGAGCCAGATGCTTTCGCCGCGACCTTGCTCGCCGACCGCGTTCATGCCGTCGTTCCAGTCGCCCGTGCGTATCAGCGGCAAGCCGTGGGCTCCACGGGTGAGGCTGGAGTCGAGTGCGCGGGCGCAGTGTTCGTAGATGGCGACTTTCTGATCCGATGCACTGGGCAGGAAGAATGCGTCGCTGGCCCCATCGGGAATCGCCTGGCCCGACAGAAACGGCAGCACGTTGTCCAGCACAGCGTTATCGCCGGTCACACCGACGTAGTGCATGGCGACGTACGCAAGCCAGATGCGATCATCGCTGATCTTCGTGCGGATGCCCTGGCCCGCCGGTGGCAGCCACCAATGCTGCACGTCACCTTCGGCAAACTGGCGACCGGCGGCGCGCAGCAAATGTTCGCGAGCAAGGTCGGGCCGGCTGACGCAGAGAGCCATCACATCCTGCAATTGATCGCGAAAGCCGTAGGCGCCACTGGCCTGGTAATACGCGGTGCGCGCCCATACCCGGCAGCCGAGCACCTGATAAGGGAGCCAGTCATTGAGCATGATGTCCATCGCCCGATCCGGCGTGCGCACCTGCACCGTGTCGAGCAGGCCGTTCCATTGCGCGGCGACGTCGGTGAGCACGCTGTCGATATCGATCCCTCGGTATTTCGTGATCAACGTCTGCGCTGCGGCTTCGGAGCCGGTGTCGCCCAGCAAGAAGACGATGTCGATCTGCGTATTCGGCGGCAATTCGATCGTGGTCTGCAGCGCACCGCAAGGATCCATGGCGCCACCCACCCGTCCCGATAGCGGAGCGTCGCGCAGTAGAGCTGCAGGTCGTTCGATGGCACCGATCGGCCCGAGAAACTCACCGCGATCGCCGCTTATAGAGTGCTGCTGGCCAGCCATGTCGATGAAAGCCACCCGATCACCGAAGTCGGCGCGCCACGGATTGCGCGCGAACAATGCACCGGTCGCCGCGTCACGCGACGTGATCACAAACGGTGACGGTATAGTGCCGTTGCCGCCCAGCGCCCATTCGACATAGCCGGTAACCGACAGCCGCCGCGTGCGTCCCGAGCGGTTGCCCAGGCGCAGTCGTGACAGCTTCAGCGGATCGGCGGTCGGTACACATTGGGTCAGCTCCAGTTCGATGCCATGCGCATCGCTGCTGAAGCGGCTCCAACCTTTGCCATGGGTGGTTGCATAGCGTGCGCCTTCCACTCTGATCGGCAGTGCGGTGGCGCTCCACAGCACGCCGGTGTCCTGGTCGCGCAAATACAGTACGTCGTGCGGGCTGTCGCTAACGGGATCGTTGGGCCACGGCGTGATGGCATTTTGCTGACTGTTCAACGACCACGCATAGCCACCGCCCTCGGACGAAACCAGAAAGCCGAACTCGGGGTTCGCGATGACGTTGATCCAGGGAGACGGCGTACTGCGGTCATCGTCGAGAATGACCTGATAGCTGCGGCCGCCATCGCAAAAGCCGCCGTTGCCATTGGCAAATTCGAGCGGCGCCGAGGCACTGCTACTGCTGCCGATCGGCGTGCTCGCGCGGATCGGCGCTGGCGAGGATGTGCCAGAAGTCGCTGATGACTCCACTTG
>Ga0302228_10000613_pt1 | contig 28611 bp, 32 predicted proteins | sample II_Palsa_N1_2_FD_193519 | JGI IMG/M metagenome (GOLD analysis project Ga0302228, IMG submission 193519) | Peat permafrost microbial communities from Stordalen Mire near Abisko, Sweden - II_Palsa_N1_2 | ecosystem: Environmental > Terrestrial > Soil > Palsa > Peat permafrost | place: Sweden... | reverse complement strand
CTCCTTTGCGGGCAGTTAGGACGCAGTCTGAATAGGACACTGTGAACACGGTGCGAGCTCCAGGAGGGCAGCTAGCCTCGAACCTGTGGGAGCGACTTCAGTCGCGATAGCTTTTGCCCCAGACCAGCCAAGAGCATCGCGACTGAAGTCGCCCCCACAAGGGCTCAGACCGGTTCGATATGCCGCAGCAACAGGCGCGGACTTTCGCGCCCCTGCCAGTCGTTGATGCCTAGTTCGTAGACAGCACGCAGCCGGGGCGGTGGTGGCTGGCCGTGATAGGCATTGAACATCACCGCGTCGTGCAGCATGCCGTCGCGTGGATCGCGCAATTGCAGACGCAGGTGACGTTCGGCCATGACCTTCCAGCTGGCGCAGTCGAACAGGTTGTCGAATAGCGGCTCGGGAAAGGCTTGTCCCCATGGGCCAGCCAGACGCAACTGCCGGGCCAGGGCCAGCGATGCGGCGCCCGGTGGTAGTTCGCCATCGGTGTAAAGCACCGCCTGCAAGCGTTCGGCGTCGATAAGTTCGCGTGCAATCGCATCGAACGCCACCGCAAAACGCGGATAGTCACGCGTTTTCATGCTTAGCCCCGCCGCCATCGCGTGGCCGCCGAAGCGCTCGATCAAGCCTGGGTGGCGCGCATCGATCGTGGCCAGCGCGTCGCGAATATGAAAGCCCGATATCGAACGTGCAGATCCGCGCAGATCGTCTGGGTTGTCCTCGCTGGCCGGAGCAAATGCAATCACCGGGCGATGCAGGCGATCCTTCACCTTCGATGCGACCAGACCCACGATGCCGGCGTGCCAGGACGCCTCGTACAGCGCCACGCCAACCGCATCGGTATACGCCGCTCCGGCCACAATGAGTTCGGCTTCGGCGACCATCGAAGCCTGCAAATCACGGCGTTCCAGATTGATCGCGTTGAGCTCGCCGGCATAACGGCTTGCCTTTACGACATCATCGGTAAGCAGGCATTCGACGCCCAGGCGCATGTCTTCGAGCCGGCCCGCCGCATTCAGACGTGGACCGACTGCGTAGCCGAGATCGCTGGCACACAGTGTCGCCACACTGCGCTTGCCCGCCTCGATCAGCGCCATGATGCCGACGCAGGCACGACCGCTGCGGATGCGCTGCAACCCCGCCTCGACCAGTACACGATTATTGAAATCCAGTGGCACCAGATCCGCGACCGTGCCGAGCGCCACCAGATCGAGCAAGACGGACAGATCCGGCTCGCCACTATCGACAAACGCACCCTGCTCACGCAACTGCGCGCGCAACGCCAGCAACAGGTAGAACATCACCCCCACGCCGGCCAGTGCCTTGCTGGGAAAGGCCTTGTTCAAGCGCAGGTCGTGTGCACAAAGCTCACAAGGCGGACTCGTGTGCGCGCACGTTTCAAGATCAACCAGGTTGGGATTGACCATCGCATCGCACGCCGGTAACTGCTCGCCCGGCAAATGATGGTCGGTCACGATGACGCGGATGCCGTGCGCCTTGGCGGCGGCCACGCCGGCGACACTGGCGACGCCATTGTCGACAGTGACGATCAGCTGCGGCTTCGGCTGCATTGATTCGACAAACGCAGGGCTCAAGCCGTAACCGTGGACGAAGCGGTTGGGTATGGCGTAACTGACTTGTCGCGCACCCAGCAGACGTAGCCCGCGCACGGCCACCGCCGTGCCGGTGGCGCCATCACAGTCGTAGTCGCCGGCAACGAGAATGGTCCAGTTGCCCCGAATCGCTTCGATCAGCAGAGCGACTGCCTGCGGCATGCCACCCAGTGTCTGCGGCGACAGCATCCGCGTCAGCCGGTGTTCGATTTGTGCCGGGCCGAGCACGCCACGCGCCGCGTAAACGCGTTGCAGCACGGGATGTACCGAGTCGGGCCAGCCGCTGGGCGTGCCCTTGCTGTCGCGCCGCCGAATTTGCAACGTGCTCGGCGGTGACGTGCTCAACGGCCAGCTCCGCGCCAGATGCGCCAGCGATGCCACGACGTGCGCCGCCATCGCTCGCCACTGGCGAAATGCAGCAGCACCAATTGCCGACTGAACAACGTCCTCAGCGATGGCCACCAGAGTTGCTCGATGTCCCTCGCTGGCTGATCCTGCAGATCGATCAACCAGCCCGGCACGGCGGCCGTGATGACGTCAGCAGAGCGCGCGTGTCGCGCCAGCCCTGCCCGCCTGGCTAGCGCGTTCAGTAGCAGGTCGTCGCTAATCACCCCGCACAAATCGCTATGAAGTTGGCTTGGCAAACTGCCGCCACCCCACAGCCACAAACTGTTCACGGGCGCCAGACCACGTGCACGTCGTTCGGCGTTCAGTGGATGCTGATGCAGGAGCACCTGGATTTCGTTGAGCAGTACGCGCCATCGGCGGCCTTCCGGGCCCGGCGGCAGATGCTGCGATAGATCCTCGCCCATGGCCTGTTCGGGTGCCGCAAATAGGGGCAGCGGGGTGTTCGAGGGCACTCGTAGATGCCAACGATCCGGCGTGGAAATTTCCAGCCGCAGGTCGGCTTCGTCGAACACAGGCTGCAGCGTTTCGGCCAGCGCCTGAGCTTCGGCGATGGTCAGCTGCAACTGACCGCAAGCCAGCAATCGCACGCCGTTCATATCAGGCTGCACCCAGGCGGGATCGGCGGACAACCAGGTTGCATCACCTGCATCGCCAGCGATGTAGTCGCGGGTAAGTGCGGCGGCCGCGGGGTTCGCATCGATACCCCGAAAATAGTCGCCTAGCCCCGCGAGATAACCAGCGGTACCGTTACTCAGCCGATCAGCGCGCGCCAACAGCTGGCGCAATGGATGCGCAGGTTCAAAATGCTCCAGCGCAGGCAGCCATAGGTGCAGCGCTGGCCTCTGCTTGGCGCTCATCGAAGTCCCTACGCTTCCAGTCGTTCGTACAGTTCCAGCCATTCCGCATCCAGCGCTTCTTTCTCGCGGCGCAGTTCCGTCTGGCGTTGACCCAGCCGCATCATCTCCTGGGTGGGACCGTTGTACGTGGTCGGATCAGCGAGCTGGGCTTCGAGCGCTGCCAGTTCGGCGTCGATGGTGGCGGTACGCGTCTCGATCCGCTTTATGCGCTGGCGCGAGACCTTCTCGTTTTCACGCTGAGCAGCGGCATTGCGACGGCGCTCCTCGGGTGATTCCTCCGGCACAACCTTGACGGGCGGCTTGAATGCGGGCTTTGCCGCCGCCGATCCAGCCTTCGCCGCCTTCTTGTTCGCCGCGCCGCGCGTACGCAGCCATTTCGCGTAGTCGTCGAGGTCGCCGTCGAAGCTTTCGACCACGCCATCGGCGACGCGCCAGAAACTGTCGCAGACCATGCCGAGCAGATGGCGGTCATGCGATACCAGCACCAGGGCGCCGTCGAAGTCGGCCAACGCATCGGCCAGCGCCTCGCGCATGTCCAGGTCCAGATGGTTGGTCGGTTCGTCGAGCAGCAGCAGGTTCGGCTTGTCCCACGCGATCAGCGCCAGCGCGAGTCGCGCCCGCTCGCCACCGGAGAAACCGTCTACCGATTCGAAAGCGCGATCGCCCGCAAAATTCCAGGTGCCAAGGAAATCGCGCATGACCTGGATCGCCACGCCCGGCGCCTTGTCCTGCAGGTGATCGAGCGGGCTGGTGCCTTCGCGCAGGCTCTCCACGGTGTGCTGGGCGAAGTAGCCGATCTTCAGATCCTTGTGCGACTTGCGGATGCCGGCGAGCGGTTCAAGCTCGCCCACTAGGGTTTTCACCAACGTGGATTTACCCGCGCCGTTGGGACCGAGCAGACCGATGCGATCGCCCGCTTCGAGACTGAAGCGAACGTCGCGCAGAATGATGTTGGGTTCACCACCGTCCGTCGGATAGCCGGCCGTGATGTCTTCCAGCTGCAGCATGGAATCGGGCAGACGCCCCGGCACCGGGAACTGGAAACTGAAAGGACGCTCGGCGCGCACCGCCTCGGTACCGGCCATCTTTTCCAGCCGCTTCATGCGCGACTGTGCCTGTTTGGCCTTGCTGGCCTTCGCCTTGAATCGATCGACGAAGGACTGCAGGTGCGCCCTTTCCGCCTGCTCGCGCTCGTGCGAAATCTGTTGCTGACGCAACTGCTCGGCACGCAGACGTTCGAATGCGCTGTAGTTACCCGTGTACAGCTTCGCCTTGCCGTCGTTGAGGTGCATGGTGTGCGTGATCACGCCATCGAGAAATTCGCGATCGTGCGAAATGATCAGCAAGGTGCCTTGATAGCGGCGCAGCCATTCTTCCAGCCACAGCACTGCATCCAGATCGAGATGGTTGGTCGGCTCATCCAGCAGCAGCAATTCGGACGGAGCCATGAGCGCGCGGGCCAGATTCAAACGCACGCGCCAGCCGCCGGAGAACTCCCATACCGCACGCTCGTGAGTGTCTGGCGAAAACCCCAACCCATGCAGCAGCCGACCGGCGCGGGCGCGGGCATCGTAGCCGTGCAACTCCTCAATACGATGATGCGCACGCGCCATCGCCTCGGTGTCGCCGCGGGCAGCGGCGTCGTTTTCTTCCAGCAACACGGCGGCCAGTTCTTCGTCACCGCCCAGCACGTAGTCGATCGCGGCATCCGGCAGCGCCGGAGTTTCCTGCTCCACCGAGGCCAGCCGCAACTTGGCAGGCATATCCAGCTCGCCAGCGTCGCCCTCCAGCTTGCCCTGCAAGGCAGCAAACAGGCTGGATTTGCCGCAGCCGTTGCGGCCGATCACGCCAAGGCGCCATCCGCTCTGGATCACCAGATCGATATCGGAAAGCAGCAGGCGGCTGCCGCGGCGCAAGGCAAAGTGTCTGAAAGCAATCATTACAGGTGACGTGTCCGAACCGGGCGTAAGGTCGCCCGCAGCCGCCCATGATAGCCGCCATCGCGGTATTCTCGATGGGCTGGGCGATTGTGTCTGTGCGGTGGCGAACGTCCGTTCCATGGCAATCGGTGCAAACCGGCCTGGCGCAAAGGTATTTGCCACCTGTGGCCCAATCAACACTATGCTTGCCAAGCTTGGCGCAATCGACACTATGCTTGCCATACACGGCGTAGTCGACACTATGCTTGCCATACACGGCGTAGTCGACACTATTGCCTGCCACAAGTGGCGTAGCTTGGGTGGTTCTGCTACAACGACGCCGCACACAGCCTTGTCTGGAGAGGGGAGCCATGGTCAAGTTCACACGCAGTTTGCCGTTCGTCGTCCTGTTGATTGCCAGCGCCGGTTTTGCCGCGCCGCAGGTGGCCCGCGCGACTGGAGATACCCTGCTGGTTCACCGCGTGCAGGAAGAGAACAGCATGAACCTGCCCAGCCGCGGCGAAAGCATGGCTCAGGTCGAAAAAACCTATGGAACGCCCTTGCGAAAATTGTCGCCGGCTGGCGGCGATACCGCGAAGCATCCGCAGATCAATCGCTGGGAATACCCCACGTTCATTGTGTATTTCGAGCACAGTCATGTGATTCACTCGGTGCTCAACACACCGGCTGGCAACAACACGAACCCGTCAGCCGTCAACTGATCCAGCCGTCAACTGATAAGTTTGCGCTGAATCGATTTTCCGACATCGCGGCCTGTGGCGACACAGGTCGCGTTTTTGTGTGCGGAACGAAAACCTCGTCGTACACTTTGCAGCTCTGCGCCCTGTCGGGTGCCCTCGTGCACTGAGAACCTGTTCATGACTGACCACTCTTTACGCCTGCCAGCGGAATGGGAGCCTCAAGCTGCCGTGCTGATCGCCTGGCCGCACGCCGGCACCGACTGGGCGGAACGTCTGGCCGAAGTGGAAACCACCTATGTGGCGCTGGCGGCTGCGGTGACGCGCTTCCAGCACCTGATCATCGTGGTGCCCGACAGCGCACTGCGCCAACATGTGGAAGCTCAGCTAAGCAAAGCAGCCGTCGATCCGGGGAAGATCCGCTTCGTTGAATTGCCCTACGACGACACCTGGCTGCGCGACTCCGGCCCGATCACCCTGAAAGCCGGCGACAACCAGTTCCAGCTGATGGATTTCCGCTTCACCGGTTGGGGCGGCAAATTCGGTGCCGAGCAGGACGACGCCCTGATCGCCGGCCTGGTCGAAGCCGGCGTGTTTGGCCACGCCGCGCATCGACGCATCGACTGGGCGCTTGAAGGCGGCGGCATCGAGAGCGATGGCGAAGGCACCGTACTTACCACCTGGCGCTGCCTCGCCCAGCGTCACCCCGACCAGTCGCGCGAGCAGATGAGCAACATCTTGCACGACAGCCTGCATGCATCACGCGTGTTGTGGCTGGATTACGGCTATCTCGAAGGCGACGATACCGACGCGCACATCGACACCTTGGCGCGTTTCGCGCCCGGCGAGCGCATCGTGTTCCAAGCTTGCGACGATCCCACCGATCCGCACTACGATGAACTGCGGCGCATGGGCAACGAACTGGCTGCACTGCGCACGTTCGATGGTCGGCCTTATCAGCTGCATCCGCTGCCCTGGGCCAAACCCATCCTAGACCACGGCCGACGCCTCGCCGCCTCATACGCGAACTATTTGATCGTCAACGGTGCCGTGCTGGTACCGGCCTATGGCGACAAGGCCGACGACGAAGCCGCCCGGATCATCGGCACCGCACACCCGGACCGGGAAGTCGTGCAAGTCCCCTGCCGCCCCCTGATCTGGCAAAACGGCAGTCTGCATTGCATCACCATGCAGCTGCCCGCTGGCTTGGCCTAAGACCTGTTCAAGCCGCTTGTGGGTTTTCCCGCCCAGGGAGATTCTGAACGAGCCCTAGGCTCGCCATCCGCTAAACTTGGCGTTCTGCCCCCACCGGCAGCCCCGTAAGGATCGAAGCCGATGACCCGCAAGACCCTCAAGGTTGCGCTGCTGCAGGAAACCGACCGCGGCAGCCGCGACGCCAACCTCGATGCGATTGAAGCAGGCCTGCGCGAAGCCGCTGCTGCCGGCGTCGAGCTGGTGCTGCTGCAGGAACTGCACAACGGCCCCTACTTCTGTCAGCGCGAGTCGGTCGAGGTGTTCGATCAGGCCGAGAGCATTCCCGGCCCCGGCACGGCGCGCATCGGCAACTTGGCCGAGGAGCTTCAGCTTGTCGTGGTGGCGTCGCTGTTCGAGCGACGCGCGGCCGGCCTGTATCACAACACTGCCGTGGTGTTCGATCGTTCGGCGGCCATCGCCGGCAAATATCGCAAGATGCATATCCCCGATGATCCGGCGTTCTACGAAAAATTCTATTTCACCCCCGGCGATCTCGGCTTCGAACCGATCGATACGTCAGTCGGCCGGCTCGGCGTGCTGGTGTGCTGGGATCAGTGGTACCCGGAAGCAGCGCGCCTGATGGCGCTGGCCGGTGCCGAGCTATTGCTCTACCCCACCGCGATCGGCTGGGACCCAAACGACGACCAGGCCGAAAAAGATCGCCAGCGCGATGCGTGGATCACCGTGCAGCGCGGCCATGCCGTGGCCAACGGGCTGCCTTTATTGGCCTGCAACCGCACCGGCCATGAGGCTGATCCATCTGGCGTGGGCGACGGCATTCAATTCTGGGGCAACAGTTTCGTAGCCGGTCCGCAAGGCGAGTTTCTGGCGCAGGCGAAAACCGATGGGCGCACTCTGCTGATGACCGACGTCGATCTTGCTCGCAGCGAACACGTACGGCGAATCTGGCCATTCCTGCGTGATCGCCGCATTGATGCTTACGCCGATTTGCTCAAGCGTTTCCGTGACTGAAGCGACGCCGGCAGCCACCTGCGCCGCTTGTTCCGCAGGACTGTCATCCCCATGCTTTGTTTTCACCCTACAACCGGCACGCTGACCGCATGAGCTTTTCCGAAACCGACCTTGCCCTGCTGCCCGCCCTGCAAGGCCAGCCGATCGAACGTGTGCTGCGCGATGGCGTCGACTATGTCGTGCTCGGTACGGCGCACGTGTCGCGCAGCAGCGTGGATGCGGTGGACGCACTGCTGGCGCACGAACACTTCGATGCCGTAGCGGTGGAGTTGTGCGACAGCCGCGCGCAGAGCATGCGCGACCCGGAAGCATTCAAGCAGATGGATCTGTTCAAGGTGATCCGTCAAGGCAAAGCCGGCATGGTCGCCGCCAGCCTGGTGCTGTCGACGTTCCAGAAACGTCTGGCCGATCAGTCCGGTATCCAACCCGGCGCCGAAATGAAGGCAGCGATGGATGGCGCCGACCAGCGTGGGCTTCCGCTATGGCTGATCGATCGCGAGGTTGGCACCACACTCAAGCGCGCATGGCACAGCGTAGGTTTCCTGCAACGCTTCGGTCTGCTGGGTGGACTGCTGGCCAGCGTGTTCGAGCGCGAGGAAATCGAACAGGCCGAGATCGAAAAACTGAAACAGGGCGACTTGCTGGAAAGCGCATTCAGCGAATTCGCCAGCGAATCCAAACCGCTTTACGAAAGCCTGATCGGCGAGCGCGATGCCTTCATGGCCGCACGCCTGCGCGAAGAAGCCACGCGTTCAGCAACCAGCGAGCCACGTCGCGTGCTGGTGGTGATCGGTGCAGGCCATCTCAAGGGACTGTGCACGCTGCTGCGCGAACAACAGGGTGATCCCGCCAGTGAAGTCGCTGCACTCGCCACCACACCGCCCAAGGCGCGCTGGCCCAAATGGGTCGCCGGCGCGCTGGTCATTCTGGTGTTCGCCGCGATTGCCTTCGCGTTTCATCGCAACGCCGCACTCGGCACGCAGGCGCTGCTGTCGTGGGTACTCTTCACCGGTGGTTTCGCCGCACTAGGCGCGCTGGCTGCCGGTGGTCACCCACTCAGCATCGTGGCCGCCTTCATCGCCGCTCCGATCAAGCCGTTCCGCCCCGGCATCCCCGCCGGCGGCATCAGCGCGATGGCCGAAGCCTGGGTACGCCGCCCCCGCGTCGCCGACTTCGAAACCCTGCGCGACGACATCGTGCACTGGAGCGGCTGGTGGAAAAACCGCGTCGCCCGCACCCTGCTGAACTTCTTCCTGGTCAGCATCGGTACCATCATCGGCGAATACAGCGCCGGCATCCACATCTTCAAAAGCCTGATCTGAACGTCTCCGCACGCTGAGTCAGCAAGCTCCCGCATGTTACGATTCACGCCTCCTGCAGCCCCGCCTGCAGCGCGCGGCAACACCCAGCCCGGGTGGCGAAACTGGTAGACGCAAGGGACTTAAAATCCCTCAGCCGCAAGGCTATGCGGGTTCGACCCCCGCCCCGGGCACCAATAAAATCAACGAGTTAACCTCGTAGTTTGCTGATAGCTGTTGAACCGTGGGACACTCACGGGACACAACAGCCAACGAGGGCCAATGATGGCCACGATTGTCAGGCGCGTCGCGAACGATGGGACAACGAGCTATCAGGTTCGAGTGCGCGTGCGCGGAGAGAAACCCCGTAGCCGCACATTCAAGCGCAAGACCGATGCTGTCGCCTGGGCGGCTAAAGCCGAATCGGACATGGGACACGGTGTGTACGTCCCTGCGACGGCCGATAGGCGCCGCACGCTCGCCGAGCTGATCGATAAGTTCACCACCGAATACTTGCCGGTGAAGCCGAACAACAAGGACGGCACCAAGGTCACCGCCATGCTGTCGTGGTGGAAGGATCACGCCGGGTTCGTGACGCTCGACAAGCTGTCCCCGCAGACCATTGCCAGCTATCGGGCTCAGCTCTCAGCACAGAAATCCAAACGCGGCGGCGGAGTGCTGTCTGGTGCGACGGTCAATCGCCACCTTGCCGCGCTGTCCTCAGTCTGTAAGTGGGCGTGGAAGGAGCTCGGCTGGCTACCATCCAATCCCGTGCTTGCGATCACCAAGCGAGCCGAGGGCAGCGGGGTTGTGCGGTTCCTATCTGACGACGAGCGCAAAGCACTGCTGGCCGCGTGTCGAGCGAGCGACGATCCCAACATCAATTGCGCCGTCATGCTGGCACTGGCGACCGGCGCACGTCGCGGTAACATCTACGCGTTGCGCTGGGAAGATGTCGACCTTGATCGGCTCACCCTGCACTTTCGCGACACCAAGAACGGCGAGCCGCGCCGCGTGCCGATCGTTGGCCCTGCGGTTGCTACCCTACGCGCTCACTTCGATCGCGACCCAACGAAAACCGGATGGGTGTTCAAAGGCCGCAGCGATGATGCGCCAGCCAATTTGGATGGACCTTGGAGCAAAGTGCGCGCGGCTGCTGGCTTGCTTGATTTTCGATTCCACGATCTGCGGCATACGACCGCCAGCTATCTCACGATGAACGGCGCGAGCCTGGCCGAAGTTGCCGAGGCGCTTGGCCATCGCACCCTAGTCATGGCGCGGCGCTACTCGCATATGACAGGCGACCACACGCGAGGCGTGCTCGAACGGATGGCGGGTAAGTTCTTGGAGAGCGACGAATGAAGTTCCTCAAGACGAAACTGGATTTCGAGGACGTGGAGCTTCTTCTGTTAAGGCGTTTGGCGGACGATGGCGACCAACTCGCGGTTTTAGATCTTCACGCATTGCTTGCACGGCACGCGCGCGCCCGCGACTTGACTGCCGAGATGTGCGAGGTCCTTGCAGATATGCACGAGCAGGTGGCAAGCGGCAAGACTGCGGACGTCGCGATGCTTACTAAGCCGCTTCCGCATCGCGCTCCACAGCCGCTCCGTGATAATCGGCTCTATAGATTGGTGACGGATCACCTAGCGTACTGGGACGTTCTCGATTATCGACGTGAGGAGATTGAGGCTAAGTACGGGCCGAAGCCAAAGCGCCCTAGCGACGACGAAATATATGGGATTGTCGGCTTGCATTTCGGCATCAGCAAAAGAACCGCAAAGTCAATTTTTCTGCGCATGCGTGCGGTCTATAAAAAGTAGGCCCGAAAAGACCCTCCTGTTTTCGGACCTATAGCTGCCAGCAACCTCTAGGTGCGGTCAACAACGACCGTTCACGTGGAGATGGGCATGCAGCGCAATCTAAAGTCCGTGGCGCAGTTCGCCGCCGAGTCACCGTTTACCGAGGCACAGGTCCGCTGGTGGATTTTCAACGCTGGCACCAACGGCCTGCAAAGCGCCGTGGTCCGCATCGGCCGGCGCGTTTATATCGATACCGATGCATTCGCAAAGTGGGTTGACGCACAGCAGGTCGCGGCATGATCGCCCGCCCCGATCTCACGCCGCTGCACGATGCTGCCGACGTCGCGGCCACGCTGGCGTTCCATCACGTCCCCGCGAATCGGCTGATGGCCGTAGTCGAATCCATCCGCGGCGAGCTGATTGGGCTGCGCCTGGGTAACACTGATACTGCGCCCTTGTCTCAGCTGGTGGCCGATCAGCAGCTGCTGGTCGCAACGGATGAAGCTCGCAAGCGTTTCGAGGAACTGGCAAGCGCCGTGCGCAATCTCGGCATGTGGGTGACTCCATGACCGGCGACGATTGGCCGACGCGTATTGAGCGGGAAATTGTCTCAATAAAGATCGGCATATCGGCCTACGCGCGCCGACCGCTGGATGAAACTTCGCTGGCTGCGGCTGCGCATCTTGTTCTATGCCTGCAGCGCACGGCCACCGGCCGCGAAGGTCTCAGCATTCTCAAGGATTGGCAATCGCTGCACTTCAACGGCAACAGCTCCCGACAGATGATAGAGCGCTCAGCGGCCTGGCTATCGGGGACTGCCGAGAAGCGTTCCGCAGCGTTGGATGATCTGCAGGAGTTGATCGGGCGAGTCGAAATGGAGTTGTCGGGCCGCATAGATCCCGACGACCTGGCCGGCGAGATCGACGAGCTGCGCATGGAAACGACCTGCAATCGCGAGCAACGATCCGCGCCGCCGAGTGACAACACCCCAGCTTTACCGCAGGTGGACAGCGTCAAACAACTGCGCCGGGCGTTGAAAAGCTACGCTAGCGTGTACCCCTATCGCAGCGAGCCGTTGACGACAGCGGAAGAGATCGCAGCAGCGATGCCGGCTAAGGCGGTGCGCCAATGAGCGCAATCATCATTGCCAATCGCGCCGCGCAGCTGGCGATCGCTACGGAATCGTGGAAAACGCTAAGGCCTTCACCTGGCGCCATTCTCGATGTGCTGCTGGTAGCGGACGCCCTCGTCCATGACCTCACGGTCTTGAGTGATGCGGATCTAGCTGGCGCACCCGCTGGTCGACGTCATGCGGGCGCCGTGGCCTCAAGCGTGGCCGATGCCTCCCGGGCGCTGCACACGCTCGCCGCTGGCTTCCGCAACCACCTGCCAGACAAGCACGCGCTATCGAGCGCCGAGCGGCTATCTCTCACGTTACGGCGCGGACTGATCGCGCTGCAGACTGCTCTCAAGGAACGGCCCAATGAATAACCCCCAGACACGACGAAGCCCGGCGGCAACCGGGCTCCAGATCGAACAGAACACACATGATTCTAATCTTGCCCTGGCAGCGGCACAACTCGCCGCTTCTGGCTGGAAGATCCACCCATTGCGGCCGAACTCGAAGCTGCCGATCTTGCCCGGGTGGCCAGCGCTCGCCACGAACGATGCCGCGACGGTCCACGAGTGGTGGACAGCAACACCCGCCGCGGGAATCGGCATCGCTACCGGTGAAGGCCGGATGGTGCTGGACGTAGACACCAAAGACGGCAAGCAGGGTTCCGCGGCGCTTAGTGCGCTGATCCTTGCGAATCGTGGAGAATTTCCTGCAACGCTGACGGCGCAAACACCGTCGGGTGGCTTCCACTTCTACTTCGCCTGCAACGAACCGGTGCGCAATTCCGCGGGGAAGCTAGGCGACGGTCTGGACGTCCGCGGCGCGGGTGGCTACGTATGCGCTCCGCCGACTGTGATCGACGGCCGCGCCTATCTCTGGCTTGACCCCGCTACGCCGATCGCGCCTGCACCGGCTTGGCTTGTGGCTGCTGCGCTGGCTGCTGCGCCAGTGACGATTGCGCAGGCCACGGCAGAGACAATCGAGCCGACCGCGGAGCTGCTGGCGGATCTGCGTAGTGCACTGCTGTCGCTCCCCGCAGATGACCGTGATATGTGGATCAGGGCTGGCGCAGCGCTGCGCTGTCTCGGCGAACCTGGGCGCGAGCTGTGGCTGGATTGGTCAGCTGGCAGCGACAAACACAATCCGGATTGCGACCCGCAGGTGTTCGATACGATCGGGCACGATTCGACGGGGCCGGCTGCGATCTTCAAAGCGGCGCAAGCCGCTGGGTGGGAAAACCCGCTGGCACTGCGCAAGGCTGCAGCATTGTTCGGCCGGCAACCTATTGAGTCCGGCGGGCCGACGTTGCGCACGGTGAACATCGCTGACGTGATGAGCGCGCACGTATCGGCGCCGCGGTTCGTTGTCGATCGCCTCATACCTTGCGGTCACTTGACGTTGTTTGGCAGTCACGGCGGCAGCGGCAAAAGCATCCTCGCCTTGACGATTGGGGCGCACGTTGCAGCTGGCGTGCCGTGGGCAGGCTTTGCTGTGCAACAGTGTCACGTCCTCTATGCGTCGCTTGAGGATGCCGGCGAGATTGTTCGATTCCGCTTGCGCAAGATCGTCGAGGCTTACGCGCTGGATGCCGCAGCTGTGATCGGCAACCTATCCATCGTTGACGGTAGTGCGGGACTCACTGCACTGATGAGCGAACGGTTTGCATTCGGTGTGCGCCAGCTTGAGCCGACCGCAACGCTGGTTGAGCTGCGCGCTGCCGTAGGTGCGGCGGGACTGATATTGATCGACAACGCTTCGGACGCGTTCGGCGGCTCTGAGAACGATCGGCAGCAGGTGCGCACATTCGTCCGCGCTCTCGCCGCGCTCGGGCATGCGAACCATGCGGGCGTGGTGCTGCTGGCACATATCGACAAGGCAGCAGCCAAGTTCGGCGCCGCCGGCAACAGTTACAGCGGTTCAAGTGCCTGGCACAACTCGGCGCGCTCGCGGCTGGCGCTGGTGACCAAAGGTGCGGGGGTTACGCTCGTGCAGGAAAAGCTCAACCTGGGCAAAGCGTCTGACCCAGTGCGCTTGCGGTGGATCGATCCCGGTGTGCTGATGCCCGATGGCGGAGCCGCTGACGTTTCGGGCAGCGACGACGCGCAGGCGGTTTTGCATGTCATCAGCGCGGCAATCAGGGACGGCGTGACGGTATCTACAGCGCGCAGCGGCCCGGCGACGACGCAGCGCATCCTTGAGAGCGTTCCAGAATTTCCGCCTCACCTGCGTGGCACCCACGGCCGCGACGACTTCTGGGCAGCGATTACTGATCTGCAGCGAAGTGGTCGAATCGTGGTCGAGGAGTACCGAACGGCGGCGAGGCACGCACGCGAACGCTTCGTTATTGCGCCAGTTGCGCCAGTTGCGCCAGTTCCCGACAACTGACGCAAACCAGCGAACTGGCGCGGAGGACTGCGCCAATGCGCCAGTTCCACGTGCTGGGGTTTGGGGTATATAGCGCGCACAGATTGGCGCAACGAACCGCAAATTATGGACGTCTAAACTGACCAGACGGTCATTCGCCAAAACGCTTTTTTGCAGATAGATTCGCTCGAAATGCACTGCCCGGGAGGGACACCATGCAAGCACTCCAGCTCAAATTCGCCAACGATCCCACCGCGCCGGGCTCATTCACTGGCCTTGCATCCACGTATGCACCGGATCGACAAGGTGACGTGGTCGCGCCTGGCGCCTTTGATGCCACGCTCGCCGAGTGGGCAACCCGTGGTTACGGCATCCCACTTTTGTGGAATCACGATCAGGCTCAGCCCATAGGAGCGATCTCGACCGCCACTGCGGCGGCTGACGGTCTGCGCGTGGGTGGCCGGATACTCACAACTACCCCAGCAGGCGGACACGCTCACGCGCTCGCAGTGGAAGGCGCGCTGAGCATGAGCATCGGATACACGGTGCCAGCTGGTGGCGAAAAGATGGTCAACGGTGTGCGGCACCTATTCGCGATCGACCTACACGAAATCTCGCTGGTTGCTGTTCCAGCGAATCCGGACGCGCGCCTGACTTCGATCAAGTCCGCGGCGGACTGTTCCACCATCCGTGAATTTGAGCACTTGGTGCGCGATGCATTGGGACTCAGCTCGCGCGATGCGAAACACCTTGCGGCCAAAGGCTGGCCAGTGTTGCGCCGGGATGGCGTGACACAGCGTCGAGATGATGCGCTGCCTTCAACCGTGACAGCGGTGCGGGAAATCCTGCGCCTATCCCAATCGAAATAAGGAATCATCATGGATAACGAAATCATTGAAGCCGTGCGCGAGCACGCACAGAAGTCTGAGGCCGCGTTCGCGGCATCGGCGCTGCAGGTTAAATCGCTCACCGATCAAAATGCGGAACAACAGAAACGTCTCGGCGATCTGGAGATGGAACTGGGCACGATTAAGGCCAACCGCGGATTCGCTGGCGGCGGTGGCAACGATGCACCGAACCCGATCACGGAATTTGTGAAGTCTGCACAGCTGCAGGCGCTGCGGGAAGGTGCGAACAGTACCGGCCGTATTTCCATCAAGGCAGGCAGTCTCAAGCTGCTGACCAAGGCCATCAGCAATTCCGGCGTGGGTCAGGTCGGCGACCAGACGTACAACGTCCAGCCGGAGCGATTGAACGGCCTGGGCAACAACCCCCAGCGTCACTTGTCGTTGCTGGACGTGTTGCCGAGCATCCCTGTCAGCACCGGCAGCGTCGAATACGTGCAGCTCAACGGCTACACCAATGCAGCAGCCGTACAAGCCAAAGAAGGGGACGCGAAAGCGCTGGCCACCGTCCCGACGACCGTCGTCACTGCGTCGATCGTCACGGTTGCACACTACGTCAAGGCATCGTTGCAGGTGCTGGACGATATGCCGGCATTGTCGGCTCAGCTGTCCAATCTGCTGAGCTATGGCTGCTTGGCGAAGCTGGAAAACCTGCTGATCAATGGTGCCGGCGGCACCGGTCAGATTGACGGTCTGCTGACAGGCGCGACGGCATTCACTGCCAGCGCAACCAGCTCAGCGGACAAGATCGGACAGGCAATCACGCACCTGCTTTCGCTGGGTTGGAATCCGGGCGTCATCGTGCTGAATCCTACCGACTGGTTCGAGATCCAATCGTCCAAAGGCACGAGCTACGACGGTTATCTGCTTGGCTCACCGCGTTCGCCAGCTCCGCCGTCGTTGTGGTCGGTGCCAGTGGTGCAGTCGCCGAGTCTTGCCGTAGGCACAGCGCTTGTACTCGATCCGGCGCAATGCTCGCTGCTTGAGCGACAGGAAGTCGTGATGGCAACCAGTCGCGAAGATGGCAGCAACTTCACCACGAACATGGTGAGCATCCTTGCCGAGTTGCGCGCTGGCTTGATGGTGCTGTCACCGGGCGCGGTGCTTAGCGTTGCGTTGAACGAAACGACTTGATCAAAGAACACGCTGCGATGTGCGGGCAATCGGTGCAGCACTACACAACGACCGATCCGCGCCGCCTAGCCGGTTAGTGGTGGCACATGAAACAACACCGGCAGCGCAGGTCAAAACTGCCTAACGGCGACCCGTTTTGATGACTGCGCGCAACACCTGGCCACGATCAGTTCCTCACGCTGATCGTGGTCAATTTTTTTGGATTCATCGTGTCCACCGCAGCCCACAGCTAGGGTGGGTCGAAAGTTTCAGCAAGAGCGCACCGAAACCGGGTGGGTGCCCAAATTCTTTTATCCCCGAATCAAAAAATTGGAAATGCGTATGCCAGCCCCACGCAAGCCGACCAATATTCTGCATCTGACCGGTTCGTTTAAGCACAATCCAAACCGGCGCAGAGTCGATCCACCGACGCACAAACCGATCGGAGCTGCCCCGAAACAGACCGTTATCAGCTTTAAGCAGGCGTGGAATCTAATCGTGAAGTGCTGCCCGGATGGCGTGCTCGCGGACAGGGATCGCATCCACGTTGAAATCGTGGCATCGCTGCTGGTGCAGTTCCGTGCCGATCCAGTCAACTTTCACCCGGCCAAATTGGGGCGCTTGAGCGCGATGCTGTCGCAGTTGGGCATGTCCCCTGCTGACGCGTCGCGGGTGTCGGCTACGCCGAAGCGGACACGGGGCGACTTCGACGACTAAAACGGAATTGAGAAGTCATCACGCAGCGACCGCAGAATCTGCACATTCCGTAAATTCCCTTCTGCTTCATACTTACTAATCCAACCGTCGAGCCGCGTATATACGGCCGCGTCGAATTCAGTTGAAGTGCCCGCTGTTGACGAAATTGCCATGTCTCGGACTCGTTCTTTTAATCTATCAGGGGCAGCCGAAGACAATATGGTATTGACGATTGGACCAACCCACTTAACAGCTTCGCCAACTGAAAGAAATTTACCAAGTCCGGTTATTGCACGAATATTACCGAAGCTAATTGTTGGTCGCATACAATTTAACAAATGTTCTTTCACAATAGGCAGGTATTGTGGACTCAAGTACTCGATATCAAAGCCCGAAAAGAACGCGCTGCGATACGTTGCTATTGTATCGCCATCTTGCTCTCTCAACATAATAGCGAAACGATCGACCGCTTCCGTTTTTAACGCGTCCGGCAGTGAATTGAAAACTATCCGGTAGGACGCAGATAACCGATCTGCTTCCGCTTCATCTGAAAATAATACCCCGTAGGCGCCCGGAATTAGTTCAGTAACCAGTCGCAGGCGCTGTTGTTCGCGAACGTCTTCCAGAAGATGCTTAAGTATTGGAAGAACCTGATCATCTCGCCTTATTTTTGATAAAATCTGCTCACCCGTAAGCCCAACAACGCCTCTGCGCGTGCGCGCTATGTCGTCTACGATCATATCTATCAAACTAACAGCAATGCTACATGAAGCTTTATTTGGCGACTTTTCGCCCAAGCGAACCATTCGGCCCGGATGGATTAAATTGCGATAGGATCGGACAACCGCACACAGGTCAGCAGTCCGTTCAGTCAGTGCCCCGCTTGCTTTACAAGCCGATATCGCTTCACCCAAGTCCATTTTTAATGGGTCCTTGCCCTCTTTTTTCTCTTTGTATTGCGACGCCAAGTAATCAACAAGGAGGCATTCGACAATACTTCCGGCCAGCACTTGCGCGCTCTTCCACGCCTGGGTTTCTGCGCAATTTTGCATTTCCGCGTAATCGCTTTGGAGGGCACTTCTAAAATCGGCAAGCTCTATATAATCAAAGTTCTGCATTGCGCTATATCCATACTTTCAAATGAAATCGCCGCAGTACCGGAGGGCATCTAAGTACTGAAAGTCGCACTAATAACACTTAGGGCGCTAATTAGCGTTCGCTAGATTACCCAATTGCTCCGCCAGAAGTTGATGAGCAGAGATAGCAAATTCAGATCTAGCTCTGGACATCCTTGTCATCGCGGCCGTTCTTTCAGGATCATCTAGCGGTCTGCTCACCATGGCGCGCGCAGCCCATACAGCGTTCCATAATTCGACGGTTTGCCCGTCCATCGCCTGCGCATCTAGAATTTTCAGGGTCGCATAAGCACGGGTGAATTCCTCGCGATAGCGATTCAACTCGACCTCCTGCGCAGGATTCAGCTCTTGGTTCGTTGGTAGGTGCCAAAGAAAATCATGTGATGCTGTTAGGAAGTTCAAGAACGTCTTTCGACGCTCTACGAGCGCTGACTCAGCCCAGGCACGTGCCGCGGCCTCCCTATGTGCCTCTGCTTCTCGCGCATACTTTTCGCTTTCCTGATCGCGCAGAAAGGTCCGATCGGAGGTTTGGTTTCGTCGACTCCAGATCGCGCTCGCAGCACCGGTAAGGATGGGTGCAATTCCTGCCCAGAGGGCCAGCCAGCCGTTGATCCCGGTTGTATCCATCCTTGCGTCCCCTCCGCCCCGGGCATCCGGGTGAGTCGAGCATATTCTCGTCACATGCCCAAGCAAAGTTTTGGGACACTGGTGGGACACGGCAGCTCGAAATTGGCAACAATCAGCAACCACAAGCAACACTTAAGCCATTGATATCGATAGCTATCAACTGTCGCCAACAGCCGCCTGCCCCGACTTAAAATCCCTCAGCCGCAAGGCTATGCGGGTTCGACCCCCGCCCCGGCACCATGTGGATCAGTTCCGGCTTCGAAAGCAGGAATAGCAAGGCATTGATCGGCGCCGCCCGTACCAACCGAGCAGAAGCGGCTTAACGACTTCCGTCCCGTTTTTTTACCGAACCGTGACTAACTATGGTTGGGCAGCCTGCCGGTGGCGGTGATCGACAACACGATCAGTGGAGGCACGACGACCAGCTCGGTTAACTACATCACCGCTGATCAGCTAGATACGCCGCGCACAGTGACAAACGCCGCGAACACGGTGATCTGGTCGTGGGCGTATCAGGGCAATCCGTTTGGCGAACAACAGCCGACGTCGTCGATAGGCTACGTGCTCAACCTACGCTATGCCGGCCAGTACTACGATGTGGAGACCGGGCTGGAATACAACGGCGCGCGTTACTACGATTCGGCTAGCAGTAGGTACCTGCAGAGCGATCCGATCGGGCCCAATGGAGGGGTGAGCACGTATGCCTACGTGGGGAGCAATCCGCTGCGCTATACCGATCCACGGGGTTTGAAGGTGGGTGACGAATACAAAACCGTAGACGCGGCAGGGGTCGCAGCAGTGAGTGATGTGCTGCCCGAATCAATTACTCAAAACACTGAGTACGCTGGCGTCATTTACCAAAACTGGAACGGCTCCTATTCATACACTGCCGCCAATTCTGGTACTGATCACACTTCAGATCCTGGCGGCCCACCGTGGTTCCACACAGAGGTGGCTGACTATCACACGCATGGTGCCGATGATGAGGACGGGCAGAGCGAGATTTTCTCCCCTGCCGATATTCAGAGCAATGATGAGCAGCACATACCCGGCTATCTAGGAACTCCACGTCTCGCGATCAAAAAATATGACCCCTGTTCGGGCAAGGTAACCACTCTACAAATAGGCGTTCCTCAATGAAAATTTCACTCGTACGCGTGTGCTGCATCATGTTGTTAGGGCTGTCAGTAGCTTCGTCTGTGTCTTGTATGGAGTCGCGCCAGCCACTTACGGCAGATACTACGGTGCAAGCGAACGCGCTAAAGGCAGGCGGCATTGCTTATCAAGCGTTTGAACAGACACTGTCGAGCGAAAAAAAAACAGCGGGTGAATTTGGCCAGTTCGTGAGTTCGACAGATAACTACGACGTGGCACTGGAGGATAAGGGGGATTCGTTTTTATTTATCTTTAAGGTTAAGCCATTCCATGGGCGAATCCTGAAAAATGGTTGGTACACTTTTAGTGTTTCCAAGAATGGCTGGTATGTAGAAAAAATCGGACGCTAAGTGATCAGTGGCAAAGCATTTGCCGAAGAATTGCGACAGGATGGCACGCTCGTCCTGTCGCCAACTAAGCTCGCAGCGAGGTTGGCTATGTCGACGGACGAACCGGCCGCCGTCGCCGGCGTGCATCGCCACACGATCAGCGAGCATCCCGAATCGGAATCCGTTCAGGCCTTCATGCACCGCGTGGTGCGTGTCATCGCTGCCGCCGAGGAAGTGAGCGGCGATCGGGCTCGCGCGCTGGAATGGCTCAACAAGCAAGGATCGATTGCTAGCTTTGGCCACAAGGCGCCGTTCGCGCGCAAAAGCGCAAAAGGGGACGGAGGTGGTTAAAACCACTCGCTTCAGCGATGCTGACCGACACGAGAGGTCGTCCGTGTCCGACTGATCAGGACACGGATCAGCCGTCAGACTGGCGAATAACATCCGCAAACCTATCATGCCTCGCCAAGCCCGTCTTGAGATCCCTGACGTTCCAGTTCATGTCACACAGCGAGGTGTCAATCGATGTGCGGTCTTCCTAGACAATGACGACCGGCAACACTATTTGATGCTCCTCGCCGCCAGCGCGCTACAGCACACGCTGCAAATTCACGCCTACGTACTCATGGGCAATCACGTGCACCTCCTCGTCAGCACCGAGAAAGCGGGTGCGTTGTCCAAAGCCATGCGCCAGGTTCACCAAAATTACGTGTCCACATTCAACCGCCGACATCGGCGTACGGGCACGTTGTGGGAGGGTCGCTTCAAATCTTGCCTGGTCGATTCTGATCGCTACCTGCTTACGGTGTATCGTTACATTGAGCTCAACCCCGTACGTGCAGCCATGGTCGAAATGCCGGAGCATTACCCGTGGTCAAGTGTGCACTCGAATCTTGCATTGCGTAACGATTCGATCGTGACACCCCATGAAACATTTCTCGCGATCTCTCCAGATCGCACGCAGCGGGCCGACGCGTACCGCGCGTGGCTTCGCGCCGGAGTCAGCGACGACGAACTGAACGATATTCGTCAGCACATCAAACAAGAGCGCGCGCTAGGCAGTTCTCGATTTCAGGCGATGGCAGCGAAAACATTAGGACGTTCGGTTGCCGTGCAGCAACCAGGGCGACCGCGGCGCCACACAACGGATGAAAGCTAAGCCTCAGCTTAACTTAACCACCTCCGTCCCCTTATCCCGTCTGGCTAGGCGATTTGCCGGTAGCAGTAGTGGATAACGTTGTCACCGGTGGTGTTACCACAAGTACGGTCAACTACGTGACTGCTGACCAACTGGGTACGCCGAGAGCGGTGAGCAACAGTGCGGGCGCCCTGATTTGGGCCTGGGCCTATCAAGGCAATCCGTTTGGGGAACAGCAGCCGACCTCAACAACCGGTTACGGGCTGAACCTGCGTTTTCCGGGCCAGTATTACGACGCCGAGTCACGGACCAATTACAATGTACGTCGGAACTATGAGCCGGTCCTCGGGCGTTACCAGCAGAGCGACCCCATGGGATTAGCTGCGGGAATATCGACGTACGTCTACGCCAGCGGGAATCCAATGGTTCGAAAAGACCTAAGTGGCCTCTCAGACACCAACTTCCTAGGCACTGCCTTCTGCACGGGAAATCTTTGCACGCTTCCTCCTGATATGATTCAAGACTCGTGGGGCGCTCCTGACATGGCCCCTGTGTACATTATGGATGGCGTAGCGGTAGCTGCGTCAGGCGGCCTCGCACTGCCATTTGCCTCTGACGCGCTTCTTCCGGTAGTCCAACACTCTTTTGGCGGCTAACGTGCTAACTGGAGCAGTAGGGCTGCCGGAAACCATAGTGACTGGCGCAGCGCCGACTGAGGAAGTTTTAAGTGACGAGCTGGATTACATCATCGAAAGTTTTGAAACCCCGCCACCACCTCCGACGGTTCCAGTTCCAACTCAACCGGTGGCGGCCCCGCTGGCTGCGCCAGGAGGCAACCAGAGTAGATGTCCACATTAATACCTGAAGAAAATAACACCGCATTACTTTTGGAGAAGGTAGCTTCGGCACGAGCGGGAGATCCTAGGGAAGCAATCGCTGCAGCTATGTTGATTCATAGATTCCCACAGATAGCGCGGCACGTAGGATGGGGCTCAGAGTACGAATTCTTATTGAACTTCGGTTTGCGGTCGACGGACCCCGAAGTCCTTATTGCAGCGGGCGAAGCATTGTTTCAAGGAAAAAGACTGGCGCGCAACGTGAGAATGGGTACACGCTTTTTTGCAAAGGCAAACAAATTGTCCCCGTTTATGGGGGCGTTTATGATTGCGCGATTAGATATTTTTCAACATCGTCCGATCGCCGAAAAGATGTTGGAGAAGGGAGCGAAGGCAGGACACATCCCGTCTGCGGTCCTGTTAGCAAGGCTTCGATACCTTAAAATTAAAAAGTATCTATCAATTTTTGCACTGCCGGGCCTTGTAGTGCTTTCAATTAAATGCGGCAGGCTTATTACTGTCGGGTTAAAAGACAAAGAAAATTTACACATGCGATTCTGGCGATACAGGGACGCAGGTCTAGCGGGACAAAAGGAACTGCCTAACGTCATGCCCATAGACAGGGCGGATCCTTTCAAGGATATAGAGGAAGCCTTGTCGGACTGAATGAGTCTGATCGAGCTGGCTGACGTCGGCCCGCTTTTTCGACATCACTGAAAAGTAGAGTTACGGTCGCTTCATTCCAGGCCCGGAAGGGTCAAAGGAGGAGCGATGAAGAAGTCGCGATTTACCGAAGAACAGGTCACCTACTGCTTGCGGACAGCCGAGTCCCGCACCCCGGTAGCCGACGTCTGTCGGCAGATGGTCATTAGCGAAGCGACGTTCTACGCGTGGAAGAAGAAGTACGCGAGTCTGGGGGTGGCTGAGCTGCGGTGTCGACTCCCCGTAAACTTGATCGAGGCATAAACAGACGACTCCGGGCCGTTTACGTTGAGACTTTACGCCCAGTCGTCTTGCGACCGCCGCCAAGGGCATTCTCGACCTCGGTGGCCCAACCAATCAGATCCGTCCCGCAGGCGTGGCACCAGTCTCTGATTTGCAACGTGTCCATTTTGGCACCTCGCTCAGCCGAGCTCACGTAGCTCTGCGTCCGTCCCAGCACCTCAGCAAACTGTGTCTGATTGAGGCCGGTGCGCTCACGCAGGGCTCTGAGAACCTCAACGATCAACTGGTTTTCCGGGCGGTGAATGGACTTAGCTGGGCGACGAACTGCTTTCTTGGCGGTGGTCATGACCCTCTCCGGATCAACTGGATAGGCCCTAAAACTATACGCATCAATGAATTACGCATTTAGTGAATACGCGTTTACTCACTATTAACGCAGCTTCTCAATACTATGCTTATGCTCAACTCCGTCAAGGATTGCGCGGCAGCCCGATGGCACCATGTCTTGCCTTGCAGGTGCCCTCCTCCTTTGAAGTCCCATCGACCACTCTAGGACAACCCAATGACCAGCAGCGCGAAGACCTTGGGTACAGCTGTATTTGCGGGACTAGCCATTCCTGTCGGAGGAGTCTCCGGCATCGGTGCCGTGGGATCGCTGTTGGCGCTGATCTTCTCTTCGAGCAGTTGTACCAGTGGCACGTTCCTTTCCTTCCTGGCGGCAGTTAGTGTTTTTGGCGCTGCGTTCTACTTCCTCGCGTCACTGCAGAAGCAAGGTACGCAACTCGTACTCGTCATCAACCAGCGGGAATCGCTCAGCCTGGATGCTGTGCACCTGCTGTGCTTCCCCCGCCCTGCCTTTGTCATCATCGATAGAAGGCAACGGAGGATCACGGTCTGCAATAGCAGCACTCAAGTGCTCGAAATGTTGGCCTGACGCAAGATCATCCGAAGTATTTGCAATGTGTCCGTTTCGACAATCGTTCAGTTCGATAAGGAGTGATGAGCTATGGAAAAGGATCAGGTTGCCGAGCTGTGCTATCACCTGCCCGAAGCAGCTCACGAACAGCTCTGCCATACACGTGAAGAGATTCGATTGCTGGCCGGCCTCACCGCGCGCATCAGCGCCGAAGCCGACCACCTTCACCTCTCACCCAACGCCTTGGCTCGGTGCTTCGAACTTCTGGCCGACCAATTGGACTATGCCTTGCATGAGAGTTTCTGGCCGCAGACGCGTGCACGGGATGGACAGTCGAAGTCGCAGTGACTGTTTCGCCTTCCGGGTAAATGAACACGGTTGAGCCGAAGCGGCTTAACCACCTCCGTCTCCGCTTTGCCACCCGATCAACCACCAGGTTGCGCCAACCCAAACAGCGTATCGAAGCGCGTCGTGATGCGAACGCCGACGACGGTGGCATGCGTGATGTGCGGGTCGGGCACAGCAAGTGGCAACTGATCCGGATTGATGACGTACTGAGCGTAAGGATAGATAACAAACCCGGGCGCGACCGTAAAACCGTAGTTTATCTCCAGACCCGTCTGGTCCTTCATTGTGTATGCGACGCCGTGCGCAGCAGCGGTGGCCTCGCGCGATGCCCTCAGCCTCGGGTCGAATACTTCATGCGTCACGAGGAAGTTCACCGAGTCTGCCGCACGTGATGCGAACGGGCCGGTCACAATGAAACCCGCCTCATATTGCTGTTGATCGTCGCCGTAGCCGGAAAGATCCCAGTCGCCTGATGCGAAGACGGCCAAACCACGCAGGCTGGCTGGATCGTCGCTGAATCGCACCACGGTTTGCTGGATGCCGCCGAATAGACCCGTGGCACTGTCATGCATCTGAGGCGCTCCAGGGTAGAAGGCAATTGGACGTCCAGACGCCGAGTAAAACTTGTCTGCATACTCTGCCGTGTCGTAGTAACCACCAAAATGGAAGTTGGTGGGGTAAAGCGACGTCGCTGGTGTGGTGACGTAGCCGAATTGCACGGGAAGAAACGCGCCATTTGCTTGATCAAGGCCCCAGTCGCTGCCTGGCCAGCCGAGGTCGGTCAGGCTTGAGTTTTCGTCAGGCTGGTTTTCAATCACGCCGGCCTTGATGTACCAGAACGGCGCGGGATGCACGGTGATGACGCCGCCCCAGGAACCGACTTGATAACCCGGATGGCTGGCATTGAAGTTGAAAGCATGTGGCGTACCGCAGGAGTTGCTCCAGAAGGTGCACAGCCACGGCGTCACGTGGAAGCCCGGAGACAACGACGGTAAATTCGACAGCTGATTCATGCGGCCCACGGTGATGTGCAAGGCGCCATCCAACAGGCTCTGATCGTAGTAAAGATCAACCAATCTCGTTCGATCTCCGAAACCCCAGGGGACCAGCGCCTGGGAACCCGTACTGGTACCTGCTTTTTCGGTGTTGCCGAATTGCGTCGAAAGAGTGAAATCGATCAGGCCTCCATTCAAACCGAATGCTTTTCCGGTATCGATATCAAAACCAAAGTAGCCCAGCCCGAGATAGTTACCCTTTTGCCTGTTGCCGCCATTGACCACGTTCATGTATGCCTGCTGGTACGTGCCATGGAGATAGATACCATCGCTCGCAAGCGTGTCGCCGAACGGTCGCCCGTCAGGCCGTGGATCGAATAGATAACCGGGGCTCTCTCCCGAAACGCCGGGATAGTGCACGCCAGCGGTAGTCGCCGGCACCTGCGATGGCACGGACGGATTTGCCGATGGCGGTTGCAGCGCATCGTCGGCGACCGCTTCCTGCGCATGACCGAGCCAGGCGGCGACGAACAGCGACACTAGTACCGCAACCGCTCGTCGCTGCGAATCGGCTCTTGAATTTTTGTATGTCATTACGCTACTCCCCTCCAAAAGTTTTGCGATTACTCGGTCAGCGCACTCAGGTAGAGCGCGGTGGCGCGAATGTTTTTATTGACGAATGACGTGCGGGTTGTTCGGTTCCGCTGACGAGCACGATGCCGCGTGTTTCAGGAAGCAGTAGCGTCGCGACTATCGCGAGGCTGTAACCGGCAAGGGTGAACAGGCCGATCGCCTGTCCCAGCGGCATGTGGTCGGCGAGCAGGCCGACAAGCACGACGCAGAATGCGCCGATACCTTTGCCAAAGTTGTACGCAAACGCCTGGCCGGCACCGCGGATCGCGGTGGGAAAAAGCTCGGTGAAATACGGCCCCAGCGTGCTGTAGGAAGCGCCCAGGCAAAAGCCGACCGGGAAGCTCATCAACAGCAGCAGCGCATTCGTCAGCGGCAGGAAAAGATAGGCCAGCATGACCAGCCAAGACACCACCGATACCAACAGGAAATTGCGACGGCGGCCGATATAGTCGGTGAGGTAGGCGCTGCCGATGAATCCGAGAAACGAGCCGACCGTTATCGTCGTCATGTACAGACCCACGCTACCGACGGAAAGATGGCGTGTCGTCTTCAGGAACGTCGGAAGCCACGGAATCACTGCGCTTCCGGCACCGATAACCCCAAGCGCCAGCAGCGATGACAGAATGGTCGTGCGCAGAATGTCCGCGTGAAAGATAGCCAACATGCCCGGTGCATCCACGCCGGCCTGGCGCTCTTTCGCGCGCGTCGCCTTGAAAACCTCCGGCTCCTCCAGATGGCGGCGCATGAAGACCAGGAGTATTGCTGGCGTTACGGAGAACCAGAACAGTGCGCGCCACGCGATACCTTGGGGCAAAGCCCAGAACGCCATGGTCGCGATCAAGGTCGCCAGGGTCCAGCCGACGCCATAGCCGCTCTGAATGCAGCCAACAGCTTTGCCGCGGTGTTCAGGGCGAATGATCTCACCCATCAACACGGCACCGGCTGCCCATTCGCCACCGAAGCCCAGTCCTTGCAGGAATCGCAACACAAGCAACTGATGGAACGATTGTGCAAAGCCCGCGAGACAGGAAAATACAGCGAACCACAATACGGTGAATTGCAGAACACGCAGCCGGCCGATTCGGTCAGCGAGGATGCCGCTCACCCAACCGCCGATGGCGGTCGCGATCAGCGCCGTGGTTCCCAGATAGCCCGCCTGCGTTTTGCTGAGATGCCAGATTGCCATGAGTGCGGGGATCATGAAGCTGAAGAACTGGGCGTCCATCGCGTCCAGACTCCAGCCCGAAAAGCAGGCCCAGAAGGTCTTCTTCTCTCGTCCGGATAAAGTTTTGTACCAATCGAACATGGGCTTTGCTTCCTTTATCCTGGAGCGTCGTGGCGAGCTCTTCGGTGAACTGGCTTAACTATCTGATGACGCGATACAGCACTCCTCGCTCCGGAGGCTGCGCAGCGTCCAGGCCGATGTGCGACATGTAAAAGGCAGCGCAGTCAGGAGCGCCACATACCTCGGATCCAGATCATGCTTTGGAATCCCGGGTGGTTGCGGCCTGGATCACACGTTCTGCCACGTCCGCGTGGCTGGCGACCCAGACGTCCGGAAAGCTCGTGAAGTATTTGAGAATTTCGTCCAGCGCGGCGACCATCATCGGGCGACCACCGAACTGGCAATGCAGCGCGATCGCGAGAAACGAACCTTCTTCGTGCTGGCGCAGGTAATCCAGGGTGTGCTTGTAGACGTCCACGTAGTCGCGCGGACTGCCGCGCAGCACGCGATTGTCGGTGAAGTCGCTGTTGGGAATGGCGACGAGCGAGCCGGCATTCGTCGCCGTGATGTGCGGGACGTCGGCATAGTTGACGTCGCTATGCCACTTCAAACCGGCTTCTGCCAGAAGCCCTGCAGTGTGCGGCGTAAACGCCAGCACGGGACTCAACCAGCCACTGATCGGCTTGCGACTGACCGTTTGCAACAGGTCGAGCGAGCGACGAATGGTCGCGCGCTCTTCGTCGGCCGTCATATAGGTCAGCAATCCGTCCTGAGTGTACGCGTGACCGGCAAGATCGTGCCCCGCCTCGACTACAGCGCTCACCGCTTCGTGGTACGTCTCCACGCAGCGTGCACTGGTAAAGAACGTTGCAGGTACGTCGTGTCTGTCGAGCGTGCGCAATATTCGCCATACCCCTTCGCGAGCGCCGTAACTGGCCCAGGAAATTCCCGCGTGATTGACGGTTCCCGGCTTCAACGCCGTGGTCTGTACCGAATAGCTCGGCGCGTTGCCATCGGACCATGTTTCCAGAAGAACGGTCAGGCAAACCGCGACTCGCTTGCCTTCGGGTAGGGAAATTGCCGTGCGTTTCATATGCGTTTACCACTCAAAATTGCATGGGGATCGTGTTCGGCCGCTGCGCCTTCGGCGAGAAGAACGAAACGATTTTCCGCACCGCTTCGACGGATGGCGGCAGCGGCCTGATATTCGCTCGACGCATACCAGGCTTTGGCCTGTTCCACACTGGGAAACTCGATGACCGCCATCGCGAGGGGCGGCAGCGGACCTTCCAGGGTGATCAGCTTGTCCGAC
>Ga0302228_10000608_pt1 | contig 28745 bp, 24 predicted proteins | sample II_Palsa_N1_2_FD_193519 | JGI IMG/M metagenome (GOLD analysis project Ga0302228, IMG submission 193519) | Peat permafrost microbial communities from Stordalen Mire near Abisko, Sweden - II_Palsa_N1_2 | ecosystem: Environmental > Terrestrial > Soil > Palsa > Peat permafrost | place: Sweden... | reverse complement strand
CCGACTGGCGCAGACCCGCACGCGGCGAGCACTGCAAGCAACGACACGCAAGCGAGCCGTTTCATTCTTCTTGTTCCCAACATTGGACCTCGCAAAGCGCTGTCGCGCGCCGATCCCGATCACGCGACAGATGGGCAAAAACGTCCGATTCTAACGGTTTTGCAGCGCAGCACGCGAAATGGGGCGGCGCCGCGCACGCGGCATGGCGGGCACACCAAGGCTGCGCTGCTGGGCGCAGCCGGCCCTATGCGTGGCGAATCAGCGCAGGGCGCCGACGGTGATGCGCAGTGCCGCCGTCTCGGTCTGGCCCGGCTCGAGCCAGCGCAGGCCGAGGCCGTTGTGGATCGCATCGGGCAGGCCAAGCCAGGGTTCGACGCAGTAGAAGTCCGACTCGGCGGCTTCGGTCCAGGTGGTGACCGAGTACCAGGGCACCGAGCCCGGACGTTGCAGGTCGATCGTAATGGTACGGTTCAGGCCGGGTGCCACGAGCCGCACTGGCTGGTCCGGCTCGCCGTCGAGGCAGTGGAAGCGGTCGAGAATGCCTGGTTCGTCGAGCGTATAGCGCAGCTCGCCCGGCTCGGCGGCGCTGATCGAGCCGTCGGCCTGTTGGAAGCGGCGCTGGGTGCGCGGCAACTCCAGCACGGTCTCGCTGCGTTGCGTGTGGGGCAGCGAGAAGTAGAAGTGATGGCCAGCGTAGTAGGGCAGTGGCGCGGTGCCGGTGTTGGTGGTGGTCAGCTCGACGTCGAGCGTGTGGTCGTCGGCAAGGCGATAGACCGCTTCGAAGCGGAAGCCGAACGGATAGCCGGTGCGGGTGGCTTCGCTGTCGGTGAGCGTCATGCGCAACATGGCGCTTTCGCCGGTACTACCGGCAGCCGCTGCTGCGGCCGGTTCGACCGTGGCCGCAAACGGCAGGTCGCGCGCGAAGCCGTGCATCGGCAGATCGCGCACTGTGCCGGCTGCGTCGCGCCAGCGGCCGATCTGGCCGTCGACGCGATGGCGCCCGAGAAACGGAAACAGCAATGGGTTGCCGCCGCGGATTTTCGCGGGTTGGCTCCAGTCGGCCACGTCGGGCCAGTGGATCACCGGCTGGCCGTCGATATGCCACGTCAGTAGCCGTCCGCCGGCTTGCGGCGCGAAGCGCAAGAGCGATGCGCCTTGCGCGATCTCAATGATGTCCTGATGCTGGAATTGGGCCATGTTCGACGGTCTGGTTGGAAGCAGTGTGGAAGCGGTGGATTCATGGGCCGCAGCCAAAAAGGGCGGCACGAGGCCGATTTTGCGCTGCTTTGGGCTACGGGGAAACCCTTCTCGGGCAATTACGGGTTCGCGTCACCGGCAAGGGTGACCATAATCCGGCAGATCGTCCGGCCGTTTCAAGCGCCGGGCCTGACCGGTTTCCGGAGGTGTCATGGATCTCGCAATGGCAATGGCTGTCGCCCTGTTCGGCATGTTTGCCGTCAGCACGGTGTACTTCTTCCACCAGCTCGAACGCTGAGCGTCGATGTCCTGATGGCCGCCGCGCCGCGTTCTGCGACGCGGATCTGTCCCGTTCGTCACTTCGCACAGGTTTGCCGCAAGGGCGTCCCGCAAGGGGGCCCAAATGGCTTGCAGCGGCGTAACAACCGTTTCGAGTTGTGTCGCAATGCATCAAAATTTCCCCAAACGCGGCTCAAACGCTTGGCGCTGACATAGCGGCCAGGCATAATCGGTGCGCTTCCAGACGTCGGATCCACCGGGCCGGCGTGCTGCTCCTTATTCTTCACTCATTAAAAGGACCGCCGCGTGAGCTTGTCGTTTCTGATTTTTCTGAGCGTGCTGCAGGGCGTGACGGAACTGTTTCCCGTCAGCAGCCTCGGTCACACCCTGCTCGTGCCCGCGCTGTTCGGCATGCATATCGACGCGCATGCGCCGCAGTTGCTGCCGTTCCTCGTCGCGCTGCATCTCGGCACGGCGTTCGCGCTGCTGTGGTACTTCCGCAAGCGCTGGGTCGCGCTGATCGGTGGTTTCTTCGCCTCGCTCGGCGGCCGCCGCAACGACGACGGCCACATGATGTGGGCGTTGATCATCGGCACGATTCCGGCCGGTCTGGTCGGCCTGGTGCTGGAAAAGCGCCTCGAGCGGCTGTTCCACGATCTGCGCATCGTGGCGATCGCGCTGATCGTCAACGGGGTGCTGTTGTGGTTCGGCGACCGCCTGCAGCGCGCGCGTGCGCATCAGGCGCCGGAGAAGCTGACGTTTCGCCAGGCGTTCTTTGTCGGGCTGGCGCAGATCGGCGCGCTGATTCCGGGTTTTTCGCGCAGCGGTTTGACGATGATCGCCGGCAATGCGGCGGGTCTGAGCGCGGAGAAGGCGGCGGAGTTTTCGTTCCTGCTCGGCACGCCGATCATTTTTGCGGCCGGCATACTCGAAGTCCCGAAGCTGTTTCATGCGCCGGGCCAACTGGGCGACGCGCTGCTCGGCGGCGTGCTGACTGCGATTGCCGCGTATCTGAGCGTGCGCTTCCTGATGCGTTATTTCGAGGGGCGCGGGCGCCTCGCGAGCTTTGGCGTCTACTGCGTGATCGCGGGGATCGTCTGTCTCGGCTGGTTCATGTTGCACGCGCAACCGGTCTGAATGGGTAGCGGCCGTGATGCGGGGATGGCTGCGCCAGCCGGGCTGGCTGCCGTGGCCTACGTGGCGGGTTCGGTTATAATCCGGCCCCTGCATGGCTGCTGAGCCGTGCGGAGTTATTGACTGCTTGCCGTCGTGAGATTGGTGCTCGCATGCGGCAGCGGCCGGGCAGCCCGCAGCGGTCGTGCCGACACCGGCCGCTTATTGATCAGCCGAGGCGTTTGCCGGCCGGTCGGTTAAAATTTCGCTGTCACTTCTTATTTTCCGCCCTTAGCTCAGACGGATAGAGCAACGGCCTTCTAAGCCGTAGGTCACACGTTCGAATCGTGTAGGGCGGGCCATCCATTTGTTGTCGCAGAGATTGAACTGCGCCCGCTGCCTTACCGTCTCTTCCCCAAGCTCAAGCTTGACGCGTCATCGACGTTATCCCGTGTGTCATCCCACACCGGAGGCTCATATGTCTGCAGCAACGCCTGATCAGATTGCACAGAAAGTGCGTATCAACCCGATCGTGATCGTCATTGGCAGCGGCGAGACCACGCGATCCTTGCGTTACCGCGGCAAACATACGCTGCACGCGGTGCTGGGCTTTCTGCACAGCCAGCGCGAATCTCGCGCGCTCGTGTACAGCCACAGGACGAACGGGAAGATGCTATGGATCGACGTCCAGACCGGGGCATTTTGCGACTTGCATTGAGGCCGACTGCTCGCGCACGAGTTCACGATGCGTCAGGTAGAGACGCAAGTCGAACTCGGTCTGGTGATAGCTCGGCTGCATGAACTCACAAAGCCGGTAGAACGCCTTGTTGTGATCGTTCTCTTTCAGATGCGCAAGTTCGTGCACGACGATCATCTGCAGGAACTCGGGCGCGCCCTCCTTGAACAGCGACGCGATGCGAATCTCTTTCTTCGCCTTCAGCTTGCCGCCTTGCACCCGCGAGATGGTTGTATGGAGGCCCAAGGCGTGCCGCAACACGTCGAGCTTGCTGTCGTAGACGACCTTGTCGATGGCGGGGCCGCTGCGCAAAAATTCGCGCCGCAAGTCGGCGACATACTCGTAGAGCGCGCGGTCGGTTTGCACCGTATGCCTGCGCGGATATTTGTCGGCAAGGTACGCGCCCAGTTGCTGTTCGGCGATCAGCCGGCGAACCTTGTCCTGTAGCCCGGCCGGATACGCGCTGAGGTATTTCAGATGCTGCACGCTTACACGGCTCCTTGAGCCTGCTCCTGACGCGGCGTCGCGAGCGAAGCCGCCAGGCACTCTTCGACCAGACCGCGGAACGTCGTGGCGTTGCGGGTGTTGGCCGGCGTTGCGTCATCCACCGCGCTTTCCGACAGGCCGCCGAAACCGACGATCACCGTCGTGGGCGTGGGTTGATTGCGGATTCGTCTGAGCAGGTTGCGCAAATACGGCGGCGACTCGGCGGCGTCGAGCGAAACCACGCACAGAACCGTCGCGTTCTCCGCTTCCCGCGCTTCGTTGCGCGTGCTACGGAATTGCTCGTAGGTCGTCGCGACCGTCGTGATGGTTTGCCGGCCGAGCAGTTGCACGGCAATCGCCGCAGCCACTTCGTCGAACGCGCCGCGTCCCGAGATGCACAGCACCATGGCGTTGCCCACGCCGTGCTGCTGCGCGTCCGCGCTTGTGCCGCCGCCGTCGTAGTGCGGCTCGGTTCGGCCGTCAGCATGCGCCGCGTCGGTCACCTCTGGCGTCGCGATGCCGTCTGCCAGACCGTCCACCGTTTCGAGGTTCTCGATGATATCGACCACCGCCTCGTTAAAACGCGCGAGTTGCTCTGAAGTCAGTACGCCGCGCAGCGCGTCGTTGCGCGCGAGTCGCAGCCCTTCGAGTACCACCTGATCGTAGTAGTCGATGACCGACATTTCGCTGAGCAACCGGTCGGCCTGCACGATGGCCTCATGCGGATCGTCCGCCAGCAGCCGCTGATAGAACGTCTGCGCAGGCGTCAGCGCCGGCTGGTCGCCGAGCAGGATGGTCAGGAAGTTGAGCCGGTCGGCATAGCGGCCGAGCGTGACGAGGCACAGCGTGAGCGGGGTCGACAGCACAAGCCCGATGGGGCCCCACAGCCAGCTCCAGAAAATCGCGGCAACTACCACGGCGAGCGGCGAGAGGCCTGAGCGGCGGCCGTACAGGTACGGCTCGGCCACCTGGCCCGCCACCAGATCGACAACCACGAACAGGATGAAGGTCCACACGGCCATGGTCCACTGCGGCTGTATGGCGGCGCCAAGACACGTCGCGAGCAACGCGGCAATCCAGATGCCGATGTACGGCACGAAGCGCAGCAGCGCGGCGACGATACCGAACAACAGCGCGCCCGGTACGCCGATGCCCGCGAGACCGACGGCGAGTACCGCGCCCACGCTGAGGTTCAGTCCCAGTTGCGCGACGAAGTAGCGGCTCAGACGGCTCGCCGCGTCGTTGATGGCGGTGGTGGTGCGGTGCAGGTCGCGCGAGCCGAACAGGCTGATCAGGCGGTCGCGCAGGTCCTCGCGTTGCAACAGGATAAAAATGGTCACGACCAGCACGATGAAGGTCGTTTCGAGCGGTGCGATGACCGGCGAAAACGCCCGTTGGGCCAGTTGCATCGGCGTGAGCGCCGGCTCGTGCACCTCGACGGGCATGGGCGCCGACGGGGCGTTCCGGCTCGCTTTGCCGAAACTGCGCGGCGGCGCCGGGCGAGACGGCGCAACCCGTTGCAGCGTCAGTGCGGCCCTGCCCAGGAAGACATCGGCGCGGCCCACGGTCTTTTCCTGCACGGTCTCGATCTTGCGCTCGATGGCAACCTGATATTGCGGCAGGTCGGCGGCGAGCTGGACGATTTGCGCCGTAATGAGCGCACCCGCGCCCAGCACGATGGCGAGCGCGAAGAACACCGCAATGAAGATTGACGGCAATTGCCCCATGCGCAGGCGCCGCAGCGTCGCCACCAGCGGCGCGAGCAGGAAGCTGAGCAACACCGACAGCGTAATCGGAATCAGGACGGCGCGACCGAAATACAGCCCGCACACCACCACGACACCGGTAATCACCGACGCAAGGCCGTGCAGGCTGGGCGAGCCCGGCGGATACACGCGGTTGGACCGTCCGTGGGGCGGCAACGAAAGTTTCATTTTGGCGACAATCTGGTTGGCGGGGCAGGCTCAGGCTCCTCAGGACCTCGAGGATACAACTGCGAGCATAGCAATTCACACGCCCGAGGCGCTGTTTCGGGCGCATGCCTCGCAGAAGCGAACTTTGCAGCGGGCTTGATCGTTCGCGTCATTGCGCTAGAATGGAGGTATATACCTGTAATTTGAGCGTGCCATGAAGACTGGTCGAGTTGCTGGGCAATCGCGTCACGGAAACCCTAGCGTCTGCGTCAACGCGGCAATCCGCCGGGCCGCGCGCCGCATGGGACAGATCTATGACGATGCCTTCGAGTCGTGCGGGCTGCGTGCGACTCAGTATTCGTTGCTCGTGCAGATCGATCGTGTCGGCACCCCCACCATGCGCGTGCTGGCCGACCACCTGGTGATGGACCTGTCGGCACTGGGTCATACGTTAAAGCCGCTGATCCGCGATGGCCTCGTGGAACTGGTGGTGGACGAAGAAGATCGCCGCAGCCGCCGCGTTCACCTGACGAAAGACGGCCGCCACAAGCTGGAGGAGGCACGGGTGATCTGGAAGAAAGTGCAGATCAGCTTCGACGATGCCTTCGGCAAGCCGGGCGCAGCGCAACTGCGGGCCACGCTCGATCTGATCGCGTCGCCGGATTTTTCGCAGCGCATGACTGCGCTGCTCGAATCGATGTTGTAAGTGGTTCCGTCAGCAGCGGGCATGGCGTGGCCGCATGGCGGCATGGCTTGCTGCAGTACCCCGATGTATTCCACAGGTGGTCGAAATGCAAAACAGGTTGCTGGTCTTGCTGTGCGTGTCTGTGCCGTCGTTCATGATCAACCTCGATGCCAACATCGTGGCGGTCTCGCTGTCGTCGATCGCGCGCTCCTTGCACGCGGATTTCGCGGCGATCGAATGGGTGATCAGCGCCTACACGCTAGCTTTCGCCACGCTCGTCATGCCGGCTGGGGCGCTGGCCGACCGCTTCGGGCGCAAGCGTATGCTGGTGTTGGGGTTGGCCATCTTTACGCTCGCTTCTGGCATCTGCGGTGCGGCAACTTCCACCACGCTGCTCAACTACGCCCGTGCCTTGCAGGGTGTGGGCGCGGCGCTCCAGTTGAGCGCCGCGCTGGCCATCCTGGCGCATGGTTTTCAGGGCCGCGAGCGCGCTAGCGCGTTTGCGTTCTGGGGTTCGGTGATTGGCGTTGCCATCATGCTCGGGCCGGTGGCGGGCGGTTTGATCACGCAACTGTTCGGCTGGCAGTGGGCCTTCTACGTGAACCTGCCCGTCGGCGCTGCAATGATCGCGCTGACGCTCTATGCGGTGAAGGAGTCGAAAGACCCGCATGCCATGCGCGTCGATATCGCTGGCGTCCTGACGTTTAGCGGGTTTCTTGGGTTGACCACGCTGGCACTGATTTCCGGCAACCAGGCAGGGTGGCTGAGCAAACCGATTCTTGTCGAACTGGGTGTTGCTGCCGCCATGCTGGTCGCCTTCCTGTTCGTCGAGACGGTACAGTCCCGACCGATGGTCGATCTGAAGTACTTTTTGCGACGCACCTATCTTGGGGCGAACATTGCGGGCGTCGCTTATGCCGTTGCGTTCCTGACGATGCTGACGTATCTGCCGTTTTTCTTCCAGAGCGCGCTGGGTTATGCGCCGCTGACGGCCGGGCTGTTGATGCTGCCGCTGGCCGTGCCGCTGTTCGTCGTGCCGCGCATCGTCGCGCTCTATCTAGACCGGCGTTTGTCCGGCCGCGCACTGCTCGTGATCGGACTGGTCTGCGTCGGCACCGGGCTCCTGCTCACGGCGTTGCGAATCACGCTGTTTCACTACCCGGCGATTTTCGAAAGCATGCTGATCGCGTCGATGGGCGCCGGCATTCTGAACGGACAGATTGCCAAAGTCAGCATGACCGTGATTCCCGTCGAGCGCGCGGGTATGGCATCGGGCGTATCCGGGACGATGCGCTTTAGCGGCATCGTGGTCGGCTTCGCGGCACTCGGGGCCATTCTGTTCGCGCGGATTGGCGCGAGCGTGGCGGATGCCTTGCCCAATCTTGCCGGCGCGGACCGGCTGGCGATCACGCATGCAATCGCCAACGGCAATCTTGGGTCGGCCACAGGGCTGATTCAGGCGCATCACGGCGCCGCCTCCATTGCGCGGAGTAGTCTGGGCTACGGTTACGAAGGCGTGTTGCTGGCTGCGGGCATCATCGCGCTGAGTGCAGCCGCGCTGTGCTGGTTGCTCGTGAGCGCAGAGGAAACCGCGCCGCATGAAGCCGCGGCGGCGCAGGTGCTTGAATTATCGGTGGACTGATCGTGGGTGCTTACGGCGTGCCGTTTCGGCAATAGGCAAGAAAGCCTGGCCGATCGGCCAGCCGCTCGAAATAATCGGACACCGCAGGAAAGTCCGGGTGAGCCAACGGCGTGCTGAACCAGCGGTTGAGCGACAGGCCAATCGGGATATCGGCGAGCGAGAAATCCCGCCCTGCGATGAACCCACCCGTCGTTTCGAGCTGTCTATCGAGTATCCCAATGTGCCTCGTCCAATTGGCGGAGGATGCCTTGATCGCTTCGGCATCCTGATGATCAGGTGACTTTCTGACGAGCGCGAGGAAAACGTAGCTCCACGACCGGTTCAGTTCCGAGGCTTGCCAGTCGATCCACTGATCGATGCGCGCTCGCATTTGCGGATCGGCGGGGTAAAGCTGCGCGCCGCCGTAGTTGGACGCCAGGTAGCGAATGATCGAATTGGACTCCCAGAGCACGAAGTCGCCATCCTTGATGACGGGCACCGTGGCATTAGGATTGAGCGCCAGAAAGTCTGCGGTATTGGTTGACCTGAAACCGGATCCCCAATCTTCCTGTTTAAACGGCAGTTGCAACTCCGCGCAGGTCCAAAGGACCTTGCGGACGTTGATCGATGTGATTTTCCCAAGTAGTTGCAGCATGCGCAGTCCAGTGAGTGGCGGCATGCGTGATTCTAGGGTAGACGGGTAAGGGCGGACAGATACAGTTGGGGGAGGAGCAGACGTTGTACTTAGACCGCCTGGGCGGCGATTCTGGTTGCTGTCCGGGCGCTTGAGCGTTAGCCCTGGATCAGCAAATAGCAGCCACCGACCAGCAGCACAAACGATGCGAGTAGCGTGACGGTGCCCGCGCGGGTCACGAGGCTTGGCCACTTTGGGCGCGGCAGTGCCTCGATGCTGATGATGCTCGGCACCGGCGCCGGGTCGCGCCGCACGAAGAAAGGCGCGAGCGCGATGCAAAAGACCGCGAGCACGAACGAGAAAGATTTGAGAGCGAAGGAGAGTTCCATGAGAGCGGCGGAATGTAATGCGCGCAAAGGTTTTGCGCTGAACAGCCAATCTTATGAAGTCCTCGTGACAACGAATATGAGACGAGTCCGAAAATTGCGTTAATGAAATGAGTTACCTGTCTGGGTAAGCCAGGTGGGCGCCCGATGCGCAACGCCAAGGCCGTGCGCCGCTGCACGAATCCTGCCTCAAGATGACTTGCCGACCCACTTGCACGCGGGCGTCATGCTATCCTTTTCAGGTCCAGATCACGAACCGCTTCGTGACCGCCCGAACGATCTCTCGAGGAGAACACTCAATGTCGATGCGAACCCGTGTGCTGTTTCATGTCACCGTGGGCGGACTGCTGCTGGCTGCAACGGTTGGCGCTTACGCAGCGAACCTCGGCTTCCTTACCGACACCCCGATCGCCTACATGAAGCAGCGTGACATCGACTCGGTGGAGACTGCTGTGTTCAGCGCGCTCGACTCCAAACAGGATGGCGAAGCCGCCACCTGGGTTAACGATGGCACGGGTAACAGCGTGCACATCGACGCAACGATCACCCCGCAGAGCACCGCAAAGGACGGCGATCGCACCTGTCGCGACGTGGCGGTGGTGCTGAACGCGAAGGGGCAGTCGGTGACGCTGCGTCCGCAGTTCTGCCGGGAAGGCAGCGGCAAGTGGCACCTTCAGAAGAAGCGTTGAGCGGGCATAGAAGGAGCGTTGCCGTGGCGCCCTGGCTGCTTGAAGTCTGCCTGGCGCCGCGGCCGCGCGGCGGCGTCACGCAGTGAGCGCGCGCGTCGTCTCCTGCGGCGTCGTGCTGCTCGATCCGCATGGACGCGTGTTGCTCGCGCATGCCACCGAGACGTCCCATTGGGATATCCCGAAAGGGCATGGCGAGGAGGGCGAGGCGCCGCACGTCACCGCGCTGCGCGAGATGGTCGAGGAGACCGGCATCGTAATCGCAGCCGAGCGCCTGAAGGATCTCGGCCTGTTCGTCTACCGGCGTGACAAGGACCTGCATCTGTTTGCCGCACGTGCTCATGACGATGAACTCGATCTGACGGGTTGCGTCTGCACGTCGATGTTTCCGCGCCGCTCGGACGGCACGCTGATTCCCGAAATGGACGCTTATCGCTGGGCTGAGCCGGAGGAGGTCGAACGGTATGCGAGCCGCAGTCTGACCCGTCTGTTTCAGACCACATTGTCGCTGGCCGAACTGCATCGCAGTTTGTAAGTGCAGGCGCGCTCAGTCGAGCGCGCGATCGTTCGGATGCGCGAACAACGCGCGCATCGCCGCGGACAGCGGAAAATTGAGATTGATCCCGTGGGGCGGAATCGGCTGCGTGAACCACACGCTGTAGAGACGCTCCGCTTCGCCAGATGTCTGCATCCGGTCAATCACACCATTTACGAGTTCGCGCATCGGCGCGTCGCCTTTGCGGAACATGCACGCATAGACCTCATAGCCGAGCGGCGTACCTGTCACCAGGAAGTCGTCAGGGTGCGGGTCGGTGGCCTTGAAACCGTAGATGATCGGTTCGTCCATCACGAAGGCCACCGCACGGTCCTCCTTGACCGCGGCAAACGCGTCCGGATGATCGCGCACGCTGGTTATGCGCATATTGAGGTGTTTATCCGCGTTCAACTCACGGAGCAGCCGCTCATCGGACGTGCCTGCTGTGGTCACCACGGCCTTGCCGGCCAAGTCCGGAAAATCGCTGATGCCGCTACTGCGGCGTACGATCATTCGGACCGCGTACTGGAAGAAACTGTCGGAAAAGGCCGCTTCGCTTTCGCGCTCATGCGTGTGCGTGGTCGAGCCGCACTCCAGATCGATCTGACTGTTCTGCAGCATCGGGATGCGGTTCGACGAGGTCACGGCGACTTCGCGTACCTTGAGATCGGGCAGCCCAAGCGTCTTTTTAAGCTGGTCGACGATCGCAAGGGCGATGGTTTGCGAATAGCCCACCGTGCCGTGGCCGTCGAAGTAAGAGAACGGGATGGAGGCTTCGCGCACGCCGAGCAGGACGACCCCGTCGTCATGGACTTTCCGCAGGGTGCCGGTGAGTTCCTGTGCCTGCGCGGAGCATGCGAGCCATGCCGTAACCAGCGCGACCAGTGTGGCGCGCATGCGTGACGGACGGCGGGCTGCAAACATCATCGTTCCTCCCGGAGCGGTACGCGCACCGTCACTCTAGCTGGACCGTTGTACGTCGAACGGACCGGACCTCGTAGTAATCACGGACACCCACGCGGTCCGGCCAAAACGCGCTACGGCTGCAGTCAGCCGCCTGGTCAGCAGACCCAGCTTACGCTGGCTTGCCCCAACTGTCGCGCAGAGTGACGATGCGATTGAATACAGGCTTGCCCGGCTTGGAATCGACGCGGTCGGCGACGAAGTAGCCATGCCGCTCGAACTGATAGCGTTGCTCCGGCAGCGCGTCGCGCGCGCCCGGTTCCAGGTAGGCATGCACCACCCGCTTCGAGTCCGGATTGAGCGCCTCGAGGTAATCGCGGCCACCTGCGTCCGGCTGCGGTTCCTTGAACAGGCGGTCGTAAATCCGCACTTCGGCCGGGACGGCGCCCACGGCGCTGACCCAGTGGATGTTGCCCTTGACCTTGTAGTTGTTCGCGCCTTCGGTGCCCGATCTGCTGTCCGGGAAGTAATTGCAGTGGACGGCGATCACGTTGCCATTCTCGTCCTTGTCTGCACTCGTGCATTCGATCACGTAGCCGTAGCGCAGGCGCACCTTGTTGCCCGGGAACAGACGGAAGTAGCCCTTGGGCGGCGTTTCGGTGAAGTCGTCGCGTTCGATCCACAACTCGCGCGAGATCGGGAAGACGCGTGTGCCGTGCTCCGGATGATGCGGGTGCACCGGCGCGTTGCATTCCTCCGTGACACCTTCAGGGAAGTTGTCGATGATCAGCTTGACCGGATCGAGCACGGCGGCGGTGCGCGGCGCCTTGTCGTCGAGGTCGTCGCGCAGCGCGCCCTCGAACACGCTCATGTCGATCCACGAATCGACCTTCGTCACGCCGATGCGCTCGCAGAACAACTGGATCGCCTCCGGCGTGAAGCCGCGCCGGCGCACGCCGACGATGGTGGGCATGCGCGGGTCGTCCCAGCCATTTACGTGACCTTCGGTGACGAGTTGCAGCAGCTTGCGCTTGCTGGTGATTGCATACGTCAGGTTCAGGCGTGAAAACTCGATTTGTTGCGGCAGCGGGCGGGTGAAGATGCCGGCGTCGGCCAGTTCGTTGAGGATCCAGTCGTACAGCGGCCGGTGGTCTTCGAACTCCAGCGTGCACAGTGAATGCGTGATGTTTTCCAGCGCGTCCGAGATGCAGTGCGTGTAGTCGTACATCGGATACACGCACCACGTGTCGCCCGTGCGATAGTGGTGGGCGAACCGGATCCGGTAGATGACCGGGTCGCGCATGTTGAAGTTCGGCGATGCCATGTCGATCTTCGCGCGCAGCACGTGCTCGCCTTCCTTGAACTCACCGGCCTTCATGCGGCGGAACAGATCGAGGTTCTCCTCTGCCGAACGTTCACGGAACGGCGAGGCCGTGCCGACTTCCGTGGCCGAACCACGATTGGCGCGCATTTCTTCGGCCGACTGACTATCAACATAAGCCTTGCCGCGTTGGATCAGCAACTCGGCGAACTCGTACAGCTTGTCGTAGTAGTTGCTTGCGTAGTAAAGATGTTCGTTATCGTCCTTCTTCCATTCGAAACCGAGCCATTGCACGGCGTCGATGATCGAATCGACGTATTCGACGCTTTCCTTTTCCGGATTGGTATCGTCAAAACGCAGATGGCAGATGCCGCCGTAGCTGCGCGCCACGCCGAAATTCAGGCAGATGCTCTTCGCGTGGCCAATGTGCAGATAGCCGTTCGGTTCGGGAGGAAAGCGTGTTTCCACGCGCTGGCCCCACTTCCCGGAGCGGTTGTCTTCGTCAATGATGTTGCGAATGAAATTGGATGCCGCTGGCGCGTCGTTGCGTTCGGTATTCATGCGAAAGGAGAAAGTCGGTCGAGGGCGCGTGGTGCGCTCACATATCTGTCAATTCTACCTGACGAGTACCCTTCTGGCAGACCGAGTGCGGCGTCCAGCCAACGGTTGGGCGTTTTTCGGGCGCCGTTGCACGCTGTAACAGGACGTAAATCGCTTTGTTGGCGCATGAGCGGCCACCTTAGGATGCGACCGTCGCGGCGCCGCACTGACCGCCTGGCAGCACCTGAAATTTGTCTGAAAGGAACCCATCATGAGCAAGGCCACCCCCATCGCGCAGAAACTGACCGCGGCCGCCGTGCTGTTTGCCGCCTGCGTTGCGGGTCTCGTCACGGCCCCGCCGGCGCTGGCGAAAACGGCGCCGAAGCCGGTTCTGGACGGCTCGGCGGTAGCGGTGCCCGATCAGTACAGTGCCGACACGGCGCAGCAGATCTTTGCCGAAGGCGGCAATGCGGTGGATGCCGCGGTGGCGATCGCCTTCACGCTTGCTGTGACCTATCCCGACGCAGGCAATCTCGGCGGCGGCGGCTTCATGACGCTGTACGTGGACGGCAAACCGTATTTCCTCGACTACCTCGAACGTGCACCGCAGGCGGCGACGCGCGACATGTACCTCGACGACAAGGGCAAGCCCATCCCCGGCATGAGCCAGGTCGGCGCTCGCGCCGTGGGCGTGCCGGGCACGGTCGACGGTCTCTGGGAGGCGCAGCGTCGCTTCGGCAAGCTGAAGTGGAAACAGGTACTGGCGCCTGCCATCCACTATGCAACGGATGGCTTCAAGGTCGATGCGCGGCTGCAGAAGACTCACGACGATGCCGCCTCCGGCTTCGCCGGCAAGACCAATTTCGACGCGTACTTCTCCAACCTGAAGGCGGGTGCCAATTTCCGGCAGCCCGAACTGGCGCAGACACTCGGGCGTATCGCCAGCGACGGCGGGCGTGAATTCTACGAGGGCCACACATCCGATCTGATCGCGAGCCAGATGTACGGCCATGGGCTCGTCACCAAACAGGATCTGCAGCAATACAAGGCCATCTGGCGTCAACCGTTGAGCGCCGACTGGAACGGCTATCAGATCGTCACCGCGCCGCCGCCGAGCTCGGGAGGGGTGGGGCTGATCCAGATGCTCAAGATGAAGGCCGATCTGAAGCAGGCGTTCGGCGGGCTCGACCTGAATTCCGCGCCGTATATCCATCTGATCGCGCAGATCGAGGACCGGGTGTTTGCCGACCGCGAGCAATACATGGATGACCCGGATGCGACGCCGGTGCCGGTCGACAAGCTGATCGACGATGCGTATCTCACGCAGCGTGCCGACGAAGTGAGCCCCGACGAGGTGCCGGGAGGGGCGCCTGTCAAACCGGGTCTCGCCGATGCGACGCCCGAAAAGCCGCAGACGACGCACTTCTCGGTGGTCGACAAATGGGGCAACGCGGTCTCGAATACCTATACGCTCGACGGCTCATTTGGTTCGGGCGTAGTGGTGGACGGCGGCGGTTTTCTGCTCAACGACGAGATGGACGATTTCGTCACCACGCCGCGCGCTGCGACTGCACCGGGCGCGAACGGCGCTTCGGGCGATGAGCTGAACACGATTGCGCCGGGCCGGCGACCACTGTCGTCGATGACGCCGACGCTCCTGCTCAAGGACGGCAAGGTGGCCCTCGCGATCGGCACACCGGGCGGCTCACGGATCTTCACGACGATTTTCCAGGTGATGACGGATATGGTCGATTTCGGCATGTCGCCGGCGGACTCCCTGGCCGCGATGCGCTTTCACCATCAGTTGCTGCCGCAGAAGACGATCTACTGGGAGCCGTATCATCCGATTACGGGCGATCTGGCCGAGCAACTGAAGGCCAAGGGCTATACGCTGGAGGGGCAGTCGTTCAACGGCGATGTGCAGTTGATCCGGGTCGAAGGCACAACGCCGCAGCCGGCCGCCGATCCGCGCGGCGTGGGCGTGGGGAAGGTGTTCCAATGAGTGGCGAGGCGTAATCACATAGCGACGGGGAAGCGCGATGATCGAGCAGACGGTGATGGTGTTGCCGGGTTTTATGAACTCGGGCGCGGGGCATTGGCAAACGCGTTGGGAAACTTTGCATGCGGGTTTTGAGCGTGTGCAGATGCCGGACTGGAGTCATCCGGTGCGCGACACCTGGTGCCGCACGCTCGAGGCGGCGGTGGTTGCGTCGGCGCCGCCAGTTGCTTTTGCCGCGCATAGTTTGGGGTGTCTCACCGTGGCGTTTTGGGCCGCGCAATACGCGAGCGCCGGGAGCCTGGCGAAAGTGGCGGGCGCACTGCTGGTGGCGGTGCCCGATCCGGCCGGCAATGCGTTTCCACAGGACGCGAGCGATTTTGCGCCGGTACCGCTGGCAGCGTTGCCGTTCCCGAGTGTGGTGGTCGCCAGTACGGACGATCCATATGGCGGCATCCCGCTCTCGCAGGAATGCGCGGCGGCGTGGGGCAGCCGCTGGCGCGAGATCGGTGTGCGCGGCCATATCAATGCCGACAGCGGGCTCGGCGATTGGGACGAGGGACGGCAGTGGCTGGCGTCGCTCGCGCGGGGTGCTGCGGGCGAGTGAAGGCTCGCGCGCCGATCACCCCGACCCCTCTCACCCCGGCCCCTCACCGCGCCCTCAGATCACCGATTGCCCGCGCAACTGCGCAATCCGCGCGTCGTCGTACCCCAGCACCTCGCGCAGGACGCTGTCGGTATGCTCGCCGAGCGTCGGCGGGTGAGCGAGTGCCTGCGGAGGGGTCCCGCTCATGTTGATCGGGTTGCGCACCAGCTTCACTGTGCCACCGGACGGATGCGGCAGATCGACCTGCATCCCGCGCGCGACGACCTGCTCGTTCTCGAACACCTCCGCCAGATCGTTGATCGGGCCACAGGGCACGCCGGCGGCTTCGAGCGCGGAAATCCATTGCTGTTTACCGAGCGCGCGGACCATCTCCGCCAGGATCGGCACTAGCGTATCGCGATTGCGCACGCGCTCCGGGTTGGTGGCGAAGCGCTCGTCGTCCGCGAGCTCGGGCCTGCTGCCAGCTTCGACGAATTTGCGGAACTGCCCATCGTTGCCCACGGCGACGATGATCCAGCCGTCGCGGGTCTGAAAAGTCTGATACGGCACGATGTTCGGGTGCGCGTTGCCCCAACGCACCGGTGGCTGGCCGCTGGCGAGGAAATTCGAGTTCATGTTCGCGAGCATCGCGACCTGCACGTCGAGCAGCGCCATGTCGATGTACTGGCCTTCGCCCGTGCGATCGCGATGGGTGAGGGCAGTGAGCACGGCGACGGTCGAATACATGCCGGTCATCAGATCCGCGATCGCCACGCCGGCCTTTTGCGGACCGCCGCCGGGCAAGCCGTCGCGCTCCCCGGTAATGCTCATGAAGCCGCCGATTCCCTGCACGATAAAGTCATAGCCCGCCCGCTGCGCGTACGGCCCGGTCTGACCGAAGCCCGTCACCGAGCAGTAGACGATGTCCGGCTTGACCTCTTTCAGCGACGCGTAGTCGAGCCCGTATTTCTTCAACTGGCCGACCTTGTAGTTTTCCAGCACCACGTCGCTTTGAGCGGCCAGTTCACGGACGATGCGCTGCCCTTCGGGCGTGGCGATATCCACGCTCACCGAGCGCTTGTTGCGGTTCGCGGCGAGATAGTAGGCGGCTTCGTGGGTATCCGCGCCGTCCGGCGTTTTCAGGTACGGGGGACCCCAGTGGCGGGTGTCGTCGCCGACTTCCGGGCGTTCGACCTTGATGACGTCCGCGCCGAAATCGGCGAGTGTCTGTGAGCACCACGGACCGGCAAGCACGCGGGTGAGATCCAGCACGCGGATATGACTGAGAGCGCCCATATTCTTTCGATGTCTCCTGTGGCTATGTGCCGCTGCCGGCGCAGCGGCAATGTCCAGAATCTTAAGCGATTCCCGCGTACCGGCCCATTCGGCCGGATGGCATAGGACGAATGACATGCCCCAAACGCGGCAGCCGGGGCCAAAACCTGGCCATATGGCTAATCCCGCCCGCCAGGCGCTGCGCGCCGCCGCTTGAGGGCTCCGATCCCGTATAATCAGTCGTTTAAGCAACATTCGGTTGGCGCATCCCAGAGGTCACCCTCGGATGTCGCCAGATCCAGCCAGGACCGTCCCCCAGTACGCTATGAAAGCCGCCGAAATCCGCGAGAAATTCCTCAAGTTCTTCGAATCGAAGGGCCATACGATCGTTCGCTCGTCGAGCCTTGTGCCCGGCAACGACCCCACGCTGCTCTTCACCAATTCGGGGATGGTGCAGTTCAAAGATGTGTTCCTCGGCTCCGAATCGCGGCCGTACTCGCGCGCCACAACGTCGCAGCGCAGCGTGCGCGCCGGCGGCAAGCATAACGATCTGGAGAACGTCGGCTACACGGCGCGTCACCACACGTTCTTCGAGATGCTCGGCAACTTCTCGTTCGGCGACTATTTCAAGCGCGACGCGATCCACTATGCGTGGGAATTGCTGACGGGCGTGTACCAGTTGCCCAAAGACAAGCTGTGGGTCACGGTTTATCACGAAGACGACGAAGCGCACGATATCTGGGCCAAGGAAGTGGGCGTGCCGGTGGAGCGGATCATCCGCATCGGCGACAACAAGGGCGCGCGCTACGCGTCGGACAACTTCTGGCAGATGGCCGACGTCGGCCCGTGCGGCCCGTGCTCGGAAATCTTTTACGACCACGGCCCGGACGTGTGGGGCGGCCCTCCGGGATCGCCGGAAGAAGACGGCGACCGCTACATCGAGATCTGGAATCTCGTGTTCATGCAATTCAGCCGCGACGCCCAGGGCAACATGACGCCGCTGCCCAAGCAGTGCGTCGACACCGGCATGGGTCTGGAACGCATCGCAGCGGTGCTGCAGCACGTGCACAGCAACTACGAGATCGACCTGTTCCAGGCGCTGATCAAGGCGGCGGGCCGTGAAACCGGCGTGGCCGACCTGACCAACAACTCGCTGAAGGTGATCGCCGATCACATCCGCGCGTGCTCGTTCCTGATCGTCGACGGCGTGATCCCGGGCAACGAAGGCCGCGGCTACGTGCTGCGCCGCATCGTGCGCCGCGCTATCCGTCACGGCTACAAGCTGGGCAAGAAGGGTTCGTTCTTCCACCGTCTGGTGCCGGATCTGGTCGCGCAGATGGGCGAGGCTTATCCTGAGCTGAAGGACGCGGAACAACGCGTGACCGACGTGCTGCGTCAGGAAGAAGAGCGCTTCTTCGAGACCATCGAGCACGGCATGTCGATCCTCGAAGCCGCGCTGGCGGATATGGATGCCAAGGGCGGCAAGACGCTCGACGGCGAACTGGCCTTCAAACTGCACGACACCTACGGCTTCCCGCTGGATCTGACGGCGGACGTGTGCCGCGAGCGCGAAGTGACGGTCGACGAAGCCGCTTTCGACGAAGCCATGGCGCGCCAGCGCGACCAGGCGCGTGCCGCCGGCAAGTTCAAGATGGCGCAGGGCCTCGAGTACTCGGGCGCGAAGACCACGTTCCACGGCTACGAAGAAATCGTCTTTGACGACGCGAAGGTCATCGCCCTGTACGTGGACGGCGCAGCGGTCAAGGAAGTGTCGCAGGGCCAGCAGGCCGTGGTTGTGCTGGATCACACGCCGTTCTACGCGGAATCGGGCGGCCAGGTGGGCGACGCGGGCGTGCTCGCCAACGCGAGCCTGCGCTTTGCGGTGGCGGACACGCTGAAGGTGCAGGCGGATGTGGTCGGCCATCACGGCACGCTCGAGCAGGGCACGCTGAAAATCGGCGACGTCGTGAAGGCGGAAATCGACGCGGTGCGTCGTGCCCGCACCGAGCGCAACCACTCGGCCACCCACCTGATGCACAAGGCCTTGCGCGAAGTCCTCGGCTCGCACGTGCAGCAAAAGGGTTCGCTCGTCGATCCGGACAAGACCCGTTTCGACTTCGCGCACAACTCGCCGATGACGGACGAGCAGATCCGTCAGGTCGAAGCTATCGTCAACGCGGAAGTGCTCGCGAACGCGCCGGGCATCGTACGCGTGATGCCGTTCGACGAAGCGGTGAAGGGCGGCGCCATGGCGCTGTTCGGCGAAAAGTATGGCGACGAAGTGCGCGTGCTGGACCTCGGCTTCTCGCGCGAATTGTGCGGCGGAACGCACGTGCAGCGCACGGGCGACATCGGCTTCTTCAAGATCGTGATGGAAGGCGGCGTGGCGGCCGGTATCCGTCGCGTGGAAGCGATCACCGGCGACAACGCGGTGCGCTACGTGCAGGAACTCGATACGCGCATCAACGCGGCAGCCGCTGCGCTGAAGGCGCAACCGTCGGAACTCACGCAGCGGATCGTGCAGGTGCAGGACCAGGTGAAGGCGCTGGAAAAGGAGCTCGGCGCGCTCAAGTCTAAGATGGCTTCGAGCCAGGGCGACGAACTGGTCGGCCAGGCAGTCGAAGTCGCCGGCGTGCACGTGCTGGCGGCGACGCTGGACGGCGCGGACGTGAAGACGCTGCGCGAAACGGTCGACAAGCTGAAGGACAAACTGAAGAACGCGGCCATCGTGCTGGCTTCGGTGGAAGGCGGCAAGGTCAGCCTGATCGCCGGCGTGACGCCCGATGCGAGCAAGAAGGTGAAGGCCGGCGAACTGGTCAACTTCGTGGCGCAGCAGGTGGGCGGCAAGGGCGGTGGCCGTCCCGACATGGCGCAAGCCGGCGGCACGGAACCGGCCAATCTGCCGGCGGCGCTGGCAGGCGTGAAGGGCTGGGTCGAAGCGCAGTTGTAAGTCACCGGGATCGCCTTGCCTCCTTGGCAGGGCGTCCGATGCAAAAGAGCCGCGAGCGTAAAAACTCGCGGCTCTTTTGTTTTGATGCGGCGGTGGTCTTAGCTTTGCTTGCCGCTGCCGTAACCCTTGGTGTATCGATAAGCTACCCGCGTCACCATGTGACGAGGACTCGAACCCCTACACCGTTTCCAACCCAACCTCACTCTCCCCCACCTCAGGCTGCGTCAGATTGCTGTTCGCCAGCAACGTCTCGCGCAGCGCCTTGAGCGCCGACGAGAAATGCCCGCGCCGCCAGATCAGCAGCGTATCGACGGTGCCTAGATCGCCCAGCGAATGAATCGCGATGTTGTTCATGTCGTGCTGCAATTCGAGCACCGAGCGCGGCGCGACGGCCACCCCCGCGCCGGCCGCCACGCAGGCGACGATCGCGTGGTACGAGCCGAGCTCCAGTACCCGCGCCGGGCGAATACCGTGCTCCATGTACCACTTCTCGACGTAGCTGCGATACGCGCAGCCGCGCTCGAACGCGATCAGCGTCGACAGCGCGATATCGCGCGCCTCGCGAATCGGCCGATGACCTCGCGGCGTCAGCATCACCAGTTCCTCGCGAAACACGGGCACGCTCTCGAACAGATCGCCGTCCCGGTCCGGGTCGAGTTGGGTCGCGATCAGCGCGGCGTCCACCTCGAACTCCCGGACCCGTTCGATCAGACAGCCGGTCGTGCCGGTTTCGAGTTCGAGCGCCACCTCGGGCCAGCTCTGGTGATAGTGCGCGAGCAGGCTGGGCAGGCGGCTGGCTGCGGCGCTTTCCATCGTGCCCAGCCGCAGCCGGCCGCTGGGCCGGCTTTCGCGCAGCGCATGGCGGGCCTCGTCGGCGAGTGCGAGCAGGCGTTCGGCATACGGCAGCAAGGTCTCGCCGGCGGGCGTGAGTACCAGCCGCCGGCCGTCGCGGATAAACAGGTCGGTGCCGAGTTGTTCCTCAAGCTGCTTGATGCGCGTGGTCACGTTCGATTGCACGCGGTTGAGCTTCGCGGCAGCACGTGTGACCCCGTTTTCGCGCACGACCGCGCGAAAAATCGTTAGGGCGGCGAGATCCATGATTCTCTCTATGTGATCGTTTGTATCGTAATTATTCATTTTTCGTGATTGAAACGTCAAGCTAAGATGGGTTCATCGGTTGTCGTGGCGCCCGCTGCGCCTCCGTCCCACATGGGCCTTCTTTTTCCCCCGTTTTTGCCACTTTCGGTGCTGTATGAACGACTTTGCCGCGCCCCATCAGTTTGTCGCCCCCACCGGCCCCCACGCTGCGCGCCAGGCGGCCATCGCCGGCATGGTTGCGCTGGCGGTGGTGCTGGGGATAGGCCGCTTCGCATTTACCCCGCTGCTGCCGCTGATGCTGCACGGCGGCGGACTCGATATTCGCCACGGTGGCTGGCTAGCATCGTTCAACTACGCGGGTTATTTTGTCGGAGCGGTGACGTGTGCCGCGCTGCGCGTCGAACCGGCGCGGATGGTGCGCGCAGGGCTCGTGCTCACCGTGCTGTTGACCCTCGCGATGGGCTTGACCAACCAGTTCTGGATCTGGGCGATCGTGCGTTTCGTGGCGGGCGTCGTCAGCGCGTGGACCTTCGTGTTCGCCTCGCAATGGGGGCTGCGGCGGCTTGCCGAGCTGCACGCGCACGGGTGGGGCGGTGTGATCTATTCCGGCCCGGGGGTGGGAATCGCCGCCACCGGGCTACTGGTGAGCGTGGCGGGCGGTTGGGGCGCCCGCGCGGGCTGGCTGGGTTTTGGGCTGGCGGCGGCGGTGTTGTCGGCGCTGGTCTGGCGGGTGTTCGGCCACCCGGCTTCAGCGCCGGCAACAGGCCCCGCAACCGCTTCGATCCGCCCCGGCGCATCGCCCGCAAGCGCCCACGCGGCCCCTCCAACCCACCGCATCGACGCATTCTGGCTCGTCCTGCTCTACGGCGTGCCGGGCTTCGGCTACATCATCACCGCGACCTTCTTGCCCGTGATTGCGCGCCATGCCTTGCCAGGCTCGGCATGGCCAGACCTGTTCTGGCCGATGTTCGGCCTCGCGCTGATCGTCGGAGCATTGGGCGCGGCGCGTCTGCCGCATCACTGGGACAACCGCACGCTGCTCGCCGCTTGCTACGTCCTGCAGGCCGTGGGCGTGGCAGCGGGCATCGTCTGGCCAACGGCAGCGGGCTTTGCGCTCGGCAGCGTGCTGATCGGTCTGCCGTTCACCGCCATCACCCTGTTCGCGATGCGCGAGGCGCGCCGCCTGCGCGGCGATCACGCGGCCGGCCTGATGGGCTATGCGACCGCGGCCTACGGCGTCGGACAGATCATCGGGCCGCTGGTGGCCGCGCCGATTGCCGTCCATACCGGCTCGTTCTCGCCGGCGTTGTGGCTGGCGGCAGCCGCGTTGCTGCTCGGCGCGCTCGGTTTGACTGGGGTCGCGCACCTGCCGCGCAAGCCAGGTCCGCCTTAATCGCACGAGGCAAAAACAATTTACCGGCCGGCGCACTAAAATGACCGCTTTCCAGTCATCTCTCTAGCGCCCGTCGCCGGGCGCGTCGCCAGCCATGCAACATTTCGCGTCCGACAACTACGCGGGCATCTGTCCCGAAGCGCTCAATGCGCTGATCGCCGCCAACAACAGCGGCCACGAACCCGCGTACGGCGACGACTCCTGGACCCAGCAAGTCTGCGACCGCCTGCGCGACCTGTTCCAGACCGACTGCGAAGCGTTCTTCGTCTTCAACGGCACGGCGGCCAATTCGCTCGCCCTCGCTTCGCTGTGCCAGTCGTATCACTCGGTGATCTGCCATGAACTCGCGCACATCGAAACCGACGAGTGCGGCGGCCCCGAATTCTTCTCGAACGGCTCGAAACTGCTGACGGCGCCCGGCCTAGGTGGCAAGCTGACGCCCGATGCGATCGAAGCGGTCGTCACGCGCCGCGCCGACATCCACTATCCGAAGCCCAAGGTCGTGACGCTCACGCAGTCGACGGAAGTGGGCACTGTCTACAGCGTCGAAGAAGTGCGCGCGATCGCCGCGATTGCGAAGCGCCGCCATCTGAAAGTCCACATGGACGGCGCGCGCTTTGCGAACGCGGTGGCCGCGCTCGACGTGCATCCGTCGGAGATCACCTGGCGCGCCGGCGTCGACGTGCTGTGCTTCGGCGGCACCAAGAACGGCTTGCCGGTCGGCGAAGTGGTGGTGTTCTTCGACCGCGCACTCGCCGACGATTTCGCTTACCGCCTCAAGCAGGCCGGACAACTGGCCTCGAAGATGCGTTTCATCTCCGCGCCGTGGCTGGGCCTGCTCGACGGCGACGTGTGGCTGCGCAATGCGCGTCATGCGAACGCCATGGCGAAACTGCTGGAAACGCGCCTCGCCGAGATTCCCGGCGTGAGCATCATGTTCCCGACCGAGTCGAATGCGGTGTTCGCGCAGTTGCCCGCCCACGTGGCGAAGGCCATGCGAGCCAAGGGCTGGAAGTTCTACGAGTTCATCGGCGCCGGCGGTTGCCGTCTGATGTGCGCGTGGGACACGCAGCCCGAGACCGTCGCGCGCTTTGCGGGCGAGGTGCGCGAACTGTGCGCAGCGTGAGCGCCGAGCCCCACAACCCATCCGCGCAGCCATGCGCACCCACTACAACGACACACCAAGAGACAACGCCCTGCTGCCATGAGTGATTACCGATTCTGCCCCCGCTGCGCGACGCCGCTCGTCGAGCGCACCGATCCCGAACACGAAGGCGGCCGCGTACGCCAGACCTGTCCCGACGAAACCTGCGGCTATGTGCACTGGAACAATCCGTTGCCGGTGGTGGCGGCGATTGTCGAATACGAAGGCAAGATTCTGCTCGCGCGCAATGCCGCGTGGCCCGAAGGCATGTTCGCGCTGATCACCGGCTTTCTGGAGAATGGCGAGACGCCGGAGGAGGGCATCGCGCGCGAAGTCCGCGAAGAGACCTCGCTGCAGGCCGAGACCGTCGAGCTGGTCGGCGTCTACGAATTCATTAAGAAGAACGAACTGATTATTGCGTATCACGTGCGGGCGTATGGCACGATTGCGTTGTCGCCGGAACTGCTCGAGTATCGGCTCGTCGAGCCGGCCAAATTGCGGCCGTGGCGTGCCGGCACCGGGCAAGCGCTTGGCGAATGGATGCGCCGGCGCGGCTTGCCGTTCGAGTTCGTCGAGCGGCCCGGTCAATAGTGAGATAGAGCGCGGGCGCTCGCGGGCAGAATCGAGCGCGCGTATGCAACCCATGCAACCCACGCGACCCATGCACTACGCGTGCGGAGCGTGTGCAGAACACGTGCGAAACGCGTGCAATACGCAGGCACGCATCGCGAGGCGAGCCAATCGCCGGCGATGCGTTTCTTTCCCCTCACCCGGAATGCACCTCTGATATGGCCTATATCTACTATCTCACCCACATCCATCTCGGCTATGACGCCCTCGCGCAACTGCCCTCGGAATGCGCGCGCGTCGGCATCAAGCGGCCGCTGGTGATTACCGATAAGGGCGTGGTGGCCGCCGGCGTCGCGCAGCGCGCGCTCGATGCGCTGCTGCGGCTCGGCGCGGTGCCGGTTTTCGACGACACGCCCTCCAACCCGACTGAAGCGATGGTGACGGCCGCCGCGGCGCGCTACAAGGAGGAAGGCTGCGACGGCCTGATCGCGGTGGGCGGCGGGTCGTCCATCGACCTCGCGAAGGGCGTCGCGATCGCCGCCACGCATCCGGGCACGCTGACCGAATACGCCACCATCGAAGGCGGCAGCGGCAAGATCACCGACGCCGCCGCGCCGCTGATCGCGATTCCCACCACCTCCGGCACCGGCAGCGAAGTGGCGCGCGGCGCGATCGTGATTCTCAACGACGGTCGCAAGCTCGGCTTTCACTCGTGGCATCTGCTGCCTAAATCGGCGATCTGCGATCCCGGCCTGACACTCGGCCTGCCGCCGCTCCTGACTGCAGCCACCGGCATGGATGCCATCGCGCACTGCATCGAAACCTTCCTGGCACCGGCCTTCAATCCGCCTGCCGACGGCATCGCGCTCGACGGTCTGGAGCGCGGCTGGGCCAACATCGAACGCGCGACTCACGACGGCAGCGACCGCGATGCGCGCCTGCACATGATGAGCGCGTCGATGCAGGGGGCGATGGCTTTCCAGAAGGGGCTTGGCTGCGTGCATTCGCTGTCGCATCCGCTGGGCGGTGTGCCGGTGAACGGACGCACGTCGCTGCATCACGGCACGCTCAACGCGGTCGTGCTGCCGGCCGTACTGCGCTTTAACGAGCACGCGGACACGGTGGTGGCGAATCGCCGCTATGCGCGCATGCGGCGCGTGATGGGGCTCGCGGAAAATGCCGATCTCGCTCAGGCACTCTTCGACATGACAGCGCGCCTCGGCTTGCCGACCGGTCTGCGGCAGATGGGTGTCGACGAAAGCGTGTTCGACAAGGTGATCAAGGGCGCGCTTGCCGATCATTGCCACAAGACGAACCCGCGCGAAGCGAGCGCCGACGACTATCGCCGCATGTTGACCGAATCGCTCTGACGACGCCTCCCTAATCAACCATCCGCACCCTGCTGACGATGAACAAACCCGCTCCCGCGCCGCGCACGGCGTACCGTCACTTCCTGCCGATCACGACCCGCTGGATGGACAACGATGTCTACGGCCACGTGAACAACGTCGTCTATTACAGCTATTTCGACACCGTCGTGAACGAGTATCTGATCCGTGCCGGCGTGCTCGATGTCGAACACGGCGCGACGATCGGGCTGGTGGTCGAAACGCAGTGCAACTACTTCGCGCCGCTGGTGTTCCCCGAGCGTGTCGAGGCCGGTTTGCGGGTGGTGCGTCTCGGTTCGACGAGCGTGCGTTACGAGGTGGGTCTGTTCAAGGACGGCGAAGCGCAGCCGGCCGCACAGGGTCATTTTGTGCATGTCTATGTGGACCGCGCGACGCGCCGGCCGGTTGCGCTGCCTCGCGAATTGCGCGCGGCGCTTGAACTGCTTGTCGTCGACGCGGACGCGGCGTAGCTACTACGGTCTGCGAACCGTGTGATGTGATGTCGTAGCGGTTGGGCGTCGGATAGTTCGATGTCTGGGTTATTGCGCTGCGGCATTGCATGTTTCGCTGGCGTTTCGACGTCGGCCAGCCCGTGTGTCCTCCTCTGGTGCCCGCCCGTTGTTCGGCGGGGCCATTCCTCCTGTTTGAATCCGAATTTCCGAAATCCGCCTGCGCCCTTGTCCATAAGGCCTGGCGGCGAGGGGGCTCGCCGATTCAAACGCTTGATCGTTTGGTGAGCGTCCTCCAGAAATCTTGTCGGCAGCGCGGCCTCAAATAAAGACAATCAGGTCATAGGCGCGAGCGGGCGGCAGGGTGTTTCAAGCCGTCCTCACTACTGCCATAGACAACCCTGTGCCGCGCTCGCGATCTCGCGCCGTGGTGTCGGGAGGGAGGAGACATCATGCGAAATGCAGAGGTTGGTGCCGAGGCGCGAGGCGTCGCGGTGGACGAGCCAGAGCGGCCACGGCTACAAGCGGCAAGGAGTGCGCGCGTTGTTCCGGCTGCGATGCTGGTCACGATGGCGTTGCTTGTATCCGCTTGCGCGGATGCGAGTTCGTCGGCGAGCGATGCCTCTCCGGGTACGCAGTCTCCAGCGCCGTCCTCCGCCCAGGACGCATCGGCGCGTCCCGCGCTGGAAGTTGCCAAAGAACGTCAGCTTGCCGACGAACAGCGCGTTGCCGCGCGCGTGCCCTCGATCAGCGGTCTCACTGAGCAACGTGTCCGTCCTTTGACGCTGCGCGACTCCGGCATCGACGGCTCGCTGATGTTTGCGCGCGATGTGGACTTCCGGGTGACCGGCGATATCGGCTTCATGATCCACAGCATGGCCGCGACGCTCACGCCGACGCATGCGGGTGCGCCGATCGTGTTCGACGATCCGACGAGCGTTTCTATCGACGTCCACCGCGGCGACGTTACGCTCGACAGTGCCAAGCTCACGGCGATCTTCAACCTCTACCTGTTCCAGTACCAGGGCTCGCCGCTGCGCAATATGCGGGTCGTGCCGCAGGATGGCGGCACCTTGCGCATTACCGGCGAAATGCATCGCGATAGCTGGGTGCCGATCGTACTGGCCGGCACGCTGTCGATGCGCAACGCGAACGAACTCGTGTTCCATGCGGACCACGTCGAAGTAGCGGGCGTGGGGGCGGACAAGCTGATGCAGGCGGCGCACGTGAAGATGGCCGATCTGCTGAAAGTGGACACGCCGATTGCGCGTCTTGAGGGCGACGACGTTGTGATGCAGGTCGCCAAACTGACGCCACCGCCAGCGCTGCGCATGACCATCACGCATATCGACACCTCGTCGGCGGGCGTGCGTTTTACGCTTGACGATCACACGCTGCACGACATTGCGTGGCCTGCGACGATGCCGCCACGCGGCATGCTGGTGGAGGGGGGCGATGTGAAGTTCATGCGCTCGATGCCGATGAACATCGACATGGCGCTGACTCCGATCGATACGAATGCGCCGTTTGTGCTGGACCTGTATCGCTACCGCGAGCAGATGGCGGCGGGGTATTTCACGTTCGATGAAGCGGGCGCACTGGATGTGCATCTACCGTCTTACAACACGCTGACGGGTGCCGCACACGATAGCGTGCAGCAAACCGGCAGCGCGAGCGCGCGTTTCAACGATAGCTTTATCCGGGAGCAGCAGGCGTCGCTAGCAGAGGCGCGGCTGCAATGGCAGCACGTCCCGCAGGACCTGCGCACGGCGGAGGCGCGCGCGATACCGGTCGGGACACGTGCCGCGTTTGCGGGGGCTAATGGCGCCACACCGGGTTCGGCGCTCACGGACGAACGACACTCGGCGGGACCGGCGCCGCTGATTCATATGGAGAACGTCGACTTCTTCGTCTCGGGGCGGATTGGTTTTCACGTGCGTTCGCTGGATGCGCAGATGGTGCCGAAGAAGCCGGGGCAGCCGGTGGACCTTGACGATCCTGAGCAGTACGACATTCGCATCATAGGCGGCGAGGTGGTGGAACCCTGGCCGGCGATGGCGGCGTTGTTCAACGAGTATCTGCTGGATTACGCGCCGCGTTCGCTGAACGATCTGAAGCTGACGCCGGAGAACGGTGCGTTGCAGGTGACGGGGGGCATCAAGTTGTGGAATCACTTCCCAGGAGTATGGTTGCCGACGACGATGAGCGGGACCATTGTGGCGCGTGACGAGCGGCATCTGGTGTATGCGCCGACGTCGGTGAAGGTGTTGGGTGTGCCGCAGGCGGGGTTGTTGCGGGCGCTGGATATTCCGTTGGCTTCGTTGACGCCGTTTGTGCGCAAGGGTGTGGCGTTGCAGGGGAATGAGCTGGTGTTCGATCAGTACACGGTGTTTCCGCCGCCTGTTTTGCAGGGGCATCTGGTGAGTGCCACGGTGACGGATGAGGGGTTGGTGTTGAAGTTTCAGCGCGAGAGCGGGGCGGTGGTGGCGCGGCCGCCTGCGGGGGCGGGGGGGAGTTTTGTCTGGATCGAGTCGGGGGATATCAAGATGTTTGATTCGCTTGTGACTAATGCCAGGACTTTGATTCGGGATGGTTCCAGTTCTGGTGTGATGAAGTTTGATCTTTATGCCTACCGGCGGGATGTGGCTCTTGGGATTGTTCGGATGGCTAAAGATGGGAGTTTGGATGTGGATTTGGCTCGGAGGAAGTGATTCATTTTTTTTGCCTTGCGCGGCGCTTTGGTTGTGGTCCTACGGTGTTGGCCTTTTCTTGCATTCTTAGTGGTCTATTGGCGTCGCCCCTGTGCGGGGCGGCACTTACTTTCTTTGCCGCCGCAAAGAAAGTAAGCAAAGAAAGCGGGC
>Ga0302228_10000607_pt1 | contig 28754 bp, 23 predicted proteins | sample II_Palsa_N1_2_FD_193519 | JGI IMG/M metagenome (GOLD analysis project Ga0302228, IMG submission 193519) | Peat permafrost microbial communities from Stordalen Mire near Abisko, Sweden - II_Palsa_N1_2 | ecosystem: Environmental > Terrestrial > Soil > Palsa > Peat permafrost | place: Sweden... | reverse complement strand
AAGTGACGTTGTATTAGCAGTAGCGATCAGCGAGCCGGTCGGTGGCCTGTACCAATACATCGACGATGGCTGGCTCCGATGCGGCGTGGCCGGCGAGCACGATGTGGAAGTCCGCTTCTGGCCATGCGTCGTGGAGATCGACGGCGCTTTTGGCGGGACAGATGATGTCGTAGCGGCCGTGCACGATGGTGCTGGGGATGTGGCGGATCTTCGCTACGTCACGCAGCAGCTGGTCGGGCTCGAGCCAGCAATGGTGGCGAAAGTAGTGTGCCTCGATTCGTGCCAGGCTCACCGCGATCTCGGGCGTGGCAAAGGTCGCCTCGGTCGCCGGGCTTTCTTCCAGCGTGATGCTGCCGCCTTCCCATGTGCCCCATGCCTGCGCCGCGGCGAGTCGCACCGCTTCATCGTCCGAGGTCAGTCGGCGCCAGTAGGCTTCCATCATCTCGCCGCGTTCTTCGGGCGGAATCGCGGCGGCGTAACGCTGCCATTTCTCCGGCAGGATCCATGACGCGCCACCTTCCTCATAGAACCAGCGAATCTCTTGCGGGCGCGATAGAAAGATGCCGCGAAGTACCAGTCCAAGCACGCGTTCGGGATGCGCCTGCGCGTAGGCCAGGCTCAGCGTAGAACCCCACGAGCCACCGAACACGACCCAGCGTTCGATGCCAAGCTGTTCGCGAATCGTTTCGATGTCGGCGACCAAGTGCCAGGTCGTGTTGTCGGTGAGGTCGGCAAATGGCGTGGATTGCCCGGCGCCACGCTGATCGAACAACACGATGCGGTAGCGTGCGGGATCGAAGAAGCGCCGGTGATAGTTCGCCAGCCCCGCACCTGGACCGCCATGCAGGAAGACGACCGGCAGGCCGGCTGGGTTACCGCATTCTTCGACACGTAGCGTATGGATCGCATCGACCGCGATACGGTGGGTCTGATACGGCTTGATCTCGGGATACATTTCACGCATGGCAGTTGTCCGCTAAAGCGATGATGGGTTGGCGCAGTCAACTCGTGCCAAATTGCAGCGCCGCCGTGAGATCGCCCGGCGGCGGGCCACCAGCGGCAATCATCGCATCGTCGCGCGCACTCAGTCCGGGTAGTTTGCGCAAGCCGAAGCGGCGCGTGATGAAACGCGGAATCGAGCCGGTGTCATAGATCGTGTGATCGACAAAACCTTTCTTCGCGAACGGCGATACGATCAGCGCCGGAACGCGCGACCCCGGACCCCAGCGATCACCTTTCGGTGGCGCCACGTGATCCCACCAGCCGCCGTTTTCATCTACCGTGATCACGACGAGCATATGCGGCCATTGCGGGCTTTTCTGCAGCGCCTCCACGATGCTTGCCAAGTGGCGATCACCCGCTTCCACATCGGAGTAGCCGGCGTGCATGTTCAGGTCGCCCTGCGGTTTGTAGAACGCGACGGGTGGCAAGGTACCGGCTTCGATGGCGGCAATGAAATGATTGCTGCTGGCTGTTTCGCCGATGCCGGCATCGCGCAAGTGCTGTTGTCGCGCTGGCGTACCAGGTGCGAATTGGCGGAAGTAGTTGAACGGCTGGTGATGAATCTGGAACGCGGGCCTGGCCGGAAACGTGTGGCTGTCATTGTCGCCGTGCCCGTCCAGCGCAAGCTGCCAGCCACCGGCGTACCAGGCCCAGTCGATGCCCACTTCCGACAACGCATCGCCGATCGTCAGGTGCTCCTGCGGTGGCAACGTGGTCGGGCTAGCCGCATCGGCAAGCTGAGGGTTGTGCCCATCATGGGTGAACGCCGGTGCATACGCGGGACCGATCGTGTTCACTGCCCAGAAGTCCGGCGTCAGCACATCGCGTGAAGCGAACCTGGAAGCCCCTAGCATGGCGCTGGCTGGCGAATTGTCGGCAAGTTTGGGGTGGATACCGGTGGGATCATCACCTTGCACTACAGCGATCTGGAATTGCCCCGGACCCTGATCGGCATGTGGATAAAACGGCGGCTGCGCGGCGACCAGATATTGGTGGTTGAGAAACGAGCCACCGAATGCGCCCATGAAGAAGTTGTCGCACAAGGTGTACTGGCGGGCCAGTTGCCACAGCCGCAGATTGACCGACGTGTCGGCGTAATGCCCCATCACCATGGCGCCGGTATTGCCCCAGGCAACGAAACCGTCGTTCTTGCCGCCGTTGATCTGCAGTTGGTTCTCGTAGAACCGGTGCACGAGGTCGCGCGTGACCAAGCCATGCGGCAACGGCGCGCCATCCGGCGTGCGTAGCGCGAATGGCTGGTTTGCCAAACCGGTGATCGCTTGTTCGCCGATCTGGTACTGGCGGTGATTGACGGTCTGCGCTTGCGGCGCCAAGCCGCCCCAGATCGGTGGCAGGGTGGTGAGCAACGAACCGTCGCGATCGCGCTGGCGGTACTCCGGCGACGCGAGATCCTTCAAGGGCTGCGCGAGGCCGGGGAAGTGCGCGAACAGATTATTGAAGCTGCGGTTTTCGGCATACAGCACCACTACATTCTGCACATGCTGGTGCAACAGCGCGTCCAGCGCGGCAGCCGGAAGCTCATCCGCGCCAACGGCGGCGCGGTTGCCATTGCCGGGTCCGCAGCCACCGAGCGTCAGCGCCGCACCGGCCAGCGCCATGCCCCCCAGTAGGCGACGGCGCTGGGGGTTTTGCGGCGCTTCATCCGCCGCGACCGGCGGCTTCTCGGTGGGCTTGTCGGTCATCGGGTCGCTTCGCTGTGACGAGGGCTCTTAGGAGTGTGGCGCGGCCTCATCATAGAACCGTGACAGGTCTCCCTTGAGCTGTTTCAACGCATTCACATCGAAATAGATCATGTGCCCGGACGGATAGAAGCCGAACTCGATGTTCTTGTGGATGCTCGGCTCCAGCCCGAGATGGCCCAGATCGAACTCGGTAGCGTAGAACGGCGTGGCCAGATCGAAGTAGCCGTTCGCCGAGAACACCTTCAGGTGCGGGTTGCGACGCATGGCGGCGGCCAGGTCGCTGCCAACGTAGGGAGCCTGCGTAAAGCCATGTCCCTCTTTGCGTTTCCAGTCCCAACCGCGATTGATTACGCCGTAGTTGTTCGGCAGGTAAGGATTTTGCTGAGTGAACTTCAGTTCGTTGTTGGCGTACTGATTGAACGCGGCAAGATAGGCGCCGGTGGCAGCGTCACTGGCCGCATCGCCTTCAGGCGTCTCGCCAGCGGCGTCAGGATCGATCCCCTGGAAACGGCCGTCCAGACGGCCAACCGTGCGATGCTCGTCGCGCAACAGTTCCTTGCGGAAACGGCTGGGATCGATGCGCAGGTTCGCTTCCTTGATATAGGTCGGCGACAGGCCAATGTACTGGCTCAACTGGTTCGCGATGCGGTCGGCCTCGGCCGGCTCGATCGCGTCGCCCTTGGCCAGCGCCAACGTGTAGTCGGTGTCGGCGAAATGGCGAACCCCGGCGAGGAAGCTGGCGATATCAGCAGGCTTGTTCGGCACCTTGTTGTGATACCAGGCGATCGCCGCTTCGCTGGGCAGGTTGACCACGAAGGCATGGTCGTCGCCGGTGGTGGCCCACACGTTGAAGTCCAGGATCGAGGACATCAGCACGACGCCGTTGAACTCCATGCCCTGTTCCTGCAGGTCTTTCACCAGCACGGCCGAACGGGTGGTGCCGTAGCTCTCGCCGAACAGGAATTTCGGTGAATTCCAGCGATGGTTGTTGCTGACGTAGCGCGTGATGAATTTTGCATAGGCGTCGGCGTCCTGGTCCACGCCGTAGAAATCTTTGCCCTCGGCGGTGCCGGTCAGCTGCGAGTAGCCGGTGCCTGGCGCATCAATGAAAACCAGGTCTGACTTGTCGAGCAGACTCTCGTCATTCGGTACCGTTTGATACGGTGGTGGCGGAATCGGCTGGTCGCCCTGGTTGGCCACGCGGACCGGGCCGAACGAGCCCATGTGCAGCCACATGGTGGAGGAACCCGGACCGCCGTTGTACATGAACGTCACCGGACGTTTGCTCGATTTGCCATCGTCGACCGTGTACGCCACATAGAAGAAGCTGACGGTCGGCTTGTCCTTGTCGTCCTTGATAAGCAAGGTGCCGGCGGTGGCCTTGTAGTTAATCGTGCGGCCATTGATACGCACGCTGTGTTTGGTGACGACGCTGCGTTCGGGCGGAATCGGCAAGTCGTCCTTCTTGCCGTCTTTGTCCTTATCGGTCTGCGCCTTGGCGGCATCCTTGGGCGTCTCGTCGTCGGCGTGGACGATGCCGCCGACCGTCAACAGCAGCGCGAAAGCGAGTGGAGCGATGAGAAATTTACGCATGATCAATAGCTCCGCATCAACGCTGTGGGGCAGCAAGGTCGTAGAAGTGCGATACGTCGGTCTTGAGTTGCTTCAACGCATCGGTATTGAGATAGATCATGTGCCCCGAGGGGTAGTACAGGAATTGCAGATTGCCGCGCAGCGACGGATCGAGATTCATATGCGCCAGGTCGTACTCGGTAATCGAAAACGGAGTGGCGAAATCGTAGTAGCCATTGACCGACAGCACCTTGAGGTTGGGATTGGTGCGCATCGCATGGCCAAGATCGCCGGCCACGTAAGCCAGCGGTAGCGGGCGCCTTTCGTCCACGGCTTTATGCTTCCAGTCCCAATCCTTGTTGATGTCGCCGAACGTCGGCCGGTAGTCCAGGTCGGTGTGGTAATTGAGCTGCGTATCCACATAGTCGTGGAATGCGCTGACAAAGGCGCCGCTGATGCCGGCGTCGGATGCGTCGTAGTCCGGGGTCTCGCCAGCAGCATCGGGGTCGGTGCCGGTGAAGCGGCTGTCATACCGGCCCAGGGTTAGGCGCTGGTCGCGCAGTAGCTCCTTGCGGAAGCGGCTGGGATCAACCCGCAGGTTCGATTCCTTGATGTACTGCACTGACAGTCCCGTGTAGGCGGCGAACTGGTTCGCCACCGCATCGAGTTGCGCGGCCGGCAGGTTTTGGCCCTGCGCCAGCGCGGCGGCATACGGGCCGGCGGCCCAGGCGCGGACCTGGTCGAGATAGGTTTTCAGATCGGCCGGCTTGTTCGCCATCCGGTTGTGGTACCACGCGGCTGCAGCGTAGGAGGGCAGATAGCCGATATAAAGTTCGTCGTATCCGGGAATGCGGATGCCGTAGTTGAGGATCGACGACATCAGGATCACGCCGTTGAACGCCATGCCCTTTTCCTGCAGCGCATCGACCAGCGCCGCCGAACGGGTGGTGCCGTAGCTTTCGCCATACAGGAACTTCGGCGAATTCCAGCGCTGGTTGATGCTCACATAGCGCTGGATTGCACGGGAAAACGCGGAAATATCCTGATCCACGCCCCAGAAATCCTTGCCGGTGGCTTTGCCCACGGGGCGTGAATAACCGGTGCCCACGGCGTCGATGAAGACCAGATCGGTCTTGTCGAGCAGGCTGTCGTTATTCGGTACCAGGTGGTAGGGCGCTGGCGCGGTGGCTTCGGGGCTGGTCGTCTCGATCCGCATCGGCGCGAACGAGCCCATATGCAACCACATGCTGGAAGAACCCGGGCCGCCGTTGTACAGGAACGTCACTGGCCGCTTGTCAGCCTTGGCGCCGTCCAGCGTATAGGCCACGTAGAACACGCTGGCCTGTGGCTCACCCTTGTCGTCGCGGATGATCAGCGTACCAGCGGTAGCGGTGTATTTGATCGAATGGCCGCCGATGCTGGCGCTGTGCTGGGTGCGTGTGGCGGCTTCGGTGGCTGGGGGTGTGGCATCGCCGTCGTCATGAGCTTTGGCATCATGGCCTTTGGCCGCCTTGGTGGGCGCGGATGTCTCATCGGCATGGCTGGCAGCCAGCGGGGCAAGCGCGATAGCGCCAGCCAGCAGCAGAGTAATCAAATAGCGCATGGGAACCCCATTTCAACGAACGAACTGGGAGTATGCGTTCCCGATTGCGGCGGCGACCGTGACAGAAGTACTGGTCCAAAAATTTAGACGTCTAAATTTAGACGTCTAAATTGAATGCCCGAACAGGCAGGTCCATGGAGCTGCGGTGGCCGTCGTGACGGAGTTCAATCGCCGGTCATGGCATGCCCGGCGGTCCACATGACGCGTGTCAGCGGGCGGTTCGCGTGCGGCGTCTGCAGTACGATCAAAGTAGTGGTGTTGATGCTCGCGTGGATTTTAAGCAAGCGGTCGAGCACGGCTTCGAGATGCGTGATCGATATGGCCACCACATGCAATAGCGCCGAGTCCTCGCCAGCAAGGCGCCGGCATTCGAGCACCTCGGGAATGTCCGCTACCAAGGTGCCGACACGGGCACAGATACCGCCGTCGCAGCGCACCCGCACCATCGCATCGATGGTGTACCCCAGACGCTTCGGGTTGATTTGTGCGCTATAGCCGGTGATCACGCCGGCTTCTTCCAGTTGCTTCACACGTTCGGCCACTGCCGGGGCAGACAGCCCGACCTTGCGACCCAATTCGGCATAGCCGGTACGCGCATCGCGCTGCAGGGCCTCCAGCAGTTGCCAGTCTTTGGCGTCTAGATCCGGTTTCGATTCCAAGGTCATAGGTTTGATTGTCGATTCGTTCGATGGCGAAACATGCTCACTGTACGCCGATCCATTATTCCGGTGTGTATCGTTATTTCATACGATGCGCACATCCTTCCCACAGGAATTCGCTTCATGAATGGCCAACAGCGTCTCGACGGACGCGCACTGATCTACATTGCCATTGCACTGCTTACCTGGTCATCGGCCTATGCGGCGATCGCCTATGCACTGGCTTCGTTTACTCCCGGTGAGGTGGCCTTTGCGCGGCTGACGATCGGTTCGTTATGTTTCGCCATACTGATGCTGGTGCAGCGGGTGCCCTTGCCCGCGCGGCGTGATTGGCCGCAATTGGCGCTGCTCGGCTTGATCGGGCTGACCGTGTATCACCTGTGCCTCAACTATGCGGAAACGCGGATTGCCAGTGGTACGGCGGCGATCCTGATCTCGCTGGTTCCCGCCGCGACCGCTGCGGTATCGGCCATCTGGGTCCACGAGCGTCTGTCCGCACGCACCCTGGTAGGACTCGGTGTAGCGCTGGTTGGCGTGGTGATGGTGGTGCTGGCCAGCGGCAAGCAGGTGAAGTTTGAACCGATGGCTGCGCTGGTGTTGGTCAGCGTGCTCGCTTGCGCCATTTATTTCGTGGGGCAGAAACCGCTGTTCGCGCGCAACAGCATGATCGGCGTCACCGCATTCACCTTTTTTATCGGCACGCTGGGCACGCTGCCGTTCGGCTGGGGCGTAATCCAGAGGGTGGCCTATGTACCGTGGACGCATATCACCGCGCTGCTGTGGCTGGGCATCGCGCCCACCTTTATCGGCTATCTCGCGTGGAACGCCGCACTGCGTCGTGCGTCCGCGTCGCAGGTTTCCAGCTTCATCTATTTCTCGCCGCCCATCGCGGTGCTGATCGGCTGGGTATGGCTGGGTGAGCGACTGACGGCGCTTACCCTGGTTGGTGGCATCATCACCGTCGCCGGCGTGGTGCTTGCGAATACAAGGCGAAAGCCGGTTGTGATCGCGCCGATGACATCGACGTCCGAAGCGTGCAAACAAAACTGACCAGGCTCCAGGGGATCGCTGCATGTATGAGCTTTATATCGCGAACAAACACTATTCATCCTGGTCGCTGCGCTCCTGGCTGCTGCTGAGCGAACTCGGCATCCCTTTCCGCGAGCAGCTGGTGCCGTTCGTTGGCGAAGCCATCGCGAACGGGACCGCGTTCCGCGCGTTCTCGCCGAACGGCAAGGTGCCGTGCCTGCACGATGGTGATACCGTCGTGTGGGATTCGTTGGCCATTGCTGAATATCTGGCCGAGCGGCATCCGGACGTCTGGCCGTCCGATTCAGGCGCGCGCGCCTGGGCCCGCTGTGCCGCAGCCGAAATGCACGCCGGCTTCGCCCCGCTGCGTACGCATTGCCCGATGATGTGCGGTCTGCGCATCCGGTTGTCCCACGAGATGCCGCCTTCGCTGCGTGCCGACATCGCGCGCATCGACGAATTATGGAGCGAAGGTTTGGCGCGCTTCGGCGGCCCGTTCCTGGCCGGTAGCAGGTTCGGCGCCGTGGATGCGTTCTTCGCGCCAGTGGCGTTTCGGATCCAGACCTACGGCTTGGTGCTAGGCGATCCTGCCGCTGCCTACGCGCGGCGTCTTTGTGAACTGCCGGGCATGCATCGTTGGTATACCGATGCGCTGCAGGAAAGCTGGCGCGATCCCACTCACGAAAACGAAGCGAGGGACGTCGGCACGTTGCTGCAGGATCTGCGATCGTCAGTGGGCTAAGTATCCGGCCATGCTGGCGTCAGGGCCGCGCCTGCAGCGCCGTGTCCCTGGCGGAGCGCCGCACCTGCCAATACCCCAGGGCGACCAGCAGCAAGGCCACGGCGATAAATGCCAGCAGCACCACAACGGCATCGATCACCACGCGCAGATACCCCAGCGTGGTGACGTCGAGAAACGGATACGGGTACCAGCCATTCAACGCGCCGCGCACCAGCACGTACGCGAAATAAGCCGCCGGATAAGCCTGCCAGTGGAAAACCTGCGGCCAGCGTAGCGTCTGTTTGGGCACCGCCAGCCACCAGTGCAGCAGAAACAGCGCGGGCATCACATCGTGCAGGGTCACGTCGGCGGCAAGCTGCCAACCTTGCGGATGCCACAGTTGGCGCAGCAGCAGGTTGTAGATCGCGCTGACAATGGCGATGCTCATCGCGATAGCGGTATACACATCTGGACGGCCGAACAAGCGACTGATCGTTCCGCGAGGTCCACTGGCAGCTGCCGTCAACGCCATCGCCACCAACACATTTGTCGTAATGGTGAAGTAGCCGAGGTAAGTCCACACCCCGACCCATGCGCCTTGTCCGTTCGCCATCGTCAGCTGGATCGACAACAGCAATTGCAGCGCAAGCGCGAGCCAGCCGAGCAGCGCGGCTGCGGCAGCGAATGAGCGGTAGCGGTTCGGCATATAGGTAATGGGTTACTTCAGGATGGAATCAGCTACGACTCTAGCCCCCACCATTTCCGTGAAGTTCTGAAAATTGAGCTGCCAGAGGGTCGTACAGAGCGCCCCAGTTACTTGAGCCGCCATCGCATACGACGGCGGCTGTCTTCTGCCATGCCGCATCTTCCCCCTGGGTGAATTCGTTGATGCCCCAGGCGTTGATGTAAATGAAGTGCTGACCTCCGATCACCACCCCGATGTACTGCCGGCGAGAAACCTTTGGATCGCCGATGGACTCACTGAAGCCTTTTTTTGTCGCGGCCAGCTGAGCGAGTTGGGGCAGGTTGCTTTCCAATTGCTGGACGGCTTCCTTGGAGGGCTCCCACAGACCGGTCACCCCGGTAACTGCAGGTCGAGAGCATTGATGAAGCGCCTTCTGTGCCTCGGCACCGTGTAGCACGGTGTAGTGAGCATCCGCGGCGATAGCAGGCGCGGTGACGAGCAGCGCTAAAAGAACAATCGGCAAATGTTTCATGAGACTCCCCCTGGATGAGCCGACGGTCAGAGCTTATACGCCCTGTGAATTGCAACGATACCCCCACTCAGGTTGCGCACCTCGACGCGACCAAAGCCGGCACGCTCCATCATGCCTTTAAGCGTTTCCTGATCCGGATGCTTGCGAATGGACTCGGCGAGGTACTGATAGCTATCGGCATCGCCGGCGAACAACTGGCCGAGCTTCGGCAGTACCTTGAACGAGTGGAAATCGTAGAGCTTGCCGAACAGCTCGCTCTGCACCTTGGAAAACTCCAGCACCAACGCGCGGCCACCTGGCTTGAGTACGCGACAGATGTCGGCCAGTGCCTTGTCCTTGTCGGTGACGTTGCGCAGGCCGAACGCCATGGTCACGGCGTCGAACGAGTTGTCCGGAAACGGCAATACCTCGGCGTTGAGCTGGGCCCAGCGCAGGCCGCTGACCAGCCCGCGGTCCGTCATGCGGTCCCGTCCGACACCGAGCATCGCTGCGTTGATGTCGCCGACCACCACCTCGCCTTCGTCGCCCACGACAGGCTTGAGCAGCGCGGCGATGTCACCGGTGCCACCGGCCAGATCCAGCACGCGGTCGCCGCGGCGCACGCCACTGACAGCGACAAAATGGCGCTTCCACAACCGATGTACGCCGAACGACATCAGGTCATTCATCAGGTCGTAGCTGCGCGCGACCGAGGTGAATACCTGGCCGACGAGTTTCTGCTTATCGCCGACGGGGACATCGCGGAAACCGAAATGGGTGGTTTTGGGCTGCTCGTTCATGGGGTACATGGTAACGGATTGGGAGCGGGTGCTTCCCCGGTTCGGCACGTATTCCTTCTGCTTTGCCCCTTCTCTGGCTTCGCTCCTCTGCTTCGCTCCCTCTCCCTTCGGGAGAGGACTGGGGTGAGGGCCTGGTCTTCGCGGGATCACTCACTACTCGTCAGCCCTGCGAAGGCAGGGACCCAGCGCCCCTCGCTCTTCTTTGACTCTCGGGATCTGCCATTTTTAGTGCAGAGCGTTTCGCCCTCCTATGGAGGGCGAGTCACTTTCTCTTTGTGTGGCCAAAGAGAAAGTAACCCAAAAGAAAGGCCACCCCGCTTGGCGCTTGCCGGGCATCCCTGTCCGCCAAGTCCGTGAGCTGGGGCCGGGCTTTTCGACAGGACTCCCGTCCTGACGAAAAGGAGTCGACATCCCTATCGACTCCCCAGTAGGCCTGTCATACCCCACCTCGCCGCCGCACAGGGGCCCCGGGTTAAGCGGCGCGCGTCGTGCGCGCCACTCGGTAGGCCGCTGCTACGCAGCGGCTAGAGCGAGCTTGCGTGAAGTGCGGTGCTGCTTTGGCTTCGGCTTCGGTTTCTGCTTCTGCTTCGGTTTTGCCCCTCCCCTGCAAGCAGGGGAGCGAGCACCTGGTAAACCGCATCGAGAATGGAGCGCCCTTCAACGATTAATCCGTATTTACAAAGTTGCCTTCCCGTCAACCTTATAAGTCACGCCATCCTTCATCACGAAGCTCACTCGCTGCATTGCAGTGATGTCGTCAAGAGGATTGCCCGGCACAGCAATCACATCGGCATGGCGGCCTACCGCGATCTGCCCGAGTTCGTTCTGCTTGTGCAGCAGTTCGGCGGCATGCGTGGTGGCCGCCTGGATGGCAAACAGCGGGGGCATGCCGGCCTGCACCATGTATTCGAATTCTTTGGCGTTCTGCCCATGCGGATACACCGCCGCGTCGGTGCCGAAGGCGATCTTCACGCCGGCCCGATAGGCCTTGCCTGCAGTGGCCTGGATAACCGGACCGACCTGCTTTGCTTTCGCGGCGACCTGTGGCGGGTAGTAACCCGGCTTGTCGGCCATCTCCTGAACATACTTGCCAGCGATGATGGTTGGTACATACCAGGTGCCGTGCTCCTTCATCAGCTTCATGTCTTCGTCGCTCATGAACGTGCCGTGCTCGATCGAGTCGACACCGCCAAGCACGGCGCGTCGGATAGCTTCAGCACCGTGTGCGTGGGCGGCCACGGTAAAACCGTAGTCGTGCGCGGCGGCTACCACGGCCTTGATTTCGTCGATCGTCAACTGTGCATTGTCGGCGCTGGCGCTTTCATCGAGCACGCCGCCGGAGGGCATGATCTTGATCAGATCGGCACCGTCCTTGTAATGCTGTCGTACCGCTTTCCAGGCATCTTCGGGACTGTTGATGATGCCGTCCTTCGGGCCGGCGTCGCCCGCCAGGTCCATCCGATAGCCGTCGGTGGAATCGGCATGGCCGCCGGTACTGCCGATGGGGATGCCCGCGGTAAACATGCGCGGGCCGGCCACGAGGCCGGCGTTGATGGCATTTCGAAGCGCGATTGATTCGTTGTCCCTGTCACCCACGTTGCGCACGCTGGTGAAGCCGGCCAGCAAGGTGCGTTTCGCATACACCGTGGAGCGGATCGCGTAGTCGGCGATGTTCAGCCGAAATTGGTCGGTGTAAGCGGTGGGGCTGGTCTGTTCGGTGAGATGGGTGTGCGAGTCGATAAGGCCCGGCATGCAGGTGGCATTCGGCAGATCGATGTAATGGTAAGCCCCGCCCGCAGCAGTGGCAGCGTCCTGATACGGCTTGCTGTCCACGGCACCCGGATGCAGTTCGCGGATGCGCCCGCTATCGACAATCACTGTGGTCTCGCCAAGCATCTTGCCGGCGGCCGTATCGAGCAGTCGCGCACAATGCAGCACGCTGACATCGTGATCGGCGGGTATGTCGGCTGCCAGCGCTGCGACCGGCAGTGACAGGACGATGGCAGCAATCGCGAGCGCGCGGCTATGGGTCATGAAAGGCTTCCGGGTGGGGAAGCCCCATCTTAGGCATGGCTGCCGACTATCGTCACCGTGACGTTTGGCATAGTGGGCTTGTCGCGGCAGGTCTAGCGGAGACGCTATCGCCTGCAGAGGTTTTTTCAAGATTGATCTGGATCAATCCACGGTCGAGCTTTTCGTAGCACAGTGCGGCGAGTCAACGGACCGAATCAGAATTTTCTCATATCCCTCAAGGGCTGGTTTTAGGAAAGTAGTGGGGGCGTTGGCTTCCGATTGACTAGGCAGCTTGCGTCACGCTCTCGCGCCTCTGCGCAAATCCAGGCTCTGGGTCGGGGGGATGGTTTCGACCAGGTTTGCTGCCTGTCAAATACACACCACTTCCCGGAGCCAGGAACGAAAAACATCGGTCCAGCCAGCCGCTGTGCAAGGCGTGCCGCTCGGTCGGGAGGTGGATCGTTGAAAGGCCATCCAGCTTCCCTGTCCAAATTTCAATCCAATAAACATAAGGCGAACACCTAATGATCTACGGCATTTTTCTAATTATCCTGGGACTGCTCGCCATCCCGTCTCTGCTGGCCAACAAGCCATCCGCCAAAGCACTACTCGAGAAGATCGTGCCTTTCCAGGGTTGGATCGGCGTTGTCTTCTTCATAGGCGGTATCTTCGGAGTTATCCAGGTGATCCTCGCCATTGGCTGGTTGACAACCTGGCCGATCGGTTGGGTTTTTTGGCTGCTGGTTGAACTTTGCGAACTCTTCCTTGGCTTTCTCCTGGGATACGGCCTTATCGCCCAGTACGCTCTCTCCAAGAACGAAACCGCACGAGCCAAGGGTGAACAAATGCTCGCCAAGCTTCTGCCCTGGCAGGGCCGCCTCGGCATTGCGGCCATTGTCCTTGGCGTCCTCTATACCGTTTTGTACGTCATCCACTAACGGTAGAAGTAGCCCCAAAAAAAACCTCCGGGAAACCGGAGGTTTTTTTTCGATGCTGCCTTGCGGGATGAATGCGAGCGTGGCTCTGTCCCATTTGAGCCACTTCATTAGATCGACTTGAGTAGGCCGAAGAAGGCTGAGGGAAAGTGATGTATCGACTTATCGCGATTAGATGTGGGTGCTTGGTGAGCGTGTTGCTCGCGTCATGCAGCAAGCCGGCGCATGACGTGGCGTACTACATGCAACATGAGGGCGAGAGAAACGCGATACTGGAAAAGTGCAAGGCGAATCCTGACCTCATCAGCAGGGACGAGAATTGTCAGGCTGCTGGTAATGCTCAGTTCCGGTCCGGAAGCTACACGCCCAGCAAGCCGCAGAAATGGTGAAAAGACGAAGGAGCTGTTTGCCTGTCGCTGAGTTTGTCCGGCCAGCGTGCGTGCAAGCATGCGAGGGCAGCTCGGGTCGGCAATGTGCCATGAAGATCTCAAAGAAGGTGCTGGTGTTTGCTTGTTGGAGCGGTTTGCAAGCAGCGACCAATTTTTCGGTATAAGCAAACGCACTCATGGGGGCCGGGCAGGTTGGCCAGGTCGCGCAAGGGCGCATGGGTGCCAGGAACCAGGGCCGGACATCAGGTCGGCTCTCGGGATGAGGCTACAGCAGGGCTTAGCCCCATTGCCTTCCGCTTAGCTCACGAGAAACGCCGCCCGGCACCTTCTGACGATCCACAACGTGCTCGAGGCGAAAGTTCGAAGGATCAGTCCTGGCAGTAAGGCGTTGGGTCGAGCGGCCACACTGGCTTGCCTGCACCGTCCAGCAACTGCTGTGCGCCACATGCGGTTGTCTTGATGCTCAGTAACGAGTGGCCATGGAGATCGTAGATGCCGCCCAGGCGTGGGGTGGTGTATCTGTCATAGCCAAAAACAACGCCGTGGTGCGTATCGACCAGCAACGCTTTATAGGGTGAGGCGATCAACAGGTGCCCGTCTTGATCGTATAGCGACAACAATTCGTCATCGCTGCGCTCGGCCAATAGGTAGTGACCCGTGGCATCCATGCGAAAGCCGTTGAAGTGCCCTGGTGCTATCACTACCTTGCCGTTGGCATCCATGACACCGGGCAATATGCCGCTCGTGATTGTATCGGAGGTATCCACCTGGTCGGCGAATACAAAGCGGTTCGGCGTGAGTGCACTAATCGCAAGATGCGTGGGATTAACCACCTCGCTGCCGCGGTCAGCATCGAAAATGCCGCTACGTACATCAGTCACAACCACATTATTCGGGTCGTTGCCCACCACTCCGATGTAGCTGTCACCTCCCGCCATAAAGCGGTATAGCGCCTGGCGCTGCATCTGGCTGGCGGCGGCGCCGTTGTGAAATTGGGCAACGGTGCGCAGGCTATCCAGACGCCGCAACGGAAACAGTTCGTGGCGCGAGTTGAATGTAACATTTTGCATCGTGTCATTGTTTACTCGCGATGCCGTTGAATAGGTCACGGGGCCACCCGCGAAATCGTAGGAAGGTAAGAGCCGCCAGCCGCCGCTGCGGTCGATAAAGCCCCATTTGCCTGTAGTGCTGTCTTCAGCAAACGCACCGCTTTTACCGAACGGACCGCAGCTGAGAAAACGGGCGCTGATGACCACGTCGCCCTGATAATTCAAGTAGCCGCAGGGACCATTCGAAGTCTGCGAAAAGGACACCAGCCCAGCACTTGGATTGCCCAATACTTTGTATTTGAGGTCAATGACAACCTTGCCATTGGTATCGATCAAACCGGTCCGATAGCTTTCATGGTCGCCGGCCGCCACCACCGCGTGTTGATCCGACGGCATATACGCATAGGAATAGGGGACCGTTTCCTGCGTGCCGTTCTTGAAATGAATCAGCCAGGATTGCTCGCCCCGCTGAGCAAGCGCCAGTCCGACACTGGACCCAGTATCGTCGGTGAGAGCCCAGATGTCCTCGTCGTAGAGAGGTTCGGTGAGCAAGACGCCGCTGGCATCCAGCAAGCCGGACTTGTCTCCCACGGTGTAACGAATCGCCGAATCACCAAGGCGACTTGAATCGATGTCGTCAAATCGCGCTGGCTGCTGCTGATTCCCTGAAAAGTCCATGACACCCCATTTATCCCCTCGTTGAAATGCAACGAGATCGGGAGTGTCGAGTGCTTTGATGTCGTCCTGGTCAGATAGCGGCTGCTCCAGTGGCTGCTTGCTGGATTGGTTTACCAAATCGAGCAACAACCAGCTTTTTCCATCATAAGCAAACGCACTTTGCCCGTTCGGCGCCAGAAGCAGTGTCTGGTAGCCGCGCTCGAACGGGACTCGCTGTTTGAGGCCTTGATCGATGACACCGCAACGCTCATTCAGGCAAACCACTTGGACGAAGGCTGGTGGCGCCGGCTGTTCAGCTCTGCCGCTTGAATGGCAGCCGCTGACAAGCGCGCTCGTCAGCACGCTGAGCAGCAAACAGGATGGCGCAAGGCGTTTCGGCAACATACGAAGGTGGACTGATCAGGATGGTCACGGTGATCCTACGAGGTAGGCACCAGGCAGATACATAAGAACATTCTGAAACCCTTCGGGCTGGCGTTGATTTCGGGCGCCCGTTCAAGCGTATTTTTATCGCGGTTGAACTCTGCGAACCAAGCTCAGGATCTTTATTGATCGCCCGACGTATGTTCGTGCCGTTCGGTGATGATGTGGCGTTCGTGCAGTTCTTCGCTCACGCTGACGACTTCGGCCGGATCGGACTTGGGCTCGGCTTCCGCTTCCGGGAGGGTCGACAACGGCAACTCCGATGGTGTTTTCAACTCCGCTACCGTGTTGCGAGGCAGCTCTTTCTCAACATCGCCACCCGGCGTGATCTTGAGGATCGAATGACGTACCTCGCGCGACAGGATCAGGCGTGCATCGTTGACCATGCCTTCCAGTGCGCTGTCGTAGTCGAGTTTGCCCGCTTCGTCGGTCCACACCACGCGCCGCTCGCGCAGCTTCTGGATGAAGCCGCGGAACAGTGCCTTATCGAAGAACTCCGGTGCCGACAGTTCGTTGAGCAGGCTGAGTCGCTGAGCAGTGAGCGTGCAGGCGTTTTCGAGTTCCGCGCCGGTCAATGTATGCGGACCATTCTTGGCCAGCGCAGCAATCGTGATGTAGTAGCGCTCGAACGCCTGGATCAGGCTGCGCGCGATCACCTTGAGCTGAAAAGCGCTGTCTTCCTGACCGGCGCCGCGTTCCAGTACGCGGCCTTCGCCGGTGGATTCGAGCAGGCCGCGACGCACGAAGAAATCGATGGTCGCCTGCAGCTGTTCACCGAAGCCTTCGCCATCCCACGGCAGGAAAAGTTCGCCCTGGATAAATGGATAGATGATGCGGCCCAGTCGCAAAACCGAAGCGCGCGACATGCGCCGATTGTTGAGGAAACAACACGCCACCCACGCCGCCGTTGCGGTGAGGTGCAATACGTTGTTGCGGAAATAGCTCAGCAGCACCGCTTGCTCGCCACTGGTAGTCAGTACGTCGCCCAGGGGATGCTGCACGCGCTGGATCCAGCCCATCTGTTCGCCATAGGCAATGATCGCGGCCGGATTCATCGGAGTCAGCGTGACCCGGTCGGAGTAGGGCAACTCTTCCAGCAGTGCCTTGCTCAGCGACAGCTGCGCCAGCAAGTCGCTTTCGGCCATCGCGTGCTTGGGTGTAGCCAGCAGGGCCAGCGCGAGCAGGTTGATCGGATTGACGTCGGCGGCGCGGTTGACGTTGATCTGGATCTGTTCGGCCAGGCGATCGGTGACGCTGTTCAACCATTCCGGCTTGGCTTCCGGGTCGATACCGGCGGTTCGCCAATCGGCGCTCGCTGCATCCAGCAAAGGATTAAGTTCGATCGGCTCGCCGAAGTTCAGTGCGACGTGACCGTAGCGCTGACGCAGCACCTTCATCAAACCGCGCACCAGGCCGAACAGCGATTCTTTCTCCTTCGGCTGGCCGCTGAGCTCGCCAGCGTACGAGTTGCCTTCCACCAACTTTTCATAACCGATATACACAGGCTGGAACAGCACCGGTCGCCGTGGCGCGCGCAGGAACGCGCGTACTGTCATCACCAGCATGCCTGCACGTGGCGCCAGCAGGCGGCCGGTACGTGAACGACCGCCTTCGATGAAGTATTCCATCGGCACGCCACGATCGATCAACTGCGCGACGTATTCATTGAACACTACCGAATACAGCGCATTGCCCTTGAAGCTGCGGCGCAGGAAAAACGCGCCGCCACGACGCAGGATCGGCCCGATCCCCGGCAGGTTGAGGTTCACGCCGGCAGCGATGTGCGGCACCACCACGCCGGACACGTGCAATTGATAGCTCAGCAACAGGTAATCGGCGTGACTGCGATGGCAGGGCACGTAGACCACTTCGAAGCCAGGCGCAGCGGCGCGTGCCTTGTCGAAGTGATGCATGGCGATGCCGTCGTACAATTTGTTCCAGAAATTACCGAGCAGGAACGACACCGAGCGCACCACGGGATGCGAATAGTCCGCGGCGATTTCCAGCACCAGCTTGTGTGCCTTGCGCCACGCCTTGGCATGGCTGATCTTTTCTTTCGCGGCGCTGGCGGCGATCGCCGCACGTACCGGCTCGGCATTCAGCACGGCATCGACGACGGTGCGCCGGTGTGATAGATCCGGCCCGATGACGGCAGCACGGATACGGTGAAAGTGGGTGCGCAAGACGCGTGCGATCTTGCGCGTGAAGCGCTCCGGCGTGATGTCGCCGGCTTCATCCAGCGCGCTGCGTAACGATACTGGCGCGGAAAAATGCACGACGGTGTCGCGCCCGTTCAGCAGCATCGCCAGCATTCGACGAAAGCGGCCGACCATCACCCAGTTTTCCGAAAAAAGCACGCGGAACCAGCCACTGTCGCGGCTCGGTGCGCGGCCCACATAGATCGACACCGGCACCAGCTGGACATCGCGTTCCGGCATGCCTTCCAGCGAACGCACCAGTTGCCGCAACGGTTCATTCGGCGTGCGCTTGCGGTTGCGTCCGAACACCCAGCCATCGCGGCGCGCCAGCGCGAACACCGAGCGTTTGCGGCGGGTACCGGACAGCGGCTGCATCGGGCTGGGCAGGCCGGCTTCGCGGCAAGCGCGCTGCAGGATCAATGCATCGGAGAAACCGTCGCGCTCGATCACGTAGCAAACCGGCACGCCGGCGCGCAGCAGCGTTGCCGGCTCAGCCGGGTCGCGGCGAATGCGCAGCCAGGGCTGCAACAACTGCCCGGCCAGGTTGAACCACCAGGGCGCACGCTGGCGGGGGGTGGAATCCGCGATGGAAGTAGTCTGCATCCGTCTATTCTAACGGCTGAGATGTTCAGTCTTTAGCAGGCACGCTGCTGGCCGCCGGCGGGGCGCTGGCACTGCCGGCGGGGTGGCTGCGTTGTTCAGTCAGCTGCCGGTGCGATTCGCGCACGTTGTTCAGCATGTCCTCGCTGTACCAGCGGCCGTCCTGCTGCACCAGCTTGGACTCGGTCGACAGCGGCTTGCCCAGCAGGGTGTAGTCAATCTTCACTCGGGCGTGCCCGTTACTGTTGTCGATCGGTGTCACCTTGATCGAGTTGAGCGTGTCATCCACCGACAGGCCGTAGATCCCCAGCAGCTGCTTGGCGCCGGCGAAACCCACCGAATACTTCGCCATCGTGGTGTCGAAGTCCATTGTGCGCACCTGCTCGGGGCTTTTCAGATCCAGCTTGCGCGCGGTTGTCACGGCGATGCCCACGGCCTGTTTTGCCTTGGCCTGGTCAAACCAGGGCGTCTGCTGCGCCCAGGGAGTAAGCACGTCGAGCACGGCGTTGGCCTGGGTCTTCTGTTCGACGGTCAGGGTCTTGTTCTGGGCGACGCCATTTTTCAACAAGGCCTCACCCACACTGACCAGCACCGGCAACTGATCCTTGTACTGCTGTTCCATGGTGGTCAGCTTCGGCTGTAGTTCGGCGTAAAGCTTGTTCTCCGCGTCAGGAGCGGTCAGCTCCTGCAGCGCCTGGTTGAACCTGGCGCGATCCTCGGCGGTGACAGGTTGCGGATTCTGGACAAGCTGATGCCAGTCGGCCCGCATCGTGGCGTAATCAGCCGGCGGCAGCGCATGTTTCCACAGGCCGTTGAAATCACCTGCCTTGAGCAGTTCGACTGAAGCCTGCACCGCGCCCTCCGGCGTACTGCTGCCCGGCTGTGAGGCGTCGTCCTTGCCATGGCAGGCGGTCAGGACCAACGCGATGAACAGCGGCAACAAGGTCGAGCTGAGGGTGGGCAAGCGCATGCGCGGTCTCGTTATGAGGCGGCGCCGATACGGCACCGTGGTCGCGCAGCGTAAGCGGCGTCGCGGCACACAACAAGGGCCAGCCGCGCGTACCGTGAGCCTACAAAAAGAAAACCCCGCGGGCATCGAGCCTCACGGGGAAATCCGGCAGAGCCGGAAGGGAAATGGCCTTGCCTGCAAAGTTTTTCGGTCAGCAGGTGTTGGCAGGCGAAATATTACTTGTTCGTTAAATCTAAGGCAATACTTTTCTTTTATTCTGTATCTTATTGATTTAAAACATTTATTGAGTTACTCAGATTACTGATAGCGCAACGCATCGATTTTTTGTTGGCGACGCTGCTCGCGAGGAGCGCTCCAGTCGTTATTGAACAGAGCTGGCTCCCATGAACCGTAGGTTGGGTTGGGTAGCACAAACCAGCGTGTACCGATCCAGGGCAGGTAGTCTGCGACGGCCTTACGGCGGCCATCCAACGTATTGGCAGTGACGTCGACGAAATCGCCAAGTTGATCACCGAACTGCATCAGCACGCGGTAGTGCTGGCTGACTAGCTGGCGACGGCAACCTTTCTCGCTGCCCGCCTGCTCGCAACCTTCGACAAACGTGCCCAGACCCAGGAACGCATCCGGGCCACTCACCGGAAGGCCGGCCTTGCTCAGGTTTGCCAGGGTGGCCTGGTCCAGGTCCTTGGCGCGATTGGAAATGTAGATCACCGCGATGTCATGGCTGGCAGCGAAGCGGGTGAACTCGATCACGCCGGGTAACGCGCGAGCCTGCTCTTCCTTGCACCATGCCGCCCAGTCAGCTTCATTGAATTCGCCGCCGCTCTTGATCAGGCGGGCCTGATAGGGCGAGTTGTCCAGCACCGTTTCATCGATATCCAGGATCACTGCAGGCTTCAGATGCGTGAGCGGTGCTCTACGGTCTGCCTTGCCCAGCGCGTCCCAATTTTCATCGTGCAACGCGGCCAGCAGTTGCGCTTCGGCATCGCGATACGTCTGCACGTAGATCAGGTCGTGTTCGATCGCGTTCTGGCTCCATGCCACCGCATTCAGATTGTCATCGGCGGTAGCCTTTGCCGGCGCAACTTGCGTGGCGCTTGCCGGGGCGGCGGATGGTGCAGGCGCCGTCGCGCAACCGGCCAGCAGGATGAGAGCGACAAGCGTCGCGGGAAGGCGAAAGAGCATCCGTTAATCCCCAAGCGAAAAGATCAGCACGATAGCCGGATTTTATGACAGTCTCCCGGACGCGGGGGCTGGTAGCTATCGCAAGCTGCTGACAGACTGGTGGCCCGTACTCACTGGTTCCGATCCGCATGGATTCTCCGTCGGCCGTATCGCGCGAACCATCCTCCCTCATCCGCTATGCGAGTTACGTGCTGGCCGGGCTGGCGTTGCTGCTGATTCTCGGCCTGAAAATGACGTCGGCGCTGCTGGCCGGTTTGCTGGTGCACGAGCTGGTACACGCGATGGCGCCGTTGATGGGGCGGCGCATTTCCGGCGGGCGGGCGCGTGTGCTGGTGGTGGCCGCGCTGGGCGTGATCGTGGTGGGGTTGCTGCTATTGCTGATCCTTGGAGCGATCAGTTTCTTCCGCAATGAAATCGGCAATCCCGAGTTGCTGTGGCAACAGCAATTGATGCCGCTGGTGGAAAAAGCTCGCCAGCAATTGCCCGCGATGTTGGTGGATCACCTGCCCGACAGCGTTGCTGACCTGCGCGAAGGCGCCATGGATCAGCTGCGCAAGCATGCGCTGACCCTGCAACTGGCCGGTAAAGTTGCCGCACGGGTATTCGTGCACATCATCATCGGACTGGTGCTGGGTGCGCTGGTTGCGCTCAGCGACAGTACCCGTCCACCGCATCAGGTCGGACCACTCGCGGCGGCGCTGACGTTGCGCTGTCAGCGTTTTGCCGCGGCGTTTCGCAACATCGTGTTTGCGCAGATCAAGATCTCGTTGATCAATACGCTGTTCACGGGAATCTTCCTGCTTGGTGTGTTGCCGCTGATGGGCATCCACGTACCATTTTCCAAGACACTGGTGATGGTGACCTTTATCGTCGGCCTGTTGCCCGTGGTGGGCAACCTGATATCCAACACGGCCGTGACCATTGCCGCGCTGTCGGTATCGCTGGGTGTGGCCGTTGCTGCGCTGGGTTTCCTCGTGGTGATCCACAAGCTCGAGTACTTCCTCAACGCGCGCATCGTCGGCATGCAGATCAACGCGCGCGCCTGGGAATTGCTGATCGCCATGCTGCTGATGGAAGCGGCGTTCGGCTTGCCCGGCATGGTCGCCGCGCCGATCTACTATGCGTATCTCAAGAGCGAGCTGGAGTTCGCGAAATTGATCTGAGCGTGGATTTACCTAGAGCTGGATACCGGCCTGGAGCAGCGATTCGCGCAGTTCGTTCAATTGCGGCTCGTAGCGCTTCCACCGCTGGAGCGCGCTTCGATAAATTGGCTCGCGTACCTGCACCACGCTGGCGGTGGCCACCGGGCTTGGGTTCTCTTCAAAACGTAGGCAGGCGTCGTGCCATGTCACACCGCAGAATGTCAGCAACTGGCGTGTACTTGCCTCCTGCGCTTCGACAAGGGTTTCGTATTGCACTTCCAGGATGCGTCCTGGAAACACGCGTTGCCAGTGGCTCATCAGCCGATCGAACAGAACGTAGTACCTGCCTGTATCGAGCAGATCGAATGAGTAGTCGAAAAACGGCGAATTCGGCGGAAAAAGCTGACGGAAAATGCTGAGGCAGGTATCCAACGGATCGCGCCGAAGGCAGATGATTTTCGCGTTCGGGAACGCGTTCGCGATGAACCCCGCATACAGAAAGTTGTGCGGCAGCTTGTCGATAAAACGTGGTTTGCGCGTGGTGTCCGGTCGTGTGCTGGAAAGATAGGTTTCACCGAGCTGCTGCCAGTCGATAGCGCGTGCCCTGAGGATGGTCTCGACGTCGATTAACGTGGAAGTCTTGCTGCCCGAAAGATGCTTGAGCGACATCGGGAAGTTCAGCAGCTCTCCCGCGGAGTGCACGTCCGGATGGCTGGAAATGATGCGCTCTACCAGGGTCGTGCCCGTGCGCGGCATGCCGATGATGAAGATGGGCTGCTGGCTCGGACAACCCGCTGACGGAACGCATGGTTCCGGGAAGCTCTCCGATATCGTCGCAAAAAGCGCCTCTTGTTGCGCCATGGAGTAAACGCGATTGGCGCCTGCCGCTTTGCCATGGACGAGATGCTCGAACGCCTGCGGATAATCCGCGAGGTCTTCATATTCCTTGGCCAGTGCCATATGCAGGCAAACCCTCGCAGAGACATCCTTCCCATCGTCGTCGATCTGCGACAATTGCGTTTGCAAGCGTTCGATGTGATTGTGGGCAGATGTCTGCCGACGCAGTTGCGCCAGGCTTAGATGAGCCGGCCAATAGTGCGAATCCAGGGTAAGGCAGGCCTCCACTTCGACCTCGGCTGCGTCGATGCTGCCTACCGACAACAGTGATGTAGCGAGGTGGTAGCGCAAAGCCGCCTGGTGTGGATCTATCTCCACGGCCTGCCGCCATGCGGTCACCGCAGATGCATAGTCGCCGACCCGGGTATAGATCGTCCCCAGCGTGTCCAGCATCGACGCATCTCGAGGCGACAAGGCCATCGCCCGATCGGCAACAACTTTCGCGTCGCGGTTTCTGTGGGCAAGTGTCAGCGCTCGCGCAAAGTGCAGCATGAAGTCGGCTCGCGCGGGATCAAGCATGGCCGCTTTGCGCAAGTATTCCAGGGCCGCCGGCATCTGCTGCAATTCCAGGCTGGCCATTCCCGCCATGTGGTGCGCTTCGGCGTCAACCGGAGCGAGTGTCAGCAAGCGCTCGGCCAGTTGCTGCGCCTGTCGCCACGCGCGTCGTTCAAAAGCACTGGCAAGCTGCGCATGGAGTTCAGCTGGATCAGTCATGAGGTGTCAGGCCCGAATCAAGGACGCGCGATTAACCCAAACTCCAGACGATCATAGACTTTCGTGGTGCAGCGTCGCCCGATCGGGCTCAACCCTTCTCAGCGATTGCCCAGCATCGCGGCAATTTTTGCCATATGCGATTCAGCCGTCTCGCGCGTCACTTCTTTGTCCGCTTCCGGATCCTTACCTTGCCAATGCAAGTCCGCTTGCGGCAATTCATGCAGGAAACGGCTGGGCTGGTTGCTATGGACATCGCCATAGCGTTTCGTTTTTGCGGACCAGGACAACGTGAGCAACTCCTTGGCGCGAGTGATGCCCACGTACATCAACCGACGCTCCTCATCGATGCGGCCCTCGTCCAGCGCACCTTCGTGCGGCAGCGTGCCGTCTTCGCAGCCGACGATGAAGACGAAGCGGAATTCCAGCCCTTTCGCCGCATGCAGTGTCATCATGCGCACCGCATTGCCCGGTTCGTCGCGATCGGCGTGACTGAGCAAGGCCAGTTGCGAGGCGAGATCGCCTGCACTGTTGCCACCTTTCTGCATGGCGCGAAACCAGTCGGCAAGTTCGCGCAGATTGCCCAGCCGTCGCTCGCGCAGTGCAGCGTCGGGCGTGCTGGCAGCAATCTGTGCGGCGTAGCCGGTGCGTTGCAGTATCGTCTCCACCAATTCGGCGGCGCCCTGGTGCAGGGATGCGCTGCGCAGTTCATCCAGCAGGTTTGCGAATGACGCGAGCGCAGCGGCCGGGCGTGGGGTGAGCTGGCGCAGCACGCTGTCGCTGCGGGTGGCATCGAGCATCGAACCATGCCGGCTCTGCGCGAGTTGGCCGAGCTTCTCCAGCGTGGTCGCGCCGATCTCGCGCTTGGGCACGTTCACTACGCGCAGGAACGCGGCGTCGTCGCTGGGGTTGGTCAGCAGGCGCAGGTAGCACAGCAGATCCTTCACCTCGGCGCGGTCGAGAAAGCTCAGTGCGCCAGTAAGGTGATAGGGAATCTTGGCCAGCCGCAGGGCCTTTTCCAGCGGGCGTGCCTGAAAGTTGCCGCGATAAAGAATCGCGATGTCATGCCAGCGCGCTTTGTGCTTTTCCGCCAGCGTCGTGGCGATGGCGGCGACGCGCTCGGCTTCGTGCTCGGCTTCCTTGCATTCCAGCACGCGGATTGGCGCGCCTTCCGGATGCTCGCTCCACAATTTCTTTTCGTGCAGATGAGGGTTGTTCGCGATCAACTGATTGGCTGCGCGCAGGATGCGCTTGCCGCAGCGATAGTTCTGCTCCAGCTTGATCACACGCAGGTTCGGCCAGTCGCGGCCGAGCTGATCGATGTTCTCCGGATTCGCGCCGCGCCACGCGTAGATCGACTGGTCGTCGTCGCCCACGCAGGTGATGCCGCCGCGTTCGCCGGTCAGCACCTTCAGCAGCCGATATTGCGCGTCGTTGGTATCCTGATATTCGTCCACCAGCAAATAGCGCAAGCGCTCGCGCCAGATGGTACGGGCTTCCTCGTCGGACTCCAGGATGCGCAGCGGCAACCGGATCAAGTCATCGAAGTCGACCGCATTGAAGGCGGCGAGGCGCTGCTGGTACATGTCGTAGATCGTCGCCGCTTCCAGCTCGCGCGGACTGCGCGCGGCAGCCAGTGCCTCCTCTGGCGACAGCCCGCCGTTCTTGGCGCGGCTTAGCAGGTTGCGCAAGCCGAACAGCACGTCGGGTTTCACGCCCTTGGGCGCCAGTTCCTTGATGATGCCGCCGCTATCGTCTGCGTCCAGCACCGAAAATCCTCGCCGCAGGCCGGCCCGTGCGTGCTCGATCTGCAGGAATTTCAGGCCCAGTGCATGAAACGTGCTCACGGTCAGTGCCTGTGCATCCTCGGCGCTGACCAGCTTGCCCACACGTTCGCGCATTTCGCGCGCGGCCTTGTTGGTGAACGTGATGGCGGCGATTTTTGAAGGCGGCAGCTTTTTGCGCGCAATCAGATACGCGATCTTCTGGGTGATCACCGAGGTCTTACCGGAGCCGGCGCCGGCCAGCACGAGCAGCGGGCTGTCGCAGTGTTCGACGGCGGCCAATTGTTGCGGATTGAGCATGGATCGAGAGTTGCGTGAGGCGGCGAGCGATGTTAGCAGAGCGTCACGGCGCACTGACCGTCTTGGCCCATAATCACGGTCAATGAGGGCCGCTGCCGTGGCGGTGCCGAACGGGGTGGGCATGACGGATCCAGCGAAGATGGCAGTGGAGTCTTGCGATGTGGTGGTGATCGGCGGGGGGCCGGCTGGCAGCACGGCAGCGGCCTTGCTGGCGCGGCGCGGCCATCGGGTGATTGCGCTGGAGAAGGCTCGCCATCCGCGCTTTCACATTGGCGAATCATTGCTGCCAATGAACCTTCCGGTTTTCGAGCGACTGGGTGTGCTGGACAAGGTACGCGAGCTGGGTGTGTTCAAGCCTGGGGCCGATTTCGAAGCGGATAACGAGCGTGGCTACAACACCTACGCTTTCGCCCGCGCACTTGGCGGCAGTCCACCACACGCCTACCAGGTGTGGCGGCAGGATTTCGACAAGATGCTATACGACCATGCCCGCTCCTGCGGCGCAGATGCGCGCGAAGGCCACGAGGTGAAACAGATCGAGCAGGTCGGTCCGCGTGAAACCTGGCTTGACGTGGTTACCGACGAAGCTGGGGCGTATCGGATACAGGCGCGCTACGTGGTCGATGCCAGTGGTCGTGATGCCTTGCTGTCGACCAGGAAAAAACTGCGACGCAAGAACGACGAGCATCAGAGCGCGGCTATCTTCGGGCACTTCCGCGGCGCACAAGCCCGTCCCGGTGAAGATGCCGGCAATATCAGTATTTACAGTTTTGCGCACGGCTGGATGTGGATGATCCCGCTGCCGCACGGCGTGATGAGTGTTGGTGCGGTGTGCCGTCCGGATTATCTCAAGCAGCGCAAGGGGCGCACGGTGGAGTTTCTGCTGGAGACGCTGCAGGCGAATCCGGCGCTATGGAAGCGCGTCCAGCACGCAGAGCTGATCGACAATGAGGTTCGTGTCACCGGTAATTATTCGTACGATTCGACGTGCATGGGCGGCCCGGGCTGGGTTCTTGTGGGCGACGCGTTCGCCTTCCTCGATCCGGTGTTTTCTTCCGGGGTGTACCTGGCGATGAGCGGCGCCGAACAGGCGGCTGCAGTGGTCGACCAGGCGTTGCGCGAACCCGAACGGGAACCCGCGTTGCAACGCAAGCTGGAAAAACGCCAGCGCGCCGGCATGGCGCGTTTCTCGTTCTTCATCTATCGCTTCAACGGACCCGTGATGCAGGATATGTTTCGCGATCCGCGCAACATCTTCCAGCTGGAGCAAGGTGTTATCTCTATGCTGGCGGGCGATCTGTTCGACACCCCGAAAGTATTGCGGCGGTTGCGTCTGTTCAAGCTGATCTATGCGGCCTTCGCGCTGGTCAACTGGCGCCGGGCGCGGGCCGAACACAAATATCGGTTGGCGCAGGCTCGCAGTGAATTTGTCGGCGGCACCACCCCACTGGACAAGGCGTGAGTGAGGATTGAGGTGAGGGACGGGGCGCTATAGCGCATACTTCCGCCCGTCCTTCACTATCGTTTCCACGTCACTCGAACATGGCCAAGCTTTATTTCTACTACTCGGCAATGAATGCCGGAAAGACCACCTCGCTGTTGCAAAGCGCTTACAACTATCACGAGCGCGGCATGCGCACCCTGATACTCACGCCGGCGCTGGACAACCGCTACGGTGAGGGCGTGGTTGCTTCGCGAATTGGACTGAAAGCGAACGCGTTGCGCTTTAGCGGCACGGAGAACCTGCTGGCGCGGGTTGAGGCCGATATCGCCGTACACGGCCCATTGCATTGTGTGTTCGTGGACGAGGCGCAGTTTCTGACCAAATCGCAGGTATGGCAGCTCAGTGACGTGGTCGATCGTCTGAACATTCCAGTACTGGCCTATGGCTTACGCACGGATTTTCGCGGCGAGCTGTTCGAAGGCAGTCGTTATCTACTTGCATGGGCCGACAATCTCGAAGAGATCAAGACCATTTGCCATACCGGTCGCAAGGCCACGATGGTGGTGCGCGTGGATGATCAGGGCCACGCCGTCACCGATGGGCCGCAGGTTGAGATTGGGGGCAACGAACGCTATGTCTCGGTCAGCCGCGCCGAGTTCAAGAAAATCAGTGAAGGCAATGGACGCATCGAGCTGCAGCAGTCGGTGCTGCCGCTGGGTGAACGGGATTCGTGAGCGCGCAACGGTTTATCACCTGCATTGAATCAAACTGTTGTATTGAATCGAGCTTCAAGGAATTCGCATGACGCAAGCAAGCCAAACCTCCGCATGGCCGCGGCCTTACTGGCAACACAGCAGCGAAGAAGTGCTGCTGCAGTTCTATGTGTTCGGCAAATTCGAGCCGGAGCTGGTGATTCCTGCCATGCGCTACGACAGCCCGGGTCTGCCCGCAGGCGTTGACATCCAGCGCTTCCAGAATCTCGCGCTGCGCCAGTGGGAGGGTTATCCGCTGAAGGGTGCCCTGGGCGAAATCCTGCAGGAAGAATCCCCCGCAACATTCGAGCAAGCGCGTACAGCTCCCGATGTACTGGTGGTGCGCGGAAAAATCAGCGATCGCGATACGCTCGACTATCTGCGCGATACGCTGGGTGTACTCGCGGCGCTGCTCGATATCGGTGGCAGTTCGATCCTGGATCCGCAGATCCTCAGCCTGTTCAGCGACCACGAATGGCGTCAGCGGTATCTGGTAAAGGGTGGCGCGCCGCCACGCAACCATCTACTGGTCTTGCGCAGCGCGGAAGGCGCCGCCGGCCGCTCGTGGATTCATACCCGCGGCATGCGCAAGTTTGGCCGTCCGGACATCAGTCTGCGCAACGTGCCCGAGCGCGAAGTCGACCGCGCCGGTGTGCTGTGCGAACGGTTGATCGACCTGCAGTCGCTCGGCACACATTTCGTGCCAGGCCAGCCGCTGGAAGTCGAGGGCCTGTCCGAGGACCTCGTCGCGCAACTCGGCGGCGGCTTGGACGATCCCCAGTTCAACAATACCTACGTCGCGTTTCACTGGCCGGATTGATCCGTTCGCCCTGCCATTTTGGTAGGTTGGGCTGAGCATGGCGAAGCCCAACACAGTGACCTCGAGGCATGAGGTGATCGATGTTGGGCATCGCTACGCTCACCCCAACCTACAGGTCGCGCCGATCAGCGCTGGCAGTGCGGGCACCAGAATGTCGAGCGTTGCCCAAGCATGACTTG